>Ga0189291_100342_pt1 | contig 20024 bp, 19 predicted proteins | sample UW1redminimetaG_FD_130331 | JGI IMG/M metagenome (GOLD analysis project Ga0189291, IMG submission 130331) | Marine microbial communities from the Costa Rica Dome - UW179B-red mini metaG | ecosystem: Environmental > Aquatic > Marine > Oceanic > Photic zone | place: Costa Rica: the Eastern Pacific... | reverse complement strand
TCGGGCCGGCCTGCAACGGCTCGAGAACGCCGCCGATGCCGACGCCGCCCGACAGGTGCACGTTCTTGCCGATCTGCGCACAGGAGCCGACCGTGGCCCAGCCGTCGACCATCGAGCCTTCATCGACATAGGCGCCGAGATTGACGAAGGACGGCATCAGCACCACGTTCTTGCCGATGAACGAGCCGCGCCGGACAATCGAGCCGGGAACAGCACGGAAACCCGAGCGTTCGAATTCATTGGCGCTCCAGCCGTCGAACTTCGATGGCACCTTGTCCCACCAGACCGCATCGCCCGGACCGCCCTTGATCACTTCCATCGGATTGAGACGGAACGACAGAAGCACCGCTTTCTTCAGCCACTGGTTGACGACCCATGTGCCGTCATCGCCGCGCTGGGCAACCCGGGCTTCGCCACGATCGAGCAGGTTGAGGGCTGTTTCGACCGCGTCGCGGACTTCACCGCGGGTGGAGGTGGAAACATTGTCGCGGTCATCAAACGCGGTTTCGATCGTGCTTTCGAGAGCAGCCATGTCATGCTTCATCGTGGCGATTCCTTAATGTTCAACGTCTAGGGTGGATCGTCTTGGGCGTCTGTGGGGCCTGGCCGCAAGAGCTGTTCCACATCTCCTAAGCGAGGCTGGACCCGGGGTCAATTCCGCGGGCGGCCGCCAATGCCACAACGGGAATATGCAGATGAATGCCAATCGCACAAACCAGGTCTGGGATCCGCTTGCCGACAGCCGTCAGGACAAGCTTCGCGCCGATCGGCAGCCCAAGACCCCGCAAAGCACCTCACCGGCCTATCGGCTGGCTTACGCCGACCAGGACTTCCTGTGTCGCGAGGAACTCAGGCCGGTGCGTCTGCAGCTGGAATTGCTCAAGCCGGAAATGGTTCTTGCGGAGGCCGGAATCCGCTCGACCGTGGTGATGTTTGGCGGCGCCCGCATTCCCGAACCGGGCAAGGAACCCTGGGCGGCCAAGAACGAGACCCAGGCCAGGAGCCTGACGGCCGCCGCGCGCTACTACGAGGAAGCCCGCGCCTTTGCCCGGCTATGCTCGACCCATTCGCTGGCGACCAAGGGACAGGAATTCGTCATCTGTACCGGCGGCGGGCCGGGTGTGATGGAAGCAGGCAACCGTGGCGCCCATGATGTCGGTGCAGCCTCGATCGGTCTCAACGTCGTGTTGCCGCATGAACAGGCGCCCAATGAATATGTGACCCCGGAGTTCAGCCTGAACTTTCACTATTTCGCCATCCGCAAGATGCATTTCCTGATGCGCGCCAAGGCGATCACGCTTTTCCCGGGCGGATTTGGAACCATGGACGAGCTGTTTGAATCCCTGACCCTGATCCAGACCGGCCGCATGGAGCATGTGCCGCTGGTGCTCTTCGGAACGGAGTTCTGGAATTCTATCGTCGATTTCCAGGCGCTGGCCGATTTCGGCACGATTTCGCCAGGCGATCTCGATCTGCTGAATTTCGTCGACACCGCGGATGAAGCCTGGGCGGTCATCGCCAATCATTACGGAATCCCCACGACCGCATGAAAAAAGCCAGGCCGGATGTTGATCCGGCCTGGCCTCGCTGACGGGGAATGCCGTCAGATCAGTTGTTGTCGGCGCGCTCGCGATAGAAGTCGGTGATGTCGATCTTCTTGTCGCCATTGCGGTCGAAACGGTCGAACAGCTTGGCATCGAGCGCGGTGAATTCCTCGAGGCTGATTTCACCATTGTTGTCGGTGTCCAGGCGCTCCATGCGCGGGCCTCCGCGATGGTCGCCGCGGCCTTCACCGTGACGCTTGCCGTCGTGCTTGCCGGCCATCCGGCCATCGCGGTCGCCGTGTTTGTCCATCTGCTCGCCCCGCCTTTCCTCGCGCTCGGCGCGGCGTTCTTCGCGGTTCTGCTGGCGCATTTCCTTGCGCATGTCGCCGAAGGCCTTGAGCTCGTCCTTGCTCAGCGAGCCGGAGCTGTCGGTATCGGCGCTTTCGAACATCGCCAGGCGGTGTGCCGAAACTTCTTCGAGAATGACGGCGCCGTCGCGGTCGGCGTCAAACCGTTCCATCAGGCGTTCGATGCGCGGGCCGCGTTCGTGGCCTCCGCCCTGTGCGGCCATGGCTGGAGTCGCGACCGAAATGGCAAGGGCGGCGGCGAGGGTGGCGAGAACTGTCTTTTTCATGATCGGGTCCTTTGTCGTGTGTGTCCTGTCTGCCTCCTCAATGTGGTTGCCCGGACCCGCGAAAACCACTTAAAGCCCTGTAATGTAGATTAAACTTTGGAAAGGTCGGCGGGCTTGGCAGATCCTGTCAGGCTACCACGGTGCTCAGGAAAGCTGCCAGATCATCGGTAATATGATCGATATGCGTGCCGTCCTTGCCCTCGTGCTCCCAGACCTCGTCCAGCACCACGTCGAGATTGTTGGGAACGATCAGCACGGTGCGCATGCCCAGCGCGTGCGGCTCGATGAGATTGCGCGGCAGGTCCTCGAACATTGCCGCCTTGTCCTTGTGTACACCGTGCCGGGCCAGGAACCTGTCATAGGTTTCGCGCGCCGGCTTCGGCTTCAGCTCGGCGGCGACGATGTCGAAGATGTCGTCGAAATGATCGAGAATACCCAGTGCGCGCGCGGTCCGTTCCGCATGCGGCGTGTCGCCATTGGTGAAGATGAACTTGCGGCCGGGTAGCGCCTTGATCGCCGCGCCGAGCGCCGGGTCGGCTTTTACCCAGGAATAATCGATGTCGTGAACTTTCTCGAGGAAGTCGTTCGGATCGATGCCGTGGTGCAGCATCAGGCCCTGCAGCGTGGTGCCGTGCTCCCGGTAATATTTCTTCTGGATGCCGCGCGCGGCGTCATGGTCGAGGTCGAGCAGCTCCCGCACATAGGCGGTCATTTTCTTGTCGATCTGCGAGAAAAGGTCGGTGTGCCGGGGATAAAGCGTGTTGTCGAGATCAAACACCCATTCGGTGACATGGGCGAAGTCGGCAGGATCGGGCAGGGCCGATTTTTGGGACATGGAGACCTCGGTTCTGGTCGGGTGGATCCGGTGTGGTTCAGGCTGGGACACCGTCACCCAATCGTAAACGATAGGTTTACCTACTCTGTATACCGGAAGTCAAAACTTCCCTGCGATCCATCCCGCAACCGGACACCAGGAACCGCTTATGATGCAGACGACGGGCAACCCGCCGAACATTACCCGTGCGATGATCAGGAAGATTGCCTTCCTGACAGCAGGGTCGGTGTTGCTTTCGTTGCTGATCACCGGCTCGATCATGTACCTTGTCGGGGCAACAGGTGCGATGGGCCTGGCGCTGCTCATCGCCGGCTCCTGCCCGCTGCTGGTGACGCCGCCGGCGACATTCCTGTTCTACCGGCAAACCCTCGAGCTCGAAGCCGCGCACCAGGCGCTTGGCGAAGCCCACAGGGACCTTTTCGAGGTACATGACAAGCTGAAAGCTGCGCACAGGAACCTCGAGCACCGGGCCAATCACGACACCATGACCGGGCTTGCCAACCGCGATGCGTTCCTCGTCCGCCTGTCGGAAACACGGCGGCTGGCCGACCAGAGTTTTTTGCTGATGATCGACGCCGACAGGTTCAAGCAGATCAACGACATCTATGGCCATGATGCCGGCGACCGCGCCTTGCTGGCGGTCGCAAAAGCCATCGCCGAATCGATTCGCACCACTGATTTCGCTGCAAGGATCGGCGGTGAAGAGTTCGCCGTCATTCTTCGCGACACCAGCAGGGAGGATGCCGTCACCGTCGCCGAGCGGGTCCGCGCCAATGTCGAACAGATGTCGATCACGACGGCCGACGGCATGCAGTTGAAGGTGACGGTCAGCATCGGCGGCGCTGCATTCGGCGTGCAATTGCGTACCAAGGAAATCATGCGCGCCGCCGATCTCAAGCTGTATGAAGCCAAGCGCAGCGGCCGGAACCTGGTCTGCATCGACACCCAGGCTATCCGCGCCGCGTAACTGCATAAAATTGCGGTGTTAATGCGCTTGTCTGGCAAGTGCCCGGGCTGCTAGACCCACCTGATCAAGCGTGAACGGCTCGCCATCGAGGTTCGAAGGGCGGGCTCTATCGTGTCTGCACTCTCGATCAGGATATGCGCCGCCAAGATGGAAACCTGGGTTCTCATAACCATTGCCGCGGCCTTCCTGCAGAACATCCGCTCGGTTCTGCAAAAACACCTCAAGGGCGTGATGGGCACCAGCGGCGCGACCTTTGTACGCTTCGGCTTCGGTGTGCCGTTCGCGCTGATGTTCGTGGTTCTGCTCGCCGTCGGTTTCGATTTCCCCGTGCCACGGCCAAATCCTGCCTTCATCGGCTGGGTGACCCTGGCAGCGCTCTCCCAGATCACAGCCCAGGCCTTGCTGATCCAGATGTTCAGCCACCGCAACTTCACCGTCGGCACCGCCTATTCACGCACGGAACCGGCCCAGGCGGCGCTGTTCGGGCTGATCTTCCTCGGTGACCGGGTCAGTTCCGGCACGCTTGCCGCCATCGCCGTAAGCCTGGTTGGCGTCGTGCTGATCTCCGTCGCCCGGTCCGCATCGGGGGCTGCGGCACTGATCCGCTCCGTGTTCTCCCGCACCGCAGGTCTCGGGCTTGCGTCGGGCACGGTCTTCGGCGTCGCCGCCGTCTGCTATCGTGCCGCCTCGCTGTCGCTGGAAGGCCCCAACTTCATGATGCAGGCGGCCGTCACCCTGCTCGCGGCGATCATCCTGCAAACCGTCGTCATGCTGATCTGGATGGCGCTCAGGTCTCCCGGCGAACTCGCCCGCATCCGTGCCGCCTGGAAAATCTCGGCTCTCGTCGGTCTGGTCGGCGCCACCGCCTCGTTCGGCTGGTTCATGGCGATGACCCTGCAAACCGCCGCCGCGGTCAAGGCATTGGCCCAGGTCGAGATGATTTTCACCTTCGCCTCATCGGTGCTTGTCTTCCGCGAACACGTCAACAAGCTTGAAATTTTCGGCTGTATCTTCATTGTGGCAGGCATACTCATACTTCTGCTGGTTTGATCTGGTTGAAGTATGATGGGCGCACTCTAGGTGCGCCGGTACCGTTTCTCGTACGAATGGGATTGTCATGCTCGCCCTGCGCGCACCAAAGATGCACTTGCCGTTGCCGGCAGCCTGGAGCCGGGGAGTGGCGGCTGCGGCATCGCTCGCGCTGGTTCTGACTGGCTGCGTCAGTGCGCCTGAAGGCGTGCTCTCGCCGATTGCCCAGACCGCGCCGGGGGCGACTGCAGTCTCGATCATGGTCGCCACCACGCGGTCGCCATCGGACAATCCGGGCCTGCTCTACAGCGGCGAGCGCGGCGATGCGATCGACTTCAATGAGATCGTGGTTTCGATCCCGCCGGAGGCGACCCGCAAGGTCGGTGAGGTGCAATGGCCGAAGAAACTGCCGCCGGATCCGGCGCGTGATTTTGCCACGCTGTCGGCGAGTCCGGCCGAGACCGCCGAAGATGTGCGGTCCTGGTATCAGCGCAACAAGTCGCCATCCGGGCGGTTGTTGCTCTTTGTCCACGGATTTAACAACCGCTATGAGAAAGCGGTCTACCGCTTTGCCCAGATCGCCCATGACAGCAAGACCGACGCCACCCCGGTGATGTTCACCTGGCCCTCACGTGGGTCTGTCTTCGAGTACGGTTACGACAAGGAAAGCACCAACTACTCCCGCTCGGCGCTGGAAGCATTGCTGAGCGCCGCGATAAAGGAGGATGGCGTTCGCGACATCACCATTCTGGCGCATTCCATGGGCACCTGGCTGACAGTTGAATCGCTCAGGCAGATGGCGATCCGCAATGACGGAGTGCCGGGCAAGATCCAGAACGTCATCCTGGCAGCTCCGGATCTCGATATCGACGTGTTCCGCCAGCAATTGGCCGACATGGGGCCGAACCGGCCGAAATTCACGGTCTTCGTCTCCCAGGATGATCGCGCTCTGACCCTGTCGCGGCGTATTTCCGGCAATGTCGACCGTCTCGGCCAGATCGATATCAACGATCCGGTCTACCAGGCTCTGCTCGAGAAGGAGGGCATCACCGTGCTCGACCTCTCGGCGCTGCAGGTCGGTGACCGCCTCAACCATTCCAAGTTTGCCGACAGTCCGGAGGTGGTGAAGCTTCTCGGCCAGCGGCTGATCGACGGCCAGACCGTGACCGACCAGGACCTCGGCCTCGGCGCCGAACTGGGTACAACCGCCCTGTCGGTCTCAAACACCGTTGGCTCTGCCGCAGGTCTGGCGGTTTCGGTGCCGATTGCGATCATCGATCCCTCGACGCGCGCCACGCTTGATGCCCAGACCCAGCGCCTGGGTCAGAACCTTGGCAACTCGATCAAGGGTGTCGTGCCGGTCCTGCCCGACGGCTCACCGCGCAAGCGTCGCTGTGATCCCGAACGCGAGAGCTGCTGACAGCTTCGGACCGGAGGACGCGGCAAGAAGGCCGCCCCTCAGCACCGCACACCGGTTTGCGCTGTCTTAGGGTATCAGCAGGGTTCCCGCGCCGTGGGCGGTGAACAGCTCCAGGAGCACTGCATGCGGCGTCTTGCCGTTGAGGATGACCACACCCTTCACGCCGCGATCGATCGCCTCGATGCAGGTTTCGACCTTCGGGATCATGCCGCCCGAAATCGTGCCGTCTGCGATCAGCGCCCGGGCCTGGGTGACTGTCAGTTCGTCAATCAGCTTGCCGTCCTTGTCGAGAACGCCCGGCACGTCGGTCAGGAACAAAAGCCGCGAGGCTTCCACCGCGCCGGCAATGGCGCCCGCGAAGGTATCGGCATTGATGTTGTAGGTATGGCCGTCACGGCCAGGAGCGACAGGCGCCAGCACCGGAATCATTTCCGACTTGGCGAGCAGGTCGAGCAGCGTCCGGTCGACTTCCACCGGTTCGCCGACAAAGCCCAGATCGAGCACGCGCTCAATGTTGGAATCCGGGTCGGTCATGGTCTTGTGCGCCTTTTCGGCATAGACCATGTTGCCGTCCTTGCCGCACAGCCCGATGGCCCATTCGCCCTCGGCGTTGATCAACGCGACGATTTCCTTGTTGATCGACCCGGCCAGCACCATCTCGACGATCTCGACCGTCTTGGCATCGGTGACGCGCAAGCCGCCCTCGAAGCGGGATTCAATCCCCATCTTGCCGAGCATGGCCGCAATCTGCGGGCCGCCGCCATGCACCACGATCGGGTTGACGCCCGATTGCTTGAGCAGCGCGATGTCCTGCGCAAAGGCCTTGCCCAGCGCCGCGTTCCCCATCGCATGGCCGCCATATTTGACGACAACGGTCTTGTTCTCGTAGCGCTGCATGAAAGGCAGCGCCTCTGCGAGCAGGCGGGCCTGGGTTGCGGCGTCGTCGCTTGTGATATCAGACATTGGCATGGCGTCCCGGTTTAGCGTGAGCCCAAGAGGCAAAAGGTCCGGCGCTGTTTAGCGGCATTCGGCTTGCGCTTCAACAACTCCATTCGTCGATGTCGTCACTTGAGGGTCAAGTCATTCGACGCGGCAGATCCAGATTGGACATTATTTCGTATGCGGTTCTGAAGTGGTTTCGCCTTGTTGTGGCGTGGCCCGAAGAGCGGAGAAGCTGATCTCGTGATGACCCAGGATATTCTCTCCGGACTGATTGCGCGCACCGCGTTGGGCGACCGCAAGGCGTTTTCCGTGCTGTATGATGAAACAAGTGCGAAACTTTTCGGTGTTTCCCTTCGTATTCTGAAGGACAGGGCGCATGCCGAGGATGCGGTGCAGGAGATCTATGTTCGCATTTGGCGCCGGGCCGGAAGCTTTCGGGCGGGCCAGGCGTCGGCAATGGCCTGGCTTGTAACGATTGCCCGCAATCAGGCGATTGACATGGTTCGCGCGCGCCAGCCTGAGACGCTCGATTATGATGATGCGCCGGACGTCGCTGACCCGGATCCCGGTCCCGAGGCGGCGGCGGTGCTTCGCGGCGAGGGACGGAGGATCGCGACCTGCCTCGGGGAACTGGAAGCCGGCCGGGCCGCAGCAGTGGTGGCAGCCTATGTCGAGGGCTTGAGTTATCAGGAGTTGGCTGAGCAGAATGCGGTGCCGCTTAATACAATGCGAACCTGGCTGCGCCGCAGCCTGGTCAAACTGAGAGAGTGCATGAGCCGATGACACCGGGTGCGCACATACCTGACGACAATGCTCTGGCGGGCGAGTACGTGCTTGGCGTGCTGCCGCATGCCGAGCGCCGCTCGGTCGAAGAGCGCATGACCCGCGACAGTGAGTTCGCCGCCCTTGTGGCGTCCTGGCAGGCCGATTTCTCGCATCTCGATGACTCCTATGCACCGGAAGCCCCTCCACAGCGGGTCAAGGCCGCAATCGATGCACGGTTGTTTGTCGAAACCGGAACTTCCACCGGCGGGCTTTGGGGATCGTTGGTTTTCTGGCGGGGGCTGGCCTTTGCGGCCATCGCCGTGGCAGCGGTTCTGGGCATCTATGGAGGCAATTTTCCCGGAGCGGGTGGCCCGGGCGAAGCGCCAGTGCTTGTCGCAGAGCTGGCTGCGACCGACAGTGGCGTCGGCCTGATTGCCGCCCTCGACCCGGCCGATGGGGCCTTCACCATCACCCCGGCGGCGTTTTCACCTGACGATGGCAAGTCGCTTGAACTGTGGCTGGTACCCGGCGACGGCGCCGCGGTTTCGCTTGGCCTGGTTCCGACGGACGGTGGCCGCCTTGTCCTTGACCGGGATCTGGTCAACAGGGTCTCCGACGGCGCCTTGCTGGCGGTCAGCCTGGAGCCTCTGGGTGGATCGCCCACCGGGGTGGCAACCGGCCCGGTGCTGCTCTCCGGTGCACTGTTGAAAAAATAATTTCGATTTTCTGAAACTTATCTTTCGAAGCTTCCGTCTTCCTCTTTAACCGCCGCAGGGAAAATGCGGCGGGTGACGAAGGGCCTGGATAATCCGGCCTGAAAACACGAAAAAGAGGCTGACTATGAAACACACTCTTCGCTCCATTGCCGCCACTGCCGTGCTTCTCTCAGGCGTAAGCCTGGCTCTCGCCGCAAGCCATGGCGGAAACCCGATGGTGGGTGGCGCTGAAATGTTCCCTGACAAGAACATCGTTGAAAACGCTGTCAATTCCGCCGATCACACCACCCTGGTTGCAGCCGTCAAGGCGGCTGGGCTGGTCGACACGCTGATGGGGGAAGGCCCGTTCACGGTCTTTGCGCCGACCAACGATGCATTCGCGGCCCTGCCGGAAGGAACTGTCGACACCCTGCTCAAGCCTGAAAGCAAGGACCAGTTGACCAAGGTCCTCACCTGCCATGTCGTCGCCGCCGATGCGATGTCGGAGGCAATCATGAAGATGGTTGATGATGACGGCGGTGCGCATCCGGTCAAGACCGTCGGTGGCTGCATGCTCAATGTCACCTACAAGGGCGACAAGATCATGATCGAGGACGAGACCGGTGGAGTGGCCAATGTCACGATCGCCGATGTCGATCAGTCCAATGGCGTTATCCACGTCATCGACAAGGTACTTCTGCCCAAGAGTTAAGCCCGAGCTCTGCAAATGGCCTCCCGCTCGGCTCGCCCCATTTCGGGCGGGAGGCCCCTCACGGCCACGTGAAAACATGTGCTTGGCCTTTTTTTACCTGCCGACCTAGGTTCTTCTCAACACGAGGAGTCATACGATGACAACGAAAACAGAAATCAGCCGCAGGGCGCTGTTGGCTGCCGGTGTTGCCGGCCTGGCGCTGTCGGTGTTTGCACGCCGGAGCCCGGCAACCGCCTCGGAAGGCACGTTTGAAATCATGCTGAGCGACGACCAATGGCGTCAGAAGCTCAGCAGGGAACAGTTCGCGGTTTTGCGCGAGGAAGCCACGGAACGTGCCTTTACCAGTCCTCTCAACACCGAGAAGCGCAAGGGCATGTTTCATTGCGCAGGCTGTGATCTGCCGGTCTATTCTTCAGAGACCAAATTCGACAGTGGCACCGGCTGGCCGAGTTTCTGGCAGGCCGAAGAGGGCGCCATTGGCACCAAGGAGGACAAGTCGCTGTTTTCCACCCGCACGGAAGTCCATTGCCGCCGCTGTGGCGGTCATTTCGGCCATATCTTCGATGATGGTCCGCCACCAACCGGCAAGCGCCATTGCATCAACGGCCTGGCCTTGACCTTCAAGCCGACGGAAAACGCCTGACCCTGGTAGGGGCCTGACCCTGGTGGGGGATTGTGCCTATTGGGTGATGGCCAGCGCGATCGCGTCTCTGAGGTCCGCGATACCGGTATTCTTTTCCGATGATGTGGCGATGATTTCCGGATAGGCCGCAGGCCGGCGCTTGAGCGCGGCCACGGTTTCCGACATCAGCCGCGGCACGCCGGCTTCCTTGATCTTGTCGGTCTTGGTCAGCACCACCTGGTAGGACATCGCAGCCTTGTCCAGCAGGTCCATCACGTCTTCGTCGTTTTTCTTGATGCCGTGGCGTGAATCGATCAGCAGATACACCCGCTTCAAGGTCGAGCGGCCGCGCAGGTAATCGAAAACCAGCTTGGTCCACAGATCGACCTGTTCTTTCGGCGCCTTGGCGTAGCCGTAGCCGGGCATGTCGACCAGCGCCATCGGCGGCAGATCGTCTTCCGCACCGGAATAGCCCGACGGAACGAAGTAGTTCAGTTCCTGGGTGCGGCCCGGCGTGTTCGATGTACGCGCCAGCCCCTTGGCGCCGACGAGCGCGTTGATCAGCGACGATTTGCCGACATTCGAGCGCCCTGCGAAGGCGATTTCCGGCGGCCCTTCGGGCGGCAGGAATTTCAGCGACGGCACACCGCGGATAAACACCCACGGCTTGCCGAACAGCGTCGCTGACAGTTCTTTAGCGGCCTGCATTGCCGGATCTGCTGACAGTTGGGTCATCGCTCCGGCCTCCGTGTGCCGTCAGGTCGTTTTTTTCTTGGGTTTGAACAGGGCCGCGAGATTGTCCCACAGCTCGATCTTGGCGCCCTGGCGCTTCATGATCACACCCTGCTGGAGAACCGACAGCGTGTTGTTCCAGGCCCAGTAGATCACCAGTCCGGCAGGGAAGGTCGCCAGCATGAAGGTGAACACAACAGGCATCCAGGTGAAGATCATTGCCTGGGTCGGATCCGGAGGCGTCGGGTTCATGCGCATCTGAATGAACATGGTGATGCCCATGATCAGCGGCCAGACGCCGATCATCAGGAACGACGGCACGTCGTAAGGCAGCAGGCCGAACAGGTTGAACAGCGACGTCGGATCCGGCGCCGACAGGTCCTGGATCCAGCCGAAGAACGGCGCATGCCGCATTTCAATGGTGATGTAGAGCACCTTGTAGAGCGAGAAGAAGACCGGGATCTGCAACAGCACCGGCCAGCAGCCGGCGACCGGATTAATCTTCTCTTTCTTGTACAGCTCCATCATGCCCTGCTGCAGCGCCATCTTGTCGTCGCCATGCTTGGCCTTGAGCTCTTCGAGCTTGGGTTGCACCTTCTTCATGTTGGCCATCGACACGTACGACTTGTTGGCCAGCGGGAAGAAGATCAGCTTGACGATCACGGTGGTGACCAGGATCGAAACGCCGAAGTTGCCGAACATCTTGTAGAGGTAGTCGATCAGCCAGAACATCGGCTTGGTCAGGAAATAGAACCAGCCCCAGTCGATCATCAGATCGAAATTGAGAATGCTGTTCTTTTCCTTGTAGTCCGCGATGACCGGGACTTCCTTGGCACCGGCGAACACCAGCGTCTTCGAGGTCACGCTGCCGCCGGGCGCAATCGCCATTGCGTCGGTCTTGAAGTCCGACTGGTAGCGCGCGCGGCCATCGGTAAAGTGGGCAAAGCGCGTCTCGAAACCGGCGCCCTGCGGCGGCACGAGCGCTGCCGCCCAGTACTTGTCGGTGATCCCCATCCAGCCGGCGGTTGCTTTGCCGTGGCTGATGACAGGTGTCTCCTCGACATCGGAATAATCGACTTCCTGTAGGCCCTCTTCGCCGACGACGCCGATCAGGCCTTCATGCAGCACGTAGATGCCCTGGGTCTTCGGCTTGAAGAACCGGGTGATCCGGCCATAGCCGGCAACCGAAGCCGCCGTGTCGGTGGAGTTGGCAATCGTGTCTTCGAAGCTGAACAGATAGTGCTCGTCGACGGAGATGACCCGGGTGAAAACGAGGCCTGCGCCGTTGTCGTAAGTCAGGGTAACCGGCGATGAAGGTGTCAGCACCTGGTCCGGTTCGGCGGTCCAGACCGTGTTGGGACCCGGAGCCGGGCCCGACTGAGCATCGGCGATGAACCCGACTTCAGCGAAATAGCCGTTGGCCAGCGCGGCAGGGCTGAACAGCGTGATGTTCGGGCTCGCGGGATTAATCGTCTCGCGGTATTCCTTTAAAAGCAGATCGTCGATGCGGGCGCCTGCAAGATTGATCGACCCCTTCAGCGATGGTGTGTCGATGGCAATCCGCGCTGCCTGCGCAACGGCGTCATCGCGGGACAGACCGGCAGGCTGGGCAGTGGCACCCGGAACGGCCACATCGCCACCCGGTGCGGCTCCGCTGACTGCGCCCGGCGTTGCTGCGCCGGTATCTGTCGCAGCTGTCTGCGCCGCCTGCTGGGTCTGCAAGGCTTCAGCGGCCTTCTGTTCGCGTTCGATCTTCGGGCTGACATAGAGAAACTGCCAGGCGACCAGAACGAGCACCGACAAAAGAATTGCGACGAAATAGTTGCGATTGTTTTCCATCACTCAATCCTGATGCTCAGGCGCTTCTTGCCTGGTGTTTTCGTGTTGTCCGGTGCGACGATTGTTGTCGACACGCGGTTGCTGGGGCCGTTTCGGCTTAGCGGATTCATGCACCCGCTCGGTGAGCGCGGTGATCAGTCTGTCAAACGGTGCGGTCAGTGTATCCCGACGTGCGACCACCACATAGTCATGTCCGGGCTTGAATGGAACCCCTGCCATGTGACGCACGACTTCCCTGAGGCGGCGGCGCATTCTGTTGCGCTCTACCGAGTTGCCCTGTTTCTTCGTCACCGTGAAACCGATGCGCGGGGGCTGGTCAGGGGCGCCCCGGTCGAGGGCTTCCAGTAGAAAATAAGGTCCGCGCAGACGTTTTCCCTTCTGCACGGCGAGGAAATCCGGCCGGGTTTTAAGCCGCCCGGGTTTCTTGATGGTGTCTTCTTGTGCCACGCGATCGTCTTCCTTCGCGGGCCCGCCGTCAGCGATCAGGCCGACAGACGATTGCGCCCGCGGGCGCGGCGAGCCTGGATGACCTTGCGGCCGCCCTTGGTTGCCATGCGTGCACGGAAGCCGTGCCGGCGCTTGCGAACAAGCTTCGATGGTTGGTATGTACGTTTTGTCATTTATTTTAACACCGCGGTGTGCGGCCCTTCTTGGAACATCTTGGTTTGGGTGTTCAGTCCATCAGAATATGCTCCCGGAAACCGGAAGCCTCCACGGACGAGCGGCTTATAGGCGCGATCCAGTTCAAAAGTCAATGAGCAGCCTGCCTCGCTGGGGGACGGAGAAGCGCCGGACGGGACCCGGTTTTCCGCCTGGAGCCCTTGCGTGGAATGCAAACGCGCGGTCACGTCCGTTCACAAGCCGGTGACATGGCCTGTCTGCCGGTTGTCTCCTGCGCTCGAGTGCGCCAAGTGCTTGCTCAAACACCACTCCAGGATCGAGCCGAGGAAAACCCAAGCCATGAACCTAAGCCGCCGCACCCTTGTTGCCGGATCTGCCAGTCTCGTTGCTGCAACGGTGGTCATGCCCTGGTCCGCCGCCGCAGCCCTGACCGGTTTTCGGCCCAAGGGCGGGGCGACCATGGATCATTCGGCCTATGACGCGCTTCTCAAAGCCCATGTCAGAGCCGATGCGCAAGCCTACAACAGGGTCGATTATGGCGGATTGAAAACCAGGCTGGGGGCTTTGAAAGCCTATATCGCATCGCTGGAAGCGGCAGATCCGGTTTCCCTGTCGCGCAACGAAGCCCACGCTTACTGGATCAATCTCTACAATGCCAAGACCCTAGAGGTTGTCGCCGAGGCTTTCCCGGTGAGCTCCATCAAGAAGATCAATCTTGGTGGGTCTTTCCTGTTCGGCGCCGGTCCCTGGAAGGCAAAGATCCTGAAGGTCAATGGCACGGAGCTCTCGCTGGATGATGTCGAGCACGAGATTGTCCGGGCCCTGTTCAAGGATGAGATGTCCCATTACGGCCTCAACTGCGCGTCCTACTCCTGCCCCAACCTCGCCACGAAGGCCTTCACCGGCGCCAATGTGGATGCGCTGCTGCGGCAGAACGCGGTCGAGTACGTCAACCACCCGCGGGGTGTGGCGGTCAGCAAGGGCCGCATCACCGCCTCCAAGATTTACTCCTGGTATGCCGGCGATTTCGGCGGCAAGGGCAAGCTCAGGGATCATTGGGCATCGCTTGCAAGCCCGCAGAAGGCGGCGGAGATCGCAGCGGCTTCAATTTCCGGCTATGAGTATGACTGGAGCATCAACGCGCTTTAATGCATGCCGCGTTCATATGTAGTCATTTGAACGATAACGTACATGCATCAATGCAAGGTGATACAGCGACCTTTGCGCACCCGATTGGATGCGCGGCGCTTCAGGGCTGTTGACGTCGAGTTCACGCGGACGTGAGAATTGGCCAGGCCAGGCTCACGCGAGTTTGGGAAATAGCGAGGGATTGTCATTGGCGGCGGGAGGCGCATCCCTCTATTTAATCTTCAGAACCCGGTGGCGGCCAGGAAGCCGCAACAGCGAACCTGGAGATCCCGCATGACCTCGCAAATCCTGACAGGGCAGACGGCCAAGACCATGACAGACACCCCCGAAACGCCAACTGACACTGCGCCCGAGACGCGCAAGCCCGCAGCCTGGCGGCGGTTCCTGCCGCTGGCGATCATTGCCGCAGGCCTCGCCGGTGGCTACGCCGCAGGCCTTCAGGACTACCTGTCGTTGACCGTTCTTGTCGAACAGCGCGACGCGCTCAAGACCTTTGTCGCCGATCATCGCGTCGCTTCGATCCTCGGATACTTCGTGTTGTACACACTGGCCGTGGCCTTCGCCTTTCCTGCCGCCTCGGTGCTGACGATTTTCGCCGGCTTCGTGTTCGGATGGTTCATCGCCGGAACATTGACCGTCTTTGCAGCCACAACGGGCGCCGCGGCGATCTTCCTCGCCGCCAGGTCGGCTTTTGGAGATGTATTGCGCAAGCGCGCCGGTCCTTTCGCAGCCAAGCTTGCCGATGGCTTTGCCAAGGATGCATTCGGCTATCTCTTGGTGTTGCGCCTGGCTCCGGTGTTTCCGTTCTTCATCATCAACATCGCCCCGGCCTTTTTCGACATCAGGCTGCGCACCTATGTTGCCGCGACATTCCTTGGCATCATTCCCGGAACGTTTGCCTATTCCTGGCTGGGGCAGGGGCTCGACAGCGTCATTGAAGCCGCCGCCGGCCGCGAGATCGCGATTTCCGATCTGGTCACGCCCGAGATCACCATTGCCTTCCTCGGGCTTGCAATCGTCGCGGCAATCCCCACCATAGTCCGCAAGTTTCGCGCGCGTTCATAAATCAAGCCCGGATCATTATTCGTCAGTGGGCCAAATATACGGAAAGATTTTGCCATGAGCAGCCGATTGACACCTGACATCTGCATCATCGGCGGCGGCTCCGGCGGCCTCTCTGTCGCGGCTGCCGCCGCCGCTTTCGGCGTCGATGTGGTCCTGGTCGAAAAGGGCAGGATGGGCGGCGATTGCCTCAACTATGGTTGTGTTCCGTCGAAAGCCATGATCGCCGCCGGCAAACACGCCCACGCCATTGCCGAGGCGCCGTCGTTTGGCGTCAACGCAGGCGAGGCCAGGGTCAATTTCCGCAAGGTTCACGATCACATCCATTCGGTGATTGGCGCCATCGCCCCCAATGATTCCGTCGAGCGCTTTCGCGCCATGGGCGTTAACGTGCTGGAGGCCGAAGCTCGTTTCATCGACAGGACCACGGTGATGGCCGGCCAGACCGAGATCCGCGCCCGGCGCTATGTGATCGCCACCGGGTCTTCGGCCTTCGTGCCGCCGATCCCGGGTCTCGACACGGTTGACTACCTGACCAATGAAACCCTGTTCGAGCGCACCCGCGCGCCGCGCCATCTCATCATCATCGGCGGTGGTCCGATCGGCATGGAAATGGCCCAGGCGCACCGCCGGCTTGGCGCCGAGGTCACCGTGCTCGAGGGGCTGAAGGCGCTTGGCAAGGATGATCCGGAACTGGCGGAGATCGTGCTCGGCAACATCCGCGCCGAAGGCGTCACCATCCAGGAGGGCTGCAAGGTCACCGCGGTCAAGAAGCGCGGCAAGACCGGAGTCCGGGTCCATTATGAAAGCGAGGCCGGCGAAGGCGTGGTCGATGGCAGCGACGTGCTGGTCGCCGTCGGCCGGCTTGCCAATGTCGAAGGCCTCGGGCTGGATGCGGCCGGCGTCGAGCACGACCGGCGCGGCATCAAGGTGGGCCCTAATCTGCGCTCCTCCAACAAGCGCGTCTATGCCATCGGCGACGTGGCCGGCGGTCTGCAGTTTACCCATGTGGCGGGCTACCATGCCGGTCTGGTGGTGCAGCAGATCCTGTTCCGCATTCCGGCGAAGGAAAACCGCGACATCATTCCGTGGGCAACCTATACCGATCCGGAGCTTGCCCATGTCGGGTTGAGCGAGGAGGAGGCCGGCAAGCGCCATGGCGGCCGGATCTCGATCCTGCGCTGGCCCTATGCCGAAAACGACCGGGCCCAGGCCGAGCGCAGGACCACGGGCCTGATCAAGATGGTGGTCGATCGCAAGACACGCATACTCGGGGTCTCCATCGCCGGTGCCGGGGCCGGGGAAATGATCAACATGTGGGCGCTGGCGGTCGCCAACAACATGAAGCTTAAGCATGTGCGCGGCTATGTGCCGCCCTATCCGACAATGGCCGAGATTGGAAAACGCGCCGTGGTTTCCTATTATACTCCTGTGACCCGCAAGCCGTTTGTGCGCTGGCTCCTGCGCTTTTTGAGGCGCTTTGGATGACGGGTGAAGGTGAAGGGGCGGACCATGACGGACAACATCCCATCTGACACTGGCCAGGTGCGCGCCGGAACCCGGTCGCGTGGGATGAGCCTTTCCTCCAAGCTTTTGTGGCTGACGATCCTGTTCGTCATGATTGCCGAAGTGCTGATTTTCGTCCCTTCCGTAGCCAATACCAGGGTGCGCTGGCTTGAAGATCGGCTCAACACCGCCGCCGCCGCCGCGGTGGTGATCGATGCTGTCAACGAGATGGAACTGCCGCAGTCGATTCAGGACGACGCGTTGATGGCCACCGGCACCAAGGCCATCGTGCTGCACAAGGACAACACCGCGCGGATGATCGCCAGCGCCGACATGCCGCCGGTGGTTACCCACCATTATGACCTCTCGGAAGTTACCCCGCTCAGCGCCCTGCGCGACGCCTTCGATACCATCTTCTTTGGCGGCGACCGGGTGATCCGTGTCAATGGCCTGGTGGCCGACGATCCGGGCATGATCATTGAACTGGTGCTCGAAGATGCGCCCTTGCGCCATGCCATGCTGCTTTACGGGCGCAATGTGTTCCTGCTGTCGGTGCTGATCTCGGTGATCACCGCCAGCCTGGTGTTCTTCTCCATCAACCGCATGCTGATCCGCCCGGTGCAAAGGGTGAGCGAGAACATGCAGGCCTTCTCGGAAGATCCGGAAAATCCCGCCAGGATCGTCGTGCCGCGCGCCACGGGCGACGAACTCGGCGTGGCGGAAGGCCATCTGGCTGCGATGCAGACGCGGCTGCAGCAAACGCTGAAGGAACAGCGCCATCTCGCCGATCTCGGCCTGGCCGTGTCCAAGATCAACCATGACATGCGCAACATCCTGACATCGGCGCAATTGATGTCCGACCGTCTGGCGATGATCGATGATCCGATGGTCAAGCGCTTTGCGCCCAAGTTGTTGCGCACCATCGACCGCGCCGTGGGCTATTCCAGCGAGGTGCTGGCCTATGGCAAGGCCCGCGAGGCCAAGCCGCGCCGCCGCTTCATCAATCTCGCCGCACTCGCCCGCGATGTCACCGAGATCGTCGCCGAGGAAACCGAGGCCGACATCAGCTACGTGCTCGACATCGAGGCGGGGCTGGAGATCGAGGCCGACAGCGACCAGATGTTCCGGGTCATCTACAATCTGGTGCGCAACGCCGTGCAGGCCTTCGGCGCCGATCCGTCCGACGATCCCGCGCTGGTCCAGCGCATCACCCTGTCGGCGCACCGGACCGGGGCAGTGGTCGAAATCCGGGTCGTCGATACCGGCCCGGGTCTGCCCGCCAAGGCCCGCGAAAACCTGTTCCAGCCGTTCCGCGGCTCTGCCCGCTCCGGCGGCACCGGCCTCGGGTTGGCAATCGCGCGCGAACTGGTGATTGCCCATGGCGGGTCGATCACACTCGACGAATCGGTCACCCAGGGCACCGCCTTCTCGATTGAGTTGCCCGACCAGCCGGTGCCGCTCGACGGATACCGGGCGCGCGCCTGAGACCCTGCAGTCGATGTTGATTGCGTCCCGTCGGCCGATGCGCGGGAACAGGTCGGCAGGGATTCTCGGCGCAGGTGGTGCCCGACAGGCTTCGTGCACCGGCTAAATTCAAAGCCATCGCTTTTTTCTTGAAATCCGCTTGCATTCCCCGGCAGACCGTTTTAGGAGAACGCCTCGCAGGCGGAAGACACCTGCGGCGCGCGCCCGTAGCTCAGCTGGATAGAGCACCAGACTACGAATCTGGGGGTCAGAGGTTCGAATCCTTTCGGGCGCGCCATTTTATCTATGCAAATAAACAGGTTAGGTGTGGGCGTGTTTTGCGCTTAATGCGTTCACTGCGGTGAGTCGCCACCAGCGCGTTAATATGATCATAGCCGGAAGAAGTGTAACATCCGGGGATCTAAAGTGTGGTCTCAGAACAACAGTCGGTAAAAACCAAATCCGGCGCATTCAAACTCCGCGGTCAGAGCAAAGAGCCGACGGGCTATTCAGAACTCTGGAGTTGGAGCGCACTTGGTTAGGTGCATTTCAATTCGAGCTCCTGAATGAACTTGGAACAGGGCTGTCGCATTGATCTTACAGCCTGCTGCTTTGCCACTTCCCGGAAGCGGTCTCACGAGTACGGTTCCAGCATTTAGGCGGGGTTACAGTTGCGCACCAAAGCTGTCGGACACGTCACGCGGCGGGGTACAGGTCATCTTTGTTTTTTAGCCGGCTTTTAAGAGGCAAACTACGTTAGCAGGCAAGACTGCTGTCAGCTGAGGGGTGCATGTACTAAAGTCCGCGCACATCGCTAACGCGGCGGCGCACTCTTGATCTGGCTATTAGTTCAGGCTGCTGGCAGGTTGGCCGCACGGCGCCAGTTGCAACCGTGATTGAGCACGCAGGCGTCACACCTCGGCGTACGCGCGACACAAGTCAGCGCCGCGTGATCAAGAACCGCCCAGTTGGCTGTAACTGGGTTCTCGCAGCGGACCATCCAGGCCGCCGCGGCTTGCAGCCAGGGGTCGTGGCGGATATCGACGAGCAAGTGGGGACGGAGGTATCGCTCGAGCACGCGCGCCATGTTCACGTCCAACAGTGGCCGGGCGATATCATGCTGGAACAGCTGGATCGCATTAGATACGTACTGGCCGACGCCTGGAACCTTGGCGAGTTCGGCTGGGTCGCGTGGAAATTGGCCATCCCGCGGCGCGGCGTGCTGGGCAAGCCCTTGTATGGAAATCGCGCGCCGCCACCAAAGGCCGACCGGCTTTAGCATATCTTCCAGCTCGGCTACCGGCGACTCCGCAATTGAAGCCCAGCTTGGGAAGAGAGGTGGCTCGGGAAATTTGCACAGCTAGGATAAGTGGAATTTCTGCCTGACTTTGGCTTAGATGCCGGAAACAGGAGATACCATGACGAGATGACCACGCCGGAACCACACACCGGCTTTCAAGGCAAAGGTGGCGCTTGTTGCCATCAG
>Ga0189291_100341_pt1 | contig 20039 bp, 23 predicted proteins | sample UW1redminimetaG_FD_130331 | JGI IMG/M metagenome (GOLD analysis project Ga0189291, IMG submission 130331) | Marine microbial communities from the Costa Rica Dome - UW179B-red mini metaG | ecosystem: Environmental > Aquatic > Marine > Oceanic > Photic zone | place: Costa Rica: the Eastern Pacific... | reverse complement strand
CCATCGAACAAAGGCGCTTGCATCACCGCAAGATAGCCGCATAATATCAACCAACAGATGGAACCAAATACTCGCCTGTTTTAAACCGCCATATGTCTCAAATTATCTGACGACGGACAATCGGATGATCGGGGTTGAAGCATGAAGATGCTGATATTGCAGCTTAACTAATACACCTGCTCAATAACGATCGCGAGCAGCAGCCAGATTAAGAATTTCTCGATATCCCAACCAATTTCGTTCTCCCGATAGATATTTTCCTGCATATCGATATTGATTGGAATCTACTTTTTCCAAGTGAAGTTAACATCCGCTTTTGCGGCCATAGCGGACACTAGCGTAATGTCTGCAATATCCCGAAAGCGGACACTAACTTGGTTCCCTTTTTAACATTTTTGTCCCGCTAACAATTATGAAAGAGGAGCTAGAAAAATCTCAAAAAAGAAATCGTTCCCATGATTAAGTTAAAAGATAGAAGTAAGTCGAAGCAATAAAGAGACTGCTGACAATGAACGGGCCGCGAATGAGCTCGATCCAATATCTTTCACCCTGATTGTATCGAGAAAAAATCAGAATACCTGCAAATGCAGTGAGAACAGAATTGGCTCCAACCGATAGCAAAAACAGATAGTCAGATTTTTGGAATGCAAGCGCAACCGTAAATGCACTCAATAAGAGTGAAATAAAAAGGATAGAGAGGGTTAGCTTACTATTCATTTTATACCCCTCTGCTGGTCAAATAGAAACAATTTCTAATTCAGATTGTATGACTATAGCAAGCACTGGTTCCGTGTCCGCAATATCCCGAAAGCGGACATTAGGATTCTAAACTGTTGAGCAACTAGGACTTCTCAGCATAGAAAGGGATCATGATAAGATTTTTACAAGTTATCGTGCCGATTATGCTGTTGGCTGGTTGCCAGAAACAGACGGGATATGAAACTTTAGATCAGTGGATTGTTAAAGACTACGAGGAGCGCTTCAATTTAACGCTCTCTCTGCGGAAGGGGCATACATTTTGTCGCCTAAATTTTGATTGTGCATCGATATGTCGGACGTTCCCACAGCCGGAAAATCATTTAGACCGAAGAATAAAATTGAGTCTGGCTTTCAACGCATTGGAGCAACGTGCTGAACAGAGTAACTTTTTGCTTGACCTGCCAAGACCGAAACCCGTTATGCTCATTCCAATGAAACCCCCAGAATTTGAAAATGATGCAGAAGTTGACCGTGTCATTCTTCAATGCATTAGTGAGCAGCAAGATCGCCTCGAAAAAATCGACCAGCTTCTCGGAAAACTGAACAACTGAACGAACAAATGCGTTGCATTTATGTCCGCTTTTACAACCAAAGCAGACATAAGCATTGCGTCCGCAATATCCCGAAAGCGGACATTGGTTTTCGTCCTTTCGAATGTCTAGAAATGGGGGTGCTTTGCGACTGTCGCCTTTTGAGCTAATGACCAAAATAGCTGTTGTTAACAGAGCTACGGGAACTGGCCTCACACATGACGGAAATTATCTTTGTCCTTGGTTCGCCAAACTCCAATGATGGAAGCCTTTCCGACATCTCGCTTTCTAGGATCGAGTGCGCAATTGGAATCCATGCTCGGATGCCCCATTCCCGCATCATCGCTACCGGTGGCTTCGGAGAGCATTTCAACACCACTGCAATTCCCCATCGCGAGCTCGTCCATCGCCATTTGGTGAAATTGGGTTTCCGGTTTTCGATGGCCTTTCCGGAAGGCCTGCTCAGCTCAAACACCGTGGAAGATGTGCAGATGATAGTTTCATTCACAGCTTCGCGCGGGTTTGAGCATTACGTCGTAGTCACATCCGAATTTCACTTGGCACGGTGCCGATACATCTTTGATTGCCTAGAACCGAAGAGCGTGGACCTATACGGTAGCAACGATCCGCCAAATCTCGATCAAACCATCGTCAAACACGAAAACAAGGCGCTCGCGCAGCTTGTGGACCAAGGAGGCGTGATAATCGACGGAGTGCTTCATCCCCATCCGAATTGAGCTTTAACCTCGTCTCTCGACTGCTATCACGCACGCAGGAGGGGCGAATGTCCGCTTTTACGTAAGCGATTGCGCCTTCCGAACGTCCGCAAATGGGCCGTTAGCGGAAGGGCTGCATTTGAATTCCTAATGTCCGCTTTTGCGCCCAAAGCGGACACTAGCGTTGTGGCGGCTATATCCCGAAAGCGGACACAAATTTCTTTGCATATTCAAGATGAACATGACACCGGTTTGGGATGAAGATACTTGAGACATTACCAAACTCGGAAAAACTGAATTTGCGAATGAAATCATTGGCGACTTTAGACGCCATATTTTCGCCGGAATGGGAATATCGATATTACTCATTCGACTCTAATTGGTCTACGGATGAAGAAATGGGATCAATTCGCAATGGCTCAGGTGACGATGTTTTTATGCTTTTTAACTCTTCTGGTTGCTTCATGAAAGGCTTTGCGCATGAGTACCGGAACAGTAAGATAATTGTTGATAGCCTTTATGCTGGTGTACCGCAGGTCTTCGAAACAGCCTTAAAAGAACCTGCATTTTCACCTGATAATGCAACTTTTTGCTTCTGGAGCTTGAACGCCGGCAGGAAATGGGAAAGTTCCGTTTCTGAGAGTGATTTGGATATTGATAGCTTTTTTCTGATTCAAGACTTGGCCGAAAACGAAGAGAACTATCAAAATTTCGTAACTGAATACTATGAAGTGGAGTCCGAGATTCAGGATATTCAAGCTGTCTTTGACCATCAGCCCCTTACACAATCTCTTGCGGAAGCGATAAATCAAGAAATAGATTACTCAAGTTTACTCAACGACAACTAGCCATATCTCTCAAGTTATCTGTCGATGGGCATCAACTATCCAGTTTTGAAGGGTTTCAATAATTTTCAAGAAAGTCATCAATCCTTCGTTCGGTCTTGGTCTTTTCTTAGCAGTAGTTTCGAGTGCTTTCCCTTGGGATGAAAATCGCACAATGATTCATCCAACTGAACCTATGATACTAAGCTTGCCTTCAAGTTTTTCGATTTGTGCCCGCTCTTTTGGCGTGATGTACGCAACAGATGGGGACAGCTCTTCTTTGTTCCCAGATGATTGCGTAAAAACGGATGTAAGTAAGACTATAGCCGAACCAGAACGTCAGCGTGAAGTGGATTTGCAAATCAGACGAACCGACAGCGCTCTAGAACAGTTCAAACAATATGGAGGTCTCAAAGAGACCATTGTCGAAGGTCAGGAAGTGAGATATCATGAGACCGCGCCAGTTTACAAAGGCATTCTGCAATCACATCGCACGCTTTCCGTAGAGTATGAAACCGTCGAAGGTTGGGTACATCTACGTGCTGACGCCACGGCAAAAGAAGGCGAGGTTGCAGACCTAAGCTATGCTTGGTTAGCAATTGAGGCGATGATTAAACACCATAGTGTTGACTAGCCATCTTCGTTTAAGAATATTCGCCATCGTGTCACTTGCACCAATCTCCCGAATCAGCTCCTGTAGGCCTTTTGGTTCTTTTGTTTCACCAACGCGACCAGCTGGAGCACTATGTCTGCATTGCCCCGAAAGTGGACATTGGCAAAGGACGTGAAAGCGTCGCCCCGATTCTCTCGCGACAATTTAGTCGAGCCTTTTTAACCTATTTAAACAACGCTTTCCGAACATTTTTTGCTCGGGAGCGGGCGATTGGTGCTGATATACCAGATATTAACATCAAAGATTGCTTACCACTCTCTCCAGTTATCTCGGCAACACCACTCCGAGCGACCCACCATGAACGATGAATCTGCGCTCCGTCAGCCGCTTTCAGCTCATTCATTGCATCGGACAGGCGCATCAAAATCAGTTCATCACCAATATCTGTATGAACGCGAAGATAATGATCCTCGGAGGACACAGCGAAGAGGGTCGCTCCGTTAAATTTAGGCGAAAGGCGTCTCAGGAATTTCTGAGCCGATTCATTGTTACCATCTCTTTGTGTTTCAGCACCGCTCTCCAACGCGCCCATCGCTTTCAATGTTACATAAATGCCGGCCACAATCATGATGGCCAGAAAGAAGGCTAAAAAATACTGGAGCGCCCAGTTTGCAATTGGCCACGTGCTCTGGAAACCGGTATCGAAACCTAGAAGAATGACCGGAACCGGAATGGAAATAAGTGCCGCCAATACGCATAACTGGATCGGCACCCTCTGCTCTCTCAATGGACCATTCATCACCCAAGGTGTTGCAAAAACTGCGGTGCCAAAGGCAACACCAATGGTTGCGAACCAAAATAAAAAACGCAAGCCAAAGGGCATTTTATCTGAGTCGAATAGAGCTAGGAACGTGAACAACGCCGAAAGGGAAACGGCGACAATTAAGCCAACCACCAGATGTTTCCATGTCACTCGCATATGAACTCCAACAACTCGCGCTTCGCGAACTGTATCTACAACAGTTCACGAAGAATTCCACTCAATTGGCGTATGCTCAATGGTCCTCTCAAGCCGTCTTTCTAAGATAGGTTTCGGCGCTGCCTTTGTGCGCTCAACCAAAACGTAAAGGACGGTTTCGATGACCAGCCATTTGAAGCAAATATTGATACTCATTTCCCTTTTCACGCTCCCGATTTTTGCAGTGCAGGCTGGCGAACAAGCAGAGGATAGTGCGCCTCCCTCTCCTGAACAGGTCGATACATTTGTTGAATCAGGTATGAAGCAGCTAAATATCCCAGGAAGCGCAGTCGCTTTGATTGAAGATGGCGAGATAAAGCATCTACAAGGTTTTGGTCGAATTGATAAATCAGGCACCGCCGTAACGCCGCAAACGCCCTTCCAAATTGCATCGGTCACGAAGTCCTTCACCTCTTTGATTGTTTTGCAATTGGAAGATGAAGGAAAAATTTCCATCGACGATCCAATTGTTCAGCATATCCCATATTTTAGAACCTCTAATCCCAAATTATCTGGCAAGATTACTATTCGCCATCTCATGAATCACAGGAGCGGCCTGACCACGCTCGACGGCAACCGTTATCAAAGGAGTCAATATCGTGGCGAGGATGCAACAGAGCTGGCAGTGCGAGAACTTACAAAGGCTGATCTGGAGAACGAGCCCGGAGAAGAATATCAATATTCAAATGCAAATTATGCAACCCTTGCCCATTTGATAGAAACCATTGAGCAGGCGTCATACGAGGAAATTCTTGAGTCCCGAATTTTCTCGAAGCTTGGAATGATGAATACCTTTGTGCAGGTCGCCAACAAGACGGTTGCTCAGGAAGCCAAAGGACATATCCAGTGGTTTGGCTTGCCGGTCGAAGATCATTTTGTTGCAGGACGCATGATGATAGGTGCTGGTAGTGTAACCTCAAGCGCTGAAGATCTCGCCAAATATTTGATAGCGGTTGCTGAGAATGACCCGCGAATCATTCCGATATCACTAACGAACTCCTGGGCAAAGGAACGTAAACGCACTTATGAATTCGGCTGGGAACATGATACTTTTGATGGTCATTCCGTTCGGTTTCATGACGGCGCAAACCCGGGTTTTCGGTCGATCCTTATGTATAGACCGGGAACGCGTACAGGCGGGCTGTTCCTCATGAACATGTCTGGTACTCTTGATGGCAACTTGCACTATGGAACAATGCAATATGCTCTAGGCTTATCTCCAGCTGACATCTCGCCTTCAAAGATTTTTGAATACATGCTGTGGGGTTCAATTGCCTCCTTGTTATTCTTAGCAGTCGCTTGTTTCTTCTCGATTTCCAGATTGCGTAAAAATGTCTCAAATCCTTGGCATAGTTCAGTACTGGTGAAATGGGCAGTGATCGCGGTGCCTTCGTTATGTTTAGTCACCTTTGCTTTTACCTTGTTATTCTATGTCCCGCGTTCATTTGGCGTGGATTTCTCCGCAGCGAGCCTTTTCTTCCCAGATCTAGGCGTGTTGCTCTTTGCTCAAGCAGCTATCGCGGCAGTTTGGGCAAGCGCGCGGACTATCCTTTTGATACGACGGTTCAATTCATAAGATACGAGAGATGCGACATCGGTGGAAACAAAGGTTCCTTAGATTCTAGTGTCCACAATATCCCAAAAGCGGACATTAAAATTCAATCTATTGGCGGGCTACAAAAGGTGAATCTCGGCGGCAACCAAAATTGTCGTAAACCAGTCCTGCCTTAACAATGTAACAATTTGAGTTTCACTGGATAAAAGCCGGCAAGATCCTTTCTGCTGCTATCTGCAAGTTTTTACCACCACTTCCCCTATGGCTACCAGTGGCGACAACTATCAGATCAAGCTCTTCGATCAGAATGATAAACTGGCCGCTCCCCCCTTGGGCAGAGGTGCTAAAATAGCTCTTATCGCCGACCTTCAAATCTCCACTCCACCAAAAGTAGCCATAGCCCTGATTAGAGACATCTTTGCCACCGCCGAAAATGTCATCATCACCGTTATAGAGAATCCTGCTGGTTGCTTTGGAGATGTACGCTTCTGGAACTAACTGTTCGCCATTCCATTTGCCTTTGTTCATGGCCAAGGTACCAAACTTCAGCATAGCCCGAGTTGTTATGCTTGATTTCCATCCTGCAGCTGGCAGGCCGCCCAACCCAGTCCGCCATTCATAAGTAGCTATGCCCATTTTGCCGAAGAGTTCTTTTTTGATAAAATCTTCAGCGGTGCCCGGCACGACAGCATCAAGGACCTGCATCACCAGTGGTGAACTATAGTTTCCATATGAAAAAGCACTCTGTGACTCTGAGGTAATGGGATCGCTTTGTTCAAAAACAGCTTGAACCAATTTTTGGCCATCTATCAGATCCCGATATTTCTCGAATTCTTTCCCTTTCTCATTGATGATTCGGATTCCTGAACGCATGGTTAGCGCTTGGTGCAGAGTGACCCTTTCCGCACCCTCTACAAGTTTTGATGTATCGAGATCCTTCAGAAAGCTGACTACGGGTTTGTCCAAATCAGCCATAGTCAGATAACCCAGTTGGATTGCGCGGCCAAGCGCCAAGCCGGTGTAGGTTTTCGTCGCTGACGCCTGCGGATGGGTCAAGTTGATACGACCCCGCGCATAATAGGATTCAAATAGAAGCTTGCCCTTATAGGTAATAAGCAGACTGTCGAAATCTCCGTGCAGGCCGTCGGACATTTCCTGAGCCAGTTTGACAATCATGTCTTTATTGCCTCCATCCACGCCCAATTCGCCTACTATGATGCCGTCTTTTCTGTCCGCAGGTGCAGTATCAATAAAACCTTTTTCGAGCTTCGGCACATCCCAGATCTTAACAAGGCCATCATCGGTCGGCCATGCTGTCGAGACATAATCCACATTGGGGTCGCCCCAGATATGAGCGCCTTGCTCCAGCTCCTTTGCGTCAAGCGTCTGATTTGCAGTGCCACCTACAATCAGGAAAGAAGACAACAATATTACACTTGATAAAAAACGCCGCATAATATGTTCCTCTTGATATGCTGCAAGTCCAATTTTACTTCATGGAGCACCCTTTAATTCTGCTCCAGCGGTCCTGTAAATTAGTTTACATTTTGGGCCTGAGATTCTCGATAACTTGAGCGTCGACCCAAAATATATCCACATTTTCGTATTTGTCTGAGCCCATATTCCTGTTGAAAAAAAGATATTTGCCATCTGGCGTCACACTTGCAGCTGCTTCCCAAGCGTCTGTGTTTATTTTTTCACCCAGGTTGATGGCTTCGCCCCATGAACCGTCTTGCTGCCTGAAACTGACGTAGATGTCGGCATCGCCATATCCATCTTCCCGTTCTCCATCCCATAAAATATAGGACTCGTCAGAAGCAATGAAGGGGTGGGCGTTCGATTTTCCGTTATTGATCTCTTTGCTGAGCGGCCTCGGTGCTTCGCGCTTTCCGTCTACGAGCTGGGAATACCGAAGAACACCATTTCCATCTCTAGTGAATTCATCAAAAACTAAAGTGCCTTTGGCTGAAGATGTAAGGCGCATAATGCTGATTTCTTCGAAAGGAGAACCGAGGCTTTTTATCTCTGACCATCCAGCCGAGGTCCACTCCTTGTATCGCTTGCCCAAATGCATGATTTTGCCGTCAGGAGAGATGAAAGGTTGACCGACCCGGGGCGATGTATCTGACTCGTCCCATCGATTATTTCTATTTTCAAAAGCAACAAATTCATGTTTTTTTGTTTCCTCATTCTGTCTGAGAAAATACATCTCTTGCATGTCAGGTTTGAAGACAACGCCATATTCCCAGCCCTTTGTTGAAACAATGTTGGGGGCAAAGACTTCGGGGGTTAAGCTGGGCGTCTGTTGTCCAAGGTAGGGGCCTTGCAAGTCTGATTGAACTTGCGCCGAATCCTTTGCGCCAAGAGTCTGATTTGCCGCGCAACCTGCAATAAGGAAAACAGGCAGCAATATTATACTTGATGATAAACGCTTCATAATATGTCCTTTTTACTACGCTGTAAGTCTAATCTTGCTTCATGGAGCAGCCGGTTTTTGAGTCATTGAAGAAAACTCTCCAATTTCAGATTCAATTGCTCGCGGGTTTCCGCTGATGTTACGAAATACATTTTTACCACTACATTTTTGATTTCAAATTCTTGGGGTTCGGCATCCCATCCGGCGATAGCGGTTTTGGCATTGGCCTCGAAACAGGGATGCGTTGAAACAATAACGAGCGGATTGTGAGCGCTCCCGTCTCTGCGAACATCATGTTTCAGAACGACAATGCCTAGTTTCATTGTATGTTGAGGAACGATCTTTCCGTTGATCGTGGAGGTCGTTTTTTCAAATTTAACATCATCCCTTTTTAGGCCAGGGCAACTGGAAGGTAGCTGCAGAGGAGTTTGCTTCACATATTCAATAGGATCGAGATCCACATCCAAAACTTCCACTTTGGCTGAAGCCGATGAATTGAAAAAGCCGATCATACTTGCCCCTAAAGCAGATAAAAGTAGCGCTGCGCTCCAACGATGTTTGCGGGGACCAGGCTCATTCTTCATGATCCCGGTTAGCCGTATTTTGGCATTTCTATGTCCCTTGGAGGCGAGATGCGCTGTTGGGCAAGGCAACACTCTTCTGTCCCTATTATCCCCATCTGATCGCAAAAGATTCAGCAAAAGCGCCGCATAATCTTTGCGTTCCGATACGCTGAAGTCCTGCGTTGCAGCACGGTCCGCGCGCAATTCAATTGCCAAGCGCCATTGCCGGACAAGGTAACCGATTCCGGGATTGAACAACATTAAGTCGCGCAAAAGTAGGAGGAGCAGCGTAAGCTCTGCATCATTATGCCGTAGATGGGCGCGTTCATGGGCAATCAACGCGGCCTGGGTTTCCAGTCCCGAGGGGATTACCACCGCTCTGCGCGGCCAGGAAAGCGTGAGGGGTGGTACGTTGGAAGTCGTCGTGAAAATATCAGGTTTAGCGCTCGGCGTTAAAGGCAGCTTCTGCAAACGCAACCACTGCCAAAGGGTACGGCTAATGAGAATGACGCCGATGCCGAAATATATAGTCAAAAAATTGAACGGCGCAGGGTTTGCTACACTGCCATCGTCGGTTTGGTTCGAAAATACTTCCAACGCTTCCATTTTTGGTAAATCGATTGCCGCATCAAAAGGGATTACACAAAGCAAGCCCGGGAAAATGCTGATTAGCATCAGCCCCAGCCAGATATTGGCTGCTGGAAAACTTGCCCCAACTTTCCCATTGCCGTCACTTTGCAAAGCCCACGCGCAGCCGGCAACGACAAAACTCCATAGATGGACAAGGATGAGCGCCTTAAGCATCATCATGACTTTCATTTAGAAGGCGGTCTAATTCCAGCCATTCTTCTTCCGATAACATTTTGCTATCGTGAAAGGCAGCGGTAGGAAGCGGACCTTTGATTTCTAAAACCGTGCTAAAAAACTCGCGCATGACGCCGGACAATGTGCGAGCCTTGCTTTCAATAGGGGTATAAACACGCACCCCATGCTTAGTATCGAGCCGTAACAGAGATTTATCCGCCATGCGGGATAGTGTCGTACGTGTCGTCGAAAACGACCAGTCCAATTGAGGGCCAGCTTTTTCTTGAATCTCTCGCGCAGATAGCGGCGCAACAGTCCAAAGAATTTTCAATATAGCGAGTTCAGATTTGCTGGGCTGTGTCATGTATAGACACATATGTTACGTATGTAACATGAGTCAAGTCCACTTTAAATTATCCGTCTGAGTACTGAAGAGACGTCCCACTAGATTAGCATAGTTGATGCTACTCAGCCGCTTTCCCGGGGCCGGTTTGGCCACCAGCAATTTTCCAGCCATCAGCACGTTTTACCATGCCAACTGTCATCCAGCCATCGAAAGCAAATTGTTGTTCGCCTTCCTCGTCAAGCATTGCGTAATCGAAGTGCGCCGAAACTAATGCGCTTCCGTTCTCCATCGCTGCTACTCGGACATTATCCGCTGTCATCATGGCTTTTCCGCCTGATTGCGATAATGCCTTTAGTGATGCAGCGGCATCTGCTCCTTTATCATACTGAACCTCTCCGCGTTCAATCCAATGAAACCCTATTTCATCATCGTACATTGCAACTGCAAGATTGATATCACCGTCATTCAGAGCTTTGACATATGTACCAAATGCAGCCTTCGCCTCTGCGGCAGTATCGCTATTTTTTTGAGAGCAGCTTACCAAGGTCAGCGCAGCCATCAATATTGCCATCAAGCGCATAATTTTCTCCTACCATGGAAGTTCAGCAAGAATGTCTTCAGTTGATCGTCGGCCGTATCGATACTTTGACATCGCCAAATTTGAAGAGTTATGCAACGCATTATTTCTGAAGCTTACCCGAGATTGACTTGAGATAGTTGATAATAACCTTGCGCTCACTTGGCTTAGTCAACCGGAAGCCCATCGACGTACCTGGTGCAACCGCAGACGGGTTGGAAAGCCAAGAATCCAATGTTCTTGTATCCCATTTCTGGTTCAATTTTTTCAGTGCATTGCTGTAACGAAATCCCGGCACGGCTCCAGCTCGGCGTCCATAGACACCTCGATGGCGTGGCCCAATGCGATTTTTGTCCACAGAATGGCAAGCACCACATTTGCGCTCATAAAGCGCCTTACCTTGACTGGTTGGAACAGATGCTATTTGTGCAGTGGTCGGCAGTATCATGGACTGAGTGACCGCAATACTGCCGATTTCGGGGAGAGTTTGCTCAGAAACAGGGAACTTTGTTGCTAGCAATGTCCCGGCCACCGCTGTTGCACCAAGGGCAAAGCACAACAATACACCAAATTGCGTTTTCATTTTTCTCTACCTTTGATGATAGCCATCTTGAGCTACTAGCCAAACATAAGTGCGGATTTTGGGATAGGCTCACCAATTGCGTTAGCCAATATTGCTGCATGGAAGGCTTCATCACCTGCCATTTGCGCCGCAATTTGGTGGTAGTCATTTCCGAGGGATGGGATCAAGCCGAGATATGCATTTGCTGCACCGCGTTCCAGTTTTAAAGCCAAGCGCAAAACGTCTTCTTGATTTTTAAGTGATACGACGCCCAGCGCGTCGACATAATGGTTCTGTGATTTTTCTGTAGCAGGATCACCGCCCAACTGCTGAACAGCTTTGATCAGTGCATCACGGTGTTCTTTGTGATGGCCTTGAAAAGTAACACCGATATCGACGACCGCTGGCTGTAACAGCCCGCTGGTGGCCGCTATCTGATACGCCGCAATACCTTCATGCTCCAAAGCAATCGCTGCATTCAGAATTTCTACATCCTGCCCGGTATTTGCGGCACTGGATGAGACGGCGGCATTCGAACAACCACCGATCAACATCGCAACTCCCGCAGCTGACAATGTCCTACTTGCGCCACCCAATAGCGCCCGGCGTGAAGGCTTGCTGATTTCTAATACCGACATGATTATTTTCCTTTTCTTGCATTGTTTAATTGTTCCACAACTCGCGCTGTCATTGCTTGACAATCCGCACCAGCAAACGTGATCGTATCATCGAACACATCGCCAAATTCTGCTTCTATGTCTTTGCGCAACAGGCGCCTTGCACGGAACAAACGAGACTTTATCGTAGCTGCAGGCACAGACATCACTTCGGCCGCTTCGGCTATCGACATTTCTTCGATGTCCCGGAGAACAAAGGCTGTCCGATATTGTTCTGGCAATCGCCCAACTGCAGCTTTCAAATATCTGGACAGCTCTGCGCGTGCCAATTTTGAGCTGGGTAAATTTGAAGTGTCATTTAACGAGCTATAGTTGATACGATAATGTTCTAGGAGAGCAACGTCCTGACTATCCAGCGCCGCTTTGCGGCCATCAATCGAGCGCTTCCGGTCAATGGCGGCATTGAGCACAATCCGAGTGAGCCACGTTGAAAGAGAGGAGGTTCCCGAAAAGCCATCAATTGCACGAAAGGCTTTGAGATAGGCTTCTTGCACCACATCTTCGGCATCCGCATGATTGCGCAACACACTCCATGCCGTCCGAAAAAGTCTTTGATTGTTGCGTGTTGTAATGAGACTAATTGCTCGATTGTCAAAACGTGCCGCATAACTGGCAAGCAATGTATCGTTCATTTTGTCATAATCGTGTGCCAAATGACTCATCTGCTAACCTCGTTTCAGCCATTTGACGGGTTCAGTGTGCAAAAGGTTCCAAGCACTCTGAAATTTGTCTTTATTTCAGCGACGTTCAGAACTTGCCCAGCTTGATACATATCGAGTTGTATCTAGTTTCTACACAGAAAATGGGAGGTTAATCTAACGTCCGCTTTTGCGCCCATAGCGGACACTAGCAGTCAGCCAGATAAGTTAACTAACATTCAATTCTAGCCGCGTAGACGGATATGCAACGAAAAACATAGAGTAGTAGACTATGCGCCGCGGTATTTTTGGTCGAAAGAAGATGGAGCCTTCAAGGGGAAATTACCCAGCGCTGCCGTCGATTAAATATGGCGAGACGGTTCGCCTGAAGATTGATGAGGTTCGCCAATACTGCTTTGCGCTGGCTGCTCAACGCGGATATCCAGAAGACTCATTTGGAATGATCGCTGATCGAGTTGGTTTTTTAGAGCGGCGCGGATTACCGGGCTTCGAGGCTCTAATATTGGATCTTACAACCTTCAAAAATGAGACGTTGGCCGAACGGTTCTCGATAGTCCGTCCTAACGGTGTCAAGGGTGGTCACTGTCCTTTTGTTGCCGGAGTTCAATTGGACGATAAGCTTGATGAGTTTACATCAGGTGATCCCTACACCAGCAACGTAATAATAGCGCCGAGTGCAGCGATGCTTTTGATCCCCAAGGTGGCAAGTTTTGCTGGGCCAATGGGCAGATTAGTCTCAATTACCTGGTATCGAGATGATCAAGAAGCTCTTAAGACTGTGTTGGATGGTTACAGAATAGCCCACAACGGCGATTTGACAGCGCTAGCCAACGCGACTGAAATTGGTTTTGCAAGATATCCAGAGGAGGAATATCCGATACCTCCAATTCAAGCTGGCCAATTTAACGACATTGAGGTTTCGGCCGAGCGAATGCTGGCCATACAAGACCTATTGGATGAATAGTGATATGACGTTTTTTGATCAGGTAATCCAAGAGCTAAGGTCCGACCCTCGGCTACCAATCCTACTTTCCGCTTGTTCTGAAGGCGACATATCCGTCCTGGTGGCGATGTTGGACACCATCAATGCGCTAGGAACTACAACTAAGGGTAGCCCGAACTCTGATCTTTGGGGTTGTTTCGAAGATCACGGTTGGATGGCGAAATCGCAGACAGCTGAAGCAACGGAAACCAATCTACCTATCGAGATGCTGTCTTATGAGTTGACTGATCAGGGACGTCGAGCAGTTCCTATTATTTTGTCTCACGCATTATCTTGACACAAATCCGTTAAGGCCCAGCTCCTCGATCCCAGTGTCCGCAGTTCGATCTGCTTCGGTCCCTTAGCGAGAAATCAGTCTATGTAATCGAACCAGAATTGCGCTCAAGCAAAGATGATAAGGCATTCTTTGACTAACACTACCTCAGCGGCACCTTCGTTATGCGCTATGTTCATCAAGAGCCTCGGTAACTTTAAATTTGGATATTTGATCTAAGTCCAATTTAGCAATGAAAGCTAGTAGCGGAGTTATGGCAATGGCAACAATTATGTGGCGGATATTTGCGTTGGGATTGGCAGCGTATGTTATTTCTATTCTTGTTTCCCCATACGATTTTTCAGATATCGGGTCGTTGCTGTTGCATCGCATTTTACCGTCGATCGTTTGGATTGCGGCCTCAGTTGGGCTTATCTTTTATGCATTCGGAATTCATAGGGGGCCAAGAAAGTTCTGGATAGCTACAAAATTCGCATGGCTTGGCCTTGGGTGTGTATTGTTGAATTATGGTTGGCAAACCACCACACGTGAGATTGTGGACGGCAACCTAATATTGGCTATTATTTCACTACTGCTGATAATTTTTGCGAACTACGTTGCTCTACATAGGCTATCGAACGAAAAGTAAGTTTTATCTGCTCGTCGAATTGGCGCGACGTGGAATCTTGGCGTCCGCTTTTGCGCCCAAAGCGGACATTAGCTTGTGACAGCTTTATCCCGAAAGCGGACGGTAGCCTTCATTGTTTTGTCAGTAGGCGCGGGCTGAAATGAATCATAATCGGCTTTGTTTTACTTTGCTTGCCGGTCAGGGACGGCAACAGCGCAAATCAGCAATTGAAAAGGATACAAAACAAATGGCTGGTCGATTGGAAGGCAAATTTGCATTGATTACCGGCGGAGCGATGGGGCTTGGGAAGGCTGATTGCGAACTATTAGCGCGTGAGGGCGCTGTGGTATTCGTGACTGACATTGAAGAAACTCGCGCGCAAGCTGTTGCAGATTCTATTGGTGGATTAGCGATGCGTCATGACGTTACCAATGAAGACGACTGGAAAAATGTCTATGCTATAATTGAAAAGGAGTTTGGGCAGCTTGATATCCTCGTAAATAATGCAGGAATTACAATAGCGGAAACGGTTGAGCAAACGACGCTTTCAAACTTTCAAAAAATCATGAGCATAAACGTGGAAGGTACTATGTTTGGCTGCAAATATGGGATTCCGCTTTTGGCTCGGTCTGACGGGGCCTCCATTATCAATATGGCATCTGTCGCTGCCTTGCAGGGGTATTCTTACAGTTTAGGTTATTCAGCCGCGAAAGGCGCAATTCGCGCTATGAGCAAATCTGTAGCTATGCATTGCCAAGAACAAGGTTACAAAATTCGATGCAACTCAATACTTCCTGGGGCAATAGAAACACCTATGGTTCAGGCAGTTGTTGGCAGGGAGGGGCAGGAAAAGACTGTTCCTGAAGGAATTTTACCTGCTGGAGCAATTGGTGCGCCGATAGATGTAGCCAATATGGTGTTGTTTCTTGCTTCAGACGAATCTCGGCTTGTTACCGGTGCAGAGATGGTGGTGGACAATGGTGGTTGGATACGGGTTGCTCAATAACTGTTCAGAGGCGCAGATTGAAATGAGTTTACGACGATGTAATCCACAAATTTATACCGCTTGCCAGAACAAACCCTTAAACCAGCAATTATAATTAGGCCGCTTTTAAACGCGGGTGACATTTCGTCCTCCATCCTTATTTCCGAAAAGACCTAACACACAGCCACTGACGCTCTTGTATAAGTAGTACTCTTTGCGCCCTGTTATGTCCGCTTTTGCGCACTTAGCGAACATTGGCATAGCAGCGAAAGCCATCGTTAAGAGATCGACAATTGGCTTCAGTGATCCAACACAACACGATAGCGGACGTTTCCGCTCTCAAGATGTGCCAATGCGTCGTTGATTTTTGCGAACGGAAAATGTTCGGTAACCGGTTTAATGTCATGGCGCGCGCAGAATTCCAGCATATCGGCAATTCTCTGGGGGCTGCCGACCAGCGAGGATGAAAGCGACAATTGCGCAAACATCAGAGGCATCAAATACAGTTCCGCAGGGGCAGCTTGAACGCCAAGAAAATGTAATCTGCCTTTTGGCTTCAACATTCCAATAATGACATTCCAATCCAGCGCGACATCAACGGTGCTCAAAATAATGTCAAAGCTTCCTGCGGCTTCTGCCAATGCCTCTGGGCTGCGAGAATTTATGACATCATGTGCTCCGAAAGCGACAGCTTCGTCGTTCTTGGAAGCGCTAGACGTCAAAGCGGTGACATGACAGCCCCAAGCTTTGCCCAATTGCAACGCCAGATGTCCCAGCCCGCCAATACCCAACACGGCAATGCGCGCGGTTGGCTTTATGTCATATTCCACAAATGGATTGAAAACGGTGATGCCCGCGCAAAATAACGGCCCGGCATCTTTGGGATCAAGATTGTCTGGTAACTTAACCACGCTTACGCCCGATGCGCGAACGATATCGGCAAAAGCGCCATGACGGCCCGCAGAAACTGTTGATTGCACGGTTTCGCATAGGTTGTGATCGCCAGCAAGGCACTGCCGGCACGTCATACAATAATGCGAATGGCCGCCCAGCCCAACGCGGTCACCAATTTTGACGTGGGTCACTTCAGATCCAATATCAATCACTGTGCCGATGGCTTCATGCCCGCCGACAAACGGAAACTCGGTTATGCCCCATGCATTATCACGTAAACTGAGATCGGTATGGCAAACACCGCAATGCTCGACCTGAATATCGATATCATTGGATGTAAGTGGACCCAATTCATATTCATATGGTTCCAATGCGTTTCCGGCTTGTTTGGCAGCAAAAGCTTTTACAGTCCGCATAACAAGATTTCTCCTTCGCTTGTTTTGGTGAGAATTTTCATTTGCTGCAGCTACGTCCCATATCACGGACGCGAAAGACACTGTCATATCAATTGAGAAACCAGAACGTGCGAAAGTCTGAGCGAAAATGCTAGTGTCCGCTTTTGCGCCCATAGCGGACACTAACCTCGCGGCTGCAATATCCCGAAAGCGGACATTCGACGTGCGCTTCAATAGGATAGTTAGTATAAAAATACCGAGAGCACTTCACTAACAGAAACAATACATAAGGAATGATATGCAAATTGTGAACGCGCTGCCTAAAGCATTTGAATCATTCAAAAAAATGGGTGGATGCTTGGACTTCACTTTTTTTGATGAAGTGGAGAACGACTTGGAAAGCCAAATGTCTGGCATTTCGAGAGCATTATCAAGTCGGTCCGATTTTGACAGAACTAAACTTGAATCTATCAACCATCGGTACATCAATGAAAACCAACTACTTGGCGACTGGTACGATAGACGGTCTGGTGATTTGTTGAGTCTCGGTGGTTTCAATATGGAAAACGGTGAAGTGCTAAGGAATCCCCGACTAAAGGATTTGAATCATGCGGACGTAAGATCGAGTGTGTCTGAGTCACCAGACGTAGGTTCAGGAGGGCAATTGGCATATGCCTTTTCACAACCACCCTATCGGCTGCAAGCTTCATCGTTACAGATACAAGTTGTATTTGATCAAATAAAGGATTTCATACTTCCTGCGATGGAACGTTGTGAGATCATCGATTGGAGTGATCCAAAGCTACCGGAAGTATCGAGTTACTTTAAAGACGGTTCTGAATGGTGGGGCGTGTTCCTGTTCACAGTTTACATTCCAGCAAATCGGAAACTCTCTGTGATATTGGGTTCCAGCACAGACTAAGCTGAATTGTTGAGGCCGACCGACAACGCAATATCCTAGTGTCCGCTTTTGCGCCCATAGCGGACACTAGCAAACGATTTGTTAGTGCCTGCGGGCTTTGACCTTCTCGATGAGGAGATCAAAATGCAAAATCAATCTTATGAAATTCAAAAGCTATATCCATGGAACAAGGGAAAGCTGATCGGACAAAAGGCACCGCTGAAACAACAAGAGGTCTGGGCCATCAGGGTTCGGTTAGAACTGGCAGATCGAAAACGCGATCTGGCTCTTTTCAATTTAGCGATCGATAGCAAGCTTCGAGGATGTGACCTTGTCGGTTTGAAGGTTAGCGACGTCCGCATTGGCGATGAGTTCCAAAGCCGAGCCAAGATCATTCAACGCAAGACCGGAAATGCAGTTCAGTTTGAAATTACTAAAAAAACACGAAACGCTCTCCAAACTTGGTGTGCTCACTCCAATTTGTCTCCATATGATTGGTTGTTTCCATCTCGCATGGATAGATCACACCATATTTCGACACGGCAATATTCCAGAATTGCAGCGAACTGGTTTGGATCAATAAATCTTCCGCGATCTGCATATGCCACTCATTCATTGAGGCGGACCAAAGCTACCCTCATATATCGAAAGACTGGAAACCTCAGAGCAGTTCAACTACTTCTCGGTCATTCAAAGATCGATAGCACCGTTAAATATCTCGGAGTTGAAGTTGAGGATGCTTTAGCACTCGCCGAAAGTGTCGAACTCTAGTGTCCGCTATGGGCGCAAAAGCGGACATTTGGAAATGGAAAGCTTCCTTCTCGTCCCTGCCTAAAAATAGTTCTTGCTGATCTCTTTCGCTATTTGTTTCGGGCAATGGAGATATCGTCTCTCCCATTCACAAGCCTGACCATCAGTGGCACATGCTTAGAGCAAGCCATTAATCTCGATGAGGCGGCAGGAGCAGTTTTTCCCGATAGCCGGTGACGCCAGCAATAGGCACATCATCCATAGCTTTCAATATGCTTTCATCGCACCCTATTTTGATTAGCCAATTCTTAATACTTTTTTCCTTGTGAAAGGGCGCAATGACTTTCGGGAATAGTTCATATTTGAAGCAGCGGATGTTTCGACCCCTATAGAGGGTTTCGTACAAATAAGTCGCATCGGTCATCTCCGCTTCCTGACCCTGTGCGGCGTGGATATAGATTTGCATGGCGACAAGTTTGTTGAGCAGGATTTCGCCTCTAAACGCGCTGGAACGGTTTTCCAATGCAGCTTGGTCTTTATAGATGTCCAGATAGCGCTCTATCCAATCAAGGGCGCTGTCATAGTCACGAGCGAAAATTGCGTCCGTAACCATGGCTTCGGTATGCTGTTGCAGCTGACTAAACGGTTCAAATGCATTCCATTTGTTGACGGCGAATGATTCTTCATAATTGGTCCGGGCGGCAACGCGATCGCCTTTTGCAATAAGATAGTCGCCTTTTTGCTGATAGGATTGTGTAAATAAAATATCCCGCGGCTTGAATTTTGAATCGCTTAGCAATGCAATTCTTTTATCCTGCTCGGCTATTGCGGCATCCCATTCGCTCCATGCTTCGTAGATACTAGCACGTCGTTGATAAGTTTTAGAGAGCAAGTAGACCTGCAATGGCCATTTGGGCTCGCCATGTTCCGCGATAATTTGATCTGCGAAGTTTAGGGCTTTCTTGCGGTAGTCCACAGCGTCCGGTCTATTTTTGCGCAACCTGGAACGTGCTTCGCTAGTCGCAAAATCAAGCTGAATAGAGAGTTTGTTCATTGACAGCAGCGGCGCGCAGGTTTGGGACGTGTCGTTTACATAAAAGAAATCGTCTTCACCGCAGGACGTCAGATCATCTATTTTGTCGGGGGCTATGGTATAGTCGAGCAACGGCGGTCGGCGCCATTCTATAAGAGGTTGCCCGGGTGCCGGAGGTGTCTCGTGTTGTTCAGATAGACCGCTCGATAGCAAAGGCACTGTTGCTGATTGCTGGGCCAATACTGGCACCGCCATCGACAGGCACACCATGTTTGCAATGAGTAACCAGGCAAGTTTTTGCATTCCTGCCTCTTAGCATTGGGAAAATTCCATCGTCAATAACAGGCGCAATCGCGTAAAACAGCTCCGGCGATACTAGCCATAAGCTATTGTCCGCTTTCGGGATATTGCGGACGATATGATCCCTTATTGGCTTGATCCGCATGCTTACTTGCAGTGTCCGTCGTCAGATAATTTGAGACATATGGCGGTTTAAAACAGGCGAGTATTTGGTTCCATCTGTTGGTTGATATTATGCGGCTATCTTGCGGTGATGCAAGCGCCTTTGTTCGATGGTT
>Ga0189291_100339_pt1 | contig 20139 bp, 21 predicted proteins | sample UW1redminimetaG_FD_130331 | JGI IMG/M metagenome (GOLD analysis project Ga0189291, IMG submission 130331) | Marine microbial communities from the Costa Rica Dome - UW179B-red mini metaG | ecosystem: Environmental > Aquatic > Marine > Oceanic > Photic zone | place: Costa Rica: the Eastern Pacific... | reverse complement strand
TTTTTTTTCACATTGCCTGATGAAGACGAGCTTGCTGAACTTTCCAATTTTTCTATTCTCGACTTAAGATTATGAATGATTTTTCTTAGCTCATGAATTTCTTTAGAGCCTGTCATCCTTTTCTCTTCGGCTTTTAATTCCTGTTTTCTGTACTCAATAAAGAGCCCGCCTACTATTGCAATTATGGGGATAAGTGCCCACCATGGTAAACCAAATAACATAATGCCCTGATTTTGTTTAAATTTAAAACTGATTACGAATGAAACTAATCATAGTTTCGTGCACCAAAAATATCACTTCCTACACGAACCATGGTAGCTCCTTCCTCTATTGCTACTTCCAGATCATTACTCATGCCCATCGAAAGTTGCTCTAGTTGCACACTTCCGGAGTTATATTTTTGATGTTCATCAAATAATTTTTTCAACAACTTGAATTCTCCTCTCACATCTTCCGGGTCATCAGTAAAAGTTGCCATGCCCATCAATCCACGAACTGTAACGTTTTCAAAACCCGTTGAGGCTTCTAAAATCTTAGCCAGATCTTCTGGTTCAACTCCTCCTTTTTGTTTTTCACCACTGATATTGACTTGAATTAATGCTTCAATTTTGTTCCCGTTCGCTCTCTTTTCAAACTCTTTAAGATACTTTAGTTTTTCAATTGAGTGCACCCATTTCACTTTATTGGCGATCAATTTGATCTTATTGGTTTGCAAATTCCCGATCATATGCCAGGAAATGCCTTTGCCGTCTAGCTCCTCAATTTTATCTTCCAGTTCCTGCATCCTGTTCTCGCCAAAATGAATTTGTCCGCAACTTAACGCCTCTTGAATGTACGAAACAGGCTTTGTTTTACTCACTGCTACCAACATTACCGTTAAGCTGTCTCTGCCTATTCGGCTACATGTTTCATCGATTTTGCGTTTAACTCGCTCTAAATTTTTATCAATTGGTGCTTTTTTCATTCTAAAACTGCTTTACATATTAATTTTACATTAATAACAGCAATCTAGGCTTTTATCATTCAAAAATTACTCTTATTTTTGGGAGCTCAAGGAAAGCCTAAATTAACTTCTATTGTACAAACTGACTTTCTACAAATTCATAGCGCCCTCGTCGGTCCAATTTATCTTAAACATTCCAAAAGGTAAAAGATAAATGGCAACAAAAATCCGACATATCTCCACCTTTTTGAATCAGTGGGCTCCTCCGGGCACTAAAATGGATTACGATAATGTCGGACTTCTTGTAGGAGATCCGGATTCTCTGGTAAATAATGTACTTACTTGTTTAGATGTAACTGATAAAATTGTTGCAGAGGCTATACAGAATGATTGTGAGCTTATAGTGGCTCATCACCCTCTTATTTTCGGTAAGATCGGAAGTATAAATCCTACCAATGAACAAGGGCGTATTATTTATAAGCTGATCAAAAATGATATCGGCTTAATAGTAGCTCATACTAATCTTGATGCAGCTCTTGATGGCGTTTCTTTTGTTCTTGCAAATATGCTCGGATTGGATGATCTCAGTTTTTTAACAAAGAACTATTCCATCAGTAAAAAGATCAGCTTAGTCAGTTCCGTAGAAAACAGTGATTCAATGGTTCAGTTATTGAATTACTATTCTGCAGAAGATGTACATCATTATAGTGTAGAGAGTCGTGAAAGTGATCTTCGATGTTTTGAAGCAACTATTGATAAGCATCATTTACCCGCACTTAGAAAAGGCCTTAAAAAAGAAGGATTACTTAAAGAAGAAGCGCTTCAGGTTACAGATTTAGTTTCAGCTTCCAACAACTTTGGAATGGGAGTAATCGGTCAATATCCTGAAGAAGGACTTGGAAAAAATGAGTTCCTTCACTTAGTTTCACAAGCTCTAGATGTAAAAGCAATCCGCTTTTCAGGAGATATAGATCGCATAAAGACTGTTGCAGTTTGTGGAGGCGCCGGTGTCTCTCTGAAAAATAAAGCGATTAAAAGTGGTGCAGATGCGTTTGTTACCTCTGACATCAAATATCATGACTATTTTACCGAACAAGATAATTTTTTATTAGTAGATGTAGGGCATTATGAAAGTGAATTTCCTATTGCTGAAGCACTAAGAAAGGAATTATCAGAGGCTTTCGATAACCTTAGTGTATCTGTTACCAATGTTGTAACTAATCCGATGCAAACGTATGTATCGGAACATAAACCCCAATCCATTCAACCAAGCTGAAAAGCAATCCATGAAAGAAGCACTTCAACAACTAGCAAACTTACAATATATAGATAGCCGCATAGATGAGCTTAAACAGTTAAGAGGCGATCTTCCGGAAGAGATTCTTGATATTGAAACTGACATTGCCCGTAAAGAGGCCCGTCTCTCAAAGCTTGAGCAGGAAGAAAAGGATCTTATCGTAGAATACGATAATCTTAAACTTGAATTAGCAAGCTCAGAAGAGAAGACAAAAAAGTATGAAGATCAGCAGCTTGCTGTGCGAAACAATCGCGAGTATGATGCTTTGACAAAAGAGATCGAAGGTCAAAAACAAGTCGTAGAAAACGCTACTTCACGAATTGAAGAAATCGAGAAAAGACAAGAAGCGATCGGACCGGAGATAGAAGAAGCAAAAGAAACTCTTGATGTTTCCAAAGCTGAACTAAAAGAAAAAAGCAGTAGCTTAAAAACGGTAACAAAATCTACAGAAGACGAAGAAGCAATTCTTCTTAAGAAAAGAGAAGAAGTTGAAAAAGAAGTAGACAAGCGTTATTTACGTAATTATAACCGCCTCAGAAATGGCCTTAATAACGGAATCGCTGTTGTAGCTATGGATCGTGGAGCAGCGTTCGGGATGGCATTACCTCCTCAAACTCAGGTAGAAGTTAGAAGAAAGAACAAAGTGATCATTGACGAAAGTAGTGGCCGTATTGTAGTTGATCAATCATTTTTTGATACTGCAAAAGAACAACTTACTATTTAAAAGATATATATTTCTGTGATTAGCACAGATTTAAGGAAGGGAAGTCATGTGGCTTCCCTTTTTTGTTTATTGATGTCCTTATTTTTTTAAGGGAACAAAACGTAAAATCGTATTTGAAAAGAGCACCAATAAAGCTCTAAATATTTTCTCCAGACTGACCCTTAGCTTCTAATGACTTCTTCCATGCAAAGTATCCCATCGTTGCAAGAAAGGTAAAGATCAGGAATTGAAAGCTGGTTAAAACCAGCCCCTTATAGAAGTAGAGAGGGATCGAAATCAAGTCGGTGATAATCCAGGCGACCCAGTTTTCAAGCTTTTTTCTGGCCATCAACCACATCCCTAATATTGCAAAAGAAGTAGTAGCAGCATCCCAGATTGGAACATCGCTGTCTGTAAAGTTCATCAAAACGAATACAAGAGTTCCAAAGCTTCCTAAAAGAAGTACCAACGAGTAGATGTTTTCAATCGCTGAGTTAACAGTAACTTCGATTTGTTCTTTAGCGCCTTCAGTATTGGTCCAGTAATACCAGCCGTACACGCTCATAACAAAGTAGTAGCCATTCACTCCCATATCTGCATACAACTTGTACTGGAAAGACAAATAAACGTAAATAATTACACTTATTATTCCGGTTGGGTAAACCAGAATATTTTCTCTCATGGAGTAGATCACACTGGCTACTCCGCAAATAACAGCGACCCATTCTAACGCTGAAGTTTGAATCACTCCATTGAATATCCCTGCGATTATTTCAGGCATTTACTGTCCTTTTAGCACTCTCGAAAGATTTAATTTATGTATTGGAATAAGATAACTTGAGCGCAGTTCATCTTTATGAATGCCCATTAATCCGGTTCCGCGAAAATCTACCACACAAACTTTCTCTTCAAACTGCACAACTTCTCCGATCCCATAATATTCAGGGCTTGGACCATAATAAACCAGATCTCCAATTTTTAAATCATTCTTTGCCCGTAAGTGATAAGGAAGAATCACGGGTAACAAATCTAAGCGATATGAAAGTCGGCGCTTTTTAGCAGATGACATGATGGATCAAATTTACGGCACTTTAGGAATGATCTAAAATATAAATACTTCTTTTAGATTCACCAGAGTGTTTTATTTCAATTCTAACTGAATCCTCAGGAATTAAGTTCTTAATTTTTGAAGGCCACTCGATAATAGAAACGCCTTCTCCATATAGATATTCTTCTATACCAATCTCTAAAGCTTCCTGTTCATTTTCAATTCGGTAACAGTCAAAATGAAATACCGGAATAGTACCTTCATATTCATTTATCAATGTAAAAGTTGGGGAACTTACTTTTTCAACCTTTATTCCAAAATGAAGCGCCACCCCTCTTACAAAATGTGTTTTGCCCGCTCCCAAATCTCCATCCAAACATACAATGTCTCCGGGTTTTAAGGTTTTTGCAAACTCTTTTCCATAAGCAATGGTCTCGTCAACAGAACTACTTTCGAACAACATTGTTATTTAGGCTTCATGGTTGCTACAGGTAGTATCATTTCTTCCATTGATGCTCCGCCGTGTTGAAAAGTATCTTTATACCGATTTTGAAATCGGTTGTAATTAGTTGGATAAACAAAGAAGTAATCTTCTTTCGCAATAATGTAATTATTAACTCCTGTGATAGCAGGTAATTTATATGCGAGAGGGTCATCCATAAAGAACACAGTGTTTCGCTCATCAGCTTTTAAATTTCTGCCGTATTTATATCTGAGATTTTTAGCAGTGTCTTTGTCTCCAAATACTTTAGTGTCCCGAAGCGCTCTAACCGAGCCGTGGTCAGTTGTAACAACCACCGTTACATCTTCCTGAGAAAGAGTTTTAAACATTTGAAGAAGGTTTGAATGGAGAAACCACGCTTCAGTAATAGATCGAAAAGCAGATTCATCCGGTGCTAACTCTTTAATTACGGCTGAATCTGACCTGGAATGCACCAAAGTGTCAACAAAATTATATACAAAAGCTGCAAATTTGGATTGCGTATAGCTCTGCATTTTATCAGCAATTCTTTTGCCTTCTTCTGCATTTAGAACTTTCTCATATTTAAAATTTATGTCGATTCCTGCCCGCACAAGTTGTCTTTTTAGCAACTCTTCTTCATGCCTGTTTAACGAGGTTTCGTCTTGTCCTTGTTGCCAAAGTTCAGGGTACATTCGTTCAATATCTGAGGGATATAATCCTGCAAAAATAGCATTTCTTGAATACGGAGTAGCCGTTGGTAGAATGGAGTAATAAAAATCCGTTTCAATATTATAATAATTTGAGAGCACAGCCTCAAAGGTTAACCATTGATCGTAACGCATACAATCAATAATAAAAAACATGGTTTTTTTACCCTTTTCAAGATGAGGTTGAACATATTTACTAATAATTTTTGGGGATAAAAGTGGAGATCCCTCGGAATCATCAAGCCAGCTTCTATATTCATTTTCTATAAAGCGCCCAAACTCTTTATTTGCTTCTTGTAGCTGATCTTCAAGAACGTGGAGCAGGTTTTCATCACCTGATGAAAGATCCATTTTCCATTTCGAAAGTTCTTTATAAATTTCGATCCATTCTTTCCACCCTGTTTTGGGATGTATTCTGGAAGAAAGTTCTCCAAATTGTTTTAAATAACTTTGCGCAGATTTTTCATTTTGGAGTCTCGATCGTTCAAGGATACGCTTTGTAGTTAACAGAATCTGATTGGGATTAACCGGTTTTATGAGATAATCTGAAATCTTACCACCGATCGCATCTTCCATTATCGATTCTTCTTCGCTTTTTGTTATCATCACAACAGGAAGCAATGAATTGATACTTTTGATCTGTTCCAGAGTCTCAATGCCATCCATGCCGGGCATTTGTTCATCCAAGAAAACAATATCAAACGATCGGTCTTTAATCATAGCTACTGCATCTTCCCCATTCGTAACAGGTTCAATAGTAAATCCCTTTTTTTCTAAAAAGATAATGTGTGAACGCAGTTGATCGATCTCATCGTCGACCCATAAAATATCCGGCATATAATTCCCTTTTTTAACTCACTTTATTGATATAAAAGCCTTGATGTCTTCTAATCGTTTCTTTCCAATTCCTTTCACATTTAATAATTCTTCAATCTCTTTAAACTCGCCGTTTTCTAGTCGGTAATCAACAATTCGTTGTGCATAAGTTTTTCCTATTCCTTTTAATGTTTGTAGCTCTGCAATATCGGCCGTGTTTATGTTTATAAGATGCAGTGCCTGAGCGGTGTCGGGTATAGGAGATTTTTTTTCTTTCCCAATATATTTTTCATCACTTGAGTTTTCCTCTCTTTTGATAAGTGCGCTTTTTTCTTCGAATCTTTTCAGGATTTCATCATAGTTTTTAGTGTTCGAATTATATGTATGCTTTAAAACTGCTGAAAATGAAATCATCAAAACTACCAAAACTAATAGAAAGGAAATTACTAGTCTTTCTTTTCGGGTAATTTGAAGCCTTTCAAGCCAAAAAAATAAATCTCTTTTAAACTTTTTCATCAATTTTTGATTTATCTGCAATAAGGGAACAATTTTTCATCTAGTCAACTTGTATTCAATCTAGTTAAGTGAGATGTTTACCACTATCAACATGGCTGATATACAAAACTTTATTTATAACGAACAAAAAATTGTATTCGAAAAAATCGGATCAGGTAAGCCCCTTGTTATTTTACATGGATGGGGAAGTAGTCGGCGCGTGATGATGCCCATAGCTCGATCATTGGAATCGATCCGAACTTCTTATATTCTTGATCTTCCGGGTTTTGGTGATTCTCCGGAACCGACCAGATCCTGGAGCATAGATGATTATACAGATGCTATTGAGTCATTTATTTCAAATACATTTAATGAACCTGTTGATCTTCTGGTTCATTCTTTCGGAGGGAGAATTACACTTAAGCTTTGCGCTCGGGAATCCGGTAAAAAAACTGTAGATAAAGTACTTATTACAGGTGGGGCAGGAATGAAACCGAAAAGATCTTTAAAATTCTATTTTAAAAAGTATCTGGCTAAAACAATTAAAGCTCCTTTTTTAATACTTCCTTCTGCTCTAAGAGATTCCGCGTTAAATAAACTCAGGCAAACAGCTCTTTGGAAAAGTTTGGGGTCAGGAGATTACAATCAACTGTCTGGAGTAATGCGAGGAACCTTTGTTAAATCAGTTACTGAACATTTAGAAAAGTGTATGTCGCAAATTCCACACGAGACTTTTCTGCTTTGGGGAGAAGACGATGATGCAACTCCGGTATATCAGGGAAAAAGGCTCGAAAAAGGCATTAAAAACGCGGCGTTGGTGGTTATCGAAAATGCGGGACATTATGCTTTTTTGGACAGACCAAAACATTTTGCTGTTATTGCAGAGGCTTTTTTTAAGAGTTAAGAACTATAAGTAACAGAGGTTTATTTTTTGCTTTGAGCTCTCTCTTTCTCAAAACTTCAAAATGATAACATATTGGAACTAGGAATTTATTTTTATTATTAAGATTTTCTAACGTAAGTCGATAATTAATCTACTTCCCATTTAATACCTAAAAAACAAGAATAATGAAGAAAGTAATTCTTTTAGAAGACGACACTTTGTTAGCTGTTGTACAAAAAAAGATGCTTAAAACTCTTGGCTATGATGTGATTGATACACTAGCGAGCGGAGAAGAAGGTCTGGACAGAATTATATCTCTTAAACCGGATATTATTGTAAGCGATCAAAATCTTCTGGGTACCATGAAAGGTCTTGATGTGGTAGAAGCGTTAAGAAAGAACAATAACAATACACCTGTTCTTATACTTTCCGGGGATACAACCTATGAGCATTTAAAGCTTACTGCTGATTTTAAAAATGTACAACCATTAGCTAAACCTGTTAATGTGGAAGACTTAAAACAGAGATTGGTTACAGCTGAAGAATCTATCCATTGAAAAATATTTAGATTCTCCTCGTTTTTCGTTTCCAGGTAATACTAATTCCCAACAGAATTACTACCATAGCAAAAACTGATTGCGTTAATGGTAGTTCATGAAAAAGAATATATGCCAAAATGGAAGCAAGAATGGGCTCCGCTAAAATCAAGGTTGAAAGCAGTGTCGCTGAAATATGTTTAACAGCATAATTGAGCGATCCATGCCCGAATATTTGTGGACCAATAGCTAAAGCGAGACCAATAAGAAATAATTTACCGTCTATTTGCTGTGGAAACCCCTCCTTTACCAACAAAAAAAGTACGGATGTTAAAGCGGCATAGGCATAAACGGGATACACATAACCGATCCAGTCTCTTTTTTGTCTTAGCTTACGACCAATAAGAAAGTACACCGCAAATATAGCCGCCGCTAATACAGCTAATCCATTTCCAAACCCGGCTAGAGGAAAAGAATTTTCAGCGCTTAGGTCAAAATAACCCAAAAGCATTGTTCCGAGGAAAGAAATAATAACCCCTGTCCAGACAATCGGTCTAAAAGAAACTTTCATTAATGTTCTTTCAGCTACGATAAGAAGAATTGGGTGAATGCAAACCAACACAGAAGCCGAAGAAATGGACGTGTAATACAGGGATGAAACCCAGGCAATGAAATGAAATCCTAGCGCTAATCCGGCAACTGCAACCCAAATATGATCCTTCAAAGACTCAGACTTCTTATTTTTAAAGGGCTTTTTTTGAGCGAGGTAAATTGGGGTAAGAATTATGACAGCAAGCACCGTACGTATCGTTGTAAGCAATATTCCGGAGTAATCAACTGCGTATCTAACAAGAATTGGAGCAAGGCTAAATGCCGTTAAACCAACAAAAAGACTCCCATAAACTCTGAGTGGGGAGAAGTCTTCTTGATGTTCAAAATTGGTCATCGTATCCGGTCAATAGAGCGAACTAGATCCAGATCCTTTTTAATAAAGCGAAGAGCTAATCCTTGAAAAAAGAGAGCTGCAAGAACTAACCCTGCACCGATTGCTTCATCCCAAAGATATGTTCCAATTCCTCCCAGAGAAAACAGTACGCCCAAAGCAAGGCCAAAGCCAATAATTTGAGGCAGCATAGATACTTTAACCCACTTGATCTGGTTTTTTCTGTCGGAGAATTTAAAAATTGAAAACAGTACTAAAAGAATAGATAAAAGTAATGCCGATGCCAGTCCATAGCCGATCCATAATTGCGGATCTTGCATCGCTTTGTCATAAACAGGAGTAAAATATACCGCTAAACTTGAGAGTATTGAAAGTGCGAGAAATAATGTTTGAGGTCTTTGAATCACAGGAATAAGGTTTTAGTCATTAAACACTGGAAGATAAAATAAATATCAATTCCTTAGAATGGTTGATGAAAAATCTTCTTTAAATAGAAAAAACTCACCTCAGGGATTTAAACCTGAGGTGATAAAAATTAACTAGCAATATCGGCTGCAGCAGCAAACACAAAATCTTTAATTGCATCAAAAGCTTTCAAGGTTTTTTCAATGTGCTTATCATTATGTGCTGCAGTAGGAATCAGACGGATCAGCACGGTTCCTCTTGGCACTACCGGATAAGCTACACCGCTCACAAACACGCCGTGCTCCTCTCTGAGCTTGCGCATAATGTCTTGACAAAGATCAGTACTCCCTTGTGTTAGTACCGGCGTTACAGGGCTTTCTGAGGGGAGCACAGTATAACCGATTTTCTGAAGTCCTTCTCTCAGCTTGATCGTATTATCCCAAAGTTTTTCTCTCCACTGAGGATTTTTTTGGATCATTTTTAATCGCTCACGAGCCGTTACAACAATTGGCATTGGCAGAGATTTAGCAAATACCTGACTTCTTACATTCGCTTTCAAAAACTCAATTACTCTTGGCTCAGAAGAAACAAACGCTCCGATTAAAGCTACTGCTTTTGCAAACGTACCAAAATAGATATCAATTCCATCCTGACAACCCAATTGAGTACCTGTACCGGAACCGTCTGCTCCCAGAGTACCAAATCCATGAGCATCATCAACCAATAATCTGAATGGAACTTCTTTCTTTAATTCAATGATCTCGTTTAAAATTCCAAGATCTCCTGTCATTCCAAACACACCTTCGGTTACAACAAGTATAGAAGAATTGTCTTTTCTTTTGGATGCAGCTCTGTATAATTGTTTCTTGAAGCTTTCAATGTCGTTATGTTTGAAAACTGACTTGTCGGCCATAGAGAGTTGTTTTCCATCAACTATACACGCATGGCTTAGCTCATCATAAATAAGAAAATCGTTGCGGTCAGTAAGTGCATGAATTACGCTCATTATTCCCTGATACCCGAAGTTCAATAATTGAGCTGCAGGTTTATGGGAGAATTCAGCAAGTTCTTGTTCCAGCAGTTCATGCTCGGTAGAATTTCCGGTCATTAAACGAGCGCCCATTGGCGAACTCAAAGAATATTTAGCGGTAGCTTCCGCATCAATTTTTTTTATCTCTGGATTACTTCCAACTCCCAAATAATCATTTATGCTCCAAACGATCATGTCTTTGCCGTTGAATTGCATCTCCGGGCCTAAAGGTCCCTCAAGTTTTGGGAAAGTATAATATCCGTAGCCTTCTGATGTAAATGGCCCTAATGGGCTTGGTCTGCCCTCAAGCTTGTCAAATAAATCCATATAAATTGTTAAGTGGAAGTAAAATTAGTTAAGTATTTCTTAATCGTATTCTTAATGTAAAAAACGGAAAAAAGGTACGGAAAATAGTGCCTAACTCAAAGAATAACGGCTTATTGGATTGTTAGAATCTGATAAGGTTCAGGGTTATTTGGAGTTACGAAAATACGGTATCCAAATAGTATCAATAAATTTAGCTATAAATTTGGTTTCAGTATAAATAAGCCATTCGAAATATCACTTACAATAACCAATCCGTTTTCAAAAAAAGGATAATTGCTCCATGCTCCATTGAAACTTCTGCTATTATTGACAGGATATGTATCAAAGAATCCTATCTCTGAGAGGTTGGCATTTTGTATGTTATCCAAGTTTAGAATTCTAAGCCCGGATGTATAGTTTGCCTGATACAACTTATTCCCTTTTACATATTGATTATGATCGATGGATATAGATGATACAACATAAGTACCTATCATTTGAGGATTATCAAGATCCTGCACATCAAAAATGTAAGTTGTAGTATTTCCTGCATCAATTTCATCATCTAAAATAAAATACCGATGGTCTTCGGTAAGCCAACCCTGATGCGCATAAGCACGTCCCTGATAATCCACTTTTGAAATTGTAGCCGTATTTTGCTTATCAGAAACATCAGCAATTACCAGGTGGGTTTCGCTGGAATTAAAACAAAGCTCTTTATTTTGATACTCTGAATCAGGTCCTGAATAATTTAAACACTGTGTGTCATGAATATAGCCTGTATTGTCAAAACCGACAGTGCTATCAGAATGAAAGCCTGCAAATACCGGATTTAATGGATCGTTTATATCAATAATATGTAATCCACCCCCATAGGTGTTTGATCCTACCACATACGCAAAACCTGTCTCTTCATTAATTGCAATATTATGTGCTTTCCCAAACGCTGAATAATGCTCATCTTCCGTAAAACTTACAGGAAGATCTGTAGCGGTTCTAAGTTTTGTAAGGTCAAAAATCTGTAATCCATGCGGTTGATTGTCGCTTACGATAAAAGCATAGTTATTAAAAACCTTGATGTCTCTCCACGCAGAAGCTCCTTTTCCGTCATTGTCATTATCATCATGAATGCTATCATTCATAACTTTACTACTATTCAAAACCTCTTCCAGCTTCCCAACTACAACAGGCGAATTAGGTGACGAGATATCTACAAATGTAACACCGTCTGTTAAGCCAACTAATGCATACTCTTTATCTGTTTGCGGATCTGTCCATCCCCAAATATCATTTAAGGACTGATCGGGGCCCAAGAGATCCGATCTTGAAATTCGAGCCATTAAATCCACATTATTACAGGGAAATATATCTTCTGCTAGACCATCTACACATGGGAAGGCTGCTTTTAGGACGTTCATTTCTTCGTCGCTTCCGGTAGAATTGCTTTTACATGTAATTAGTAAAAGTGAAGCCAAAGCTAGTAGTGATAAATATTTCATAAACTCTTTCAGATAAATTAAGTCAAAACAATTTAACATGAATTCATTTACCTAACTAATCAATTTAGATTATATTGGAACGAATATCACTAGAATTCATTAGTTAAGTATGTTCATTATACTGAAATATATAGCAAAGCTACTCAAAGCACTTTCATCCGAAGCTTCTCCGAACCAGTTGGCGGGTGGGTTTATACTTGGAATGATCATAGGTATGACTCCTGTTGCATCGATCCATAATCTTATAATTCTGATGCTTGTTATCATTCTTAAAGTAAATATAGGAATGGTAATATTGGCTTTTCTTGTGTTCAGCGGAATTGCATATCTGGCAGACCCTCTCTTCCATAGTTTTGGGATATGGATTCTTGAACTCGAAAGAATGCAATCAACTTGGACATCAATGTATGACAATGAATTGTGGGCAATCACCAAATTCTATAACACTGTTGTGATTGGAAGTTTTGTAAGTGCAGTACTTTTATGTATTCCAATGTTTCCACTAACAAAAATTGGCGTAATACAATACAGAAAAAACATCCACGAAAAGGTAATGAAAACTAAATTTGCCAAGGCGCTGAAGGGCACAAAGCTATATTCTGTTTATCAAACTGTAGTAAGAGTGAGAGGGTAATTATGAGAATTAAAGGGATTATATTTTTAACTGTCATTACCATCCTTGGGTTTTTAATAAGTTGGATAAGTATAGATCCGATTATTGAGTCAGAAATTGAATACCAAGCTAGCGTAGCTAACGGAGCGTTGGTAGAAATTGAAGGTTTGGATATAGATTTAATAGATTTGAAAATTCGATGGGATAAACTTCAGGTAGCCAATCCTGAAAATACTATGACCAATACTTTTGAAACCGGCGAGATGGAACTGGATTTTCTTTTCTGGCCAACGTGGTGGGAAAGGGTAATTATTGAAGATATTATTTTTAAAGAGTTCAAGATGGATACCCAAAGAGAAACGGACGGGTATTTTGAAATTCCGGAAGAAGAAAAAAATGCTGAACCAAGTTTTGTTGCGCAATTGGTTGGAGATGTAACCTCTGAAATTTCCAGGAATGCCAGTATGGAATTCACCAATATCAAAACTAACATAAATGTAGACAGTTTAATGGCCAAACTTGATCTGCAGGCACCCGAAAAAATAGATTCCCTGCGAAATGGCTTAAGGCAAAATTACCAAAAATGGGACAGCACACTTTCAAATACAGATATTAATAAAGAAATTGCTAAGGTTGAAAGCACCATCAAGGCTATTGATATAAAAAACATCAAGGATCCTAAAAAGGCAATTGAAGCAATAAAAAATGTTCAACGACTTGCTAAACAAGTTGACTCCCTCAAAACGAAAGCAACGAACCTAAAGAAAGATTTTCAGGATGATTTCGGAGACTCAAAATTCAGTGTTGGACGAATAGATAACTGGATCAAGGGAGATTTCCAACGCGCAATGAGTATGGCTAAGCTTCCCACTATAGATCCCGGTAACATTGCCCAATCACTTTTTGGAGAAAATTTGCTGGCTGATTATTCCGGTTATTTGGAATATGTAGCTATTGCCAGAAAATATGGAAGCCGTTTGGTTGGGGACGACAAAGAGAAGATCGAGCGATATGAAGGTAAGGACTACAACTTCACAGATAAATATGATTGGCCGAAACTTTGGATCCAGAATATCGATCTATCCGGAGAAACAAAAACAGCCATTCAATTAGCGGGACAGGTTACCAACATCAGTAGCAATCAAAAGAAAACCAAAGAGCCTATAAAATTTAATATTGGCGGAAAAGACAATGCAAACCGGTCAATGACGCTAACCGGAGAGTTTAACTATTTAGGTGAAGAACCCAAAGAGAACGTTAATTTTACTTATGATGGATTTGGATTAAAAGGGTCAAAGATATCCCCTTCATCATTGCTTCCTTATCCGCTTAAAACAGGAACCGGCGAAGTTTCTGCCTCTGTTAGTATTGTAGATAAAAGATTTGACAGCGAGATCGGTTACAAAGCTAAAGGGATAGCTTTCGACTTCGGTGAAAACCCATCTAAAGACAGAATCCAGCAACTAATACGAGATGCGGTTTCGAGCACAGATCAAATCAATGTTACAGCGTTGGTTGATAATCTCGATGGTCCTTTAAAAGTAAAAGTCCGTTCCAATATTGATGATTTGTTCGTAAATGCCCTGAAAAGTACGGTCAGTAAAGAAGTAGATCGGGCTCGCCAGAAAATAGAATCCAGAGTTAGAAATGAAATTGGTGACCGAAAAGAGCAATTGTTAGCCTTTAAGCAAGAAAAAGAGGCCGAGATTCGTAAGGAATATGAAAAGCTTGAAAGTCGTGTAAATGAAGAAATCAAGAAGGTAGAAGAGAAGAAAAAAGAGCTGGAAAAGAAAAAGAAGGAACTGGAAGATTCTTTAAAGGATAAGATTAAAGACAGAATTGGCATCGATTGGAAATAAGATGTGTTACTCTTTTGTGAGGAGTTCCATTTTCAAACCTGATATCCTTATATGAAAATGCTAAAAAAATGGTGGTTATTTCCTGTAGGTCTGATCGTAATTTATGCGATTGCCTTCCCTTTCTTTTTTCGAAATCCTGAATATCCTTTGTTTTTTTCTGTCTATTCCGTGTTCAACGGAACGCTGGAACATCAGGCTATAGATTCTAATAAAGATGAGCTCACATCCAACTATCAGGAAATAAAAATCGGTAATCCTGCTCCGGATTTTACACTCACAGACTTAAACGGTAGTAAGGTTTCGCTTTCTGATTTTGAAGGAAAAACACTTTTACTCACCTTCTGGGCTTCATGGTGCCCGACTTGCAGAGCAGAAAATAAATACCTCGCCGAGATTTATCCCAAGCACAAAGATCAGGGATTTGAGATTCTTGGAGTATCCTTGGACAGAAGCAAAACCAACTGGGAAAAAGCTGTTGAGAAAGATGGCATTACCTGGATTCAGGTTTCTGATCTGGAAGGTGTCGATTCCCCGGTTGCAACCAAATATGGTGTGTATGCAACGCCCACTACTTTTTTGATCGATAGTACTGGTATAGTGATTGGGAAAGATTTGAGAGGTGAGGAGTTGGAATTACGAATTAAAGAATTAGGAATAGCTGAATAAATTAGCAATTACAAATTCGAATCAGCTAAATACTCATGCACATATTTGATGGCCATGGAGCCTTCGCCTACTGCGGAAGCAACCCGATTCATAGCTCCCGCACGAACATCACCCGCAGCAAAAATACCGGGAGCACAGGATTCTAACAAATACGGCTGACGTTCTAATTTCCATACTTTGGAATAATCGTTGTAACGTTGCAAGTCTCGTCCGGTTTCGATAAATCCACGCTCGTTTTTGATCACATTATTGTGAATCCAATCAGTGTAGGGTTTTGCACCAATAAAAATGAATAATCCATCAGCTTCTACTTCAAATTCTGACTCATCCTCCTTATTCAGGAGTTTTAATCCCTGTAAATGTCCGTTTCCTGATGCTTCAACAATCTCTCTATTTCCCAACAATTCAATGTTTTCGGTTCCATTTATCTGATCGATCAGGTAAGATGACATACTTGAAACCAGCGAATCTTTTCGAATGATGATAAACACCTTTTTAGCAAAACCAGACAAATACATTGCCGCTTGACCGGCAGAATTTCCACCACCCACGATGTATACTTGTTTATCTTTGAATGCATGAGCTTCTGTCATAGCAGCACCGTAATAAATTCCTGCTCCTGTAAAATCCGAAATACCTTTGCTCTCCAGTTTTCGGTAATTAACTCCGGTTGTAACTACTACTGCTTTGGCAGTGATCTCACTTCCATCCGCCATGCAAACTGTTTTGTACTGATCATTGAATTTTATATCGATCACTTCCTGAGGAGATAAAAACTCAACCCCAAATCTCTTAGCCTGAGTAATAGCTCTACGAGCCAGATCGGAACCACTTAACCCTTTAGGAAATCCTAAATAATTTTCAATTCGTGAGCTTGTTCCTGCTTGTCCACCGGGGGCACGCTTTTCAATAAGCAATGTTTTTAATCCTTCGGAACCACCGTACACAGCAGCAGCTAAACCTGCCGGACCCGCACCGATAATAGCTACATCATAAATATTCTCCGAAGCTGATGGATTACGTCCCAACTTATTGGCAATCTGAGTGGGTGAAGGTTCCGTTAAGTATTCACCGTCTTCAAAGAAGATCGCCGGGAGGTCTTTATGATCTACTGAAAATTCATTCAAAAGCATTTCGGCTTTTTCATTATCCTCAATATCCAGCCAACGATATGGGATCAGGTTTCCGGCTAAATAATCTTTTACCGTATGCGATTTTGGCGAATACTGATACCCAACCAATCTAATTCCCGTAAAATCAGGACGAAAGTTCGCATGCCATTCATCCAGTAAATCGTCCAGAACAGGAAACAGTTTTTCTTCAGGTGGATCCCAAGGTTTTAACAAATAATAGTCGAGCTGAACTTCGTTGATTGCTCTAATTGCAGCATCTGTATCTGAGTAAGCAGTAAGCAACACTCGTTTTGCTTCAGGGAATATTTTTCGGGCTTTTTCAAGAAATTCAACCCCAATCATTTCCGGCATCCGTTGATCAGAAAGAAATAAGGCTACAGTTTCTCCCTTTTTCTTTAGCTCGGGAAGACTCTCCAGTGCTTCTTTAGGAGATTGAGTGCTCATGACTCTATAATCTTGACGGTACTTCCCTCTAAGATCTCTTGTAATTGCTCTCAGTACCTGAGCATCATCATCGATAGTAAAAATTATAGGTTTCTTCATAGTAATTCTAAATACTGAATTTTGGATTATGAACGGAAGACTTTGTTATATCGAGCCGAGCGAGACATCTAAAGATTAAGTAACGATTACAATTTTTATACTTCTCAAGTGCGTTCGAAGTGGCAAAAGGTAATTCATAATCCAAAATTTAAAAATCAATCCAACGGAAAACAGAGTTCAAATATCGTCTCTCCGGGTTTGGACTCAACTTCAATGGTTGCGCCATGTTTTTCTATGATCTTGTGAACTACGTCAAGCCCTAAACCGGTTCCCTCTCCAACATCTTTTGTTGTAAAAAAAGGATCGAAAATCTTTGACACTACATCTTCCGGAATTCCTTTGCCATTGTCTTTAAAAATCAGATAAAGATTTTTGTTCTTAGCTTTGGCGCTTACCTCAATTTTTCCATTTTCTTCAACCGCGTCAATAGCGTTATCCAATAAGTTCGTCCACACCTGATTCAGTTCGCTCACATATCCGCTAAACTCGGGTAAATCAGCGGGGATCTTTAATTCTATGTCTACCCTTTTCTGTTTTGCTTTATGGTTGAGCATTGTAACGGTACTTTTCAATACTTTCTGAAGTTCGATAACTTCTTTATCTGTTCCCTTATCCATGTGTGAATAGGTTTTTACTGACGAAACTAAATCTGAAATCCGGGTCGCTGAATCCTCAATTTCCTCCACCATTTTTTCTGTGGTCAACACATCTTCTACCCATCCAAGAACTGCAGGTAAAAATTCTTGGGATACGTGAGAAGCTACAAACTCCAGATCCTCAATACTAAAACAGAATTCTGCGAAAGTTTCTGAATATTCAAATCCTTGATCTACTCCGTGATTGTCCATCCAATCCGTGAGTTCATCTTCCAATGAAGTTCGCTCCATCAAAGATTGGTTATTTGTCGATCCATTTTCCGCTTTTCGGAAAACCAGTTCATTTACAGCATCCACTTGTTCATTGGTAAGACGGATATTCATCACTGCCTTGAACTTTTCGGGAGTTTGAGTAATTCTTTTTCTGAGTTCTGTAGCACTCCGAACCATTGCTGAAGCGGGATTATTAAGCTCATGAGCTAATCCCGCAGAAAGCTTACCAAGAGCCATCAATTTCTCGTTTTGCTGTTGCTGAGAAGTAAAATTTCGAATCCGATCCGACAAACTGTGTACAAATGCTTCTATCAGCTCGTATCGTTTGGTAATTTCTACAAAAAGATCTTCATGCGTTTCCAGAATAGTCGTGTCTTCCATCACTACTAAATGAGCTAACGTAGATTGCATTCTTGAAAACGGAAGTCGGCCTGAAATATCACCGGTTACAAAATCACCTAAACTTGAAAATGAATTTCCTCTTGGTAGCTGGATCCGAATCCTTCCATCCAAAATTATGAACATTCTATCTATCTCAGAACCCGGCTTCATGATTTTCTCATCTGTCATGTAAGTACAGATCTTAGAATTATCAACCAGCCACGCAAGTTGATCTTCAGGAACAGAGCCAAACTGTTGGAAACTCTGTAAAACCTTCACCGCGTATTCTTGAATTGTACTCATAACATTTCCTTGTGGATATAACAATATCTCCAGTTTTCACCAGGCTCGACAGATCTTATAACAGGATGTTCATTTCTTAAATAATGCTTTCTGGCGTGTTTATTTTTGGAAGAATCGCAGCAGCCTATGTAGCCACATGTCATGCACATTCGTAAATGAACCCAGATATCTCCTTGCTTAACGCAAGATTCACATTCATGAGCAGTTGGCTCCAGAATTTCAATCATATTTTCATGTTCACAAGACATACTATTAGATTTTATGTTTTGTAATAAACTCTTTTATCTGCTTATAGTCTAAATCTCCTTCGTACTTCTTTTCATTCATAAAGAAGGCTGGTGTATCATCAACCCCATTTTTCACTCCACTCCGAAAATCTATTTGAATCCAGCTCGAAAAACTGTGCGCCTCCATATCTACATGAAATTTTCTCAGATCCAGATCTATTTTTTCAGCAAGTTCATCTAGTTTTTCTCTATTCAAGTTTTGATTGTTTAAAAAAAGGAGATCATGCATTTCCCAAAATTTGTCCTGAGTACCGGCACATAATGCAGCCTCAGAACTCATTTCTGCGTGCGGGTGTTTCTTTTTGATGGGGAAGTGTCGGAAAGCAAATTTCAGATCGGGATCTTCTTTCAGGATTTTCTGAATAAAACGGTATCCTAATCTACTGAAAGGACATTCATAATCTCCATATTCCAGAAGGATATTTTCAGAAGTGATATTTCCTTTTAGAAATTCTTCATCGCGTAATGTTATCGAATATTTGGGCATCTTTAAATCTATCTCTTTTCTATTGAAACTTAAACAATGATGTTCTGTTATTAGTTGCCTAAGTTTAGGGTAATAATTAAGAGATTTTGAATAAAATGGGTTTAGAAAGAAAAAAAGTGCACCTCGTTCTAGGAAGCGGAGGAGCTCGCGGAATTGCTCATATCGGAGTAATTGAAGAGCTGGAAAAAGAGGGCTATGAAATAATTGAAGTAATAGGTTGCTCTATGGGCGCTGTTGTTGGGGGCATATATTGTGCAGGACAGCTTCCGGAATACAAAAAATGGATGTTAAGCCTCACAAAAAAAGGAGTATTTGATCTGCTCGATTTTACTTTTACTTCGCAGGGATTTGTGAAAGGAGAGAGACTTTTCGGTAAACACATTGAGGTCACCGGAAATCAAAAAATAGAAGATTTCAAAATACCTTTTACTGCTGTCGCAACAGATATGAAGCACCATGAAGAAGTGCATTTTAAAGAAGGAGATCTTTTTAAGGCTTTGAGGGCTTCGGTTTCCATTCCGGGGATTTTTACACCAATTGTGGAAGATGGAAGAGTTCTTGTTGACGGCGGTGTCCTTAATCCTTTACCCATTAATCTTGTCAAAAAAAGAGATGACGCTATCATTGTAGCTGTTGATATCAATTCCAGAACAATCATCGAAGAGTTACTTATAAAGGAAAAGAAACAGCCAAAGAAAAATTATTGGTTTGAGAATATGCTTCCTGATTCTATGAAACACTTTGCCAAAACTGAGGATAAAAAAAAGGAATCTTTTTCAGTATTTGAGCTGATGGAAAGTACATTTAGTTTTACTCAGGACAGATTGACGGAGATGATGATCGAGCATTATAAACCAGATATTTTGATTGAAATTCCCAGAGAAACCTGTGACACCTTTGAGTTCTATAAAGCAAAAGAACTGG
>Ga0189291_100338_pt1 | contig 20174 bp, 15 predicted proteins | sample UW1redminimetaG_FD_130331 | JGI IMG/M metagenome (GOLD analysis project Ga0189291, IMG submission 130331) | Marine microbial communities from the Costa Rica Dome - UW179B-red mini metaG | ecosystem: Environmental > Aquatic > Marine > Oceanic > Photic zone | place: Costa Rica: the Eastern Pacific... | reverse complement strand
CGTCAAGGTCGCTCTGCGCGATCGCATTGATCACCGGCGCGTCGTTGGTGCCGGTAACTTCGACGATGAGCTCGCGTGTGGTCACGCCGCCGTCCAGGTCGTTGATTTCCAGCGTGTAGGTCAACGTGATGACTTCACCCACGGAGAGATAGTCAAAGACCGTCGAGTCGGCCGAGAATCCGAGCGTCACCGCACCGGAATCGCTGCCCGAAGCCTTGGTCACTGCACCAGGCGTCAGCAGCGCGATCAACTGAGGCTCGTTCAGGCCAAGACCGGTGGTCACGCCAGAGGTGGCCGCAGCCGTCACCGTCGCCGTGTGGCCGGTATCGGTCAGGTCAACATCAGTGAAGGTCACGTCGATATCGGTCGTCAGCGCCGAAGTGTCGGTCTGCTCGACAAGATCGCTCTGGGCGATCGCATCGATTTCCGGCGCGTCGTTGGTGCCGGTCACCGTCACGGTCACCGTCTGGGTGACCGAGAAGACGCCGTCATTGATGCGGACGTCGAAGGAAAGCGTGATGACTTCGCCTTGAGCCAGGAAATCAACGGCGTCATTGGTCACCGCATAGGTCCAGTCAATCGTCCCGCCGTCAGCAGTGGTCGATTCGATTGTGATCCCGCCAACCGAATCCAGGCTGAAGCCATCGAGCAGCGCATCGAGTTGCGCCGCAGTCAGGCTGCCGCCACCATTAATCGCCTGGGACACGACAGTACGACCGGAGATTTCCGCCGTGCGTGTTTCACCGAAATCCGGATCGAAGAAGGTAATCGTACCTGTGGCAGCAACCGGATCTGCATCGACGCCGCCCGGGCTATCGACGGATTCCACGATTCCACCGGCATCATCACCACCGGTCAGGACAGCCGCAATGTTTCCGGTATCCTCATTCAGGCCGGCTGCCGCCAGCCCGCCGCCATCACCCGACGTGTCGCCCAGCAGCCCCAGGGATTCCGGCCCGCCGCCGTCAATCGACGCCCCGCTTGAGTCCCCGAAGTCGCCGCCTGATCCGACGGGCGCCTGCGGCGAAACCGAAAGCGTGTTACCCGGACCAGCCGCGACGTTGAAGCCGTTCGAATCCAGCGCTGCGACCAGAACGTCCTGCGGAAGCTCGATATCGCCGATGATGAAGGTCGGCACGCTCAGCGCACCGCCGATGATCCTGATCTGGGACCCGTCCGGCTGGATCAGCAGCAGATCGTTGCCGTCAAGCTTGATGTCCTCGATGCTCGCCGTCGCGGCCAGCGTCACCTTGTTGTCGCTGTCGGGAACGATCACGCTGATCACCGGAGTTCCGCCGGCAGGTTCGCCGCCCGATGATGAGGAGCCACCGGAGCCGGTGTCGGCCTGAGCCAGCAAAATCGCCTCATTGCCATCATTGGCATCAGCGGTTTCAATCGTGGTTTCAGAAATATCTAGGCCGCGGTCTTCAGTCATGACAGGACTCCCATACAAGAATTTACCCATCATTAACCGGTTAGTATTTTCTCAACAAATACTTAGAATCGAAATCGAATACATAAGTATGCCAAAGTCGAAAAAATAAACGTATGGTAAATTTTTGCGCATAAAAATATATGCTTTTTAGATATTTATAATGTTTACTGGAGCATTATCGGTGCATCCAGGCACTGCAAACAGCCCGGAACATCAAGCAAATTGATTCAATTTTGATCTTAAATTTCGACAATATTGGCAGTAATTCCTGAATACGACGCGTTGCACTTCTTGAATTAACCAGTCCTCAAATAAGGAATCGACCCAAACAGAATAAAAAATAATATTAACGCCACAATAATTGAATAAATACTGCAGATGAAGCCAATCTGCATTGCCTCACAACAGCACAAGCCAATGCCAACCGAGACCACCATCAATACACTTGAAGCTGCAACTTCAAAAATTACAACTACGGCCACCTGCATCACGCCTGTCTCGGCAAACTGACGCCCGCAAAACCATCCGCAGCGCCAAGCGGAGCTACGCACGACTGGTCTCGATATCCGGCCCAGAGAATCATGCCGTTGGCTACTTGGGCAGAAGATCCGGATCCATGGCATCGATCAACAACGTCACGTCCGCAGCCGCCCCCCTGTTCCGAAAGTGATCGAAGCCTCTTCCGGTCAGGAGGGGCCGGAAACAAATGCAATCGCAGCCGGCGGGTTATCAATGTCCGGCGCCAGCGCCATACTCAACCGCCCGCGCATCCGCCGCTCACCATAGCCGACCGTAAAGCCGGTATATTTCGTGCGGCTGCTGTCCCGTTTCATGTCATCGATAATATCGATCAAGGGCGTCTCGAGGGTGAGCTTTATATTGCCCAGCGCCTCTATGTTGTCCAACCCGGTAAATCTTGTTTGCAGATACATCAGAAAACCACTGTTCTGGAACAGGATCCTCTTGTCGACCGAAATGATAAAACCGGGGACCGGGCATGCTGCCACAATGTTCCTCGAATTGAATTTCTCGATCCGGGCCTGCAAACCGTCATGCTGCTCCAGCACCTTCTGCATGATCGATGCCCGCAGAAAGGAACTCAGTCCGCTTTCGCCGGTTTTCACATCACTCAGCTTTGAAACATAATCTGCGACCGACACCCCGTCTGTCTTCGTCACCGCGTCAAGCGCCTTCCAGAAAACACCTTCGAGACGGAATCCCCTGCGCTTGCCACCTGAGTTGATGGCACGGAAATGCGGCTTGAGTAGATCTGGGTCAGACATCTTATGATGCTTCCTTCAAAGAACGGGCTACCGCTCTGTCAATGCTTCATACCGTGCTTTGCTAATGGGCTTGATGAGGTAATCGAGAACCGTTTTTTCCCCGGTCAGGATTTCCACCGAAGCGATCATGCCGGGACGGATGGCATGCTTTACTTTTCCTTTTCCAAGCTGGGAATCCCCGGTTTGCACCAGCACCTGATAATAGGTCTCGCCGGTTTCAGGGTTGACGATGCTGTCCGCCGAAACATTCGAAACCGAGCCGTCAAGGCCGCCATAAATCGAAAAATCATAGGCCGTGAGCTTGACCAGTGCCTTCTGGCCGGGCTGGACGAAGGCCACGTCCCGCGGCGATATCCGCGCCTCCACCAGCAGCGTGTCCGTCACCGGCACAACACCGGCAACCACTGAACCAGGTTGAAGGAAAGCCCCGATCGTGTTGACTTCCAGTGTATTCACAATGCCGTCGACCGGCGAGACGATGTCTGTGCGCCGGACCCGGTCCTGCGCTCCGGTCAGCGTCGCCTGCAACACGCTTGCATCCGCCAGGGTATCGCCCAGCTCGCGGCGCGCTTCCTGCTTGAACTGGGAATCGAGTTCCTGGACCTGGAGTTCGGCTTCGTGCCGCGCGCTGTTCAGCCGCTTGAGGCTCTGGTTCACGTTTTCCCGCTGGCCCTGTTGCTGGGCGATCTCCCGGTCCAGTCTCAGAAGGTCGATTTCCGGATGCAGCTTCCGCTTCACCAGCGGCGCGATCTTGTCGCGCTCGTTGAGCATGGCCTGGATGACCAGATCGGTCTGCTCTATGTTGGAATTGGCTTCGCCGATTTCATCCAGCCGCTGCTGCCGTCTCGCCTCAAGCACCTGCAGCTTGTTGAGATAGTTTTCACGTCGGGCAGCCAGCAGGCTGGCTTCGTTCTCGCAGATGCCCTCAGATACCCGCTTGGTCTGTTCCGGACAGACGAAATCGGTGTCAAACAGACCGCCAATCTCCAGTTCCAGCCGGGCGATCCGCGCCAGCAAGGCATCATATCGGGCCTGGGATTCACCCAGCGACGCCAGATTGCCCGAACTGTCCAGCCGGATCAGCAAATCACCCTTGCTGACAACCTGGCCGATCGTCACCGCGATTTCCTGGACAACGCCGGGTTCGCTGGATTGCACGATCTGCGTCTTCGACAGCGGAATGACCTTGCCGTCGCCGCGCGAAATCTCATCCACCTTGGCCCAGGCCGACCACGCCACGAACGAAATCACCGCAAGCAGGCAGAACCAGACGATATAGCGCGACATGGCGGGCGGCGTGTCTTGGTCGATCGATCGCATCACTGAACACCGTTCGATTTGCGTTGCAGCGCTGCGATCACCTGTTCCTTGGGTCCGTCCGCAATCAGCTTTCCATTCTCGATGACGATCAGGCGGTCGATCAGGTCGAGCATGCTGTACCTGTGTGTCGAAAGCACCAGCGTCACCTCGGGAGTGATTGCCTGGCGCAGGCAGCCGATCAGGTGTCGCTCACTGGCCAGGTCCATCGCACCGGACGGCTCGTCCAGAAAAATGATCCTGGGATCCGCCAACAACAGCCGCGCGATGGCAACCGATTGCTTCTGGCCAGCCGAGAGATTGCTTCCGTTCTCACCGACCTGCATGTCGAAGCCGCGCGGATGCCGGACAATAAAGGACTCGATTCCGACTTTCCGGGACACTTCGATCAGGTCTTCGTCCGAGGCGCTGGGATTTCCCATCAGCAGATTGTCTTTCACCGAGCCGGAGAACAGATCACTGGTCTGCCCTGCAACGGAAACTGCCGACCTGACCTCGGAGGGATGAAACTGCTGCATGTCGATGCCATCAATCAGCACCCGCCCCTCACGCGGCTGATAAAGCCGCGACATCAGCCGGCCGACCGTCGTCTTCCCGGATCCGATCCGGCCGATGATGCCGACTTTCTCGCCGGCCTTGATCGAGAAGGACAATCCGTCAAGCGCATCCTGATCGGCCTGCGGATAACGGAAATGAACATTCTCGAAAGCGATGTCGCCGCGCTCGATGACCCGGTTCACAAACCCCGTTGTCTCAGGCGTATCTTCAGGCTGCTCCATGATCTTGTTGAGGATGCGCAGCGAAAGAAGCGCTTGCCGGAAACGCGCAAGCGTCATCGCCAGTTGCCCCAGCGGGCTCACCGCGCGGCCCGACAGGATCACCGATGCGATGATGGCACCGGTGGTGACGCTGCCTTCCTGAAACAGATAGGCGCCGACCAGAATGATCCCGACGGTCACCAGCTGCTGGACGAATTGCGTGGCATTGACGGCAAACGCCGAAATGGCCTTGATCTGCTCATTGGTTGCGGAGCTGTTGATGGTCAGGTCGCGCCAGCGTTTCAGCAGCAGCCCCTCGGCCCGCAATCCCTTGACCGTCTCTGTCGTGTAGATTGTTTCGACCAGCATGGACTGGCGAAGCGCGGCCTCGTTGGCGGCGGCCGCCACTCGCCGGCTGATCAGCGTCTGCGCAACCAGCCCGATGATCGTGACCACGAGAAGCGCCAGCGCCGGCACGAATGCCAGGGGACCGCCAATCGCGTAGATCACCGCGATGAAAATGAACACGAAGCACGTGTCGATCATCGTCGCGATCGTATTTGAGGTGAAGAACTCCCGCACGAACTCGTATTGCGACACCCGGCTGACATATTCGCCGGTCGACATCGAGCGCTCGGAAAGCGAGGTGTTCATGACTTTCTGGAACAGGATATAGGCGATCTTCAGATCGATTTTCCGGCCGGTATAATCGATCAACGAGGCCCTGGCGAACTTGAGCAGAAAGTCAAACGTGAAGGCAATGCCAATCCCGATCGCGAGCACCCACAAGGTGGCGATCGCTTCATTCGGCAAAACCCTGTCATAGACATTCATGACAAACAGAGGCGAAGCCAGGGCCAGAATGTTGATGAACAAGGCGGCAATGGCAACGCGGACAAAAGAGCGCCAATAGGGCCGGACAGCAGACAACAGCCAATGCTGCTTTTCTATCTTGCCGACATGCAGCGCGCCGACATCCTCCTGGTTGTTGAAATAGACCTTCTTGAAATCCAGCACCGTCGCGCCCAGGTCGGCTACTCTGCCGCGCAGATCAATGCTCTGCGGAGCAGAATCGCCGATGGCTTCCTTGCACACGAAGGTTCCGTCGTCATTGATCGCAAAAACCGGGATAAACGAGCCATCCCGCGTCCTGACCAATGCAGGAAGATTGGCGTTACCGCCAAGCAGGTCTGCGATGTGCATTTCCGCGACATCGAGCCCGATGCGGTGGGAAACCTCCCGAACCGTCTCGATATCCGCCGCTTCAAGCTGGTCATCCGGAATTCCGGAATACAATACGGTCGCAGAGCCACTTCGCTCGAAGTGAACGCTGACTTCCCGAAAAGCTTCGTTGAAGTTCATCGCCGCTCCGTCCGCATTTCTAACCCTGTTAGTGTCAGAACAATCAATTCTTCCTGACAGGGGCAAGCAAATCGAACGGAGCACCACTCACTTGCCGAGAGGGCAAACGGTTGTAGACAGGCTCAACTTCATTGGAGACGGCCTTAAACTCTTCCCTGGCATAAGCCTCGGCCTGGGATGCGCTTTCCAGCTTGAAGGCCTGAACAAGCGAACCCATCGCCGCCAGGGCCTGATAGTCGGCATAGACTGCCGCATACTGGGCTGTCTTGGCCAGGACCTCGGTATTGAAGCGGGTGTTTTGAGCGCTCAACACATCCAGAAGTGACCGCTCGCCGACACGGAACTGGTCCCGGTAGGACGACACCAGCGACCCGGCTGCCGAAACCTGCTCGCGCAGGATCGAAGCCTGCTGTGCGCGCTTGCCACGCTTGTCCCAGGCCGACTGGATCGATTCCTGGACTTCCCGGTGCACAAGCACGTTCTGCATACGGCTTTCGCTGGCGCGGCGGATCCGTTCCTGCTCGACAGCCTGATCACGACCACCCCTGTAGAGGTTCCAGCGCGCAACCACCTTGGCCTGGAGATCCGAGGTCCGTCCTTCCGCACCGTCGATATCGTTGCCGACGCGGGCTTTGGCTTCAAATGAAATTGTCGGCAGATAGGCCGACTTCGCGCCTCTGGCGAGAGCATCGGCCGCATCCACATCAGCGCCCGCAGCTGCAAGACGCGGGCTCTGGCGCCGCGCGATATCGACAGCTTCAGCAGCACTCCGCGGAAGAGCCTTGGAGATGGACGGGGGATACTTCATAGATCCGAGGCGGACACCCACCAGGCGAAGAAAACGGATCTGCGCCTGCGCCAGATCCTCTTCGGCCTCCTTAAGCCGTGCCTGGGCGGACAAAAGCCGCTCCCTGCCCTGGGTCCGGTCAGCAGATGTCAGCGTACCGCCGGATACACCGGACGAAATGTCCGACACGATACCCGACAGTACATTGGCGTTTTTCCGTGCAATCGCAACGATTTCGGCTTGCAGGAGAATCTCGAAATATTCCTGCGACACTGCCAGCGCAATCGCTTCGGAGCGCTCCGCCACCCGGAAGGAAGCGCCGTCAACACGTGCTGCCTGCCGCTCCACTTCCGCCCGGCGTGCGCCGCCATCAAAAAGCGTCTGGGTAAAGGTCAGGCCGACATCGGCTGCATCGAGCGTGTCATCCTCTTCACCAAGCCGCCGCCGTCCGGGGCTGTCGAGCTTGCGCCCGCCGGCGGACGCTTCAAGATCCAGCGTCGGCAGGTAGAGACCGCGAGCCTGGCGCAGCTCGAACTCCACCGCTTCCCGGTTTTGCGCTGATTGCAATATCTCTGGATTGGATTTCAGCGCCTCGCTTACCGCTTCCTTCAGCGTCAATGCACTTGCCGGCACCGCGGCCAACGCACTGAGTCCGACAGAAAAACAGCACGAATAGAATAGCGACTTAAACATCTTCACCCCAAAATCTTACACCTTAAGATTGACCGTTATACCGGAATCTCACCGGAGGCGAGTCAGCGGTTCACGGATTCTTAAGTAGACAATCACCACCATTGCGCGATGTTGCGTTTTTACCACAGTTTTTTGGAATTTAACTTATTCTAATATTAATATAAATTAACACATCACTTTATCTACTTCAATGTATAGCTACTTTTTTACAAGTATAATATAATTTAGACAATTGTTTTTCACATATACCCATAATGTAGCTATATATATATTTTTATAATAGATGTAATCTATATGTTTTTTGAATTTTTTTGAGCAAAAACTCAAAATTAATGACTCAAGCTATACATTCGGGCATATATAGATATACAATCTATAGTTGATCCATATGATTCTCGAAAATTTCGATCCGGCGGGGAAAAACAAGCATTAACAGCAAATGCACCGCTATCTATTTCCGGTCAAAGACTGCGTGAAAACTTAATCCGCCCAGCTTAATTCCCGGCCACCGAGTTTGCTGGCAAACAACGTGCAGAATCCATGCTCCCGAAAGCAGACGCCCTGCTTTCGGGTCACAAATTGATCATCATCACTGTGAGAAGAAGATGGTGGGCGCGCACGGGCTCGAACCGTGGACCCGCTGATTAAGAGTCAGCTGCTCTACCAACTGAGCTACGCGCCCCACCTGTCCCGTTACCGGAACGAGGGGGCGTATAGACCGTATGGAAGGCCTTGTCCACACTGTTTTTCGGCTTTCTCGACATCGCATGCACAAACATCGCCGCAGGTTCTAAAGCAAGAGCCGTCCCTCGGCTATTCGCACGGCCTCGCCACCGATCCGGACATGGGAAACTTCCAGTCCTGCACAGTCGATATGCAGGTGGATAAGAGATGGCCGGCCCATTTCCACACCCTGCTCGATCACCAGTGCATGATTCCCCTCAGGCAACCCGTCAAAATGGTGAATGGCTCCCGACAATGCCGCCGCTGCCGCGCCGGTGGCAGGATCTTCGGGAATACCTTCGCCAGGTGCGAACATTCTGGCATGGAAGGACGCAGTATGATGTACCCCGCCGCGGCAATAGACGTAGGCCTGCGCCAATTGTCCGTCCCCCATCGGCGCCACGCGGTCCCACTCCACAGCCGCGCATTCGGCTTTGGCAACAGCCGCCTGATCATGCACCGGCACCATGACGAACGGCACCCCTGCACTCCACAGCGACACCCGGTGATTCTCGAAACCGATCTCGTGCGGATCAAGCCCCAACGCGGCACCGATGTCAGCCTGCTCGATATCCGCATCCAGACGGCGGGACAGCTTTGGCAGATCGAATTCGGCGAATCCGGGGCTCTTGGTCCTGATCTGAACGGCGCACCGCACCGCGCCGATCTGCTCTTCAAGCATCTCGACCATGTCGATACCGCTGGCCGGAACCGCATCGCCCAGGCGACGATCGGCCAACGCAACGGCAGCACCGACGGTGGGATGTCCTGCAAAGGGAAGCTCCCGCCCCGGTGTGAAGATCCGTAACCGCGCCGTATGTGCCGGATTTTCCGGCTTGAGGGCAAACACCGTTTCCGAGAGATTGAACTCCCGGGCAATCGCCTGCATCTGCGCGACACTCAAATGGTCTGCCTCAAAAATCACTGCCAGCGGATTGCCTGCCAGGGCCTCTCCGGTAAACACGTCGTAAATTGCGTAGTCCGTCATGTCCGGCCGGTTCCTCTGCATCCGCGGCAGCGCCGTTGAGTTTTGGCGCCATGGCGCCACCCGTAACGTTAAATCTACCACCGTGAAGTGAAGCATGGACGTTTCGCTGGTACGAACCGCCATGCATGAGCACGCATCCTATCTATTTCCACCCGCCTGCCAACCGATGTCGAAGACCGGTGCGTCAAAATGAAACTCGACCATCGCCTGCATGTAAGGCGGCACGGTGGGGCCTGCCTCCCCCGGCGCGCGCACCACGACCACGTCCTCGATCTCCTCTTCGGGATCGGTGCGGATGTGATGGCGAATCCGCTCGACCAGTACCGCGGCCGGTTCGGTCAGCTGGAACCGTCGAAAGATGGCGACGCGGCCACGCTGCCGCCAGCCAAGCAACCGGTCTTCCGCCGCCACCCCGGACAGGTCGATCCCGGTCTCTTCCCTCGCCTCGCGCAGGATGCTGCCCTCGACATCGACATGCCCGGCCTTGATGTCTGTCTCGTCAAGCGATCCGGCCGGTGCATAGACCTTGCCGGCATTGGCGGTCTTCGCCGCCATGCGGATCAGCAGCATGGCGCCGTCCGACGACAGCATCACCGCCGAGCCGAACAGATGCCAGACATCGGCCGCAGGCTGTGTCTTCCCCCAATGCAACAGCGCCGCATAGGGCGCCCGGTGGCTGATCCCGGAAATCACCCCGTCTTCAAGACCTAGGCCCCGATGCAGCATCACGGTGCCGTTGAACAGCCAGGGTCGCTCGACCTGCTCGCGCGCCCAGTGCGCCTCGATCGCCGCATGCTCGGCAATCCGCCACGGATGCTCCGCCTCATCGACCGGCAGCCGGACCCGATCGAGGCTGAATATCTCGTTCTCGGGGATCCCGGCCATCGTTGCTCAGACCAGGTCGAAGGTCATTGCCACCGGGCAATGATCCGACGCCTTGGGCCGGTCCCAGCCGGTGCGCGGGTAACGATCGACCTCCTGGCCTTCAGGAAACAGTGTCCGCCAGGGCTGCCCGGCGCGCACGATATCGGGCAGACGCTCACGGCTGCTGCGCGTCATCGCCGGTGAAGCCAGCAGGTAATCGAGCTGGCACAGATGCCGCTCCTGGGGGCCGCGCGTGTGATACAGCGTCCAGCGGTCCATCTCCGGCCGCCGCGCCACCACGTTCTCGCAAAATCCGCCGGCGGTGAGCACCTCCACCGCGCCGTCCTCCGCCTGCTCCGGAGTGAAATGATAACCGTTGCGGCGATCGCCGGTGATCACCAGCTTTTCGCGATAATCGTTGAAATCGCCGGCGATCACATAGCGCTTGCCGCCGCCGTCCGGGCCGAAGCGCACGGCGATGAGCTTGCGCACCGCCCGCGCCTCGGCAACCCGTATCGGCATGGTCAGGGTGCGGCCCTCGACACCATTGCGCGGGGATCCCATCGATTTGAAATGCACCACATAGACCGTCAGCCGTTTCGAGCCGATCTTGAGATCGACCTCGAGGCAATCGCGCTTGAACACCTTGTCGCGCGGCTTGGCCACCTCGGCGAGATCCGGCGTGTAAAGCCCCATCGCCTCGTAGGTCTGATGCGCGTGGCTGGTGACAGCGAGGATTTCGATATGGCCGCCATCAAGCGTTTCCTCCCGCGCCAGCAGCGCCAGGTTGATGCCACGGCTGTCATTGCCCTCGATCAGCACCTTGTGGCGGTAGCCGTCGCCGATCATCTTGAACAGGTAGCCATATTCGAACCGGTGCAGCGTATCCAGATTCTCGACCTCCTGCAGGCACAGGATGTCGGCATCTGCCTCTGCGATCGCCAGCGCCGTCAATTGCCGTGTGTCGTCGGTCAGAGACACCGCCCGGGCGATCTCGGCCTGGCGGTACTGCGCCTCGGAGGCGAAATCATAAAGCTGCGACACCCGGTCCTGCCTGAGCTCATTGCGGAAACCGGAGAAATCGAACCGGCTCAACAGGTTCTCGGCGTTGAAGGTGGCGATGCGAACGGTCATGCGGTGTCCTGATTCTGGCCCTGGCGAGAGGCTGCGAGCCTAGGCAGGCAGGCAGGATCCCGCAAGGCTATTCGCCGCGTCAGCGGCCGTTGACCAGCCCCAGCACCAATTGATGCACCGCGCCGCCATCGCCCATCTCGACCCGGTCGAAATCGCGGCCGCGCGCGCGCTGCGCGTCCGACAGCCGCTTGAGATGGCTCTGCAACGTGGCCCGCACCTTCTTGCATCCCGGATCATTGGCCGCCTGCAGGCCGGTGCTGACCGCCTCGATATCCCGCACCATCTCGATGATATATTGCCCGTGCACCCGCTCATGCTGGGCCAGCCCGTCAGCGAACTGCTTCCAGCTTGTTGCGACGCCGGGCGGCAGGCCACCGCGCGGCTTGGGCAGCGTGTAGGTGATGATCAGTTTCGGCTTTGCAGAAGCGAGAACGCAACCGGCGCCGCGCTGCTGGTAATCGCGCCGCCAGGTCAGCTGGAAGGTGGTGTGGGCAATCGCCCGCCGGTCGCCGGATATCACCGGCCCGTTCTCCCCGATCGACTGGTACAATTCGGCCCCGGACTGGCCGGAGACGCCATAGGTCTTGACCTGCTCGGCCGCGTCCCAGGCGAGCGCAGGCGCCACACTCGCAGCAAACACCAGCAGCACCGTGACCAACCGAACAGCATCGGCCGGCTGAACCGAAAATTTCAGGGGCATGCGCTTCCCCGGGAGTTGACTATGCCCAGATTAGCGGCCGTTGGATCGGCTTTCAACAACACGCGCATGCATTGGCGATCAGACCGCCGTCACCGCCCCCGGTTTTGGTACGGCGTTGCGGCTGGCGGTGATCGCCCAGCCCGGCCGGGCAAACAGGAAGCCGCCATAGCCGGTCGCACCGATCAGCCGGTACAGGATCATCGGCCCGGCAATCCCGGCCGCGGTGACAAGCACCGAGATGACGCCGGCGCCAAGCTGCGGCGCCAGCGCGACCAGGCTGATCCGGGTGACCGCCATCGGCAGAAAGAACGCCAGGTAGACCACGATGGAATGCTCGCCCGCATGCCGGAAGAAGCGCGTAACCAGCCCCTGGCGCGCATCAAGCAGCACGCCGACCGACACGATCGCCATCGCCCCGGCAAAGCCCAGCCCCAGCGAGAGGAAAGGCAGTTCCGACGGCCGATCACCAAACGGTGCAAACCACGAGGCCACCGGCAGGAACACCAGCAGCCCGTTGACCAGCACCCAGCCGGCCAGCAACAGCAGCCCCGCCTTGCGGTTGCGGCCAACCCAGTCGGCGGCCTGGAAGATCAGCGGTGCGGCGGCATAGCCCGCGAAGAAATAGACATAGCGCGAGGCGAACGCGTCGATCAGCAGCCATCCGGTATCGACCGGCGCCACGTTGAGCCACGCCGCCCAGGCAAATACCCAGGCCCTGGGCAACGTCCGCAGCGCCCGGGTGACGAGAAAGAACAGCGGCAGGATATAGATGAACCACAGCGTGCCGAACGGCTCGACATAGGACATCAGGTAGTGCTGCAGCACCGCGCCCCAGCTGGTCTCGCTTGCCATGCCCGGGGCCTTGAGCGCGAACTGGATGCTCAGCCACAGAACGTAGAAATAGAAGAAATGCACCACCTTGCGGTCGAGATAGAGCCGCCACGGCCGCTCGATCGTCAGCGCCAGGAACACGCCCGACAGCAGGAAGAAATCCGGCATCCGGAACGGCTTCGCGAACTCGGTCAGGCCGTGCATGAAGCCTTGCGTGCCCATCGCCCGTTCGACGCCGAGCGTGGAATGCAGCATCACCACGAAGACAATGCAGACACCCTTGGCAACGTCGACCCAGCCAACCCGGCCCGGTGCGAATGGCATTCCCGATGACACTGACCTGCCCCCCCCGGCACGATAGCTGTTGTGGCGGCCCCCAGTATCGCGCCGCCGCGCTGAGAAAGGGTTAGGACCAGCGGCCAATGCCGGTTGTGGTGAATGCCGGCTTAACACTGGGCGCCCCGCCCGCCGCCGCCACTGGTGCGCAGCCATTGATCCGCATCAATGCGGGCCGATGCCGTGCGGCTACGGTTGGGGCAAAAGGGCGGTGCGGCGCATCGTCGAGCACGCAGTGGAGCACGCCATGAGACACGCATCGATCACCTTCGCCGCCGGGCTGTTGGCCGGCATGACCGGGCTGGTGCCGCTGGCCGCGGCGCAGAACTGCTGGGATCTCTGGTACGAGCGCAACGCCATCTACGACCGCAACGGCTACTGCTTTTCGACCCAGCTCGGCCAGCAGACCTTCGACAATTCCGATTGCTGGACCAGAACCCCGGCCCTGAGCCAGGGCGAGCAGCGCCGCGTCGCCGAGATCAAGCGCCAGGAACAGCGCCAGGGCTGCGCCATCAGCCCGGGCAGCTCCGGCGGTTCAGGCAGCTCCGGCCAGGGCAATGCCGGCAATGCCCCCGTCGCCGGCAGCTGCTTCGACCTGTGGTACGAACGCAACGCCATCTTCGACCGCAACGGCTACTGCTTTTCCTCCAACCTCGGCAAGCGCACCTTCGACAATTCCGATTGCTGGACCAAGAATCCAAGCCTGAGCCCGTCGGAGCAACGCCGCGTCGCCCAGCTCAAGGCCGAGGAAAACCGCCGCGGCTGCAAGGTCAACAACTAGGCGGGGTCGCAGCGGGCAGCCGAAAACACGCCCGCGCGACATGACCGCCGGGGTCTGCTGAAAGGAATAGTCCGGAGGGCCGCACGCGGGCAGTGCCTCGGGAATGTAGGTAGGGTGGCGCTGCTCTCGCGCGCGGCCCGGAATTCGCCGGTGCTGTCCACATCCGACAGGCGGCGCCTCGCATCTCCCGGGATTCTTAGCCCCCGCCCGGATTGCTCCGACCGCGATCCGGACAGACCGCGGGACATGCTTCTGGCATGGGTTCCGGCACGGACCCTGATCGCGTGTTTTTGAAGGATGCATGTACGTTATCGTTCAAACGAAGGTGTTTGAACGCGACATGCATTCACGCAACCATGTCCGCCACAGGCCCGGTCCGGTGTCATCGCCTCTCACCCGCCTTTCGGCAGGCATGGAGCAATATCCCGGCCCGGTGGCTGGCTTTGCACGCCGCATCCGAAGACGCGAGCGCCCGCCAGCGGAACCCCGATGGCCTCCGCCTCCCCTCACCCGGCGCCCTGCGTTGGGGCGTCACCTGAGAGGCATTCCCTCCCGCCTGAACCGAACCGCTCGCGATCCATCCGGCAACGGGAGTGGGCAGAGTTTGGCATGGGGGTGGAGGGTGTGGATGAAATGGGGGGATTTCGCGTGGCCCTCCCAATCGAATATCGACTAACCTAGCTTATCCACCACATTCATCCGCGATCAAAAACATAAATAAAACTACACACACCTCAAGCACTTTACCTCAAATTAAACCCGAAATGCGTAATATAATAAAAACTATTTGATATGTTTTTCAATCTTACCAAGAGTAGACGCATACCTTACGTCCCCACTAATCCTATCAATAATTGCAGCAACAAAAGAATTTACTGACTTTTCCTCTCGTTCGAAATCTAGATTACTAACAACCAAATATGGAAAATCATTTGGGTATAATACATATGATAAATCTTGACCCAATGATAACACATATTCAGTAAATACTTCACTGAAATCTATATCTGATATATTTTCACCCCCTATATACTCTAAATGACAATACAATATTAATCTCAATTCACCAATATAAACACCAGAACCCATTGCAGAAACAAGCCATTTATTTGCTATCGCATGCAACCTTTCATCAAAAGGGTACATTTTAAAAGCTTTAACCCATACGTTAGGCCAATTATTATGGTCCATATTTGCAACAAGCCATCGAAATATATATTCGAAACTATGAGACCCAAATACCTCATGAATTTCCGCCTCATATTTAATTTTTTCTGAATTTATACTACGCCATATCGCTCCATTCTTCTGAAACAGAGCCAACTCCCCATCACACCAACTATTTATTTCTTTTCCATTAAAATATAACTTCGCTGCAGATCTCCATTTTTCATAGAGAGCGCTTACCGCCTCCCCACAAATGCGCGCCAATTGCAAATCCAGCAATGGGTAATTGGAAAACTCGACCCTATTAGCATCCCTATATTTCATTACAGAGCTAATATCGCCAACATAAACGCTCTCATCAAACGACCTAAAAGCAATAACTCCTTTTTCGCCAACATCCGTCGATATTCGAACATCCGACAAACAGTATTCATAATTATCCGCGGAAAAATATGGTTTCATCTCATGAACCTCAAACGAATCGTTCATTTCTTGAACGAAAGGCATATTTGAGCCATCAATTTTAAAGACAGGGATCAACAATCCTTTTGAGTTAGGAGAGAGGTCTATCAATATATCCAATCTATACTTCATAATAGCCGTTCTCTCTATAGAATTTATCTATTTTTTCGTATATAGCTGAATAGTAATAATCCCCTCTAAGCGGATAATAAGGATATGTCTCCAACAGAACATCGTACTTTTTTATCCACCCCATAAAAATCTCGCTATCTAGATAAATTTCTGGGAATACTGCGAATATTGGTTTTCTTCTTGTAAACTCAAACGCCTCAGCAAACTGAACCTCAATAGAGAACCTCCTGTCATCTGAACGCTTGGACCTGTGCTTTATAAGTCGGTGCAATGCATGTATTTCTTCATCCGTAGCTCCAACATCGTGTAAAGATTCAAACATCTCTTGTGATCTAGGGTTAAGTCTATAGTAATCTCGACTCGAGCCAAAAAACGCACCAATCGCCCTTTTTATTTCTGATTCTGATGAATCTATTTCATAATCCGACATCTCCATCATATTTATGTAAGATGGATATCGCTTTGCATGGAAAGCACCAGTATCGAAGGGAAAAACTCGCTTTGCTCCCGACACCTCAAAATCGAATAGAATACAGCTAGGAAGCTCCCAATACTCCCCTTCAGACACGGCTTCTTTTTTATAAGCTGGGCGACCAACAAAAAAATACAAAAGCTCGTCCGGCTTAAATACGTCGCATACGCTTGTCTTTAAACGGCCGTCTTTAAGGCTTTTCTTTAAAAGGTACGCTTCAGAACCGTGCACAAGAGGTAAGTAATTTACAGGAGTAATACTATTTTTTGAAAGAAACTTTCTAAAGACAGAATCTTTTGCCATTGCTTTGCCTCATCAACGCGCTTCATCGTTCTTTAGAAGAAGGCGGTATATTTGCCGCAGTTTTTGGTTTCTAATTGGACCGCAATTCGACTCTTCCGCGTATTTTAGACGGTATGCGCTTGAAGTTCCTGGGGTCAAGCCCGATATCAGCCGCGTTGGGATTCGTGGCAGCAGTGCCGCCTATTTTCCGTGGTGCCAGATTTGATCCGGCATCCAGCGAGCGATCCTCTGCTAGCCGGAAGTCCGCATCCAGCAGGCGAGCTTCAATATATAGGTTCTTGATAATCTCTCGCGCCTGCCGACGCAGGCGCTGCTGGACCCCGGATCAAGTCCGGGGTGACGGCTGAGGAGACTTATTCTCCCTCACCCCTCCGGCAGTGCTGTGGCGAGCATGTCCCAGAAATCGGCGCCGGTTTCGGGCAGCGCGATGGTGGCGGTGTAGGTAATTTCGGTCTTGCTCAGCCCGATCAGGTGGCTGGCCAGGTTGACCGTGCCGGGGCCCGGCCAGACCGGCGGTGCGATCCGCGCGGAAGCCGTGGTTCCTCCGGGATGGCCCGGATCCGCGGCCATGGCACGCACCGGCTGCGCCCGAGCCGCCGAAAGATCAGCGGAGACGGGGCCGGAACGGCTGGCCGGGAGGGCGCGCGGCATGGTGGCGGCGGTGACGGCGGACATCTGGCTGGGGCTCCCTTGGTTGGCGGCGATCCGGTGCGAGGTTGGCCGGAATCTAGCGCCAGCGGATTTAGGCCAGGGTTAACCGGGATGGCGGGATTTGATTAAAATGCGAGGGATTTTGGGGGTGTGTCCAGCCGATAGGTTGTTTACAAAACGGACCGGATAGGTGGTTTACAGTTTTTGCTGGAATTGCCCTTTCTCCGGTTGGTGTCTGGGGATGGTTTTGAGTTTGTCGCAGTTTCGGTCGAGGCGGCCGATTGGTCTGTTGTAGAAGCGGACCTCGAAGACGTCGTTGTCGATTTCGACGATGGCAACGCAGTCGGCGATGATGGCGCTGGAGACATAGACGAGGCCGCCCCTCCACTTGATTTCGCCATTGGAGCGGACGCGGCGAACCTGTGCATCGGCGGGATAGTCGGGTTCGGGGACCTTGTCCGGCATTGGCCTTGGGCTTTGCCGATAAAACCGGTCGGGCGGCATCTGCCCGAGCGCTTCGTGCGGCCGTTCCTCGTTGTAGTCGCGGCGATAGAGATCAAAGCGGCGCTGCTGCCTGGCCTGACTTTTTTCGGGCGGCGTCATGGCCTCCTTCAAGGTCAGATGAAAGCGCTCGTGGCGGCCGTTCTGCTGCGGCTTGCCCGGCATGATGCGTTCATGGCGGATGCCGAGCCTCGTCCAGTGCGCCGAGAGACTGGTCAGGCCGGTGACGGAGGCCGAAGCGAACGGGCTGCCATTGTCGGTCAGGATCACCTCCGGCAGGCCATGCTCTCCAAAAGCCTGGCGAAACAAGGGGTGGGCCTCGTTTGCCCGCGTCGTCTGCGTCGCCGACAGCGAGATCAGATAGCGGCTGAAACCGTCCGTCACCGTCAGCGGCTCCAGCCTGGCGCCATAGGATGTCTGGACCCAGCCCTTATGGTCGGCGGCCCAGACATGATTGGGATAGAGCGGGGTCGTCAGCGGCAGGCCCGTCACCGGCGCACGCCTGCGCTTGCGTCTGGCATCGACGAGACCGGCACGCTTGAGGATCTCGCCGGCGGTCGATGGCGCCGGCCATGGCACGTCTGGCTGCTTGGCCGAAAGATAGGCGACAAGCTTCTTCGGCCCCCAGTTGGGGCGCTGACGCCGCAGTGAAAGCAACGCCCCGGCAATCGCCTGCGGCGTCTGGCGGCCATGAAGATGCGGCGCACTCGAACGGTCGCGAAGTCCGGCCGCGCCTTCAGCCTGATAACGCCGCAGCCATTTGTAACCGGTCACCCGGCTGATCGAGTAGAGCTCACAAAGTTCCGTCATCCTCAACTCGCCAGCAAGGCAGGCCCCGACGAACAAAATACGCTGATCCATAACATTGCTTGCATTCCAGGACATCGCAGATCCTCCTGCCAATGCCGGAATGTAAACACCCTATCCGGTTCAATCTGTAAGCAACCTAACCGGTCTGGACAACTTGATCTCCCCCCATTGCGGGGGAGATCGACCCGGCATCACCTCCGCACCTTTTCGGCCCCTAGCCCTACACCCCCTCGCCCTTCGGCAGCGCGGTGGCGAGCATGTCCCAGAAATCGGCGCCGGTTTCGGGCAGCGCGATGGTGGCGGTGTAGGTAATTTCGGTCTTGCTCAACCCGATCAGGTGGCTGGCCAGGTTGACCGTGCCGGGGCCCGGCCAGACCGGCGGTGCGATCCGCGCGGAAGCCGTGGTTCCTCCGGGATGGCCCGTATCCGCGGCCATGGCACGCACCGGCTGCGCCCGAGCCGCCGAAAGATCAGCGGACACGGGGCCGGAACGGCTGGCCGGGAGGGCGCGCGGCATGGTGGCGGCGATGGCGGCAGGCATCTGGCTGGGGCTCCCTTGGTTGGAGGCGATCTGGTGCGGGGTTGGCCAAAATCTAGCGCCAGCGGATTTAGGCAGGGGTTAAGCGGGCCTGTCGGATTTGATTACAATGCGATGGGTTTTGGGGGTGCCTTGATCTCCCCCCTTGCGGGGGAGATGTCACGAAGTGACAGAGGGGGGTAAACGTGAGGCTGGCGCGGAGGATAGATTACCCCCCTCTGCCCTGCCGGGCATCTCCCCCACAAGGGGGGAGATCGGGTGCCGCAGCCATCCCGCCCCTTACTACCTCCCAGGACGGCCGGTCTTGCCGGGGCGGCGTTTCTGGCGGGCGGCGTCGGCGGGATCTTCGTAGGACCCCGCCCCGACCTTGCCGCGCTTGACGATCGGATCGTCGGGTTTGGCCGGGGTCTTGCCCGGCACCGGTTTTTCGGTGCGGCCGACGGTCATCTCATCCAGATCATTCTTGCGGAAGTAGGAGGACTTTTCCTGGGGCGCGGAGTCGCTGTCTTGCTCGGCTGCGCCTCTCAAGGCCCCCGCGCGCGGTTTTTCCAGGTCGGTGCCCGGCCCCATGTTGTCGAGCGTCGGTTTCCTGAAATAATTCGATTCCGGATTGCGCAGGATATCGGGATTGGGCGCCTTGGAGGGGCCGCGCATCGGCTTGCCGGTGGCAGCCGCCTTGCGGCTGGCCCTGGTGTTCTCGATGCCGGCGTCGCGGGCCATCGGGTCGTCCATCATGTCGAGCTCGACGGCCTTCAGCCGCTTGACCTCGTCGCGCAGGCGGGCGGCGGTTTCGAAATCGAGGTCGGCGGCGGCGTCGCGCATCTGCTTTTCCAGCGCTTCGAGATGCGCCTTGAGATTGGCGCCGACCAGCGCGCCCTCGTCCTTGGCCGCGCCCTTGCCGCCCGGCGCGGAGATCGAGGCGCGGACATGGTCGCGCTCGTAGACCGAGTCGAGAATGTCGGAGATGTGGGCCTTGACCGATTCCGGCGTGATGCCGTGCTCGGTGTTGTAGGCGGCCTGCTTGGCGCGGCGGCGCGAGGTTTCCTCCATGGCGCGCTCCATCGAGCCGGTGACCTTGTCGGCATAGAGGATCACCTTGCCGTCGACATTGCGCGCGGCGCGGCCGATGGTCTGGATCAGCGAGGT
>Ga0189291_100337_pt1 | contig 20232 bp, 21 predicted proteins | sample UW1redminimetaG_FD_130331 | JGI IMG/M metagenome (GOLD analysis project Ga0189291, IMG submission 130331) | Marine microbial communities from the Costa Rica Dome - UW179B-red mini metaG | ecosystem: Environmental > Aquatic > Marine > Oceanic > Photic zone | place: Costa Rica: the Eastern Pacific... | reverse complement strand
GCCTGCTTCAGGATCGCCATGATCTGCGCATCGCTGTATTTCGACTTCTTCATCAGAATCTCCTCTTCAATCATTCGAGAAAATTCTACTTCCGCACACCCCTAAATTTCGGGGCGATTACCCCGCCACATGCAACTCTCCAGCGTCATATGCAAGACTGCGGGGGTGAACGCCAAATGGGTTCAAGATAAGACCCATCAATGGCCTGGGCCTAATCCGCTTCAACGTTCGCCTCAGTCATTTGCTGAAATGTGTTCAGTTTTCCAGTTGATCGGCTGAAGTCAAACATCTTGGTTCAACCGTCCTGCGATCCGTAGCGCATTGACCTCAACCAATTCCGCCACGTGCTTGACCATCTCGGCAGATGCTCCGACCTGATCAGATACTAAGTGCGTTGCTTCCACCCTGGCTGCGATCATCGAATCAACAATCTCTTGCACACGCAGTCGGATACCTCTGGGGCTGAAGCCCGCCTCATATGCAATCCGTTCCCAATGCCGCCTTGCGATGTCCCCTGGTTTACGTTTGCGGCCAGCCAGTTTTTGGGCATGGTATTGGTTTACATGATCCCAGTGCAGCACGGTCGATACGTCATACAGCGGTGCCATGGTTGTCCCACTGCTCAGGAGCATGGAGTAGTTCTTGGCGTGTGCATCTGTATTCGCCACCAGTAAGTTGAAGATGACCTGATCTTGCAGTGTGAGGGCGTCCTGAGCGGGCAGATACCTGGCCGTCAGCAGCAACTGATTGAGGTCCAACCCCGCCACTGTGCCTTGTTCATACTTCTGTCCTGGGAACATACTATTGGCCTGGGCGAAATCCTCCTGATGGAGACGCCGCAAGGTCCCGTCTTTCCGTGTCGTCCGATCATATCGTGCGACCGCAAGTGCGGTCCGGTGACCGACATCGATAATGCTCACATCTGCAACCTCTATCCCAATCAGCTTTGCAAGCGTCAGGCAGTAGGCTTCATTCTCAACGATTCCAGGAAGGTTTGGATTGTCCGGTTTGATGATCAGCGTTGAAGGTGCACCCGACATTGGAATGGCAAGTCGGTCAGTGTCCTTCGGCAGCCCAAGCTTTGGTGCACCAGCGGCATCAATGACGGCCAGTGCGGTTTTCTGCTGACCGCCTGCAAGGGATAGCCGAACACCATCCTCACCTGCCAGGAAGGGTCTTTGCCCCAAGTCCTTGAAGTGCGCCGAGAGGGCTTTTTGCGGATTATCGGTTTCGTAGTGGGTCGTGATGGGTTGATACACCCATGCGGCCCGATCACTGGGGGTATCGATTGAAATAGCACCTGCTGTGTCACCGCCGATTTCCTTTAGAATTGCCAGTGCATCTGTGGACGACAGACCAAGAGCGCGTGAAAGGGTCAGAAGTTGTTGTTCTTCAGGAAGCAGATTTGCCAGCCATGGCGTAATGATCTGATCTGGATATTCGTTATTGGTGAGTGGCATCGTTACCGACAAAGGAAAGCCGCTCTTTGTCGCCAGCCATCTGGGATCGTACCTGAACGTCAGCGTGCCACCATCACGAACAGCGACTTCACCTACACTGAAATGCTCATAGTAGATGGTCACCCGATCCTTGACGGTCATGCGTCATCATCCAGGTCATAGCCAGCAACACCGGAGGCATCGTTGACCGACTTTATGTCCTCCAGCGGAACCAAGAGGTGTGATAAGTCTGTCCGCAAGGCTGCGGCAAGAGTGACCAATGTCGATAGCTTAACGTCCCTGGTTCCCCGCTCTATGTGCGAAAGCGTTGACGCTGTGGACCCCGACAGGCGGGAGAGTTCAGTAAGGCTAAGCCCTTCTGATTTACGTCTTGCACGTAGTCGCTTGCCGATCTGGACTGCCCACTTGGACCAGTTCGCCTCCATGTTCGCATCCTAAAAAATTTATCACCGAAGGTAATTTAGCTCAGAAACTTGCCCAAGTCATCAGAATTTATCCTCTGGGGTAAAAATGTATCGACGAAGCGATCCAAGGAAAAAATTTATCTTCTGGAGTAAATTTCAGATACCGCTCTGACACCACGCAACGGCATCAGCCACACTGATCGGCCAGACAGGGTGATGATCTTACCACGCAACAAACACCGCAGTTAATCGGACTTCAGCAAGCGCCATGTCAAGAAAACGGCGGTTCCAAAGGTCAATGATGCGAGAGACAGCCAAGCAATCCCGGATTGCTCAAGGTAGACGACCCCGGAATTTGGATCAAAGCAACGGCCCGTCTCATTGAAACAACTCCGCAATCTATAGTACTGGGAATAATAGAAAAAAACCGCACAGGACCGACAGCCCGAAACAAACAAACGCAAACAAATGTAGAAGCCGTTTCCTGATCACACCTGGATCGCGGCCTGTACCGCAACCTGCTGCTGCACTTCGGCATAAAGATCAACGTCAGCTTCGTCGGCGTCAATCTCGACCATAAGCGAAAACCGCGCCACGCATCGTTCTGGGTCCACGTTACGGTTCTCTTTCCACCATCCACCGACAGGGTAGACGGCGATGACCCCTCTCCGGGCAAGATCACTGGCCGCGATGGTCAATGTGTCGATGTGCATCGACCCCACACTCCGGCGGTTGTAGCCAAAATCCCAATCACCGCTGTCCGGCCCATTGTCATCCTGGATATCATCAACGGCGGTTCGCCCAACGCGACGGGTGAACGCTTCGACATCTTCGTCCGCCCCCTTCAAGGAGAAACGCAGACCGTGGGACGCATATCGGTTCTTTCGACCACGGGCGACTTCAGACGGATTTGGTTCTATGAACGTGCTGAGCGCGACCCGCAGAGTGACGTTCTGCCCAACCATCCCACGCAGCACTTCCGTTGGCCATGGCAACTCGAACAGACGCAACTCATTGAGTTTCCTTCCAGACCCCTTGTTCTCATAGGGCCGGATATGATCCTCCGCGATTATTGTGACCGCACTGCTGGCGCTCCGAAGCGCCCGCTCAAGGTTCGGTTGACCATAGCCGTATCGGGTGAACATGGCATCATAGGCTCCCTTCCTGTTCCTGTCGGCGGGGGCAACGTGGGACCACATCTGATCGGTCCACCTGGCAGAACTGACATAGAGCGCACGGATCGTTTCCGGCCACAGATCAGGATAATTGGAGCGCAATAAGGCGATCTCACGCGCAGCCATTGCCGTCGCAGCACTGGTATCAGCGATATGCGTGAACGAACGGGCTGGAAAGTTGCGGCTGGTGGTAACCATCATAAGATCAGAATGCTGGTTAGGTGTTGTGGAGAACCCGTCATTGAACCAGTTGCCGCCTTCCAGAACGATGTCGGGTTTGATCGGCCAGGTCTTCGTCCAACTGGCCGTGCGCGACATTGGGGCAAGGTCACCCACCGAAGCCAAAGTGGCCCCATGCGTGGGACCGCCCATGCCATTCATTTCCGTCATCGCGCCTACGGCGATGGTGTTCCATGCTTGTGCGGGGGACTCGATCTCGGCTTCGTCCAGGTCATCGCACTTTGCAAGGTAATCAATTGTGCCATCGTGCTGCGGGGATAGATTTCCGGCTGAAACGACGCTCAATCTTTGGTGCTTCACAATACCTGACCGACCAGCAGAAAGCTGATCAAGTTCCGTTGACCAGGACGTGGGCGCACCACTGTGAGGCGTGTCGTCCTCAGTCGTTGTGGCAAGCGCAAAGGTTCTCAGACGATCTGGCTCAACTTCAACGGCATTGATCGCCTTCTGGGTCCGGTCACCGAGAAGATGATACGGATTTTGCCCGGCATCTGGGATCACCTTCGCAGACTCAAGGCGATGCGGCACATAGATGGCCGAGGTGCTTTGCAGGTGCGATCTCAGATCGCCATAAAGTGCCACGCCCGCCATCCTGGAGCCATGTCCGTCAAGGTCTTCCAGGTCCCAGCCAGGAACAGCGGCGTGACGATCAGCACCGTCCAAAGCTGGCTGAATGAGCGGGTGAGCAAGGGAAATGCCTGTATCCTGTAGCCCGTCACAGCCTTTGAGACAGACTGAGTTGTTTTGCTAAGTGAGGATTTTTGTCTCATCGTAATCCTTGAGGGGATACGAGATGAAAACGAGAACTGGGCCGAATGGATCGGCTGACAAACACGTTAAGGAGATTAAGCGCAAGACGCGCCGGCAGTTTTCTGCAGAAGAGAAGATCCGGATAGTTCTGGATGGCTTGCGTGGGGAAAGCTCAATTGCGGAGTTGTGCCGTCGTGAAGGCATCGCAGAAAGCCTGTATTACAATTGGTCGAAGGACTTCGTGGAAGCCGGTAAGAAGCGGCTGGCTGGTGATACGGCGCGTCAAGCAACGTCCAGTGAAGTCACCAGCCTGAAGCGTGAGGCCCGTGATCTGAAGGAAGTTGTGGCTGAACAGACAGTGGAACTGCGGCTTCTCAAAAAAAGCATGCTCGGGGATGGGGACGACCACGATCGGCATCTTGCCCAAACGATTGAACTCATCGAGCATGATCATCACGGGCCAGGGCTCATCCGGCCCTGGGTCCTTTTCCTGCATGGCGGAGAGAAGGTCCGAGAAGAAGAGCCGGATCAGCGGCGCGAGCGGTTTCACCATCAACGGCTGGACCACGAGGTAGACGGAGAAGGGCTTCTTGCGGATCGTCCGGAAATCAAAATCCGAGACTGCCGTCGCCTCATCGATGGCTGGGTTCTGCCATTGATCGAGCCCCGAGGTCATCAGGAGCGAGACATAGGAGGTTAGCGTGTCATTGTTGGTCGAGGCCAGCCGCGTGAAGATCAGCTTGGCGGCCCTGTTGTCCACCTCGTGCCCCCGCGCGAAATATTCCTTCTGCTTGTTCCCGCCCGAGGCCGCGATGCGGTAGATCTCGCCCAAAGTGGGGCGCTTGCGCTGGAACGCCAAGAGGCCCGCTGCCACAAAGAGATCGATCCCGCCCTTGAGCAGCCCCTGCAGGTTCCGTCGCAAAATTCGGTCCCACTCGTTTCGACGCTAGACTGCTCGCAGTTCATGCCGCAGTCCGGCGCAAATCGCGAACGGGCAGTCGTCGCCGAGTTGCCCTTTCCTGATCATGTGTGCCGTTTCGATCCCATCCAATGTTGCGCGCGCTGACCTCAGCGCTTTGAAGCCCATCATCGGCCTGATCCGTCGTTTGACCGCGCGGCGGTCCTGCTCCACGATATTGTTGAGATACTTTGATCGGTAGACCTTGATCCGCCGGCTTGAGCCGACCCTCCGGAGAGCCGTGTTCATCTCCGCCAGGCCAGCGGTGTTCGCGCCGCTCTTGTCGATGACACAGGATCGGGGCACACCGTTGGTGGTGATTGCCTTGGCCAGAAACCGCACCGCTGCTGCTTCGTCCCGATGTTCCGACAGCATGAAATCAAGGGTTTGCCCATTCCTGTCCACGGCGCGATAAAGGTAGTACCAGTCCCCGCGGACCTTCACATAGGTCTCATCAAGACGCCAAGCTGGCGCTGTTGGAGTCTTCCGCCGCTGCGCCACGGCTCCCAGCGCTGACGCATATTTTACGACCCAAAGGTTCAGCGTCGCGTGATCGACCTGGACGCCGCGCTCGGCCAGTATCTCTTCGAGGTCGCGGTAGGAGACGGCGTACCGGACGTAGAAGAAGACGGCGTGAAGGATGACGTCTTTCGGGAACTGGGCACCTTTGAACGAAACCATCTGAAAAGCCTCATCAACAAATCACGCTGGCTGATAGACCATCACGCCAAAGTTTGCGACAGAACCTATCTCGATGCGGGTCAAACACATTGAAAATGCGGTCCGGGGACTTCTGCAATCGAAGGGCTTTTCAGGGTTGCCGCTACTCTTCGATCGACCTGCCGATAAACTGCGTTGGTACCTTTGGCACGGCAAGGTGATGACCGCCGCGACAATCCTCTGCGTTCTTCAGATCGATTGCGATCGTCTGCACGCCGAAACCCGAGAATTACGAGAAGCGGCCAAGCGCGTCAAAGCCCGGTGCCAAGACCTCTATTCCTACCTTGCGAACAACTTCGACGCGCTCGTAGACTACGGCCATCGACACCGGAATGGCCTCGCAATTTCGTCGTCCCGGGCAGAGAGCTGCGTCGATGACATCGGCAACACCCGCATGGCCAAAAACGTCGTATGAGTTGGTCCCCAAGAGGTGCCCATCGTGTCGCGGTCAGGCGCGCAACATTCTGGAGCAGATCGACGGCTACACATTCCCCCGCCTGCCTTTGCGCTGGAATGGCAAGGCCTTCGGAAGACCGTCCGCCCCCGCCACCGGCAGCTATACTTGATCGGAGCGAGACCTATGACCACCCAATTGTTGCCGCTGAATGGGCTCCGCGTGCTGGACCTTGGGATCATTTCGGCGGGCGCGGGCACCGCGGCATTGCTGGCTGACGCGGGTGCTCACGTGATGAAAGTGGAATCGGCGCGCTATCAGGATCCCTTCCGCGCATGGTCCGGCACGGCCGGCGACGCAGAACAGTCGAGCCCGCAGTTCAAATTCACCAACCGCAACAAGCGCGGACTGGGGCTTGACCTCAAATCGGATGCCGACCGCGCGACCTTTCTGCGGCTTGTCGAAAAATGTGATGTTGTGCTGGAAAACTTCCGGCGCGGTGTTTTGCCCCGGCTCGGATTGGGGTGGGATGCCCTTTCGGCGCATAACCCCCGGATCGTTCTCGCCTCCATCAGCAGTCAGGGCGACACTGGGCCCGACCGCTTTCATCGCTCTTATGGATCATCGCTCGAAGCCTGTTCCGGCATGGCCTCGATCACGGGCTACCCCGACGGGGCGCCGGTGATTTCGGGGCGGCATGTCAATTACCCCGACCAGGTGGTCAGCCTATTTGCCGCAGGCGCAATCATTGCAGCCGCCCGCGATGCAAAGCAAAGCGGCAGGGGCGTCCACCTTGATATCTCGCAGCGCGAGGTCGCCAGCTTTCTGATTGGCGATATGATGGGCAAGGCATTGCACGCCCGGGGCAGCAGCAACCCCGGAATACCGCGGCACGGCAATGCGGACCCTTCAGGCCATCCACGGCCCGTCGTGGTTTGCAGCGATGGCCGTTATGTCGCGGTCAACGGCCTGCCGGCGGGCGAAACGGCAGAAAAACTGACCGCGCGGGCACAGAACATGGCCTCAGCCGATCTGGTATCTGATCTTGCGGCAAAGGTGTCGGCGCGGTCCGCGTGCTGGCCTGCAAAGAGGTTCTGCGCCAGCTTGCCAAATGTGACTCTGCCGCCCCGCAGGTCATCGCCACTGATGCCGACGGCCAGCCCTTCAAAGGGTTCCCGTTTCGTGCGCGGCAAACCCCTTTCGCAATCCGCCGCCCCGCGCCTCAGATCGGGGCGCATAATGCGGAAATCCTGTCCCAGCTGATCGAGGCTTCCGCCTAAAAGCCACAGCGTCACGGCATGGAATAACCGCCATTGACCGGCAGCGTCTGACCGGTGATGTACTCCGCCTTGTCAGAGGCCAGAAAGGCGATTGCGTGGGCCGCGTCCTCGGGTCGCGTCAGACGGCCAAGCCCGCGCCCGGCAGGATACTGCCGCAGCACCTTTGCCAGTGTTTCATTGTTTTCGGCGGTGGCGTTTTCGTTCAGAAACTCGCTCATTGGGTCTTCATGCGTCACCGCGGCAAGAGAAATGATGTTGGCGGTGACCGCATGGCGGCCAACCTCCTTTGCGATGGCCTTGGTCATGCCCGACAGGGCAGACTTGGCAGCACTGTAGGCCACCATCCGAGGCTCGCCCACGATACCGGCATCTGACATGACGCTGACGATCCGACCCCAGCGGTTTTCGATCATGCCGGGCAGGACCGCGTGGATACAGTTCATTGCCCCCAGCACATTCAGATCAATCATCTTGCGCCAGCTTGCCGGGTCGCTTTCGTGAAACAGTGCAAGGCCAACCTCGCCACTGCGCCGTTCGGGGATCACCCCGGCGTTGTTGACCAGAATGTCGATGGGGCCGCCAAGCGTGCTGCGGGCTTTGTCGAGCATGGCCGATACGTCATCACGGCTAGTAATATTGGCAGCACAACCAATGGCGCGGCCGCCGCTGGCGGAGACTTCCTCTGCTACGCGGTCCGCGCGGTCGGCCAGCAGGTCATTGACAACCACCTGCGCCCCTTCGGCGGCCATCACATGCGCGATGCGCCGTCCGACGCCTTGCCCCGCTCCGGTGACCAGCACACGGCGTCCTTTGATGTTCAAATCCATTTGTTTCAGCCTTTTTTGTAGAAATCTCGCAAAGATCAGCGACCTTCGAATTTTGCCTGACGCTTCTCGATGAACGCCTGCATGCCTTCGCGCCTATCGTGCGTATCGTTCAGCATTGCGGCGGCCTGCGTTTCCAGCGCGCAGCCTTCATGCAGCGGCAGGTCCATGCCGCGGTCCACCACGGATTTGATCATGCGCAGGGCAAGCGGGGGCTTGCTGGCGATATCATCGGCGGCTTTGGCGATGGCCCGCTCAAAGTCATCTTCGGGATAGATCTCATCCACCAACCCGCAGGCCAGCGCCTCTTCCGCTGTCAGGCGAGCGCCAGAAATCAGCATACGCTTTGCGCGCGAGGGCCCAATGAGCCGCGCCAGCCGTTGGGTGCCGCCCGCCGCCGGGATTGTGCCCAGCGTGATTTCCGTCAGGCCCAGCACCGCGCGGGACGACGCGATGCGCATGTCGCAGGCCAGGGCAAGCTCCAACCCACCGCCCAGCGCAAAACCGTCGATCGCTGCAATTGTGATCTGCGGCAGGTTGGCGAGTTCTGCAAATAGCGCCACGGTCCGGCGCTGCACCTCAAGGTATTCCAGCGGCGTCAGGTTCTGTGGGCCGCGTTCCTTGATGTCAGCCCCGGCACAGAACGCCCGATCCCCTGCACCGCAAAGCACCACGACGCTGATGTCGCGTTGCATCATCAGATCGCTGACTGCTTCTGCCAGCCTTTGCTTCAGCGCATGGGAGAGAGAATTCATCCGGTCGGGCCGGTTCAGTGTCAGCCGGGCGATCCGGCCCTCATAGGCGACCAGCAGCGGGTCGGCTTCTGCGTCTTTTGTCATTGTCCTGTCTTTCAGATACGCCGTCCGGCGTTTTGCCAATGCGGTGCGCGCAGTTCGCGCTTGCGCAGTTTGCCCAGATCGTCCCGGGCAAAGCTGTCGTGAAATTCGATCAATTTCGGGATCTTGTATCCCGCAATCCGGCCCTTCAGCGCCGCGCGCACCCAATCGGCATCCAGCGCGCCCTTGGTGTTGCACACCAATGCGGCGGCAACCGCCTCACCGAATTCAGGATGGGGAATGCCAAAGACGGCAGATTCCGATATGCCGTCGATTTCATCCAGCGCCGCCTCAATTTCTGAAGGATAGATATTCACACCCCCAGAGATGATCATGTCGCGCTTGCGGTCGGTTACGTAGAGATAGCCATCGGCATCAAGGTACCCGATGTCCTCGTTTGACAGATAGCCGTGCTTTTCAATCGCTGCCCGTGCGCCGGGAAGACCGATGTATTCAAAGGGCGGATAATTCGGGTTCCGGACGAGAATCTCGCCTTCTTCTCCTTCAGGCAGCACCGTGCCATCCTCGCTCATGATTGCCACTTCAACGGTGTTAAAGACGCGGCCGACGCTGGCAGGTCGCGACCGCCAGTCTTGCGTGCTGGACAGCGTGACCAGCCCGCATTCGGTGGACCCGTAGCTTTCGAAAAAGACATCGCCCCACCAATCCGCCATGCCTGCCTTGACCCTTGTCGGGCAGCTTGACCCGCCGTGCAGCACAAACCGGACAGAGCTGGTGTCTGCCGCCTCGCGATGGGACGCGGGCAGGTCCAGCAACCGTGCGAACATGATCGGCACCATGGAAAGATGTGCGATGGCCTCATCGCCGATGATCCGCAACAGATCGGCGGCATTAAACCGTGGCATCACGTGGATGTGGTTCGCATGCGCCAGCGCCAGTCGCATCGCGGAATTTGACTGCGAATGATAAAGTGGGCCGGGGATCGCGACCCGGTCACCGCGTTCGATCCCAAAAAGCCTGCGCCGCGCTTCTGAATATCGCTGTTCCTCTTCCAGCGAATAGGGCAGGCGTTTGATGCCCTTTGGCCGTCCCGTGGTGCCCGACGAATAGGAAATCGTGCCCGGCGATGGGGCCTTGGGGCCACTCCAGGGGCGCTGCCCGGCCAGCAACGCCTCATAGGTGTCGCCGCCAACGGGCTTCAGACCGTAAGCGGCATTTATGTCATCATGCGAGACCACGCGAATAACGTCTGGGCCAATCTGACCAAGATCGCCCAGCCGGTCCAGAAGGTCCGCATGGCCGATCAGGATGCGAGCCTGACAGTCCGTGAGTATGTGCTGCACTTCTGCCGGGGCAAGATGCCAGTTCACTGCCGTCAGGTAGACACCCAACCGGTCGCATGCCAGCGTTGCTTCGAGAAAGGCAAGGTCATTGCGGAAGAGGGCAGCGATCACGTCACCCTTTCGAACGCCCTTTGCGTGAAAGGCGGAGGCTAGCCGCATTGCACGGTCTTTCAGTGCCGCAATTGTCGTTCGGCGGGTTCCGCAGTGCACGCTGCGTGCGGTGTCGGGCAAAAGCTCCGTCATGGCGCTGTCCTGTCCCGAACCCCAAGGGACTGCGCGCGATGCCAGGCGTCGGTTGCCTGCTGCATGACCTCGCCAAGGATCTGGGCCACCGTTTGCCGTTTTTCTGCAAATGCAATTGACGGACCCAAAGACACCATGCCGGTGTCCCAGTCCCCCTTGGCATAGGCGTTGTCCCTTGTTGTGCGGCCCTGGATCAGCGCGCCGAAATCCAGTTTCGACTGAACGCCTGCCAGTTCCAGTTCGGCCACCTTGCGGCTTGTTGCATTGTCCAGCACCCGCCAGGTGTCGCCAAGGCTTTCCAGCCGCGGAACGCTTGACGTCTCGTCACAGGTCAGCAGCTTGTTCTTATAGTCACCATGGGCGCGGATTTCTTCTGCCACCAGCAGGCGCGACCCCATGATCACGGCATCAGCACCTGCGGCCAGCACGCCAAGGACCTGCGCGCCGTGGCCGATGCCACCGCCGATGGCATAGGGGATTGTGAGGCTGCGTGCGGCCAGCCCGATCTGCACCATGGTTGCAGGTGTGCCCGCGCCGGGATGACCACCCGCTTCGGCCCCGACAATCGACACCGCATCAACGCCCAGCTTTTCGGCGTGCAGCGCATGGCGCACCTTTGCGCATTTGTGAATGACCACGGCCCCGGCTTCTTTGAGGCGCGGCAGGATGCGGTCGGGCGGTGTGCCTGAGGTTTCAAACGCAATCACCCCTTTGTCGAGCGCCGTCTCAACCACCGCGACAAGGTCCTTGTTGCCCTCGAATCGGGCCGAAAGGCCAAGGTTCACACCAAAGGTCATGCCGCCGGACAGTTCCCGGCAGGTGTCGATCTGCTCTGCCAGCTCCGCAGGATCGGCAAAGGATCGCGATGTCAGAAACGCCAGCGCACCGGCGCGCGATGCAGCAGCCACGTAATGCGCCTCTGACAGCCATTGCAGGCCGCTGCAAATGATCGGAAGCCTTACGCCGAACATCCGCGTGATCGCGGAATCAAAGGTCGGCATTGATCGGTCGGTTTCGCCAATGGTCATGTCATTCATCACCCGCATCGCCCGCTTGCGTGCTTTCCGACAGCGCCTGCGCGATATCCCGGACCCGGCTGCCGATCTGCTGGCGGCGATCATCGGTCATTGACGCCGTCAGAGAGGTCGCCGTCACGGCATAGCGCGGCGCCCCTTCTGCATCCGACGCCCAGGCAGCGATGGAGGTGAAGCCCTGGAACAGATCGCCGCTGTCTTCGGCGAAACCGAGCTTTTGCGCCTCCGCCACCTGGGCGAGGTAACGCGCGGCATCGGGGCGTCTGCCCCAACGCACCTGATCCAGAAACGCCTCGATCCCCGCCGGGGTAAGGTTGTCGCCCGTGGCGATAAACCGGCCAAGCGCCCCGGCCTGGATGGGCAGGCGCTGACCGTCGGCCATCGCGATGTTGATGCGACCCTGGATGTTGTGACCGCTCATTTTCGTGACCCGGTCCGGCGCGGTCCGCACCCAGAGGGCGGAAATCACGCCAAGTTCTTCGGTCAGCCGTTTCAGCGCCTCGGACGATTCGCTGATCGCCCGTTTCACGCGCATCATTGGCCCAAGAAGTGACAGGATACCGACATGTATCTTGTAGGCTTTGCTGGCATCTTGCTGGCGAACAATGCCATCGGCGGCAAGTGTTTTAAGAATATCATGTGTGGTGCTGGCGGTCGTTTCGGCACGTCGTGCGATTTCGTTCACGCCAAGCGGTGCTGAGCTGTCTGCCAGCACCCGCAGGATCCGCACCGCGTTGGCAACCGCGCCCACCTTGCGCCCCTGCACCGCGCCTTTCTCTGTTAAAACGGCTTTTCTTGCTGTCATTCTGATATCCGAATAAATATTCTGTTGACAGAACGATAGCCATGGCCTTACCCCATTGCAACAGGTTTTTTTCCAAGTCTGCCCGGGGTTCCCCTTACGCAGGAGAGGGAATGCCGCGAGAGATAAAAGGGAGAAGATCATGAAATTCTCATTGAAAAACAGCTGTCTTGCCATCGCGCTGAGTGCGGTGTCAGCAACCACCGCGCTGGCAGATAACATCGTATTCGGCAGCTATCTGCCCTCGGCACATCCGATTCCGACCGCACTGGGGGAGTACTTTGAACGGTTGCAAGCAGCGGGGGCGGATGTCTCTGTTGATTTCCAATCCGGCGGCGCGCTGGTGTCGGCCAAAGGCACGCTGTCCAGCATTGCAGACGGCATTGTCGATGGCGCGACGCTGGTGGATATCTACACGCCTGCCGAACTCGCACCCTCCACCGTCCTGTCCGGGCTGGCCCTGCTGGGCGAAGACAACCGAGTCATGGCCGCCGCGATGTCGGAAACGGTACTGAAGAACTGCCCACAATGCGCCGCCAGCGAAGAGGCCGCAGGGGTCAAGACCGTCGCAATCGGGTCAATCCCACCCTACAAACTGCTGTGTTCCACCCCCGTGACCTCGCTTGACGATCTCAAGGGCAAGCGCGTTCGCGCCTCCGGCGCATGGAGTGCCTGGATCGAAGCGGCGGGCGCGGTGCCGGTCAACATTTCCAGCGCCGAGATTTTCGAGGGGCTTCAGCGCGGTCAGATCGAATGCACCGTGGGTGCCGTTTCCTGGCTGAACTCCTATTCGCTGATCGATGTGGTCACGGATGTCACGGACATGCCGATGGGCACCTTCCACGGCTCCTATCTGCTGGTCTTCAACAGCGACACCTGGGACGGCTATGATGACGCCACCCGCGCCGCGATCGAAGGCGAAGCGCCGTTCCTGATCCGCCGGATGACGGAGCTGTACAATGCCGAGGAAGAGGCGGCAAAGACCGCCGCAGACGAAAAAGGCATCACCTTTCACGCACCGGCAGACGACCTAGTGGAGCGGTTCGCGACCTACAAACAAGATGAACTGACCCGCGTGGTCGCCATGGGCGAAGAGCGCGGCGTGTCCGATACCGCAACGCTGGTAGAGGCGTTTACCACGTCCATTGCAAAGTGGCAGGATATCGTGGGCCAGGCGCAAGATGACCCCGCCGCCTTTGAAGATGCGTTGAACCGCGAAATTTACGCAGTAGACTAAGGGCGCCTATGCGCCTTACTGCCAGCGCGGGCGTGCCGCGCTGGCCCTGACCCCAGCCAGAGATGCGTGATGCAAACCGACCCGGACGCCGCCCTTAAAGATCTTGACCGCACGCCTGCTGCCTGGCGCTGGGTGGAAACGCCGCTTTATCTCATCGCGGGCACCGCACTGGTTCTGATGATGCTCCAGATCGCAGCGGATGCCATGGGTAAGACGCTGCTGGGCCGTCCGATCCCCGGCACGCTGGAAATCGTCAGCTTTTTCTACATGCCTTTACTGTTCTTCCCCGTGATCGGCCCGCTGCTGCGGCGCGGCAGGCATCTGAGTGTTGATATTTTGGCCAATGCAACCGGCCAGACGGTTGCCTTTGTCTTTGCCATCGTCAGTTGGGCAATCGTTGCCGCCTACACCGGCGTTTTGACTTGGATCGGCTACGAACAAGCGATGAAATACACCAAGCTGGGCGAAATCCAGCAGGTGATGACCTATGACATGATCGTCTGGCCCGGGCGCTGGCTGGTGCCGCTTGGCTTTGGGTTCATGACCCTCGTGGCGGTCGTGGCGCTGGTCGGGCTAATCAAGAACGGGCGCGCGGCATCATGAGCGGGCTGGGTATTGGCCTTCTGGGGTGTCTCAGCGTCTTTGTGCTTCTGGCCATCCGCGTGCCCATCGGGATCGTGCTGGGAGGTGTGTCGATGGTGGGCATCGCGCTGCTGCGCGGCCCCAAGGCGGCCTTTTCGATCACCGGATCGGAAGCATATGAATTCGTCGCGCACTGGTCGTTGTCGGCCATCCCGATGTTCATCCTGATGGGCGCAATCACCTATCGCGCAGGGTTGGCAGGCAAGATTTTCTTCGCCGCGCGTATCTGGGTGGGGCATGTGCCCGGCGGGCTTGCCGCCGCAACCAATGTCGCTGCCGCCATGTTCTCTTCGGTCTGTGGATCAAGCCTTGCGACCTCTGCCGCCATCGGGCGCATCGCCATTCCTGAGATGCTGCGCAGCCGCTATGACCCCGGTCTTGCAACCGCTGTTGTGGCTGCCGCTGGCACCGTGGGGTCGCTGATACCGCCGAGTATCATCATTATCATCTACGGCTATTTTGCCCAGCAGAACATCGGCAAGCTTTTGATCGCGGTGATCATTCCGGGCCTGCTGACGGCCCTTGCCTATATCGTGATGATTGTCATCCGGTGCCGCGCGAACCCCGCATTGGGGCCTGCGGTGGCCGTTGATTTTTCCGGCTCCGAACGCCGCAAGGCGATGTTTGACCTCTGGCCCATGGTCCTGCTGGTCGTAGGCGTGGTCGGTGGCATCTACAGCGGGCTTGTGACCTCGATCGAGGCAGGGGCATTCGGCGCGTTTCTGGCGCTTGTGATTTCTGTGGCGCAGCGCACCATCGGCGCGCGCGGCATTGCTGCCGCGGTGGTTGAAACTTGTGAAACGACCGCCTCGATCCTCTTTATCGCCGTGGGCGCGGTGCTGTTCACCAAGTTCATGGCCCTTTGCGGCGTCCCCGCCTTCATTTCCGCCACCATTGAGGGAATGAACATCAGCGATCTGCAACTGATCCTGCTGACGATGCTGGTCTACATCGTACTGGGCGCTTTCCTTGATCCTATCGGGGCGCTGTTGCTGACGTTGCCGGTGTTCATCCCGATCTTTGAAGCGCGCTCCATCGACATGCTTTGGGTCGGCATCCTGATCATCAAGTTCATCGAGATCGGGCTGCTGACACCGCCCGTCGGCTTCAACGCTTTCGTGGTCAAAAGCGTGGCCGGGGATAGCGTACCCATCGGCACCATCTTTCGCGGGCTTGGGTGGTTCCTGGTGGTGGAAATGGTCGTCGTGGCGCTGCTTATCGCGTTTCCGCAGCTCACGCTTTTCCTTCCCACGCTGATGGGCTGACGGCCCGGCGGCACAGAAAACAGGTTTCAAGTATGGAAGACATTTATGTTATCGGCATTGGCGGCACCCGGCTGGGCAAATTCCCGGACCGGTCTGTCAAGGACCTCACGCGTGAAGCGGTGGGCGCGGCCCTGTCTGACGCGGGCATCGACCGCGCCGATCTGGATGCGGCCTGGTTTTCAAACGTGCGGCAAGGGCAGATGGAAGGGCAGAATTCCATCCGGGGCCAATGCGCGCTGCACGCCGCGGGGGTGACGGGACTGCCCATCGTGAACGTGGAAAACGCCTGCGCCAGTTCGACCACCGGTCTGATGTCCGCCTTTGCCTACCTGCGCGGGGGCCTGGGGGAGGTGGCGCTGGTGGCAGGCGCGGATAAGCTGTTTTTTCCTGAAAAGAAGGAGCTGATGACCACAGCCTTTCTGGGCGGGTTGGACATTCACCGGCAGGATGAAATGCGCCAGACCATTCAGGCGCTACAGGATGTGACACCGCTGCCCCACTGCATTGAGGACGGCGGCAAGGGGACAATTTTCATGGAAATCTATGCCGCACTGGCGCGGCATCATATGTACCGGCACGGAACCACCGCGCGCCAGATCGCTGCCGTCGCGGCCAAGAACCACTTTCATTCCACGATGAACCCGCTGGCACAGTACCGCAAGGACATGAGCGTCGATGAGGTACTGGCCGACATGGTCATAAGCTGGCCGTTGACGCGATCAATGTGCGCGCCCATGTCGGACGGTGCCGCGTCCGTGATCCTCTGCACCGGCTCTGCGCTCAAACGGTTTGAGGACGCGCGCCCGGTCCGGCTGGCAGGCGTGGGCCTATGCAGCGGCACCGACCGCGATCCGCGCGGCGATGAACCCAGCGTGACGCGTCGCGCGGCGGCACAGGCGTATGACATGGCAGGCGTTGGCGCGGCGGACATCGACCTTGCCGAACTTCATGACGCAACCGCCTTTGCAGAACTTGCCATCATGGAGCATCTGGATTTCTGCGCCAAAGGCGAGGCAGGCCATCAGGCCGAAACCGGCGTGACGCGTCTGGGCGGCAAGCGGCCCATCAATACCTCCGGGGGGCTCTTGTCCAAGGGGCATCCGCCGGGGGCCACGGGCGTTATGATGGTCCACGAAATCGTCACGCAACTGCGGGGCGAGGCTGGCGCGCGCCAGGTCGAAAACGCCCGGTTCGGGATGGTCGAAAACGGCGGTGGTTTCGGCACAACCGAAGAAGCCGCAGCCGTCGTCGCGATATTGGAGCGGGCATGACCAGCTTGGTAGGGCAGGGAGCATTCAGTTTCGATACCGTCGCATCCATTCGGTTTGGTGCCGGTATCTTTTCATCCCTTGCGGACACGGCGGGACCGCTGCTTGGCGACCGGGTCCTGCTGGTCACGGATCAGGGGCTTATGGCGACGGGTTTTCCAAAAGCCGCCGTCGACGCACTGCGCCTCTTAGGTGTGGAGGTCAGCGTCTTTGATAAGGTAGAGGCCGACCCGGCCGAAACGCTTGTCGCGGAAGCGGTGCACGTGGCGCGGTCGTTCGACGCAACCGGCATCCTGGGCTTGGGCGGCGGGTCGAGCCTCGATACTGCCAAGGTCGTAGCCGTCGCGGCGCATCAGGACAAACCCATCGCTGCGCTTTACGGTGTTGGACAAGTCGTCCCCGGCCGTCTGCCGCTGGTCCTTGTGCCAACGACCTCTGGCACCGGATCGGAAGTCACCCCGATTTCTATCCTGACCACATCAGGCGTCGAAAAGATGGGTATCGTCAGCCCGGTCCTGCTGCCGGATATGGCCTTGCTCGATCCCGAACTGACCATTGGCCTGCCCGCACCTGTCACTGCGGCCACCGGCATTGACGCGATGGTCCACGCCATCGAAGCCTTTACCTGTGCCAGCGCCAATAACAATCCGATCTCACGAACGCTGGCGCTTGAGGCGCTTCGGCTGATGGGGTCGGCCCTGCCCATCGCCGTGGCCAGCCCGCGTGACGGTGCAGCGCGGTCAGATATGGCGCTGGGGTCGATGCTGGCAGGACAGGCTTTTGCCAATTCGCCGGTCGCCGCGGTCCACGCGTTGGCCTACCCGCTGGGCGCGCGGTTCAAGCTGCCCCATGGGCTGACAAATGCGCTGATGCTGCCGCATGTGCTGCGGTTCAATTGCGAAGGCGCACCAACACTCTACAGGCCTGTTGCACAGGCTTTGTTTCCTGATCTGGGCGATACGTCCCCCGATCAGGTGCAGACTGAGCTTATCGACAGGCTTCAAAAACTGTCCACCGATCTGGGCCTGCCTCAGTCGCTGCGCGAGGTCGATGTTCCCCGATCAGCGATTGCCGATCTCGCCATGGATGCAATGCGCCAGACCCGGCTCTTGCAGAATAACCCCCGCACGGTCACAGAAGTGGACGCGCGCGCGCTGTACGAGGCGGCATGGTGACAGCGCAGATGAATACAACCCCGGATACCGATGCATCGCAGGTTTTTGAGCAGACGCTGCCGACACGTTGGATGGACAATGACCAGTTCGGTCACCTGAACAATTCTGTGCATCACGCGCTCGTTGATACCGTGGTGAACGATTTTCTGACGCATATCGGGCTGGGGCAAGACCCCGCCGCCAAGACCCGATTTGTCGTGGTGGAAAACGGGTGCACCTACCTTTCTGAAATGCGCTATCCAGACCGGATCGCGGTGCGGCTGACGTTGGGCAGGATAGGCAAAACTTCGGTCCGCTACGAGCTGACCCTTCGCACTGTGGACAACGAAGCGATCGCGGCGAAAAGCCACCTCGTACATGTCAACGTCAACTCGGAATCAGGACGTCCGATGCCGCTCGCACGAGCTCAACGCGACGCTCTTCTACCCTATGCCTTCCGTAAAAGAACTCGACCTTAGTGATCATCATGGCACTTGTCGTAAGTGATTTCGCGGGAAGTTGAAATTTCATGTTATTGTAGAGCCAGCTTGCCAATCACACGACGGACGGGAGTGGGCAAAACTTGGTGGTCAGGCTGCGAGTTGGGAGATGGTTAATCTACCGTCGAGGACAGCTGCTGTCGCGTAGCCCTTAATTGGGGTCATCCTCAATTTGTGTGTCACGGTCTGGCTGAGCTTCGCAGATTGAGGGGATCAGGTCGTGGTATCGAAGAAGCATTGGGCTCCAACCGGCAGCGTTGAGGTTGGTGAGGTCCGTAAGTCTGAGACGGGCCCTTGGGTAGTATCGGGCAGGCTTGCTCCGAATGGGATCTGCCCTGAGTGTGGAACGCCCTCAAGGCAGCGACATGGTTGGAGGCGGCGTCGGATCGAAGACTTTCCCGATCAGGGCCAAGCGGTTTGGGTCGAGCTCAGTGTCTGTCGATGGCGATGTTTGAACTCGGATTGCCGCCGTCGTACTTTTTCAGATCACGACACCGCGGTGGCGGCCCCTTATGCGCGCCGAACATCTCGACAAGCGCAGCTCTTGGGCCATATGGCGCACGCCGCTGGCGGCAGCCCAGCTGAACGGCTTTTGCGGCGGCTGGGTATCCGGGTAAGCGACGATACCATTCTTCGGCAACTGCTGCGTGCGGCTCAAGTTGGTCCGTCACGCGCGCGGATCATCGGGATCGATGATTGGAGTTGGCGAAAGTCGCAGACCTACGGCACGATTATCATCGACCTCGAGCGTCATGCGGTCATTGATGTTCTCGAAGACCGAGATGTCGTCACGTGCACCGATTGGCTTAGGCGTCATCCTGAGGTGGAGATCATAAGCCGGGATCGCTGCGGTCTCTACGCCCAAGCCGCCCGACAAGGAGCGCCGCAGGCGGAACAGGTCGCCGACCGGTTTCATATCGTGCAGAACCTTCGCATGGCAATCGAGGAGCAAATGAACCTGCACGGTCGCGCAACTGGCAGGGCCTTGCTCTCGGATGCAGACAACATCAGCACAGCCAGTAACCTTCTGAAGTCACGTCTTGCACACCGCAAGTCGCGAGAGGAAATATTCAAGACCATTTGGGCACTTCGGCAGCAAGGGCTGATCTGCAGCGAGATCGGGCGGCGCACGGGGTTTCCCCGGCGTAGTGTCGCGAAATGGCTGCAGTTCGAGACGCCACCGGACCGAAAGCGCGCTGTCCTCAAACGCTCCTCCGCTTGGTATTTTGAAGAGTACCTGACGCAAAGCTGGGAAAACGGCATTCGCACCGGTAATGCACTGCTCCCCTTGATCCGAGAACGTGGATACGAGGGCAGCCTGTCGAATTTGCAGCGGCTTTTGGCCGGATGGCGCAGAGCCGAAAAACAGGAAGATGGGGGTCCCGCCAAAGAGCAGCAGATCTTTGAGCCGGTCCGAGACCCGGAAACGGGGCACGCGATATCCCCGGTCATCGCGGCCGCGCTCTGCATCAAACCAAGAGGAAAACTCACCTTGGAACAGGCGAGAAAAGTCGAAGCTCTCAAGGCTGGTTCGCCTGCCTTTGCAACCATGCGGCGCCTCGCCATGCGGTTCAAAGGCATCTTGCGTGGTCGCAAAGCAGACCCGCTTCCCGCCTGGATGTCTGACGTCAGCACCTATGGGTCCAAATAGGGTGATTTGATAAGAGAGTGTTCTTGGCTCATCGTAACCACTGAGGAGTGGGACATGAGAAAGACAACCAAGAGCCCTGGCGAGAAGATCG
>Ga0189291_100336_pt1 | contig 20446 bp, 19 predicted proteins | sample UW1redminimetaG_FD_130331 | JGI IMG/M metagenome (GOLD analysis project Ga0189291, IMG submission 130331) | Marine microbial communities from the Costa Rica Dome - UW179B-red mini metaG | ecosystem: Environmental > Aquatic > Marine > Oceanic > Photic zone | place: Costa Rica: the Eastern Pacific... | reverse complement strand
GACAGTGAATTTATGCCTTCTTTCTACAACGGAAAAGGCCTGGTAGAAGTCGAAAGGATTTCACATGAATAGCTCAGAAAGAAGATTAAAACTGATGCTGATGCTTCAACAGGGGAAGAGCAGAAAAACAGTACAGGAATTTGCGGAGTATTTCGACGTTAGCAAACGCACTATATTCAGGGATTTCAATGCTTTACAAGAAATAAATGTTCCAATAACCTGGGACAAATATTCCGGATACGGCGTAATGCCAGGGTTTAAGATCCCCCCTTTGATGTTTTCCTCTCATGAACTAGCGACAATAATTGTAGGCTTAAATTTTGTAAAGTCACAGGTAGATGAAAACTTAGTAGAAGATGCAAAAGGAGTAGAGGTTAAAATTCAAAACGTTTTGCCTGATGAGCTTAAACAGTTTATGGAATCACTTCAAAAAAGAACCGTTATAGACCCATACCTTAAATTTGGCAGTGAGAAAAAGAAAGGAGGGAACTGGTATGTTATTAGCAGTGCGATTTCTCAGAAAAAAAGAATCCAGTTTTTCTATGATGCTAAATCTGGTGATAAAAAAACCAGAAAAATAGACCCGTATCTTTTGGTATTTTATCAAGATCACTGGAACGTAATTGGGTTTTCACACCTTCGTGGAGATTTTAGAAATTTTATTCTGGATAGAGTGAGCAAAATAGAAATTCTGGAGGAAGAGTTTCAGGAAAAATCCAACATCGCAATAGAAGACCTTATTTTTAGGCGTGACGGGAGATCTCAAAAAGTAGAGGTGTTAGTGGATAAAGGAGTATACAAGCGATTTAAAGCCAACCTGCCGACTAACAAATTTAACGAAAGCGATTTAAATTCCGAAAAAATTAAAGTCTCGTTTGAGGTAGACAATCTGTCTTTTATAAATGAGTGGCTCTTACAATTCGGACAGTCGGTAAAAATTGAAGCACCTAAACAGCTTATTCAAACCAGAATAGAGTTGCTAAAATTAATGCTCCTTCAATAATTCATCCAAACAAAAAAGGCTTCATTTCTGAAGCCTTTAATTTGATTAAAAAGAAGTAAGTTTAGTTTCAGAGTTGTTTCCTACACCTCTTCTTCTTCTTCGTTAGCCACTCTTGTAACTGCAGCGATATTACCTTCGTCATCGAGTCTCATAATTCTAACACCCTGTGTATTTCTACCCATGGTTCTGATTCCTGAACAACCCATTCTAATTACTTTGCCTCGCTCCGTAATTATCATCAGATCGTCTTCATCAGTAACTTCCTTGAGCGCAATTAACTTCCCGGTCTTTGATGTAACCTTCAATGTTATCACTCCTTTACCACCTCTGGATTGTTCTCTGTAATCATCAACTAAAGAGCGTTTACCAAAACCGTTTTCAGAAATTGCTAAGACTGTAGCTTCATGTGTGTTTTTAATTACAACCATGTCAACCACCTCATCGTCCTTCCCAAGATTCATTCCACGAACGCCGGATGTGTTACGACCCATTTCCCTAGCTTCAGATTCATGGAAACGAATTGCTCGACCATTTCTATTGGCCAAAATTATATGACTTTCACCATTTGTAAGTTCAGCACCTAGCAATGAATCACCGTCTTTAATATTGATAGCAATGATTCCATCTCTTCTTGGTCGACTGTAAGCCTCTAAGGAAGTCTTTTTAATCTGACCTTCTTTCGTTGCCATGATGATAGAATGTTTTTTAACGTATTCTTCATCTTCTAAAGTTTTAACAGGAACGAATGCTTTAATGTGGTCATCTTTATCAATCTCAATAAGATTTACAATTGCACGCCCTCGAGCAAGTCGGCCTCCTTCAGGAATCTCATATACTTTCAGCCAGTAACATTGCCCCTTTTCAGTAAAGAAAAGAATATAGTTATGGTTTGTGGCTACAAATAAATGCTCCACCCATTCCTCATCTCTCGTGGTGGTGCCTTTCATACCTTTTCCTCCACGACGTTGTCGTCTGTAACCGCTAACTGGCATCCTTTTAATGAAACCTTTATTAGAAATGGTAACAACCACGTCTTCATCTGCAATCATGTCTTCAATATTGAAGTCATCTGCAGAATAAACAACCTGTGTTCGTCGCTCATCGCCATAACGTTCTTTTATGTCGAGCAACTCTTCCTTAATAATATCAAACTGAATATCGCGATTAGAAAGAATTTCACGGAAGTGCTCTATTTTATCTACAATTTCTTGATACTCACTATCTATTTTATCGCGCTCTAAGCCAGTAAGTTTTTGAAGGCGCATCTCAAGAATAGCCTTAGCCTGTATATCAGTAAGCGCAAATTTTTTGCGGAGTTCTATATTTGCTTCTTGCGGATTCTTAGAGGCTCGTATTGTTTTAATAACTTCATCAAGATTATCAAGAGCAATTTTTAAACCTTCTAAAATATGAGCTCGGGCTTCTGCCTGATCGAGATCATAAATTGTTCTTCGAATAACGACGTCAACACGATGTTCCACATAATGTGAAATCAATTCTTTGAGACCCATCACTCTAGGACGACCTTTAACAAGTGCCAAACTTATGACACCAAAAGTGGTTTGCATCTGCGTGTACTTATATAACTGATTAAGTACAACACCCGCGTTAGCTGATCTCTTGAGAATAATAACAACGCGCATACCGTCACGATCAGATTCGTCACGAATCTCCGATATCTCCGTAATTTTCTCATTATTAACAAGTTCTGCAACCTTTTGAATAAGTGTACTCTTGTTTACCTGGTACGGAATTTCAGTAATAACAATTTGCTCTCTTCCGCCTCTAAGTTCTTCCGTATTGGCTCTAGCTCGAAGAGTTATTTTTCCACGACCAGTTTCGTAAGCTTCTTTTACTCCTTCATAACCATAGATAATACCTGCCGTCGGGAAATCTGGAGCCGTTATATGCTCCATCAACTGTTTGGTTTCAATTTCTGGATTATCAATGAAAGCGGTTATACCGTTTACAACTTCCGTTAGATTATGCGGAGCCATATTGGTAGCCATTCCTACAGCAATTCCTGAAGACCCATTAATCAATAGATTTGGAAGAGCGGCAGGCATAACGGTTGGCTCTTCAAGCGTATCATCAAAGTTCGATTGAAAATCTACCGTGTCTTTATTTAAATCCGTGAGAAGTTCTTCAGCAATTCGATCCATACGAACTTCTGTATAACGCATTGCAGCTGCGGAATCACCATCCACAGAGCCAAAGTTACCCTGGCCATCAACAAGCGGATATCGTAATGAGAAATCCTGTACCATTCTTACAATGGTATCATAAACGGCTGTGTCACCATGCGGGTGATACTTACCAAGGACTTCCCCAACAATACGAGCACTTTTCTTGTAGCCACGATTGTGAAGCATTCCAAGATCACTCATTCCAAATAAAGCTCTTCTGTGTACCGGTTTTAAACCGTCACGAACATCTGGAAGAGCACGAGAAACAATCACCGACATCGAATAATCGATGTAGGAAGATTCCATTTCGTCTTCTATTGTAATAGGTATAATTTTTTCTCTAGCCATATCTTAAGTAATAAATTCTTTTAGTATTGTTTAGGCTTAAATATCGATTTTTGCGTACTTGGCATTTCTTTCGATGAACTCTCTACGAGGAGCAACATCGTCTCCCATTAATGTGGAGAACATCTTATCTGCTGTTGCCGCACTTTCAACAGTTACCAATTGAAGCGTTCTGGTTTCCGGATCCATAGTGGTTTCCCATAACTGACTTGGGTTCATTTCCCCTAATCCTTTATAGCGTGAAATATCAAATTTACGGCGACCTTTTTTTAGTTCTTTCACCATTTTATCTCGCGTGGCTTCATCCCAAGCGTAATCGATGGTTTTGCCCACAGTTATTCTATAAAGCGGGGGAGTTGCGATATACATGTGTCCATTATCAATAAGTGGTCGCATATAACGATAGAAGAACGTTAATAATAAAGTTCGAATATGAGAACCATCCACATCAGCATCCGTCATAATAATGATCTTGTGATAGCGAAGTTTTTCTACTTCGAACGCCTCATCGCCATGACCAACACCCGTTCCAAGTGCCGTAATCATTGCCTGAATTTCTTTGTTCTCAAGGATCTTATTAATCTTTGCTTTTTCAACATTCAATATTTTACCACGAAGAGGAAGAATAGCCTGAAAGCTACGATTACGACCCATTTTAGCCGAACCGCCCGCAGAGTCACCCTCCACAAGGTATACTTCACAATGTTCCGGGTCTTTTATGGAACAATCAGCCAATTTACCGGGAAGTCCGCCACCGCTCATAACGCTCTTGCGCTGAACGAGTTGGCGAGCCTTTCTTGCTGCCTCTCTGGCTTCGGCTGCCAAAACAACTTTTTCAATGATCTTTTTTGCTGTTTTAGGATTTTGCTCCAAATATTCGTTGAGCTGATCATATACGGTAACTTCTACAGCGCTCTGAACTTCAGAATTACCAAGTTTGGTTTTAGTTTGCCCTTCAAACTGTGGCTCAGCTACTTTTACACTCAACACTGCAGTAATCCCTTCCCTGAAATCTTCACCTGAAATAGAAACACTGCTATTTGATTTAATGATCTTATTCTTTTCGGCGTAGCTTTTTAGCGATCTGGTTAAAGCCCTTCTGAACCCGGAAACATGCGAGCCACCTTCTCTTGTATTAATGTTGTTCACATAAGAATGGACATTTTCTGCATAAGAGTTGTTGTATTGCATGGCAAGCTCAACTGGAACACCTTCAACTTCTCCTTGTATATAAATAGGCTTGTCCATATGAGTTTCGCGATTCTCATCCAAATACTCAACAAAGTCACTAACCCCGCCTTCGTAGTGAAAAACTTCTTTACCTAAAATTTCATCTTCTTCGCGTTCATCAATGAGCTCAATAGTAATTTCAGGATTCAGAAAAGCAAGCTCCCTCATTCTATCTGCAATGATGTTGAACTTAAATACGGTAGTTTGTGTGAAAATAGATGCATCAGGGAGGAAGTTGATTATGGTCCCTGTTTTATCTGTTTTGCCCTCTGTAGTTAGTTGCTTAGATGTAATCCCCTTTTCGAATTCCATCTTATAGATCTTTCCATCTCTATGAATCTCAGCCTTAAAAACTGTAGCAAGAGCATTCACACAACTCACGCCCACGCCGTGTAAACCACCAGAAACTTTATAAGAATCTTTATCGAATTTACCACCGGCATGAAGCTTGGTTAGCACAACTTCAACAGCAGGTATCCCAAGCTTCTCATGAATGTCAACCGGAATACCCCGGCCATTATCTTCCACGGTTAAAGAGCCGTCTTTGTTAATTTGTACAATGATGTGATCGCAATGACCTGCAAGCGCTTCATCAATGGAATTATCAACTACTTCGTTAATAAGATGATGTAAACCTCTTTGACCTGTATCGCCAATATACATTGCAGGTCTCTTTCGTACCGCTTCAAGACCCTCCAAAACCTGAATATTCGAAGCCTTGTAATCGGTAGATTTATTTTTCGCCATAAAATAGGGGTGATAGCTTGATTAGATGTGTAATTTGATAGCCGAAAATAGGGCTTACACGGGCAAAATCAAAAAAAGTGAGGAGTTATATCAAAAAAAATAGAGATTAAAATTCTGACGGGAAATTTAAATAATTAAGAAGCGCCTTTTAATGTGGATAATTCAAGAAAAATGTGAATAATTCACTTTTTTGTTAAAAATAGTGAGTTCAACATTGATGTTTGGGGATAATACTTCTATCTTTGGCGTCTATTTCTCAATGAAAAATCAATTTATATAAGATGTCGCGAAGAGACGATATTACTGGAAAAAAAGCACTGAACGGTTACCGTTCATCTAAGTCTAATAATAAGACTAAGCATCGCTTTAATTTAAATTTACAGAAAAGACGCTTCTACATTCCTGAAGAAGATAAGTGGATAACGCTTAAAGTTTCTGCTAAAACATTACGTACTATCAATAAAAAGGGTATTACTGAAGTTTTAAAAGATGCTCGTCGTAATGGAACCCTGTTAAAAAAGGTATAAGACAATGGCAAAAGGCAACAGAGTTCAGGTGATTTTAGAGTGTACTGAAAAACCAGGTTCATCTAGATATGTAACCACGAAAAACCGTCGTACACAGACAGAACGCATGGAGCTAAAAAAGTATAATCCTGTATTGCGTAAGCATACAACTCATAAAGAAATTAAATAATCTGAGACATGGCTAAGAAACAAACATTCGGTTCAGACGCATTAGCAGCAAAAGCGGCAGCACGTCGCATGGCTAAGGTTATCATTTCTACTAAAAATGCGAATGGAAAATATTCGTATCGTGAAACAATGGTAGATCAGGATAACGTAAAAGACTTTATCCAAAGTAATAAAGCGTAATTACGGTTAAAAAAGATTTAAAAGGTTGCGCAAGTTAATTGTGTAACCTTTTTTTTTGCTTAATATTAAAGACATAACTTTTCAAAATGGCCTTAAAAGAACAAATTTTAGAAGATCTGAAAACGGCGATGAAAGCCAAAGACAAAGATCGCTTACAAGTTTTGCGCTCTATAAAAGCTAAACTTCAGGAAAAAGAAATTGCGGAACGCAAAGACGGTGAAGCTACGCTTTCAGAAGAGCAAGCTATTTCCGTTTTAATGAAAGCTGCAAAACAGCGTAAAGAATCTATTGCACAATTTGAGGATGGGGACAGAAAAGATTTAGCTGATAAAGAAAAAATGGAGTTGGCTATTATTGAAGAATATCTCCCAAAGATGCTCACAGAAGCAGAAGTTAGAGAAGTTGTTGCTAAAAGGATCTCTGAACTAGGCGCCTCCGGCCCTCAGGATATGGGTAAGGTAATGGGACCGATTATGGGTTTGCTGAAGGGAAAAGCAGACGGCGGATTGGTTAGCAAGGTTGTTAAAGAAGAATTGAGCAACTAATGTATACGCTGGACATTATAATCGCGCTGCCTATTCTTTATTTTGGATATAAAGGCGCAGTTAATGGTTTAGTGAAAGAAGTGCTGAATATAGTTGGTATTACGCTGGCAATTTTTCTGACGTTCAATTATATGGATGCTTTTGGTGGAGTTATTGCTCCTATGTTCGAAGAAAACCAGCAATATATTCCTTTTGCTTCAGGAGCCATTCTCTTTTTGGGGACGCTTATCATTATAGCCGTGATCGCGGCTTTAACAAAGAAGTTTTTAGAAGCTGTAAAGCTTGGGGCTGTAAACAGAGTTTTCGGAGCATTCTTTGGAGCGCTGAAAGCAGGAATGATCGTAAGCGCTGCCTTACTTCTCTTGTCTGGATTTAATTTTCCGGCAGAAGAAACAAGAAATGATTCTATTTTTTATGATACAGTAATAAAGATAGGACCACTTGCTTATGAAACGATAGCTTTCATTTATCCCGGTGCGGAAGGTTTTACAGAAACTATTCAGGAAAATATTAACAAGTACAATCCGGCAGACAATCTGCCTATTTTAAAAGATAATTAACAATGTCATTTCCAAGTGTTGAAGAGCAGCTAGCGATTATTAAAAGAGGAGCAATTGAAATTGTTCCTGAAGATGAGCTGGTTGCAAAGCTTAAAAAGTCAAAGAAAGAAAACAAGCCCTTAAAAGTTAAACTCGGAGTCGATCCAACCCGACCAGATCTTCATCTTGGACACTCAGTAATTCTTAGAAAAATGAGGCAGTTTCAGGACCTCGGGCACGAAGTTATTTTGATTATCGGCGGTTTTACAGCCATGATCGGTGACCCAACCGGACAAAATAAAACGCGTCCACCGCTTACATTGGAAGAAGTAAAAGAGAACGCTCAGACTTATATAGATCAGGCAAAGAAAATTTTAGACCCGGAAAAGCTTACTCTAACCAATAACAATGATTGGCTGGGTAAGATGGACTTTATGGATGTTGTTAAGCTTTCATCAAAATTGACCGTTGCAAGAATGATTGAGAGAGATGATTTCTCAAAACGCTTTGAGAATAATGAAGCGATTTCTTTACACGAATTTTTATACCCGCTGGCTCAAGGTCAGGATTCCGTTTACTTAAGATCGGATATTGAATTAGGAGGAACAGACCAGAAATTTAATCTTTTGGTTGGGCGACAACTGCAAAAAGATGATGGTCAAGACCCTCAGGTTTGCTTGATGATGCCGCTACTGGTTGGTACAGACGGATCTGCTAAAATGTCGAAATCGTACGATAACTATATTGGCATTGATGAAGCTCCAAATGATATGTACGGGAAAACACTATCCGTTCCAGATGAGTTAATCTACACTTATTTTGAGCTGGTTACAGATGTTGCCATAGAAGAGCTTCCAAAAATAAAAGAAAAGGCAAAACATGATCCTCGAAATGCTAAACATGATTTGGCTTACACAATAGTAAGAATGTATCATGGCGAAGAAAGCGCAAAAGCTGCAAAAGAACACTTCGAGCAAACGGTCATCAACAAACAGGTTCCCGATGACGCGCCGACTTTCGAATACAAATCAGGAGAAGAGCTACGGCTTCTGGATATTATTGCTGACACTAATTTCTCTCCAAGCAATGGTGAAACCAAACGAATGATCAAGCAGGGCGGTATAAGCCTAGACGACGAAAAAGTTAAGGATATAAATCATAGTTTAATCCTTGAGGAAGGCAAGGAAATTACATTAAAAGTCGGAAAGAGAAACTTTGGAATTATAAAGGGGAAGTAGTTGCTAAAAATCAGTTCTTATAACGTGAATGGAATACGAGCGGCACACCGAAAAGGGTTTCTTGACTGGGTACAAGAATCCAAGCCGGATATAATCTGTATTCAGGAATTAAGGGCAGATCAGGAACAGATACCGAATGCAATTAAAAACCTGGGTTACCATCAGCATATTCAGGTAGCAGAAAAAAAAGGGTATTCAGGAGTTGCAATCTTCTCAAAAGAAGAGCCTCTTTCCATTTCAGAAGGAATAGGTACGGAATGGATTGATAGTGAGGGCAGGGTTATTATCGCAGAATTTAATTCTTTTTATGTTTGCTCGGTGTATGCACCAAGTGGAACAACCGGAGATGTTCGTCAGGATATGAAGTATAAGTTTCTGGATGATTTTTATGCTTTTGGAAAAGAATTCCTGAATAAAGAAAAGGACATCGTTTTCTGTGGCGATTTCAATATTTGCCATGAAGCCATTGATATTCACAATCCTGAAAAACAAAATAACACATCAGGATTTTTACCGGAAGAGAGGAAGTGGGTAAGCGACTTTTTGGCAATGGGCTACCAAGACGTTTTTAGAAGTCTTCATCAAGGAGAGCCGGATTTATACAGCTGGTGGAGTTATCGTGCTGCTTCAAAGGAGAGAAATAAAGGTTGGAGAATAGATTATCATTTGGCAACAAAAAAACTAGCTTCAAAAGCTGTGAAAGCAGAAATAGAGATGAAATGGAATATTTCAGATCATGCTCCGGTTTCAGTGGTATATGATATTAATTAGAGGAAAGGAAAAAAAGCTATAGTAAGAATGTCGGGATAGAAAAAATACGTAGTAATTTCTTAAATTATTTTAGAAGTAAATTTATAAGGAGTAAGCTTAAAAAGCTTACTCCTTTTTATTTATTTACTTAGCAGTTGTATTTTAGTTTTTATTTTATTTCTTTTTAAATCAAATAAAAATTGATGTAATTATGAAAAACTTAAAAATAACATTATCAACGATAGTAGCTACTCTGGCTATATGTTTTAGCATTAATATGTTAAATGCAGAACACGTTGAAGCCAGAAGTATTTCTGGTTATGAAATAACGTTTAAAGAATGTCTTAGAGGACCAAATGTTATCAGGTGCGCAAATGGACCAGGATCATGTGAAGCTGAAGACCAATGGTTCTGTGACGAATTACAGCAGCAATAAATCCAAAATTAAACTCAGCTACACTCCGACATGTAGCTGAGTTTTTTTTAATCCAAAGAGTTCAATATCCATGAAGCAATACTTAGTTTATCTATCGGTACTATTAGCATTAAGTTGTAGTAATAATCAAGAATCCGAAAATATTCCTGTACTGAAATTAGACCCGGATGAAACGGAGGTAGTAAACCTGAGTTCTTTTATATCAGATGTTGAATTTGTAAAGCTCGATTCCGGAAATGAAAAATACATTGGAGAGGTAGAAAAAATTCTTATTACTGATGAGAGAATTTATGTATTAGATCCGTATCAAGCCATTGCTTTATATGTCTATGACAGAAAAGGTACGTTACTTTTTGATATATCAAGTTATGGAGAAGGCCCCGGAGAATTTGTAGCACCGTATGATTTTGAGGTAAATGAAGCCACTAATGAAATTGTAGTGTTTGACGCAAACAGAAATAAATTAATCTTTTATGAAAAAGAAGATGGTAGTTTTGTAAGAGAAGAGAGCCTCGAGTTTTTTCCAAAAAGATTCAAGGTGGTAAAAAATGGATACATTTTTTATATGAACAATGAAATTGCAGGAAAGGTGTCTCAAAATTTTAATGTGCTTATCACCGATAAGGATTTAAATATTATTGAAAGAAAATTAAGTATTGAAAAGAACAGGATAGATTTTCATTATTTCCTCCCGGTTCATTTTTTATCAAACGACAACGAAACTTATTTAACTCAAGCCTTTTACAACACTATTTACAGATATAAAAAAGGTGAATTTAATGGCCATCTTACCATAGATTTTGAAGATAAAAATTTACCTGATGATTTTTTTGACAAAGATATCAGTCCACGAGAATGGCTAGAGGAATTTAACAATATCACCGGCGCATATAATATCTCAAATTTTTATGAAACTGATGATTTTATTTTCTTTTTGTACAGATATATGGATACGCATAACTATTATTTTGCATCAAAAGCTAACAATAAGACACTGCATACTAACAAATTAAAGCTTAACGATGATTTAAATATTGGTCCACTAATAAAGTGGCCGTATTCAGTATGGGGAAACACATTTATTTGGTTCCAAAATCCCAAAGAATTAATAACGTTTATTGATGAAAAAAGAGCGTCATTGAGTGAAGCAGACTGGCTAAAATTTACTGAAGAAAATGCAAAGCTCGTGTCTTTTTATAGTACACTTAGTGAAGATGACAACCCGTATTTAATATTCACTAAAATTGAGTTATAAAGACATGGCAATTTTAAAGAATAAAATACTCCTACAAATATTATTAGCAGGGTTGGTTGCAACAATATATTTCTTATATACAAACACTAATGCAAAAGTTGAGACTAACACACCTAGAAAGGGAGGTTACGCAGAAACTGTCTATCTGGAAAAGAAGTATGAATCATATAAACTTCCGAAAAGTTTTTTTACTGTAACAAGAGATATAAATTTGGGTAACAACGAAAAAGTACTTGTCTTTAGGTTTTCAGAACTGAACTGTGGGTCTTGCGTTACAAGAGAAATTCGAGAACTTAGGGATTTTGCTAAAAAATATGGCTGGGAGCAAATCATTTTCTTGGCTACCAATAGTGATAATGAAGCACTTGAAACATATAAAAGAGTGAGTGGAATAAAAACAGAAGTTTACAATATCAATCAGCACTTTTTTGAATTGGATAAAGAACTTATAGATACACCTTATATGTTTATCATAGATCAAGATTCAATCATTAAAGAACTATTCATTTCGATGAAACAAGATCCTGATAGATCTGTTGACTATTTTAATTCAATATCAAAATATTTCGAATAATTGGGAGGCTGTAAAGCAAACGGGATCTTTATCACAAGAAATAAAGATAGATTTGTGACACTACAAGATTATAAAGTTTATAAAGCTGTTCCTGCAGGAATAGAAATGAAATATTTTGTATTGCGATGTGGTAACGGTTATGCTTTTATTTGAGATTATTAGGCTCTGTTTTTGAGTGTAGTAGTAATAATTTCCTTAAACATGGCAATTCCTGTTTCAATAATCTCATCAGGAAAGTCATAATCCGGATTATGCAATGCGGGCGTTTCTTCTCCTGACCCAAGCCCAAACATGGCTCCCGGATAACGTTGAGTAAAAACACCGAAATCTTCTCCGAATTTAAAAGGGTGCTTTTGAGATACGCTATCCAAATCACTTTTAGCAGCAGATTCTTTGATCACAGAATTGCAAAAAGCATCATTTTTTGTGGCCGCAAAATAATCAAACCACAATAACTCAAGTTCCAGATGGTGCTTTTGCGAAACTTCTGTTGCTATAGTTTTTATTTTATCCATTAAACTATCCATTTGTTGAGGAGTCCATGTTCGGATAGTCAGATGTAGTTCGCCATTTGCCGGAGAAACCCCATAATCTTTACCACCCATTGAGCTGTATACCGGTGTTATTAATGTAAAATCATCATTATTAACATCATTGATCACAATGTCATCATAACTATTGATTAACTCGGCGATTGCCAATGCCGGATTCAATCCGTTTTCAGGTTCCGCCGCATGAGACTCTTTGCCATGAAGAGATATTGATACACTTTGCACAGTAGACGTAAACTCGCTCCCTGTAGTCACAATTTCATGCATCGTAAAGCCGGGTAAGTTATGAAGGGCAAAAATATAGTCGGGTATGATGTCTTCGAACTTTGGATCGGCTAATATACCCGGAGCTCCTTCCCCGGTTTCTTCCGCTGGTTGAAACAACAAAACCACCCTGACATTCTCAAAGGTTGTTTTTTGTAACCACTCAGCTAAACCCGCAACAATAACCATGTGACCGTCATGCCCACATTTATGTGAAACAGAGTCGTAAGAAGAACGATACTCAAAAGAATTGATTTCCTGAATAGGGAGTGCATCCAGCTCACAACGGATCATAATGGTGGTTTCGGGCTGTCCAAAATCATAAACTGCAGCCACACCTGTTGCGCCTAATTCTGTTATAATTTGATCCGGCTCAAAAGGAGTGAGAAAGTTTACTATACGTTGTGCGGTTTCGAATTCTTTACCACTTAGCTCCGGGAAGCGGTGAATTTCTCTTCGTAAGGCAACGAGTTGTTGTATCATTAAAAGCAGAGTTTATTTGAAATAATCTTGTTAAAAGCAGGCACTATATACAATTTATGAACTATAATGAGCTTTTATTAGTTCATAAAATGAATATATTAGCTTAATACTAAACAATTTAACGTGTTTCTATGCCAACTCATTTTGAAGGTACTAAAGAACAAAAAAATACATTAAATACCTTTATCAAATTGATGAGGGCAACAGAAAGCCTTAACCAAAGATTGTGCAGACATTTATCAGAAGCGAACCTCACAGTTAGCCAGTTTGGAATTTTGGAAGCATTGCTTCATTTGGGCCCGCAGAACCAGAAAGAACTAGGGCAGAAACTTTTAAAAAGTGGTGGCAATATAACTCTGGTTATTGACAATCTGGAAAAAAGTGGCTTTGTGAGCAGAAAAAAAGATCAGAATGATCGCCGAGCTTTGATCGTAGACCTTACCGCTCAGGGGAAAAGTTTTATTGAAGATTTTTTTCCGAAACATCTTAAAAAAATTACTAAAGAATTTAATGTGTTGGACGACAATGAGAAACGTGAACTAGGAAGATTATGTAAGAAAATTGGAATGAAAGCTGATTCCGAATAGTTATTATAGACAGAATTTTAAAACTCCATAAATCCCTCAGGGAGTAAGCTTGGAAAGAGCTTGCTCCCTTTTTATATAAGTGGTTTTTAAAAGCTTCCATTGAAATTGGGTAATCCATGCTTTATACTATCTTGTTAGTACTAATAAAGGATAGTTATTTGCTCAAAAAATATTTTCTAGCTCTAATAGGCTCCATCTTGGTCTTTTCTTGTTCGGGTAACGACAAGAAAGTAGATGCTAATATCGAAACAATTGAAGTTGATCCTGAAGAAGCAACAGAAGTTTTTTTAAGCGGTTTTGTAGATGAAATACGTTTTGTAAAGCTTTCTACAGAAAAAAACAGCTTAATCGGTTATATAGATAAGGTTCGAATTGTTGAGGATAAAATTTTTGTATTCGATTCTTACAGAGCAAAAGGTGTGTTTGTCTATGACATGGACGGAAACGCGTTATATAATATTGTGAAGCCTGGTTCTGGTCCGGGAGAATTCCTTGAGCCAAATGACTTCGTGATCGATACAACGAGTAATGCAATAATTATCTATGACGGATCAGCAGTCAAATTCAGCCATTATGATCTAGATACCGGTCGATTTATAAAAGACCAAAAACTGGATTTTCGGCTCAGCAGCTTTTGGTCTACAAAGGATAGATACATTCTGTTTCTAAACAATCATATTTTCAAGGATAATAGAAACAACATTATCATTACAGACAAAAATCTTGAGATTCTAAGTACATCTTTAAAAATAAGACCAGATCAAAAAGGTTTTCATTACAATCTTCCAAGAACATTTTATGAACATAAAGAATCGGTCTATTTTACTGCCCCATCAAACTATATTATATACAGATATAAGAACAATAATTTTAGTGAGTATATTAAATTAGATGTTGGAGACAAAAATCTTCCTAAAGGATATTTTGGAGAATTTAAAGATTGGAGAGATAGGTTCAAGCTAGCTGAAAACTCAATTCGTGCTTTTAGCAATTACTATGAAGATGACGGTTTTCGATACTTCACCTACTTTGGAGATACAATCTATTTTGTCTTAGAATTCAAAAATTCAGGGGAAGTGTTTCATGGGGTTCATAACGAAATCACAAAAGATATGGGCTCTGGACCGTTAATGGGTTGGCCCGACGATTACTTCAACAAAACCTTAGTATATCACCAAACCCCAAGGCAATTGTATGATTATCTGAATGATAAAAAACAAACAATGAGTGAAGATGAATGGGATGCATTTAAATTTAAGAACAGTGATTTACTGCGGTTCTCTCAGAGAGCTACGGTAGATTCAAATCCTTATATAATATTTCTTAAGCTAAAAAGTCAGAATTAATCTACAACTGCTCTTCCAGCTTCCCAATTTGATCCCGAATTCTGGCAGCCTCTTCAAATTCCATATTTTTGGCAGCATGAAGCATGGTAGCCTGAAGATGTTCAAGAAGTTTCTCTTTGCTTTCAAAAGTTACTTCGTGCATTGCTGGGCTGGCTTTATACTGAATCCCGTCATCTGCTACTTTTATGGATTCTAAGTAGTCTTGCTCAGCGGCTTTCTGAGCATCTTGCCCAAAGTCCATGCTCTTGTTAGAAATAAGAGATGGATCAACAAGCGGTTTTAATTCTTTCACAATGGTTTGAGGAGTAATTCCATGCTCTTCATTATAAGCCATTTGAATTTTACGGCGTCTTTCGGTTTCATCCAGAACTTTTTGCATGCTATCAGTAATTTTATTGGCGTACATAATGGCTTTACCGCCCACATTTCTGGCTGCCCGTCCGACGATCTGAAAAAGTGAAGTTGCCGATCGCAGAAAGCCTTCTTTGTCAGCATCCATAATTGCTACCAAACTTAATTCCGGAATATCAATACCTTCACGAAGCAGGTTAATCCCAACAAGCACATCAAAATCCCCGCGACGAAATTTGTATAGTACCTCGATTCGTTCAAGGGCATCAAGCTCACTGTGCATATATGCTGCAGAAACGCCTACATTCTTTAGATATTCACTTAATTCCTCACTCAATCGCTTTGTTAAAGTAATTACTAGAACACGCTCTTTCTTTTCAACCCGTTGACGAATTTCCTCCATAAGATCATCAACCTGATTATCCAGTGGTCGAACTTCTAATTCAGGTTCCATTAATCCTGTAGGGCGAATCAATTGCTCCGTAAACGCGCCTCCACTTTTATCTAACTCGTAGTCTCGGGGTGTTGCGCTCACAAAAATGACCTGTTTGACAATGGATTCCCATTCGTCAAAAGTTAGAGGACGATTATCCAAAGCAGAAGGAAGGCGAAATCCATGATCTACTAATTGAGTTTTTCGGGATCTGTCTCCCCCGTACATCGCTGAAATCTGAGGAATCGTTTGATGGCTTTCATCTACAACGGTAATGAAGTCATCAGGGAAATAATCCAACAGACAAAAAGGCCTTTCCCCGGGTTTTCTTGCACTTAAATACCGGGAATAATTCTCAATTCCTGAACAGTAACCAATTTCTTGGATCATTTCGATATCAAAAAGAGTACGCTGTTCAATGCGTTTTGCTTCTAAGAATTTTTCTTCGTCAATAAGAACTTTTGTTCGCCATTGAAGCTCTTCCCGAATCTGTTTGATAGAATCCTCGAGACGAGACTTTGTAGTTACATAATGAGAGGCGGGATAGATCTTAAATTCATTGACGTTCTCTTTAATGTTTCCCGTGTCTACATCAAAAAGCTGAAGTGTTTCAATTTCATCTCCCCACATAGAAATTCGTAATCCTTCATCAGAATAAGCCGGATAAATATCAATCACATCCCCGCGAACTCTGAAAGTCCCCCGACGAAATTCATTATCATTTCGATTGTAATGAAGATCAACCAAATCATACAAAAGGGTATTCCGGGGAATACTCATTCCGGATTCCAGAGATACAATAAGCTTTGCATATTCTGAAGGAGAACCAATACCGTAAATACAACTCACGGACGAAACGATGATCACATCTCGTCTTCCCGAAAGCAAGGAACTTGTTGCTCTCAATCTCAGCCTTTGAATTTCTTCGTTTATAGAAAGATCTTTCTCAATGTATTTGTCTTGAGCAGACATATACGCTTCGGGTTGGTAGTAATCGTAATAAGAGATAAAAAATTCAACACGGTTATCTGGAAAAAAATCACTGAGCTCCCGAAACAATTGAGCTGCCAGAGTTTTGTTGTGACTCATTACTAAGGTTGGGCGTTGCACATTCTCTATAACGCTGGCGACCGTTCTGGTTTTCCCCGAGCCGGTGATTCCCAATAAAGTCTGAAACCTGTCTCCGGCATTTAATCCTTCGGTTAGTTCTTTAATGGCGTTTGGCTGGTCTCCGGCAGGATTAAAAGGAGATTGTAAGTTAAACTCTGACATGTATTCTTTTTTGGAATGAAATCGACATTAAAGGTACGTAAATTTATGGAGGATTCGTTCCGCGGTTATAAATCGTTAAGTATTCGGTAAGACTTTTTACCTCATTGTCTGGTAATCAGGGAACTCAGGAATGAGCAGTAAATAATAAGATGCCGGGTCATAACATAAAGTGTTGTTTTCACCTCCTCTATCTCCTCCAACATTAGGAGGAGAACTCGTTGATCAGAATCTAAATTTGTTAGTAACGAATGTAACGAAGTAATCTCCTAGAAGAGATAATGAAGAGAATATCCCTTCGCTGTGCTCATGAATGTATTTTGAAAATAGATTGAAGAACAAGAACGATCAAACTGCTATATTGAAAACAGAAAAAAGGATAAAATTTAAAAATGTCAGATAAACAAAAAGTTTTAGAAGGCTCCCGAAAAAGGATCGATGAAATTGATGGACAGATTTTAGATCTGCTTTCAGAACGAGCGGAAGTTGTTAATGCGGTGATCAAAACAAAGGTGGAGAATCAGCTTCCTGTTTTTGTTCCTAAAAGAGAAGACGAAAAATCGGACTCTTTTAAAAAACTAGCTTCAGAAAAAGGTATTGACCCTGAATGGGCAGAAGATTTTTTACGGATGATTATGACTTCATCCAGAGACAAACAATCACAGGATAAATTTCCGATTGCTACTGCCGAACCCAAACATATTCTCTATATCGGTGGTGAAGGAGGTATGGGTAAGCTTTACAAAAAAATCACTGATCAAACCGGACATAAAGCGTATTCCATAGATAAATCGAATTGGTACGAACTGGAAGAGCTTGCTCCCAAACTTGATATGGTCATTGTTACCGTTCCTATCAAAATAACGGAACAGGTTATTGAAAGATTGAAAGGGCGCTTATCTGACAAAACGATACTAGCAGATTTTACCAGTAACAAGTCGGCTCCAATTCAAAAAATGCTTGAATGCCATGAAGGACCTGTAGTTGGGTTACACCCGATGCACGGACCTGATGTTCAGAATTTGTCGAAGCAATTAATGGTTTTTTGCCCCGGAAGAAAATCAGAAGAAGCCAACTGGTTCATTGAACAATGCGAGCTCTGGGGAATGCGGGTTATTAAGGCTGATGAACAGAAGCACGATCATGTAATGCACATGGTTCAGGGATTGCGTCATTTTGTGGCGTTGTTGCATGGGTCTTTTATGGAAGAATACGATCTTCGTCCAAGTGATATGCTTGAATATTCGAGTCCGATTTACAGAGCGGAAATGATGATGACAGGTCGAATCTTTGCTCAAAGTGCGGAGCTTTATGCAGATATTGTTTTTGCGGATGAAGAGCGTCGGGATCTATTGATGAAGTTCTTTGATCACCATCAAAAACTAGCTGAACTTGTTAAGAATAACGACAGAGAAGGGTTTATCAGAGAGTTTGAAGGAGTAACTGATTTCTTCGGCAAATTTGCTACTCAGGCGTTAAATGAAAGCGGATATTTGATCAATCGTTTAGCGGATAGGTTTGCTTAGAAAACTTAATCTTTACACGTGGTATTTTCTTCTGCAAGCTTTACCAATTCCCAATAAGGAGGGTTATATCCATTTTTATTGATAAACTCCTTTACAGATTCAGCCGTTCTTTCTTTAATAGATTTGTGTCTTTGAATAAATGCATTGCTTTTTAATGCTTGTGTTGCGCTCATTCCTTCAGGAATTGGGCCCTCCGATTCAAATTGATTTTTTACCCAGCTGTATCCCTTCATAATTCTGGCAAAAGGAAGCATCAAGATATTAAATTCTATTTCCTTGCCTTGTTCTGCACAAACTAACATGGCATCTATTACGGCATTATATAAATGATCATCGAAGAGGCTTTCTCGACTTCTCCATTCTGCTACTACTGCAAGTTGGGGATCATATTCTAAATCGGAAGGCATTTGTGTAACAAAGTTCTCTACTCCGAATGTATTCAACAAAGTAACCACACCATTCGATGAAATGGTAGATTCGGACTGCCATAACTGAATCCCATTATTTTTATAAGTATAAGATCCAACTTCAGAGCAAAACATAGCTTCGGAATCATAGAAATTCATTTTGAAATCGTAAGGAATATGTCGCTGCTGAACTTCTTCAAACATTTCTTTAGCTGCTGTATGTGGAAGCATTGGATCAGCTTGAATTTCCGGAAGATCAGCTCTTGGTCGCAATACCATAAATCGCAGCTTTCTGTCCTTGATGTATTCATCTAATGTTGCAATTGCTACTCCTCGTTCGATATGTGCTTCTATCAGATAGGGGATATTTGTTCCTTCTTCCACATAGATCAACGCTACATGCGAGAAGTTTCCGGGATAATCATTTCCTCGGGAAATTAACGCAGACACTTCGGCTCCACCACGCGAAACCAACAAATCACCACTATGTACTTTAATCCCAAGAATGTTTGTGGATGGTGTTACTGACTCTTCTTCCTTCACATATAGAACATGATTGAATCCTTCTTCGGATTGAAGTAACACTTCCTCCACAGCGGCACGCATACCATATAAAGTTTTATATAAAACATCCCTGGTTTCTCTTTGATTGATGTCCCAATTAATAGATTTTTCTTTGATTACTTTTCTAGCTCTATTATATATCTCAACAAACTGCGGATTCTGTTTTTCTTGGGCAGCAATTATAGGAGCCAGTTCAAAAAATCCACTCAATAGCTCTTCAAATAAAACACTTTCCGGTTTTATTTCTGCTTGATCGATTTCGTCAACAGTGGAACTCAGATCCGATATCAGAACTTCTATAACTCCAACATTCAGTAATTCTTGTTCTTCTCTGGCTTTGGCAAATTCGTTTTCCAAAAAATCCCATCGCTCATCCTGATCCCAAATAAAAGGAATTGAATTTCCTTCGCTTTCTATGTTGATGGGAGTAGTGTCGGGAATCAGTAATAATCCGTAGAGAATGATTATTCCCAGAAGGGTAATGCTAAGTTTCTTTTTCATGGATATAATTTAATAAACAGCTTTCTTCATCCCGAATTTATTTTGACATCTCATGGATGTAATGGCTAAAATTTATTTTTCCAACGTATTCTTACACACCCCTAAATCCCCTCTCGAGAGGGGACTTTTGATTATCGATCGGAATAACAAGCCGGACCTCTTCATCAAACCAGCCTTAGTATTAAAGATGGAATAGTGAGTTTGAATTTGAGCGTTTCCACAGGAACAATAATTCCTTCTGGCTAGGAACATGTAAGTTAATATATTAGAAAGTAGACCTTTGGAATTATTCAGCGAAGGTTCAATGAACAAAACTAACGCAAGCGTCATACCGTGCTCAAAGTCAATCCTATTGGTAGATTTTTATGCGGGTCATAGGTCTCTTCATTTTTCCATAAACTGTAAATTAATATGAGTAGTTTTCTTGCAACAGCTATCACT
>Ga0189291_100335_pt1 | contig 20550 bp, 12 predicted proteins | sample UW1redminimetaG_FD_130331 | JGI IMG/M metagenome (GOLD analysis project Ga0189291, IMG submission 130331) | Marine microbial communities from the Costa Rica Dome - UW179B-red mini metaG | ecosystem: Environmental > Aquatic > Marine > Oceanic > Photic zone | place: Costa Rica: the Eastern Pacific... | reverse complement strand
ATTATCTACGTCGTTAAATTTGGTCTGACAGATTACCTGTCTGACCGAATTTAGAGATTATTTCAATTTTGAATGCGAAAAACCATGTTCACTCCATTGCAGAGCGCTCGGACCTCATCTGTCTCCTTCTTAGCCAAGGAGAAGGACTCGCTGATATAGTTTGCTTTTATATTCACAATGTTGAGCTACCACGAAATTCCCTTCCTATTCTTAGGAGGGGCGAGCTACTCAGTGCTTAAAATTAGGCAATGAACCGGGGAGGTCAACTCTCTTGTCAATCCCAACCCAAATCGATCAGACGACAAATTCGTCAGATAGATAAGTACTTTAATAATTTTATCCTACACAAACGCAGGGATGAATCCCATGCTAGCTTATTCTCGAGGTTTTAGCAAGAACATAAGCTAGCAACGACTTCAGTCCTGAATGAATTATTTATAATTTTGAGCTTTCTAAAACTAAGCCTATAATCTTACTTATTGATTTTGCTACTATTATAAACCAATGAACCTTCTGTGAACTATGGCTATAAGCTGGAATGAAATTAAAGACCGTGCGTTAAAATTCACCCAAGAATGGGAAGGTGAAACCAGAGAACGAGCTGAAAAAGATAGTTTCTGGAATGATTTCTTCCATGTTTTTGGCATTAGCCGTAGAAGACTTGCCACCTTTGAAGAACCCGTAAAAAAACTCAATAACCATCAGGGATTTATTGATCTTTTTTGGAAAGGAACGTTATTGGTTGAGCATAAGTCCAAAGGGAAAGATCTAGATGCCGCTTTCGAACAAGCCACTGATTACTTTTATGGCTTAAAAGAACATGAGTTACCTAAGCATGTCTTGGTTTCAGATTTTGAAAATTTCAGACTGTACGATCTGGATGAAAAAACGGAACACGAATTCAAACTCAAAGATTTTCACAAGAATATAAAGCTCTTCGGTTTTATAGCCGGTTATCAAAAACGAAGTTTTAAAGACGAAGATCCTGTTAACATAAAAGCGGCTGAGTTGATGGGTAAATTCCATGATCAGTTGGAAGAAAGCGGATATGAAGGTCACCCTTTGGAAGTATTTTTGGTCAGACTCTTATTTTGTCTATTTGCTGATGACACCGGGATTTTTGAAAAAGATACGTTCAAAGAACTTATTGAAATTAAAACAGCTGAAGATGGCAGTAATCTTGGCGGATTGCTTGCACAGTTTTTTCAAGTGCTAAATACTCCCGCAAAAAAACGCCAAAATAACTTAGACGAACATCTTAACGCCTTCCCTTATGTAAACGGTAAGCTTTTTGAAGAGTCGTTGCCTATTGCTGCTTTTGATTCCCGAATGAGAGAAATTTTACTGGAATGCAGTGCTTTAGATTGGGGTAAAATCTCTCCTGCTATTTTTGGAAGTATGTTCCAAAGTGTGATGAACCCCGAAGAGCGCCGAAATTTAGGCGCACATTATACTTCCGAGAAAAACATCTTAAAGCTGATAAAACCTCTTTTTCTGGATGAACTGCACGCTGAATTCGATAAGATTAACACCAAGAAAAAACAGCTCAAGGAATTCCATAAAAAACTAGGAGAGCTCAAATTTCTTGATCCAGCCTGTGGTTGTGGAAACTTCCTCATAATCACTTACCGTGAATTACGATTGCTTGAATTGGAAGTACTGAAAAAATTACATGGTAAACAGCAAATCATTGACATTGAAGCTATCTTAAATGTAGATGTAGACCAGTTTTTTGGCATTGAATACGATGAGTTCCCCGCCCGTATTGCTGAAGTTGCACTATGGCTGATGGACCATCAAATGAATTTGGTAATCTCGGAAGCTTTTGGGCTGTACTATGCCCGTCTCCCCCTTAAAAAATCTGCCACTATTGTGCATGGAAACGCTTTGCGTACTGATTGGGAAGATGTGGTTCCGAAAAAAGAGCTGAGCTACATTTTGGGAAATCCACCTTTTTATGGTTACTCATATCAAAGCAAAGAACAAAAAGAAGATCTAAAACTTGTATTTGATGGGGTATCTGGAACCGGGGTTATGGATTATGTTTGTGGATGGTATTTGTTAGCTTCTAGATATATTAAACAAACATCAATCCGAGTAGCTTTTGTTTCTACCAATTCTATTGCTCAAGGAGAACAAGTAGGAATATTGTGGAATGAACTATTTAACGAACACGGCATTAAAATCCTTTTTGCCCATCGCACCTTTAGTTGGACCAATGAAGCTAAAGGAAAAGCAGCCGTTCATGTAGTGATAGTTGGTTTTGCAAACTTTGATTCTAATAACAAACTAATTTTTGAATATGAAGATATTAAAGGCGAACCACATGTATCCAAAGCTAAAAATATAAATCCTTATTTGGTCGACAGCAATGATGTCTTAATTTTAAGAAGAACAAATCCAATTAACTCCGTTTCAAAAATGATTAAAGGAAGTTCTCCTACTGATGGTGGGCATTTAATACTTGATAACGATGAAAAAAAGAGATTTTTATCGTCTGAGCCTGATGGCAAACATTTAATTAAGAAATATGTTGGAAGCAAAGAATTTATAAATAATATTCCAAGATGGTGTTTTTGGTTACGAGATACCAAACCCAAAGATCTAAAGAAATTTCCTGAAGTACTTGAACGACTTGAGCTAGTAAAGGAAATGAGAAATAATAGCAAAAAGAAAGCGACTAGAAAATGGGCTAACTTCCCTTCACTATTTATCGAAGACAGACAGCCAGAAAGTAACTATGTTATAATACCCAGAGTTTCTTCAGAACGTAGAAAGTATATACCAATCGGCTATTTAGATAAAGAAGTAATTGTGAGTGACAGCGCAATTGCTTTACCAAATGCTAGCTTATATATATTTGGTAACTTGATTTCAAATATGCACATGTCTTGGGTAAAATATACTTGTGGAAGATTAAAAAGTGATTACCGTTATTCAAACACCATAGTTTACAACAACTACCCGTGGCCGAAAGAGCCGAGTGCGAAGAACAAAAAACTGGTAGAAACTAACGCTCAAAAAGTGTTGGATGTTCGGGAAGAATTTCCGGATAGTAGCCTCGCCGATTTATACGATCCGTTAACCATGCCACCGAAATTGGTAAAAGCGCATCAAGCCCTCGACAAAGCTGTTGACCTGTGCTATCGCCCACAACCGTTTACCACCGAAACCAATCGCATTGAGTTTCTGTTTGAGTTGTATAATGAGTACACCAGTCCACTTTTTAAAAAAGAAAAAAAATCGAAGAAAAAGTAAATTAGTTATGACCAATACATCTCAAAGCGACCAACCTTCTACAGAATATTTATTGCAAGAATTAAATAATTCTTTTGAACATTCAAGGCATTTGGAGCAACAAATAAATAATTACTTAGCTTTTTATTTAGCTTTTCTTATTGGTTCAATTAGCATTGTAGCTTCTTTTTTGGAAAACATAGAACAATCATCCTTTGCTCTTCAAATCAACTTATCATTTATTGTAATTCTTCTAGTTAACTCTGTAATAGGAGTCTCCTTATTTTCATTAGTTGTAAAGCTTAGATATGCAATAAATCGTCATGTTAGTAAAATAGCTTGGATTAGGAACATATTAGACCTTAAAAAAGACTTATCTACTCATGAAGAGATGTGTGGTATTTTTGGATCTAATCATCCTGCATTTAAAAAATCCGAATTAAAACTTAGCATTTTTAAAAACGGTTTCAGTGTTAAGTCATCTAATGAATTTATACTTTTATTCATTGTATTATCAATATTTTCAGGAAGCTACTGGTTCATTAGAGAACAATTCTATGCCTCCTATAAATTATCTTATTGGATCAGTTTAATCCTTTGGGGATTGATTGTTCTTTATTTAATTTTTGTACTTATCCAAACTTTTAGATTTAAAAAATACACGAAGGATTTAAAAAATAGTTAATCATTCGTGTATTCTGGATTAGCTGATGCTTGAATTGTTTGGATTATCCTTATTTGTACCTCTCTATTATGGTGAATACCTTGTTGGATTTACCCTTGGGACGATGTTCGTATTCGGGGCTAACATTCCGATTATCGGAGGACTGGTGATTTTATTCATTCTTTTTACGCTATACGGACTGCCAAGGTTTATTTATAGGTTTGTTCAGTCAAAATTTAATTGAATCTTATATAAAGTCATCCTTGAAGACCTCAGATAATTTGATGATTGATATAGTTGAGAGCTCATCTCGCGGCGTATGCCCGAGATCTGGATTACACTTTTTGAACGAATAATTTTTAGGTATCGATAATTTGTCTATTGCATTGAAAATCTAAGTTCTTGGTTTCGCTGCATTGGCTCACTTAATTACCCAAAAAACCAATCCTGAAAGAGGTAGCAATACAGAGAAATAATTACAATACAGGTGATATTCAGAAATATACCCGTCCTCGCCATCTCATTCATTTTTATATAACCACTGGAATAAACGATCGCATTTGGTGGAGTTGAAATCGGAAACATAAAAGCGCAACTGGCTCCAATGGTCAATGGGATGGCTAATTGAAGTTCATTTAATCCAAAGCTTTGAGCAATTACGAAGGAAACCGGAATAAAAACTGCGACAAGAGCTACGTTGCTCATCACTTCCGTAAGAAAAACAGCAAAAGCACAAACCACCAAAATAACCAGCAACGGATTCGGAGCAATACTTCCTGAAATCCATTCACCCAGTAAGCCTACGATGTTGGTTACTTCCAGCCCTTTAGCTAAGGAGATCCCGCCTCCGAATAAAAGCAGAATATCCCAAGGAAGTTTTTTAGTGTCTTTCCAAACTAATAATGCTTTACCCTTCTGTTCGGATGGCCAAATAAATAACACAATCACAGCAAAAATGGCGATGATGGTATCATTCAGATTACTTAAGAATGCTATCTGCGTAAGTTGAGATCTGAAAATCCATAGCAAAGCTGTACCGATCATTATGATCAACACTCTGCGCTCACTTACTTTCATTTCCCCGATGCTTTTCAGCTCTTTTGAAAGCAACTCCCCTATACCTTCCAGTTTTTTAATCTTAACCGGAAACACAACTTTTGTATTTATCACATACACCGTACTGAAAAGAATCACCACCAATGGAAAAGCAAAAAATATCCAATCAGAAAAGTTCAAAGGTTCCAATCCGCTATCCTGAACAATACTAGCCAGCACCAGATTTGGTGGCGTACCGATCAAAGTTGTAATTCCACCAATGTTAGCAGCAAAAGCAATTCCTAACATTAACGTCAGTGCGAAATTTTTGCCACTCTTTTTGTTAGCAAACTTATCACCCAATAAAGCCACCACGGACATCCCTATGGGGAGCATCATCACAGTTGTTGCGGTGTTACTTATCCACATCGACAAGAGCGAAGTTGCCAACATACAACCCAGAATTACTCTGGAAGGTTTATCTCCGGCAAGCTTCATAATGTTTAGTGCTATTCTTCGATGTAATCCCCACTTTTCAATCGACAGCCCTAAAACAAATCCACCAAAGAATAAATAAATAACCGGATTTGCGTAATTGATGGTGGTTTCTCTCAATTCCAAAATCCCCAGCATTGGAAATAAAATAATCGGTAAAAGAGCGGTGACAGCAATCGGAACTACAGATGTGACCCACCAACTCAGCATCCAGAATACAACTCCGATCATCCGAACCTGAACATTATCAAAATCGCCTATCAGTACACATAAAGTGAACAATATTGGCCCGGACAGTAATTTTAAAAGTTGATCTCTTTGCATATTCTATTTTTCAAGATTGAAGAAAGGGAATCTAGGACTTACTTCCAATCAGAGAAATAAGCAGAAAATATATTTATTCATTACTCATTTAATTTTTAGCCACGGCTAAATTTTTATATCTTTGGAGGAAATAAACTTAGCTATTATGTCTACCCGAAAAATTCAATCCGTTTGTGCAGCATTGCTTTTGGTTGCCGCTATCTACTCATGTGATAGTCTGATTCCTGATGCACCTGCAGAAAGCGACTTACTTGATGGTCCAACCGAAGGACTTACAACTTCACAACAATCCAGATTTCTTAAAGGTGATATCGCTTTTAATGATGAAGTTTTTACTCCTCAATCAGGACTTGGTCCCGTTTTTGTTGCCAACTCCTGTGGAAGCTGTCATGCCGGAGACGGAAAAGGACATCCGTTTACAACACTTACCCGATTTGGTCAAACTCAGCCAAATACTGCTCCGGATCTAAGTATCGGCGGACCTCAACTACAGAACAGAGCTATCCCGGGTTTTGAACCTGAAACACTTCCAAACGGTGTACCTTCCATGGATTTCACTCCGCCTTCAGTAACAGGTTTGGGTTTTCTTGAAATATTAACAGATCAGCAAATTCTTGACAACGCTGACCCCAATGATTCAGACGGAGACGGCATTTCCGGCGTGCCAAATTACATCAATCTTCCATCCTATTTTATTCCAAAACCACATCATCAACCTGTTGGAGGTCGATATATTGGGCGTTTTGGAAAAAAAGCAGCCGCTGTTGATTTACTTCATCAAACAGTGAGCGCTTATAATCAGGATATGGGAGTAACTTCTACTTTCAACCCGATTGATCCACACACAGGGTTATCAACCGATCCGGAAGTTAGCGATCAAACCATTCGTGATGTAGTTTTCTATCTACAAACTCTGAAAGCTCCAATCCAAAGAGAAACGGACAATCCTGAAGTAATTCGAGGGAAAGAGGTTTTTATGAGCATCAATTGTTCTTCCTGCCATGTTCCTTCATTCACTACTCCTCAATCTGATATTGAGGCTCTTTCCAATAAAACCATTTTCCCGTATTCGGATCTTTTGCTGCATGATATGGGGCCCGGACTTGATGACGGAGCAACTGAAGGATCTGCAGAAACTTCTGAATGGAGAACTCCGCCACTCTGGGGAATTGGTTTATCTCCTGAATCTCAGGGAGGTGAATTCTTCCTGATGCATGATGGTAGAGCTAAAAGTATTCAGGAAGCTATCGAACTTCATGGTGGTGAGGCTCAGCAAAGCAAAAATGATTTTGTTGCCCTTAGTGATTCTGATAAAAAAGCACTGATCAGATTTTTGGAGTCATTGTAATGAACAGACAAGAATTTATAAAGGTGTGTGGTTTAAGTTGTGCCGGATTAGCTACCACTTCTCTTTTTTTACAGGGGTGCTCAGGAACCAAATACCTGAATGCGGAAATCAATGGCGACTTTATGGAAATCCCTTTGAGTGCTTTTCAAAACGAAACAGACTCGGGATTGAGAGATTATTTAGTGGTTGAAAACAGCCGACTGAGTTACCCGATTGCCATCTATCGACATAATGAAAATGAATACACTGCCCTTTTGATGAGATGTACACATCAGGGAACAGAGTTGAGAGTTTTTGGGGATCGTTTAGAATGTCCTGCTCACGGAAGTGAATTTACCAATAATGGTTCTGTTCAAAGTGGTCCCGCAGATAATGAACTCAGAACTTTCCCAGTCCTTATTGAATCAGAAATTTTAAAGATCGATCTACGATGAAAAAGCTACTACTTACCTTAACCGTTATATTTTTTACCCTCAATGTAACCGCTCAGATTGATCAATCGCTTCTGAATGATGACCAATCAGATTCACTTGAAAATGCAATGAACATGGATGCATTGAGCAATCGTGTTTATGCAACATCAAGTTCTCCGGTTTCCATTGGTGGCTATCTGGAAGCAGATTACAAGTATATTGGCGAAGACGGACTCACTGATGGGCATTCATTCAGAATTCCCAGAGTAACGTTGTTTATCACCTCTTCTATCAGTTCCAGGATCAAATTCATGAGTGAGTTTGAATTTGAAGAAGGTGGAGAAGAGATCGCCATAGAATTTGCTGCAATGGATGTAAACTTTCATCCCCTTCTGAATTTAAGAGGCGGAGTGGTTGTGAATCCCATTGGGGCATTTAATCAAAATCACGATGGCCCAAAATGGGAATTTGTAGATCGCCCTATTGCAATGACTCAAATGCTACCGGCAACCTGGAGTAACGTAGGTTTCGGATTGTATGGTAAAATGTATCAACAGGATTGGGCTTTTGGTTATGAAGCCTATCTAACCAATAGCTTTGATAATTCTATCGTAACCAATACAGAGAACAGAACTTTTTTACCTGCTTCAAAAGACAACAAAGACCGTTTTGAGGAATCCAGTAATGGCGAGCCTTTGTTTACCGGAAAGATCGCTGTCCGCAACCAAAATATCGGAGAACTGGGATTATCATACATGGGCGGTATCTACAACACTCATGAAGATGACGGATTGATCCTGGATGAACCCAGAAGACTGGATGTTTTTGCTGTAGATTTTAATACAGAACTCCCATTCTCAAAAACTTACGTGGTTGGTGAATGGGCGTGGGTTTTTGTGGATGTACCAAATACCTTCACTCAACAATATGGCGAAAAACAAAGCGGAGGTTTTCTGGATATCGTTCAACCTGTCTTAAACAAACCAATGTTCGGTTTTGATGATGCTGTTTTAAATCTCGCTCTTAGACTTGAGTCTGTTGACTGGAACGTCGGCACTTTTAATGAAACAGGTGGAGATATCGGAGACGAAATTTGGGCGGTAGTTCCGGGAATCAGCTTCCGCCCTACAGCACAGACTGTATTCAGATTGAATTATCGTTATCAGGAACAAACCGATATTCTGGGAAATCCCCCGGCGAAAACCAGTGGTATTGAAGTAGGTTTTGCGACTTATTTTTAGGAATTCAGTTAGCTAATCCTGATGTCATCATTTCGAACCTACTTATCAAAAATGGCTCCGTCAGGCTTGCTTGATCTTTTAATCCAGTATCAGAATGGGACGTCAAGACAAAAGTAGGCTCATTCTTTTACCTGCTTCAAGATTAGCCGCAGGACTAAAGTCCTTGCTTGTTTATGCACGAGTTTAAGATAAGAACATAAGCTAGGAGGGGATTTATCCCCGGATTTCTATTTTCCGTCGAGTAATTTATATATGTTAATATACTTTTGTGCCCGGTCTACCGAAGCAACTCCATTCAGGCAGACTCATTTCGGAATCTTTGTGGGAGTTCGATTATATTTACGATTAAATTTGCTAGTCAAAGTTAAAACATAAGATCCTGAAACAATACTGAACCAAGTTCAGCACATGGTTCAGGATAACGTAACCCCTCCTTATGCACATCAAAGAATTAACCTCCGAAAATGTAGAACATCTCGCTCATCTCTTTATTGAGTTGTGGCCAGAGTGTACTTTTGAAACGGAGTTTGAATACTGCAAACAGATTCTGGAAAAAGACGATCAAACAGCTTTCTTAGCAATTGAAAACGATGAATACATCGCTTTTGCATATTTATCGCTTCGAAATGATTTTGTAGAAGGCGCAACCTCCTATCCCATTGCTTATCTGGAAGGCATTTACGTAAAAGAATCGTACAGGAAAACCGGAATAGCTTCCAAATTAATTCAACGATCAGAACAATGGGCTGAACAAAGCGGAAGTTCTCAACTCGCCTCAGATGTTGAACTAAATAATGAACAAAGTATTCAATTTCACAAAAGATCAGGCTTTAAGGAAGAAAACAGAATTGTCTGTTTCATCAAAGATATTTGATTTAGAATCATTTCATTTTCGCTTGGATAAAAACTTGGTCATCACGCGACAAATACCCGAGATCCGGATTTATTTAAAGAGTTAACATTTGATTATGATCCGAATCTCTACATTTATAAGAATTACTGAATAAATATCAGACTTCTTCCAACTCTGCATTTTCCTTCATCACGCGCTCCTGAACATCAAATGGAACTTGAGCATAATGTGAAAATGTTCTTTTATAAGTAGCACTTCCCTGTGTCATCGACTTCAGGCTTGTGGAATAATGATCCAGTTCTTCCAATGGTACATGAGCTTTTATTTTTTGGAGCGCTCCTTCAGCATCCATTCCCTGAATCTGTCCGCGACGTGTACCTAAATCACTAAGCACCTCTCCCATATAATTCTGTGGCACTATCACTTCAACTTCATAAACAGGTTCAAGAAGCTTGGGATTAGCTTTTAAAAAACCATTCCGAAAAGCCATTCGTGCAGCAGTTTTAAAAGCCGCTTCATTTGAATCCACAGAATGCATGGAACCGTCAAAAACAGACACTCTGATATCCCGGGCACAACAACCACTCATGGGACCGTTTTGCATTTTCTCCATTACACCTTTCAAAATTGCCGGCATAAATCTATTATCTATCACTCCACCAACAATACAATTATTGAAAACTAGCTTCCCACCCCAAGGCAGTTCATGGACTTCTGAGTTTCTGACTTTCATATCTGAAGGATCAGCCATTCCTTCATGATAAGCTTCAATCAACATTTCGACTTCAGCATATTGTCCGGCACCACCTGATTGCTTCTTATGTTTGTATCTGGATCTTACTGATCCCGTTATAGATTCTCTATAGGGAATTTTCGGGGTGATAAATTCAATATCTAATCCGAAACGGTTTCGCAATTGATGTTCAATAACGCCTAAGTGTTCTTCACCCTGAGCATGAATAATTATCTGACGCAATTCCTGGCTATGCTCAATTATGATAGAAGGATCTTCCCGATGAACTTGATGAAGAGCGTTTCCAAGTTTATCTTCATCTCCTTCATTGGTAAGTATAACCGCCGTTCTGATAGTTGTGGGTGGGAACTCGATTTCTTCAAGGAGAATATTTTGTCCCTTTTCAGACAGCGTATGATTTACCTCACCGTCCTTTAGTTTTACAACTGCGCCAATATCTCCCGTCTTAATCTCATTTATTCCGATCCGCTTATGCCCTTCCGTTAAATACAAACTTCCAAGTCGTACAGCGTTGGATGTGGAATTGTTTACCAAATCCATTCCAGGTAGTGATGAACCACAGTATTGTTTAAAATAAATCAGATCACCGACATGAGATTCTGAATAGGTTTTGAATAAAAACAGAACGGGTTTTCCGTCTGGATCTAACGTAAAGTCTTCTCCTTTTTGATCTTTCGGAGGATTCCCTTCCAAAGGATTTGGAGCAATATCATCAAGAAAACCCATTACACGACCGGTTCCCATATTCCTGGCTGCGCACACACAAAACAAAGGATGAATCTGTCCTTTTACCAATGAAAGGTGTAATCCTTCCTCCATTTGTTCTTCGTCCAGTTCTCCTTGTTCGAAATAAATTTCCATTAAAGACTCATCATTTTCTGCAATGATCTCAATCAATTCCTGATGCAGTTTTTCTGCCTGATCTTTCAGTGAATCAGGAATGGGAAGTTTATCAGGTTTTCCGCCTCCCTCCGGAAATTCGTACATCGTCATTCTGAGCACATCCACAATCGCATGGAAATCACTTCCTTCGCTGTACGGAAACTGAACAACCGTTACTTCTCTCCCAAAATGTTCTTTAGCTTCCTCTACGGTTTTCCAGAAATCCGAACGTTCATTATCCAGTTTATTTACTACAAAAATCGATGATACTTCATACTTACGGGCATATTTCCATAACGAATCAGTTCCTACTTCCACTCCGTTTTCGGCATTTAATGTAAAAATAGCCGTGTCTGCAACTCTCAGCGGACCAACAACTTCACCTATATAATCTGAAGTGCCCGGAGTGTCGATCAGGTTGATCTTATGTCCTCTCCAATCCAGATTCATAAACGATGAATAAATGGATTTTTCCTTCTCTTTCTCCAGTTCATGATAATCGGAGACCGTATTCCCTTCTTCTATGGTTCCTCTTCTGTTAATAGCCCCGGCTTCAGACAACATAGTTTCCGCTAATGTTGTTTTACCGGAGCCGGAGTGCCCCAACAACACAACATTTCTTATTCTGGTAGGATCGTAAACTTTCATGGTAAACTCCTCAAATTGCTAAGATTTTTGTTTTCTCTTGATGAAAACTTTAAGCGCTTCCTTTTTTTACGCTATATTTGGCAATAATTTTAAGAACGTTCGCACTATTACGGCGAACAGCTAATTTAAACGGCTACGGGAAATAAGCAAGATGAAAAAAATTCTTCTCATACAAACCGGCGGTACTATTGCTATGAGTGCAAAAGGCGAAGGTGTGGAACTTGATCCCGAAGCTTGGTCTGATTTACTCATCAAACAAATTCCTGAACTGGAAGAACTTGCAGAGATTATAACTTATCCGCTTTTTTTTGAAGACAGTTCTGATCTGAATGCTGAGCATTGGGTAAACCTGGCGAATTGTATCGACGTTAATTATGAGAAATACGATGGTTTTGTAGTTCTGCACGGAACAGACACCATGGCTTATACAGCATCGGCCCTTTCTTATTCTCTTCAGAATCTTGCCAAGCCTGTAATCTTTACCGGAAGTCAGGTACCGATGAGCAGCGTTCGTAGCGATGCCCGTCGCAATCTCATAAACTCAATCGAAATGGCTACTACTGAGCTGCAGGAAGTTGGAATTTGCTTCAATGATCATGTATACCGTGGAAACAGAGCTACTAAATTAAGTATCGGGGATTTTGATGCGTTCGGTTCACCAAATTTAGATCCTATTGCTGAGATCGGATTGAATATTGAGCTCAATGTTTCACCCAAAAAATTAATTCCTGCCTTTGAAAATAAAGCTGCTTTTTCCAATGAGGTTTTTGTTTTAACCATTCATCCATCACTTAGCATGAATGTTTTGGATTGTTTAGATCTCACAAAGCTTAAGGCTATTATTGTAAGAACTTTTGGAAGCGGTAATTTCCCGATGAAAGGCGAATTTAATCTCTTGCCCTTTTTTGAAAAATGCAGAGATCATGGAGTGATTGTCGCTATTGTTTCTCAGGCTGATTTCGACTCTGTGAATTTGACCAAATATCCGGCCGGGCGGGCTGCTTTGAAATGCGGTGCTATTTCAGGTGGAGATATGACTTTGGAAGCGTCACTCACTAAGCTGATGTTTTTGCTGGGTCATTCTGAATCTAAAGAACATATTGAACGTCAATTTCAAATCCCGATGGCTGGTGAGCTGACTGTTGATAAATAGATTTTAGAGCTTTGTCATTTAAGACTAGTTATCTTTTCTTAAACAAAGATTAAGTCGTCCCTGTAGATGTCAAGTAATTCGTTAACAGAAATCTATTTAATCTCAGAATCCAAAAAAGCTCACAAACAAATCGACCTTTAGAATTATTGGCGGAGTAAGGACGTAATGAAAGCGACAGCTCCTCAGGAGCAATCATTACACTCAGGCTGTTTCGTGAATGTGGTATGGAAGCAAGAAGACCTTTTGTAATGATTGAGTCGCTGTAATGGAGTTCGCGCCAATTATTCTTGTCGGGAGCTTTTGGTACTTTTGTCGGTACAAAAGTACATAGATAAGGCAAAAAGTTTCATGATGCCTATTAGATAAATACGATCCCAAAGATGCTCTCTTACTTTTGGCTTGACCCAAAAGTAACAAAAGGTCAAGCCTAAGTATATAAGACGGGTTCATTGATCCTGCGCTGAATAATTCTAAAGGTCATCGTTCACTCAAAAAAGTTTTCAAATCCCTCGCCAGAAAGAATTATTCCTCCTTTGGAGACGCTTTCGGATCATATTCTCTATTCCGTATTATATACTAAGGGCGCATTTATTCTTGATGTAATGATGAGAAAAGTGTCAACGAATTACCTAACTTCTACAATCTTGGGCGAATGCAGAGGATCTGGACTGATTTGAAACTAGAAGCACGAGCTTGTCATAGGAACTGTTTTAGAAAGCTTATTTAGGAGTTATTTTAAAATTTCTATTTCTCAAGTGGCTAATAATTCATCCAAATTATTCTAGGTTTCTAAATCAATAAGCGCTATGTCTTACTTTTGTACCGACAAAAGTATCAAAAACTCCTGGCTATGAAAACTGGTCGGCGTTCACCACTGAATTGCTGATTAAATCACAAGGTCTTCGTTCATTCGTAAACAGTGTATATAATCGAGCCCGAAGTGATTTATTCATCCTTGCGGACACACAATCCAGTTCACTCTCTTCTTCCGACCAGTTTTCAAAGGCCGAATATTTAGGTTTTTACTTCAGATCAAAATAACAGCATTAATTTCATACAACTTGAATTTCAGGATTGACTAAATCTTCCCTATTTTCGCTAAACATTAAACAACAACCATGAGCCTGACTTACACCAACTATTTAAAAGTAAACGAGCTGTTAGAACTTCAACAGCTTAAATCTGATCCCAAAGAGCATGATGAAACACTATTCATCATCATTCATCAAACGTATGAATTATGGTTCAAACAGATTATTCATGAATTCGGAAAGCTGAATAAAGAACTGTCAGCGGGAAATACATGGACTTCCATCAAAACGATGAGACGAATTCTAACCATAATGAAGACACTTGTTTCTCAGGTGGATATTTTGGAAACGATGACACCATTGGAATTCAACAGCTTTAGAAAATTTTTGGGGCAATCCAGCGGATTTCAATCGCTACAATTCAGAGAAATAGAAATCTTATGTGGATTACGTTTTCCGCTCATGAAAGAGGCTCATAAAGACGATCCAGAGCATTTAGAAATTCTGGAAAAGAAAATGCAGGAGCCTACGATCTGGGAAAGCTTTTGTGCCTATCTGGAAACAAAAGGATATTCGGTTTCTTCTCCCCGAGAAAATGAACGAGGTCTTGTTTTCAATACTTCTGAAGAAAACCAAAAAGAGCTTATTAAAATGATGAATGAACATCCTGAAGCCGCGCTGGTGAGTGAATTACTGGTCGACTTTGATGAGGGCTTGCAGGAATGGAGATACAGACACGTAAAAATGGTGCAGCGAACTATTGGTACTAAAAAAGGAACCGGCGGTTCTGAAGGTGTAGCATATCTTCAGAAAACATTAAACCAGGTTATTTTTCCTGATTTGTGGGAAATTCGGTCTTCTTTTTAGTTTATCACAATAACATGGAGCATCAAGTCATCCTCCGGCGAATGCAGAGGATCCGGATTTGTATCTAGGTAGAGGTTTTTAACTAAAATCTAGATTCCGGCTTACGACGCAGAATGACTTTTAGCAACATAAACGAGCATGGGCTTTAGTCCTGCAATCAAAATGATTACTTTCAATAAATTCGAATCTCTTTACCGGTAAATCCTTTATACTTTTTGTGTTTTAGTGATTCCGTGGCAAAACAAACTTTATGAAAAATATCGACGAATTAGCACAACAACTTATCCCCCATTATTCTCATTTCAGAGTTTCTGAACGACTTCTTTTCACCGGACATTCTCATCAGGCCTGGCCCGATGTTGCCATTGAAGGACAGAAAGAATATTTCATTGATTCGGCGGAGTTAGTTGATAAAAAGTGGGAGAAAGCAGCGGAAAAGACAGAAATTCTCAGGAATTATCTACGTGGATTTTATGATGATCCCAATGGATTTTATTGCCGGGAAGAAAGTACGCACGTTCTTTTTGTAAGCTGGATGAGTGGTCTTGATCTTAAAAATAAACCCAAGATAATTTCTACGGATGGTGAGTTTCATTCACTATTTCGTCAGTTGCACCGACTTGAAGAAGAAGGATTGGAAGTCACGTATGTTCCAACTACTCCTGATGGAAGTTTTGCGGAAAGAATTATTGCAGAAATGGACAACCGCACTTCGGCGGTGATGTTATCCAGAGTTTATTTTGAATCCAGTCTCATCAATCATCATCTTACCGAAATTGCACAAGCCGCCAGAAAATACGGAATTCCGGTGTTGATCGATGATTATCACGGAACCAATGTCGCTCCGCTTTCTATTCGTGAAGCAGATCTTGAAGATTGTTTTATTTTGATCGGCGGATACAAATATCTGCAATGGGGAGAAGCGAATTGTTTTCTGAGATTTCCGAAAGATTGCGATATGCGTCCGGCAATAACAGGTTGGTTTGCTTCTTTCAGCACGCTCGAAAAGACTCGTGATAATTCCCCTACGCACTACGATCATTCTGACCAACGCTTTGCAAGTGGAACCTATGATCCATCTTCTCAATATCGTGCAGCTAAGGTGGTAGAATTTTTTGAAGAACAAGGATTGACCAAAGAAGTACTACGAGATCAATATGTGCAAAAAGTAGAATTGCTTAGAAAGCTTTTTCAGGAAAAAGATTTCGACCCTTCAGTAATACGGCTAACTCATGAAAAATCAATCGCAGAACATAACGGGGGATTCCTTTCACTCACATCACCAAAAGCGAGAGAAATCCGTGCTACTTTACTGGAAAGGGATATTTTCACAGATGCCAGAGATCAAATTCTAAGATTTGGTCCCGCTCCTTATACTACAACTTCGCAGATCAAAGATGTGATAACTGCTTTGGATGAGGTTGTTGAATTGATCTAGATATTACTATTTGGAGTATGTCAAATGACAAACAATAAATTTCATAGAAAGTACAAATTGCAATCTGCATATTTAAAAAAAGTACTTGGAGTAGGAGCTCCATATTGCTCTCCCAAGCTTGAGCTTAAGAAAGAGATCAAAAGTAAGAATTATTGTAACCCAACCTAAGGTTTTAAACTAATTCTCTTTTTACTGACATAAAGGTGTATAACTTATTATTGATGAACATTTCATCTCGATTAAAATAAGTAAAATCAGAAAATAATCACGCCCAAAAGAGTTTTCGTACACCTCTGGTAATGCGCTTTAGAAAGCTACTGGTTACTCAAAAAGTGTAAAAAAATATTGATTCCTGTAATTAGAGCTTCTGTTATTTTTTGATTGAATCGGTTTGCTGTACATTCAAGCTCCTTCAAAAAATAATTAACTATGAGACCATACCTTTTAAAATCATTCTGCCTGATATTAGTATTTACAGGCTTATATACATCAGAAACAACATTCGCTCAGTCTATACCTGATAATGTAATCGATAAATTGCACTTCAGGTCTATAGGTCCTACAAGGCAAGGCGGTCGTTACGTTGACTACGCCGTTGTAGAAAAAAATCCAAAAGTATTCTATTCAGCAACTGCCTCTGGTGGTTTGTGGAAAACCGTTAACAACGGGATTTCTTTTTTCCCGATTTTTGACAATGAAAGTGTGGTTTCGATTGGTGATGTTACGGTAGATCAAAATGACACCAGTATTGTTTGGGTTGGATCAGGTGAAGCCAATAATTCCAGAAGTTCATACTACGGAGACGGTGTGTACAAATCCAACGATGGAGGAAAAACCTGGGAAAATATGGGGCTTCCTGAATCTCACCACATTGGAAGAATCTTAATTCATCCATCAAATTCTGATGTTGTATATGTTGCTGCTTTGGGACATTTGTATTCAGATAATCCGGAAAGAGGATTATATAAAACCACGAATGGTGGGAAATCCTGGAAAAAAGTACTGGATATAGAAGTAAATGGTAAAAAGATTGGCGTAGTTGATGCGGCAATGCATCCCACAGATCCAAATACCATTATTGCAGCCACTTACGATAAGATCAGAACCCCCTGGACTTTTAATGAAGGTGGTCCCGGAAGTGCTCTCTATAAAACAACGGATGGTGGAAATAACTGGAAGAAGTTAGAAAATGGTTTACCCGGCGGTTTTCTTGGAAGAATCGGTGTTGCATTCTCCCAAAAAGATCCCAACATCATTTATACAAATATTGAGAATGTAAATGTCGAAGGAATCACTGATGAAGAACGGTTACGCATGCTTACAGTTGGCATCCCCCTTGAAAGAGGACAGGAAACAGAAGGAATCGAAGTCTATCGATCTGACGATACAGGTGAAAGCTGGACAATAGCCAGTCCTGAAGACGAAGATGTTGGAGGATATCCAAGTTATTACTATCAGCAATTGATCGTAGATCCAAATGATTCAGATCACGTGTATGTGCTTGGAATTAGAATGTGGGAAACGAAAGACGGTGGCAAAACCTGGGATCGTCCATTCAGATTTGGTGGTGACAATCACGCGATGTGGATAGACCCGAATGACTCTCAGCACATGTTATTAGGTTATGATCACGGAATGGGAATTACCTATGACGCTGGTAAAAACTGGTATCATCCAGATGAAATCCCGTTAGCTCAGTTCTACTCTGTAGATGTAGATATGGCTTATCCATACAATGTTTATGGTGGTTTACAGGATAACGGATCTGTTAGAGGGCCGAGTTCGAACCCAAATGGTGCTTCTGTAAAAATGGAAGATTGGATGCGTACCGGAGGTGGTGATGGTATGTATAACATTGTTGACAGAACTAACAATCGTTATCTCTATAACGAATCTCAGTTTGGGCCAATCAGAAGAACAGATATGGTAACCGGTGAAACCAATAGTATTCGCTATTCCGGAGCAAGAGACATGAGATGGAATTGGAGCTCTCCTATTGTAGTATCTGAACATGATGCTGATGTAATTTATCACGCTGGTAATAAAGTATTGAAGTCAGATTTCCGTGGTGAAGGATGGGAAGAAATAAGCCCTGATCTTTCAAACAATGATGAAGTTAAAGCCGCCGGAACCGGAAATATTCAATACGGGACAATTACAACACTTGAAGAATCTCCGATAAATCCTGAAGAATTATGGGCTGGTACCGATGACGGAAATGTTCATGTTACTACTGATGGTGGTAAGAACTGGACTAAACTGAATGATAATATCAAAGGTAATCCAGAATACTGGGTAAGTAGAATTGAAGCCTCTGCACATTATCCCGGAACAGCTTATGTGAGTTATACAGGTTTAAGAAGAGATGACTTCCGCCCTTTCGTTTATAAAACTACAGATTTTGGTAAAACATGGACTTCAATCGCTGCAAATTTACCTAAAGAATCTATTAATGTGATAAAAGAAGATCATAAGAATCCTGATTTATTACTTATCGGAACCGATCAATCTGTGTACGCTTCTATAGATGGAGGAAAAGTGTGGAATAAAATGACAAACGGATTTCCAACTAATCCGGCATACGACTTGGTTATACATCCAAGAGAAAATGATGTAGTTGTAGGAACTCATGGTCGTGGCATTTTTATAGCCGATATCAGTCCGCTTCAGGAATTGAATAAAGACGTTCTGAATAGCACCGCTCATTTGTTTGATATTGAACCGAAAGTTAAATGGGGTAATTATTTCTCAAATAACTCCTCGTACACAAACTATGATGGCGAAAGTGAAGCGCCCGGTATACACATCAATTTCTTCACCAAAAAAGATAATGAAGCAACTGTAAAGGTTTACAAAGGCGAACGAATGATCCAAAGTATGGAAGTGGAAGCCAAATCCGGCTTAAACCAAATTACATGGGATATGGATCAAATCGTAAGAGAACGAACAGAAGAAGAAATGAAAAATGTAGAACGACAAGCTGAAAGAATGAGATCTTTTGGGATGTCAGATTCCGATGTTGATAGTTATGTAGAACGTTCCCGTTTTATAACCTCTGATGTTATGCCCGGAGATTATTTAGTTGTTCTGGAAATAGATGGTAAAAAAATAGAAGGCACAGCCACCGTATTGAAGGATATGTGGTACGATAAAAAGTAACCGCTTTCTTTTCTTAAGGATTATCATGCAAAGGATCAATCACAGATTGGTCCTTTTTTTTCTTAATGACAATTTACTTTGTTTATGGGGTGAGTCTATTTGGAGCAGGAGCCCTCTTTGTTCTCTTAAGCTGGCGTTAGAGAATGAGGTTATAGCCTTTACTTAATATGTTATTATAAAAGATACGCGAATTTTAGTGGTGTAACGACCCTGCGTTTGAGTTGTGAGTTGAGTTAAAGTTAATATAGTTTAGAACACTAAACGAGTCTCGCAGAAAACGGTTGTTACTGCCCACTAATTGTTGCATTTCTAACTTGAACCTAGAGGGCGAATTTACTCTTTAAATAGAGTATACATTTCAATTTCTACTTCTTTTTGAATTAACTTAATTCCATAAAAATCAATTAACTTAGATTTTAAACTCTCAAAATTATCAGTAGGTATTTCCACTTTAAACTCACCTGATTGAGGAAGTTCTGCTCCGAAATACATTTGATAAGAATCCTCTAGCGTATTAATGATTTGCTTTATTGATAATCCATGCCCTTTCCAGAAACCTTTGCCTGATGAAGTACCGGTGTTTTGACTTTCATGATCTATAAAATTTGCCTCGAATAAACTGTCATTGCTAACTGAGAGTACATAGGCACTTTTTATTTCATTAACGGTAGCTAATCTAAAGCCAAGACGATCTGAAATAACCGAAGCTAGCCTTTCATTCAAATTATCAATAGAACTTAATCCTTCTTCAGATTTAAAGCGGATGTCAAACTTTTCAGAGGTAGTATCTGGAATACTTAGTCGATGCTTACTCTGTTTTAAAAGATATGATAATGTTTTCTTTAAACTATAATTTGCAATGGTCAATTCATTTGAATCAGAATAAAGCCCGCTTGCTACACCCATTTGGGTTTTATTAGTATCCATTTCGAGTGAATAGTTTGGGTTTTTGATTCCAAGTTCATTGATACGATTAGTGATCTCTTTTGAAATAATTGTCTCCGAATT
>Ga0189291_100334_pt1 | contig 20701 bp, 16 predicted proteins | sample UW1redminimetaG_FD_130331 | JGI IMG/M metagenome (GOLD analysis project Ga0189291, IMG submission 130331) | Marine microbial communities from the Costa Rica Dome - UW179B-red mini metaG | ecosystem: Environmental > Aquatic > Marine > Oceanic > Photic zone | place: Costa Rica: the Eastern Pacific... | reverse complement strand
ATTCTACAAGATCTTCAAACTTTCTACTTGGTTGCATTGATGAATTAAAAATTTAAGATTTGAAATTAAGAATTAAAGGTATCTAATCTTTGATTCTTAATTTTGAATTTTTAATTCTCTTATGTTTTTCTCTTTTTCTTTTTAGCTGCAGGAAATAAGATATTATTTAATATAAGTCGGTATCCCGGACTATTAGGATGTAAATCCAAATCGGTAGGTGGGTCATTTACCCGATGAGTATAATCTTCCGGATCGTGACCAGCATAAAATGTCCAAGTACCTTGCCCAAAATTGCTATGAATGTATTTGACTTGTTTTCTGCCAGGAGATTCAGCTAGTATAACAACAGAAGATTTAACCTTTTCTTTTTGGAAGGCGGTAGTTTGTCCATAAAATCCTTTAACAGAGCTTACATGATTTTGTGTCAGCATTGTAGGCACCGGATCCCATTTTGCAGAGAAGTCGAAAAGTGTAAAGTAATCTAAAGATTGATCGACTTCTCGAAATTGTACAGGCACATCAATGTTAGCATGCTCATATTCGGACGGATCAACTATAATATCGAAATCTTCGAAAGCAAAAGTTTTAGAGTAATCAAGATTTTCCTGGGCATTGGGATCTACAGCATCTCCATCAAACTGAGTCGGAGTTATATCAATATTCTCAGACGCTAATGCAATATCAAAAGTATCTGTTCCTGAGCACATTGCAAATAAGAAGCCGCCATTTCCTACATACTCTTTAATGGTTCGTGCAACAGCTTTTTTCTGATCACTTACTTTGCTGAATCCCAATTCTTTAGCCATAGCTTCCATTTGCCTTACCTGAGCAATATACCATGGCATACTTCTGTAATTAGCCCAGAATTTTCCATACTGACCTGTAAAATCTTCATGATGTAAATGAAGCCAGTCATATTCTGTTAGTTTACCTTCAAGAACTTCTACATCCCATATTTTGTCGTATTGAACCTCTGCGTAAGTGAGGGCAAGTGTTACAGCATCATCCCAGGGAAGAGCTTGGTCAGGTGTATAAACAGCTATTTTAGGAGCTTTTTCAAGATTAACTACTGATGTGTTAGAACCCGATTGTTCAACTTCCTGTACTATGGAAGCCGCTTTTGAAGAAGAAATAGTTTCAAGGCTAACATTTCGTAAACGGCTTTTGCGAATGATTTCATTATCAACAACAGCAAGAAAACTACCTCCCCGATAATTCAACAACCACTTTACGGGATATCCGTCTGTAATATGATTGAAAATTACTCCATATGCTTTTAGGTGGTTAGTTTGAGACTCGTCCATTGGAATAAGAATTTGCTGCTGAGCAAAAACACCAATTGTCGAAAAAATTGAAATGAAAATAAAAAGTGAGAATCGTTTCATACTGTAAGTTCTATTTTATGTACGTCTATTTGAAAGCTCTTGAAGTCTTTTCCGAGCTATAGGAGCATAAAAGCCCTGAGGATAGTCAAGAATTAATTCCTCATAATACGATTGTACTTTCTCATTAGTAATTGAAATAGTTGCGGCATATTCGGGATCATTCAGAGCTTTTTTTAGGGCTTGGTCAGCATAAATAGCTCTTTGCCACATCATACGCTCTCTAATAGGAGTTATTGCATTAGCAGATAAAAATTCGTTGCTTAAGTTGAATGACTCTTCCACACTGGAAGTCGGATTCTCTGTAAGCTGAATCAATACATCGTCAAAAAGTGAGTTTTGTTCGTTGGATTCAAGTATAGCCATAAATTGCTTCTTTGCTTGTTCATCATTGCCGGTTATTGTTTCATAGTAAGCGCTTGCAAAAGGTGCTAGTGCATTTCCGGTTGAATCCTGACTCAATCCTTCCTGAATCCAAAGTCTTAATTCCAATGCATCATTAGCATAATAAGAAGTACTCTGTCTGCCTAATGTTTTTAATTGTATGACCGCAAATTCGTAATCACCAGAGAAAAAATCAGTTAACGCGAGAAAGTATCTTGTTTTCTCAGCAAGTTCTCCAATTCCCGCAAGCTTATTACTTTTTGTAAGAGCAATTCTTGCAGATGAATATTCTTTTTTAGCAATATGAATTCTACCCTGAATATAAAACACTTCCGGAATTTCAACATCCTTATTAAGTTGTTTTAAGAGCGCAAGTGTTTTTTCAACCTCAACAGAATCATGAGTATAATCTAAAACAATTTCTGATTTAAGAAGCAGAACTCTATTTAAATTACGGTAATTAGGCCCTGAATGAATAATTTGATCTAATTCGAATAGCGCTTTTTTAAAAAGGGTGTCTTTTTTGCCTGAAATATCAAGATTATAATCTTCAATCTGTTTTGCCCAATCACTGTAAACTTTTGCTAACTCCTCTCTGCTTTGCCATTTTAAATTCCCATCAGCCTTTTCGATATAATATGAAAATGCATCGACTGCCAATTGGTATTCTTTGTTTCTTCTAAGGCTTCTACCCAATTGGAATAGAGAATAGTTGTAGTTTGAAGTTGAACTTTCGAATGCTTTAGCAGATGCAAAAGCTCTTCTATAAAGTTTATTCTCCTGCAATAACCAAACCTGAATACGAAACAAGGTATTGTAAGCCGGATCTCTAACAGGGATTTCATTTAACTTATCTTCGATCTCTAAAATGGTAATGTCATTCAGAAGGGGATCGTTATATCTAAGCAAAGCGCGCTGAATATTGGTTGATTGATCAGGTTGAGCAATCAACCAAGAAATCCATTCCTGCACAGCTTCTTCATAATTTCCTGCCTGGAGCAAAGTCGAGGAAATATCATTGAAAAATAACTGAGGATTATTGAATTTAGTACGAGCGGTTCTGAGTACGTCAACAGCCTTTTGAAACTCATTAAGATCGCTCATTACATTAGATGTGAAAATATAAACCTGAAGATTTCTTGAGTTCTCATCTAAGTTTTTATTCCAAATTGAATACGCTCTTGTCGTATCACCTTTGAAATGATATAATTCGCCTTCAAGTACTTTTACCTGAGTCTGATAGTTAGGTGGGGCATTAAGATTTGAAATAACATTTAAACCTTCATCATATTGTTTTAATTGAATAAAACATTCAATGTATCTTTCAAAGAAATAATATTCAGTTGGGTTATTTTCAGCTAGTTTTCTAAAAATAGGAAGAGCATCTTCGTATTTTTGTTGTTGCATAAACCTATTGGCAATTTGAAAATCATTACCAGGTTGAGCACATATATCTGATGATAGAATCACAAAAATGAATACGAAGAAATAAGTGTACAAATGTTTATTCAAACCGAAATAGAAATTTCATTTAAAGTTTCTGGGAAATGAGATTTAAGTTCAAAATATAATCTATTAAGTGGTAAACCTACTACGTTATAAAAATCACCCTCAATGCTTTCCACAAATGTAGCTCCCCAATCATCTTGTATTCCGTAACTTCCGGCTTTATCCAGACAGCTCCCTGTTTGGATATATTGCCTAATTTCTCCCGGGTATAATGCACTAAATGTTACTTTTGTAGAAGTACAAAAAATTACTTTCTTAATTTGCTCAGCTTTTTGATTCGTTTCTATTAAAGAAACACCTGTGTAAACAAAATGTTGCGTTCCACTTAAACTTGAAAGCATTTCAAAAGCTTCAGAATTATCTGTTGGTTTTCCAAGTATTTTATTTTCAAGAACAACTATCGTATCTGAACCGATAACTAAACTGTCAGGATTTAAACTTGCAATCTGGCTCGCTTTTTTAAAAGCCAGCTCTTTCACGAACTCTTTAGGATCACTTTCTTCAGATTCCTCAACAACAGAGCTTGGTATAATTTCAAACCGAAAGCCCAGCTGGTGTAACAATTTTTTTCTTCGTGGGCTTTGTGAAGCCAATATTATTCTCATTCTATATAGATATAGCCTTTGCAGTTGTTAGATAATTAAATAACTTCTGATTCCGATTCAAACACTGAAAACGTTAAGGTTTATAAAAAAAAATGGCACAACAAAATCGTAAAGTAAGCGACAACCAACCAATGTTTTTCTCATCCTTTAATTATAAGCTTATTGGGATTGCAATTTTTTTGATCATTGTAGGGTTTGCTTCAATGTATTTAGAGAACGAAATTGATGGCTTTATATCACTATTTATTTCACCATTGTTAATTATGTCCGGATATATCATTGTTATATTCGCCATTCTTAAACATAATAGAGGTAAGCAGGAAGAATCCGGTCAATCTTCTTAAGGTGACACACCGTCACATAAATATCTTTTTTCTTTTTTTTCTGATATTTGTATTCATCATTTTCGGAGAGATTCCCGATCATATTAGAATAGTCTCTGCTTTGATGCTAGCTGTTATCTTTTCAATATCTGCATTCTTGTTAAGTTGGCTCACTTATGACGGCGCAATTTCTGCGGGTATTTTTGGGACAATTTCATTTGGTTTTGGAGACTGGCAAATTGCCTTAATAGTATTATTCTTTTTTATTTCGGCTTCTTTAGTTTCCAAGGATTCTATTGCAACAGAAGACAGCCACTCAGTAAAATTCAGGCGGAATGGAAGGCAGGTTTGGAGCAATGGCTTTTGGCTCTGCTTGTGGGTAATGATTTGGTTTATTTCGGAACAAACAATGTTTTTGGTGGCTTCGGTTGCTAGTATAGCTACAGCAACTGCTGACACATGGGCTACAGAATTAGGAACTAAGGATAAGGACAAAACATATCTAATTACCGATCTCAGTAAAGTAAAAGCCGGAACAGATGGAGCCATTAGTTTTAAAGGAAGTGCTGCTGCTTTATTAGGTTCTGCATTAATTGCGGCACTTTTTTGGTTAACCGTTGATGAAATAAGTGTTTTTACTCTAAGTATAATTACAATAACAGGTTTTATGGGGTGTTTGATGGATTCATATTTAGGAGCCAGATTTCAGGGTAATTCGTTAAAAATCCCTTTTCTTTCTAGCAATGAAAATGGTACCATAGTTCTTGATAATAATACGGTAAACTGGCTTTCAACCGGTACAGCATCAGTTTTGGTACTTTTAATAACTCTAATTATATAAAATGAAGTGGTATAGAAAATTACATTGGCAAATTATTATTGGTCTAATCGCCGGTCTTTTATGGGGTCTTATTTCGGCTTTAGCAGGATTTAATGAATTTACTCTAGACTTTATAAAGCCCTTTGGCTCTATTTTTATAACTCTTCTTAAGCTCATAGCTGTACCATTGGTTTTAGTTTCTCTGGTTGCCGGAGTAACCAGCTTAAACGATACAGCATCCTTGTCGCGAATGGGAGGGAAAACAGTACTCATCTATCTTTGTACTACAATTTTTGCAATCACTATTGGCTTAGTTTCGGTAAACTTATGGGAGCCGGGGAAAGCACTTCCTGAAGAAACTAAAATAGAGCTTCAGGAAACGTATAAGGATAATGTAAGCGAGAAAGAAGAAGGAGCTATGCTTGTAAAAGAGCGTCGTCCGCTGGATTTCATCGTAGGAATTGTCCCGGATAACTTTTTTAAATCGGCGAGTGAGAATTCAAATATGCTTCAGGTTGTATTTGTAGCAATACTGCTTGGCATTGGAATCATTAAAGTTGGAGGAGAAAAGGGAAAACTATTGGTAAATGTTTTCGATTCTTTTAACGATGTAATTATCAAAATAGTAGACTTGATAATGAAAACAGCTCCATACGGGGTGTTCGCGCTAATGGCAGCTCTAATTGTTGATTTAGCAGGAGATGATCTGGGAAAAGCAGGAGATCTTCTTTACGCTCTTGGAGCTTATTGTTTAGTAGTTGTTTCGGCACTTATTTTACATGTATTGCTGGTTTATACCGCTATGTTTAAGATTTTCACTAAAGTTAAACTAAGTACATTTTTTAAAGCCATCCGACCAGCTATGCTTCTTGGTTTTAGCACAAGTTCCAGCTCAGCGACCCTACCCGTTACTATGGAAAGGGTTGAAAAGAATCTTGGAGTAGATGAAGAAGTGGCTAGTTTTGTATTACCAATTGGAGCAACCATTAACATGGATGGAACAAGTTTGTATCAAGCTGTTGCTGCAGTATTTATAGCGCAAGCTCTGGGCATGGACCTAACAATATTACAGCAACTTACCATCGTAATAACCGCAACTTTAGCTTCGATAGGAGCGGCAGGTGTCCCAGGGGCAGGTATTGTTATGCTCGTAGTTGTTTTGCAAGCAATAGAAGTTCCCGTAGCCGGAATAGCACTAATCCTTGGTGTAGACAGGATTTTAGATATGTGTCGTACAACCGTAAATATTACCGGAGATGCAGCAGTAGCACTTACTGTAGCTTCTTCAGAAGGTAAATTAGGCGAACCAAATCTAGAGGATTAAAAAAATCGAAATATTTCAAATTTAACATGCCTTTTTGCTCAGAAATGGTTTAATTACTGGTTGACATACTGTATTGGAAACAATGGGAATGCCTATGGCGGAACCGCTACAAAACACAGCACTTTTTAAAAAACTACATATCGCCCTTTTTTTGCTTGTAATGTTATTAGTTACAAGCTCTGCGCATGCGCAATCTCTTTTATTACCGGGAGATATGGTGTTTGTATCTGTGAATTCAACTACAGATTCTTTTGAGTTTATACCTCTCATAAACCTCGAAGAAGGTACGCAATTCAGTATTTCCAATGGGATCTGGGAAAATAAAAATCAAGCTTTTTCAGACGAAGAAGTAGTGACATTTTTATCCCTCGGTACAATCGAGGCAGGCACGCCTATATCATTCAAAAATGGAAAGGCAAAAGGATTCCAAGTAGATGGTTCTTTATCTCTTTCAAAGAAATCAGAGCGATTATTTGTTTATCAGCAAGACCAAGATCTCAAAAGATTCATTTATCTTCTTGGATGGGGTGAAAAACAAAATCGAAGAGACAAATCATTCTTTGGTTCAGATATTCCGGAGGTTTTAGAAGAGCATAAAAACACAGTTCTTAAATTAGGCGAGAGCAATAATTATCAATATTTTATAAAAAACGGCGCAAGTGGTACTCCAAAAATGCTTTTAGGCTTTATTGCTGAACCAAGTTATTGGAGATCAAATGATGAAAAAGGGTTTTTAACTTTTGGTACGTCCTTTAATATTTTGAAAGCACCGGTCATCTTGTTTGATGAAAGTTTATCATCAACAAAGGAAAATATAGCTCAGAGATCGTTAAACGTTGCAATCTATGAACATGATGGATCTAAACTTACTGTTGATGTAGTTTATGATTCGGTAAACAGTTCTTTAAGCAGAGCTGAGATCAAAGATTTCAAATCAAAGCAAATAAATTTTACTGGTTTGATCGGAGATGCGGTTTATGAAATCGAATTACCTGTTGTTAATGATGAGGAGTATGAAGGAATTGAAACTGCAATTTTTACTCTTGAGAATTTAAGTAAAGGACGTTTTGGTGATTTTATCAGTCATGCGTTGATCGTATCTGACGATGAAATTCCGGAGATCAAACTGGAATTGGTAACTTATTTGGATCAAACTCTGCTTCTTGTCCACAACCTTGAAAGTAAAAGGGTAGATCTAAACAATTGGGAAATAGCCAGGGATGATTTCAGAGTTAATTTTTATAGAAATGATTTCTTAGAAGTCGGTGAAACTCTAGTAATTGTAAATGCGAAGGACGGAGCTCAACAGTTGCCTTTTAATAAATTAAAAATAGTGAATGTTGATGAATTTAATTTATTTGAATCAGGTGAAACTCTTGAATTAAAAGATTCGGAAGACAATAGAATTGCAAGTCTGTCCATCCCTAAAAACAGAAATATCAATAACGATTCAAATACCTTTGCCTCTGGTGAAAGCAATACTTCAAGTAGTGTTAAAAGAGATGCATCTGATAATTCTGAAACAAATACAGTAAATACACATTCTAAAGTATTGGTTAAGCCGGGCTGGAAACACATCACCAGTTCCGAGTTAAAAAATGCAGAATACCCTGAGTTGGATTTTTATTATTGGGACAACAAAGAATTAAAATTCAAGAGTATAGACCAGGAATTATCAGGTTCTGATGATATGATCTTGCTTGGTTATTTTGATGATGACGCTGCAAAAAATCTTCAAGAAAAAAAGAAACCAACATCAGATACAAAAGCAGACAGTAAAATAAGAATAAATGTAAGCGCGATAGATGTTGATCAGAATGGCAGAATAGAAGAAGCAGAAGGATTGAATTTGGTTATAAATTCTTCAGAAAGAGCTTTTAGGGTTAGTGCTTTTACTAATGCTCTAAAGGAAAAGCTGAATTTAAGTTATTTGCCGGAATTATTTTATAGCGCTGAAAATTTTGAAAGTATTTCTAAGTTTGAGAATGATGCTACAATCCTGCCAAATAAGTTGTTTTGGGTAAAATTTAAAAGCATTATAGAAAAAGAGGAATTCGAAATTGATGTTGAAACTCTTAATGCAGAACAAATTGATTTAAAAGACGAAATCGAAAAAGGACTGCTGGAACTTGAAATTATTGGTGGGAAAGAACCTGTTTCTTTATCCGTTTCTTTTTTAAAGGATGATGAAGAATTAAACAATGAAGTAACTTTGGATCTTTATAAAGAGTTGTATCTGAATGATTTCAAAAACACTTCATTCTCTGCATTCTCGAGTGAGAATAATTATTCTGTTTTTGAGATAAAGAGAACATCAAACAATGTAACTAGATTACCTCTTAACTTTGCTTCTTCGAAAGATGGAGAATTTGAGCTTAAGGTAAAAGAATGGATCGATATTCCTGAAGGATGGGTTATTAAAATAAAGGACCTCAAAGAAGATCGCTCTTATGAATTAAATGAAAGCTGGTCCTTTAAATTTGACTATTTCAATAGCGCTAACTTAGATGATAATAGAGAACAAAATGAGATCCGGTTTCCAACAATTGAGGATCGGTTTGTATTGCGAGTTATTCCGGAGTCTCAGCTCATAAACGAAATTGAAGATGAACTGCCTAAAAGCGTAGAATTGCATCAAAATTACCCTAACCCTTTTAATCCATCTACAACATTGTCATTTTATATGCCGGAAGAAGGTGAAATCAAACTTTCAATTTTTAATATTGTAGGACAGCCTGTCGCTGTTTTATTGGAAGGAACTAGAGCTCAGGGTGAACATAGTTTAGAGTGGGATGCTTCGGATATGCCTAGTGGAATTTACATTTACCAATTAGAAGTTGGTACAAAAATCATGACAAGAAAAATGACCCTTGTCAAGTAATAGAAATCAACACAAACACAAAATAAATCCATCAACCAAAAAATGGTAACTAAGAATATTCAAGGTATCGATGTTCCCGAAATCGGACTTGGCACTTTTAAACTCATTGGGAAAGAATGTGAGCAAATTGTTAAACTAGCTCTGAATCTAGGTTATCGGCATATAGACACTGCTCAGGAATATAAAAACGAAAGAGAGATAGGCTTAGCTATTAAACAAGCTCATATTCCAAGAGAAGATATTTTTCTTACTACAAAAATTTCCATGCTCAATATGGAGCCGGACGATGTGATAAAATCAACAGAACGGTCTTTACAGGAATTAGATGTTCCATATCTCGATCTGTTACTAATCCATTGGCCAAACCCTGATGTAGATATAGAAAAAACTATTGAAGCAATGCTCTCTATAAGAGACCAAGGAAAAGCATTGAATATTGGAGTAAGTAATTTCCCAATGAAACATCTCAAGGAAGTCAATGATGAGTTGGCCGCTCCAATTTTTTGCAATCAAGTGGAGTACCATGCTCTCTTAGGTCAATTTGATCTGCTGGATTATGCTGCAGAAAACGATCTTATGGTAACTGCATATAGCCCACTGGCTCAGACCAAAGCATTGGAAAACCCGTTGATCAAAGAGTTGGCTGAAAAGTATGGAAAGACTCCCGCTCAAATTGCACTTCGATGGCTGATAGAACAAGAGCAAGTGGTAGTTATACCAAAGGCGTCAAACAGAGCTCACCTGGAAGAAAACCTTGATATCTATGATTTTATACTGGAAGATGACGATTTTTATGCAATAGATGAGCTTCCGAAAGATCAAAGGAATGTAACTCCAGAATTTGCACCCGACTGGGATGCTGTTTGATATCATGCTTTGAGAACTAAGCTTGTTCTAATTTAGCCTGAGCAATTATTTCACCATTCTGGTTTTCCAGTTGATGTAAAGTTGACTTGTGCTCTAATGATTGCATTTTAGATGAAATAATATCTCCGTTTACACTTTCCCGTAAAAAGAGAATATCCACTTTGTTCACTCGTGAAATCTGTCCTGCATTCATAGGCTCTTGCATCCATTCTAAATAACGAGCATTATTTACATGTTGGTTCATATCTAGATCAGATCTCCGAACAGGAATCTTTTTTCCTGATGAAGACTCTTCTACCTTAGGGATCTTATCAGAACGGACGTCAAGCACATGGTCGCGATCTGATAATCGTGTATTTAAAATATCTTCAGTCATTCTAGTTGGGCGGCGACTTTTAAGATTGATCATCATCCAATAACTAAGACAAACCCCTAATTCATTTTTGTCTGCGTCTAGGATTCTATAATTTCTGTAAGCCCGTAATGCGTCGCCTGCGGCCGGCCATGTTTCTATTGTAACAGATTCCCTCCACTTTGGAAATCGATCTACTTTGATGTCCATTCTGTGAAGAACCCAGGTAAGGCCCTGTTTGTGCAGATCAGTTATATCAAAATTAAGAAGCAATGCATGATTCCCGGCTACTTCCTGAAATAAACTACAAATCGAAGAAAGAGTGATCTTACCTGAAGTATCTACTTCGCTGGCACGGATCTTAAACTCTTCTGAATAAATCGCGGTGGTATTCATTGTTTTCATTTATTTAATAAAGAGAACTTAAAAAATGTGAATACAAGTTCCCTCATAAAAAAAGAAACCTTAACTTATAGAATGTTAACAAAACGGATTATCCCTTGCTTGGATATAAAAGAAGGCAGAACAGTTAAAGGAGTAAACTTTGAAGGGTTGCGAGACGCAGGTGATCCTGTGGAACTTGCGCAGCGTTACTCGCAAGAAGGTGCTGATGAACTTGTTTTTCTAGATATAACAGCTACTCTTGAGAAGAGAAAGACCTTGATTGAGCTGGTTAAGAGAATATCCAAACATATCAATATCCCATTTACTGTTGGAGGCGGAATCAAAACGGTGGAAGAAATTGAGGAGTTGTTGAAAGCAGGAGCTGATAAGGTTTCTTTAAATAGCAGTATTGTAAAAGATCCGTATTTGATAAACAAAGCATCCAAGGTTTTTGGAGCTCAGGCTATAGTAGCAGCAATAGATGCAAAGAGAGTGGATAAGAATTGGGATGTATTCATCAAAGGAGGAACCGAAAACACCGGAAAAAATGCTTTAGACTGGATGGTTGAAGCAGAGGAAAGAGGCGCAGGAGAAATCTTACTCACAAGCATGGATAGAGATGGAACCAAGAATGGATTTGATCTTGATTTATTATCAATGGCTAATAAAAGAGTACAGATTCCTGTAATTGCCAGTGGTGGAGCCGGAAACATTCAACACTGTATTGATGCTATAGAAGTTTCAAATACAGATGCTGTTCTTGCCGCCAGCATATTTCATTTTAAAGAGATTGAAATTTCTGAGCTAAAGAAAGCAATGCATGAAAGAGGAATTCCGGTAAGAACGACTCTTAAGGAATAAATTTAAATTTTATTTTTTAAGTCAGAATAGGCTAAAATCCTAAATAACATAAATATTCTTTTTTTGAAGGAAAGCGCTTTTCCAGATTCTGAAATTCACATTTAGCAAAAAACGTGAATTTGAAAACTATCTATTTATAGTTTAGTACCTAACTTATTAAAGCTGACTAAAATCAAGCTCCATGAGCATATTTGAAATAGTGCCAAAAATTGCTCTTTTTTAAGCTTCTATTCTCTTAAAAAAAAATGGCAGGATCAATAAAATGTCTAAGAAATTTAAATATTGCTCTGAAGAACATTCAGCTTGTGGAGTTGGTTTTGTAGCTAGTAGAAAAAAAAGTTACACACACCAACATTTAAAGGAAGGTTTGCACGCTTTAAAATGTGTAGAACACAGGGGTGCATGTGCAGCTGATGGTGTAACCGGAGACGGTGCGGGTATAATGACTGACATTCCGTTTGATATGCTTGGGTTCGAAAAAGACACCGTTGCAGTAGCTACCTTATTTTTAGCCACTAATGAAGTAAAAAGAAGATCTGCATTACACATTTTTGAGAAAAATTTCGCTTTCTTCGGGTTAGATATTTTAGATTATAGAGATGTACCCGTTAATCATTCTGTGTTGGGAAAAGATGCCTCTAAGAATGTGCCAATTATTAAACAGGCAATTATAAAAAGACCGGAAAGAAGTAAAACGAATCTATCTTTTGATAAGCGATTATATAGCGCAAAACAACTCACGAGATCAAAGTTGTCAGCGGCATCCTTAATAAGGAGTTTACATTTTGCATCATTATCAGCACAGACCATTGTTTATAAGGCATTAACAAAAGCAGATGTGTTAGATCAGTTTTATCCTGACCTGAGAAATGAGAAATTCACAACTCGTTTTTGCCTATTTCATAGACGATTTAGTACCAACACAAGAACTTCATGGGACAAAATTCAACCGTTCAGGCTTATCGGGCATAATGGAGAGATCAATACGATAGCAGGAAATCGTTCTTGGGCAAAATCCAGAGAGAAAATGATCGGCGCCGAGCGAAACGAAATTTTAACCCGAAAAAATATCAGTGATTCCGGAAGTTTAAACGAAATGGTTGAAGCACTTCGGTACAGAAGTAGTATTCCAAATGTTGAAGATATACTGGCTATTATGATGCCACCTGCAACAGAGGGAAATAAATTTTATAAATTTTGGAGTAGAGCAATGGAACCTTGGGATGGCCCCGCTTTCATTTCTTACGCAAATGGTTATACAATCGGAGCTCGGTTAGATAGAAATGGATTTCGTCCTTGCAGATGGGTGAAAACCGAAGATCATTTTTACCTTTCTTCTGAGGCAGGCACTTTTCATATAGATGAAAAAAATATCGAAGGAAAAGGAACGCTCTATGCAGGCAGAGGAGTCACTGTAGATTTGAGTTCAGGTGATGTTTTATTCAGGGATCCGAGTTACTCTAAAGAAAACCATGATGCTACGTTCGATGCTCGACTTAAACCAATCCCAGAATTAGTTGGAGGCATTGGACAAAGCTATAAAGATAAATTAGCCATTTTTAGCTATACAGATGAAGAGCTTTCAAAAGTTATTTATCCAATGGCAGAAACAGGAAAAGAACCGGTAGGTTCTATGGGGGATACTGCACGTCTTGCAGTGCTTTCCACAGAACCGAGATCTTTTTTCGATTTCTTTTTCCAAAATTTTTCTCAGGTTACCAATCCCCCTTTGGATTATATACGAGAAAAAGTAGTGACCGATCTCACTGTTCACTTGGGTAAGAAACCTAATATTTTTGAGCCTAAAGAACTTCTTCCCGCAGCTCCCGCGTATGAGCTGAAAAGTCCATTTCTGAGTTTAGCTCAAATGGAGTACCTGAGAAATTTGATAAAGAACCATGAACCTTCTGATAGAGTAGTTCCTTTTGAAATTGGAACTACATTTAAAAGAGATCATGGCACGGTAGGATTCAAAGCAAAGCTACAATCAATTGGTGAAGAGGCAATTGAAGCAGTTCGAAACGGTTACACAATATTGATTTTGAGTGATAGAGCTTCAGATTATGAAAATCCAGCTATTCCATCACTTTTGGTTCTGCGAAAAGTTGTTAACACACTAAATGATGCAGGTTTAAAATTAAATGCATCCGTAGTTATTGATACAGGCGAAGTTAAAAGCACCCATCATGCTTCAGCATTAATCGGTTTTGGAGCACAGGCAGTATGTCCATACATCGCATTAGATATTGCACGAAACGATGATCATCGTTCATTAAGGGATCTTGATGCGGATATTAAGGAGAAAAATCTGCTTCATGCTTTTGATACAGGTTTGCTTAAGATCATGGCAAAATCAGGGATTTCAGTAGTTAGAAGTTATCAAAGTGCAAAAATGTATTCTGCGCTTGGCTTGGGTCCTAATGTTATCAAGGAATATTTCCCCCAGGTTCAAAGCCCAATTGGTGGACTAGAGATCGATCAAATTGCAGAAAAAGTATTGAAACGGATTCAGGATATTTCAGAAGAAGACCTGAAAAGTTATAAGCCCATAAAAAGTTATCAATACAAAGAGCATGCTCGTGATAAGATGGGTGAAAAGCATTCGATGACTAATTCGAGATCAAAAATCATTCATGAATTGGTTCGAGACAAAGAACTGGATCTCACAGATATGTCTCTATTTGAAGAGTATTTAAAACTGGGATCAAATGATGAGCCGGTTACTCTTCGGCATCTGCTTAAAGCTAAAGTATTAGATAAAGAATTGCCTTTAGATAAGGTTAAACCGGTTTCTCATATTCTTCAAAAATTTGGTTCCGGGGCAATGTCTTTTGGAGCCATAAGTGCGGAATCTCAAAGAGATATCTTTCTGGCTATGAAAGAGATCGGAGGTCGCTGTAATAGCGGAGAAGGGGGAGAGAATCCCTATTATTTTACTGAAGGAATTTCTGCTTCGGTAAAACAAATTGCATCAGGCCGATTTGGTGTAACTGCCGAGTATCTTGTTTCTGGTAAAGAAATCCAGATCAAAGTTTGTCAGGGTGCAAAACCCGGGGAAGGCGGGCAGTTGATGGGATTAAAAGTAAATGAAGACATCGCAAAAGCCCGATTTGCAAATCCCGGCTTTGATTTGATATCGCCACCACCTTTGCATGATATTTACAGCATTGAAGATCTTAAACAATTGATTCATGATCTGAAGCAACTGCATCCAAATGGGAGAGTAAGTGTAAAGCTTGTTTCCGGAGTTAATGTAGGTACAATAGCAGTTGGAGTTGCCAAAGCCGGCGCTGATACAATCCAGGTTTCCGGGGGAGAAGGAGGAACGGGAGCTGCATCATTAAGTTCTATGAAGCATGCAGGTCTACCTTGGGAAATTGGGCTACTCGAAGTTCATCAATCATTGGTAGAAAATGATCTTCGAGATCATGTTTTACTTAGAACAGATGGAGGCCTTTCGAGCGGAAAGGATATTGTTTTAGCGTCTATTCTTGGGGCAGAAGAATTTGATTTTGGAAAGCTATTACTTATTGCTGAAGGTTGTGTAATGGCTCGTATCTGTGAGAAAAATACATGTCCGACAGGTATCGCTACTCACAATCCTAAGTTCAAAGCAAAGTATAAAGGTCATAAGGACCATATAGTAGATACGTTAACTTATTTAGCAGAAGATGTAAGAAGAGAATTAGCTGCAATCGGTGAAAGATCCCTTCAGCAAATAATGGGAAAGACGGAATTGCTTACAATCAATGAAAATCATCAAGCATTGATCACTGAGTTGGGATTAGATCTGAATTTTTTTACTTCAGCACCTAGCTATCATAAAGAAGAAGATATGGAATCTCTTTCAGATCCGATAAGTGCATTGAACTCAACTATTGTTCAAGATCTAGAAGAGAAGATCCAGAAGAACGAACCCATTGATGAAGAATATGATATCATAAATACCGATCGATCTACATTAGCAACTCTTTTTGGATTATTAGCAGATAGAGAAAGCAATTATAGGTTAGCCTCCATCAAAAATAAAAAGACAAAAGTTCAGCCTTACACCCAAGAAATAAATTTAACATTTAATGGTAGTGCCGGGCAAAGTTTTGGAGTGTTTCAAACAAAAGGAGTTAATGTTAGACTAATTGGCGAAGCAAATGATTCTGTGTGTAAATCTATGTCGGGCGGAAAAACAGTAATTGTACCTCCCAAAAATGCGAGCTATAAGCCTGAGGATAATGCAATTATTGGCAATTGTGCTTTATATGGAGCTACAAATGGTAAGTTTTATGTATATGGTCAGGCAGGTGATCGTTTTGCAGTGCGTAATAGCGGTGCGACGGCTGTTGTGGAGGGTACAGGGCTTCATGCATGTGAATACATGACCAATGGAACAGTTGTGATTCTGGGGCAAACCTCGAATAATATCGGAGCAGGAATGACAGGAGGAGAACTTTTTTTGTACGAAGATCCCCAAACAAGAATAAATAGTGAATACATTACTAAGCAGCCAATGTCAGATGGAGACTTGGAAAAACTTCGGATGATATTGGAGGATTACTACAATGAGACGAAATCAACGAAAGCGAAATATATAATAACAGATTGGAAAAACGTGGGAGAAAAGTTCAGTAAGTTTGTGCCGCATTCTATGATCGAAAAAGTAGCTATTTCGGAAGAAGCATCAACAAAATAAGTTAGAATGTTTATAGTTGAGGTTCTTCGGTTAACTTTTTCTTTAAAACTTTTAATTCGTCTCTCCTACGAACGTAACATCTGTGCTCCCATCTGGATATATAACTTACTCCGACAAATAACAGCCCGAAAACAATGGAGTACCAAATTGGTTTATCACTCAGGATCAAGCTTAGCAGTGACAAGGCAAATGTTGCAGGCCAAAAGCCGTAGAACATTCCTTTAGAGAGGCTTACTTGATATTCAGCAATAGATAAAGCGTGCTCAAGATCGCCAAGCATAGAGCGTTCAAAATCAATTTTTCTTTTTTTCCGAAGCATACGATTAACTCCGGAATACATTGCAATCATTAAAAATAAAACGATCGCTATATAAGAAAAGATATTTCCACCATCATCCATTAAATCAAAAACAACAATGATGCCCCCGGCAAGTAATCCGGAAAATATGAGTATCCACTCGGAGATATTCGCAGTTTTACCTGCTTTGCGTCCTTTTGCCAATATCTTTTGGTGAAGTGCTTCTTCTCTGATCACATACATAGGTCTGTTATTTTGTGAGTCCCATATTTTTTGGAGTTCGTCAAATTGCATGGTGCTCCGGTTTTTGTGATTGTTCAGTTAAATGCTTTTTTATTCGATGGATTTTCACCCCAATGTTACTTTCTGATATTCCGAGAATTTCAGCCATTTCTTTGTAGCTAAAGCCATCCAGCATCAACAAGGTTATAGAACGATCAATTTTGTCAAGCTTAGTTATTTCATGATATAACCAGTCTAATCGTTCATCAATTTCTTCTTCTGAATGTTCAAGTATATGTTCCACATGTTGAAGACTCTGTCGGCCTTCTTCATGCTTTTTATGTTTTCGTTTCCAGTTCAAAGCTACATTTAGTGCAACGCGATATAGCCAGGTACTTACTTTAGATTTTTCTTTAAAATTCGGAATTGACCGCCATATCTGAATAGAAATTTCCTGGAACAAATCATCCTGATCGTTAGAAGTAAAGGCATATGCCCGTACTACTTTAAAAAGCAGAGGTTTAAATTCATTGATCCAGAGATCGAAAATGTCTAATTGTTTTTTGTTATCCATACATCATGTGCTCAATGCATTAGTACCAAAGATGGGATGATTTCTTACAATTAAAATGAACTTTTTTTTGATAATCATTATTTATGATGTTTTTGATAGATAAGCGTATTTAATTTCATATTAAATTTGAACAAACCTTTGACTGGGGTTCATAAAATGATGACCTTTGGCACGGAAACTAAAAGAATGTAAGAGCATGAGTTTATCAAAAACTTTGACGAAGAAAGACTATAAATTTCTGATTGAATTGGAAGAACTGTTGTACGAACGGAAAGAGGATATGCCTAAAGGTTCTTATACCACTTCCATGTATAAAAAAGGATTGGACAAAATTGCTCAGAAAGTAGGAGAGGAAGCGGTAGAAACAGTTATCGCTTCTAAAAATAGCGGCGATAAAGAAACAATTGCAGAAGCTGCCGATCTGCTTTTTCACTTGATGTTATTACTTGCAGAGAAAGAAATTCCTATGCACAAGGTGATAAAACTACTCCGTAAACGTCACGATAAAGGAAATCATAAGCACATTGGTGAGTGAGAGGTAACCTTTGCGAAGTGATCTCAAGATATTTATACAATCCGACTTATAGCTGATAACTTCTAATGTTACAGAATCGTGATGCTGATTTGTTATTAATCACTCAATTTAGGAGTGAACATAAACAAAAGGCGGCGCATGAAGTATCTGGTTCTTACTTTTTTTCTCATAATTTCTTTCCAAACTAGTGCAATTGCCCAAGAGAAAGACCAAGGAGAGTTATTCTTATCTTTACTTGAAGAGAGAGCATCTTCTGAAATAGATAATACGTTAAGCCACATCGAAAGTAAGTGGAGAGACGGATTCTCAGTGATGGCAATAGAAACGATTTCATTATCCAGAGACCAAAAAGTAGTTTCCGAACTTATAAGAATGTTAAAAGAGCAGGAGCAATTACAAGAAGCAGAAACCTTTAATGAGTTATTTTCATGGCTCTGGAGATCGGATGAGAAACTTACTTCCGATTATGCATCTTTTAAAGCTGAACTTTATGGACCTATTGATGCTAAATTCACGGAGTATTTTGAAGGACATCAGGATGAACGTTCCATTCGCTTAGACGAGATACGTTGGGGCGGAGTTCGGCAAGATGGAATTCCTCCATTGAGAGATCCCAAAATGATATCAGCAAAGGAAGCTGATTACTTAGGCGACAAGGATGTTGTTTTCGGAATAGAAGTGAATGGTGATGTAAGAGCGTATCCAAAGCGAATCTTGGCTTGGCACGAAATGTTTGTGGATGAAGTAGGTGGAGAAAAGTTAGCCGGTGTGTATTGCACACTTTGTGGCACCGCTATTCTTTTTAAAACCGAATATGAAGGAGTAAATCATGAAATCGGTACAAGTGGATTTTTATATCGCTCCAACAAATTGATGTACGATAAAGCCACCCAATCTTTATGGAATACTTTGCAAGGCAAACCTGTAGTTGGGCCGCTGGTAGGGAAGGGAATTCGATTAGAACATTTAAGTGTGGTTACCACAAATTGGGGCGAGTGGAAAAAGCGTCATCCAAATACTAAAGTGCTTTCCTTAGAAACGGGGCATCAACGCGATTACAGTGAAGGAGCTGCATACAAGAGCTATTTTGCTACTGATCGGTTAATGTTTAATACACCGTTTAACGATCAAAGATTGAGCAATAAAGATGAAGTGCTCGCGCTCCGCTTTGATGATGTGCCGGATAAGCAATTAGCTATTTCGGCTAAGTTTTTGGCGAAAAATCCGGTTTATCAGGATGAACTAGGTCAAACTAAATTTGTAGTTTTTACAGATGATTCTGGTGCAAATCGAGTGTATGAAAGTGGTTCAATTTCTTTCAGATCTTTTGATAGAAATACAAGAGTTACAGATCAATCAGGCAAGACTTGGACACTAACTGAAAGTAAGCTTATTGCTGAATCCGGTGAAGTTCTTGAACGTTTGCCATACCATAGGGCATTTTGGTTTGGCTGGTTAGCTGCTTTTCCTGAGACGGAATTGGTTAAGTAAAAAAAATCTTGATTAACTAAAATAAATAATCAATAAAAAAGCCCGAATCAATTAAGATCCGAGCTTTTCTCTCTCATTACCGGATTTGAACTAGTTATTCGTTTCCAGTACAATATCTTCTTCAAGATCTACATCTTCGCCTTCTTCTACTTCTATATCAGTGATGGTAGAATCACTATAAGCTTCGTTTGTAGATCTGATTTCAATCTTATAAGTATTGTCATCTAGACCTATGATTCTGAAATCACCATTTTCATCAGCTTGCGTTCCTGAAGTGTCAGTACCTGCAATGGCATACACAAAGGGATTTGCTTCAATAGGTAAAATTTTTCCGGAAATACTTCCTGATGAAGTAAGGTTTGCAGTTTTAAGAACGGGTTTAAGACTGTAACTGCCGTTTCCACGAACTACAATTGATCTGGAAGCATCAAAATCAATTACGAGATCATATACCTGATCCGCTTCGATATCCGCTTGAACAAGTAATTTATAGCCAGATGTTTGTCCGCTGGGAGTGTCTAACTGAATGGTTTCTCCGCTGTTCAATACAACATTATTTTCATCACCGAGTACTAAACGTACTTGATTATATCTTCCTTCTTGTAATTCCACTTCTCCAAGATCTAAAGTAGCACCATTTTGGTAATCCAGAAGATTCACGGTAATGGTATCGTTAAATACCACTTTCCATCCTTCATCCTCTAACTCTTCATCATTCATATCTTCAGTTTCATCAAGATCATCGTCATCGTCATTTGATTTAACTAAGACCTGATGAATCTCAATATTAACTTCTGCGTAATCTGCAGGGGCATCAGTTAAAGAAACTCTCATAGTTCCGGAACCGTCTCCACTACTGCAAGCTGTTAGTCCAAAACCAATTAGAATAGCAATGAACCCAAGGATTTTGTTTGTAAACTTATTTACTGATCGTAACATGTTTTGTTTTTTGAAAGTGTGAATTTAAACACTTGAACATGCTGAATAGTGATAAGTTCCGAGCTTTAATTACTGTTATTTTAGAATAGGAGGATAGATGAGTATCAATCAGATTTCTTCCCCAAACATAATCCGATGCTCGTCTATTGTTTTTATACCGAACTCCCTTTGCCCCCAGGGTTTGTCAGCGAGTTCAGAAGTGATTAACACTTTTTTATCTAACAGTTCTTGATAAAAAGCTTCTACATTTTCCATTTCCACAT
>Ga0189291_100333_pt1 | contig 20877 bp, 21 predicted proteins | sample UW1redminimetaG_FD_130331 | JGI IMG/M metagenome (GOLD analysis project Ga0189291, IMG submission 130331) | Marine microbial communities from the Costa Rica Dome - UW179B-red mini metaG | ecosystem: Environmental > Aquatic > Marine > Oceanic > Photic zone | place: Costa Rica: the Eastern Pacific... | reverse complement strand
GCTTCCTCGATCTGCTGCGGGCAGATGAAATGGATGTGGCTGTCAAAGCCGCCAGCGGTGAGGATCTTGCCTTCGCCGGCGATCACTTCCGTGCCGGGCCCGACGATGATGTCGACGCCGGGCTGGGTGTCGGGATTGCCGGCCTTGCCGATGGCGGCGATGCGGCCGTCGCGCAAGCCGATATCGGCCTTGAAGATGCCGGTGTGATCGACCACCAGCGCATTGGTGATGACCGTATCCACCGCGCCGTCGGCACGGGTGACCTGGCTTTGGCCCATGCCGTCGCGGATCACCTTGCCGCCGCCGAACTTGACCTCCTCGCCATAGGTGGTGAAGTCCTTCTCCACCTCGATGAACAGCTCGGTGTCGGCAAGCCGCACCTTGTCGCCGACGGTCGGTCCGTACATGGCGGCATAGGCGGCGCGGGTAATTTTGGCGGGCATGAGCTATCCTCGGTTCGTTCAAAACTCACTTATCAAGCAAGCAAAAAATGGGCCATCATCTGGTTTCCAGAGCGCGGGCAAGCACCTCGATGCGCTCGCGGGTCAGACGGGCGAGGCAAAGGCTGCCGACCATCGGCTCGGCGGTTCCGCCGAACACCTCGTAGGCTTCATATCCGCATTGCGCATCGCGAAACTTGATCCAGGCTCGCTGGGCGTCGCGCAGCGCTTCGAGCGTGGTGGGCGCGCCGCGTTCGCGGGCCATGTCGGCGACATACTCATCATTGGACTTGGCTGCAGCAACGATATCGGGCCAGAGCGCATTGAGGTCAGCGTCGGCCTTCTCATAGTCGACACCGGCGCAGTAGGTCATGGCAGGCTGGGTCTGCGGATCGATGCAATCGGGCAGATTGTCGGCAAGCGCGGGGCCGGTGAACAGCACAGCCACGCACAGAAGGTAAAACGGGCGGAACGACATCATGGCGTATCCTTTCATTTGACGGCCCGGCTGACGAGCCGCTTGCGGTTGGCGCGGGTCTTGGTGGTCAATGACTTCGCTGCAACAGAGACAACCTCATCGACACGGCCACCCCTGATTGCCTTGGTTGTGGCGACCGCCGCCGCTTTGGCGAAGGCCGGGGGCTTTTCCGCAAGCATCCGCCGGCTTTCCGATTTCGCCACCGGCCAGATTCCAGCCATACCCATCATGCGCATGGTGACGACGGCCTGCGCCTCGAACGCCAGCGTGCCGACCTCAAGGCTGGCGCGCCACAGATCGAACGGAGTTGTCTTGCGACGTGCCATTACAGTTTTCCCATCACCTTCTGCCGAAAGCCATAGACCTCGCGACCGCCGGACAGCGGCACCAGCGTGACATCGCGTTCCTGGCCCGGCTCAAACCGCACCGCGGTTCCCGCCGCGATGTCGAGCCTGAGACCACGGGCCTTTTCGCGATCAAAGCTCAAGGCCTCATTGGTCTCGTAGAAATGATAATGGCTGCCGACCTGCACCGGCCGGTCGCCGGTGTTGGCGACCTTGAGCGTGACGGTTGCAGCGCCCGCGTTGAGTTCGATGTCGCCATCCGGCGTGATGATTTCACCTGGGATCATCTGCGGTTTTCCTTTTCGCTGTGCGTATCGATCTCGGCCTGAAGCCGGGCGGCGGAGGCATCGAAGCGGGCTTCAAGAGCGGGCTCGAGACCGCGGCAGACATCAACGACGCGCCGGGCCCATTTGAGGTATCGCGTGCCTGCCTTGACGTCGAAGTCCGCGGCGGGATGACCGATCATTTCTTCCACATTGGAGGTCTTGTCGGCAAGTTTCAAGCGCTTGACTCGCGGCCCGGCGGCGGCGGTGTGGCTGACCTGGCGGGCGCGGCGTTTCTTGCCCTTGAGGCCGGGCGGATCGGTCACGTCCATCACCAGATCGGCGATCTCGTCGCCAAATTCAGCCCGCACGATTGTCTCGGTGACATCGGTATCTTCCACCGTGTCGTGGAGATAGCAGGCCGCGACCAGCACCGGATCGAAAGTTTCCAGCTCGGCGCACATGAGGGCGACTTCGGCGAGGTGGTTGAAATAGGCGTCGCCGGCGACCTCGCGGATAATGCCGTCATGCGCTTTCGCCGCGAACAGGACAGCCCTGGCGATGCTCCGGTGATGGCCAGCCTGATCGGACACCGTTCATCCTCACCTGATCGGTTCGTGCACGGTCACCAGTTTGGTGCCGTCGGGGAACGTGGCCTCGACCTGGATGTCGTGGATCATCTCGGCGATGCCGTCCATCACCTGGTCGCGGCTGATCACGTGGGCGCCGGCTTCCATCAGGTCGGCCACGGCGCGGCCGTCACGGGCACCCTCGACGACGAAATCGGTGATCAGCGCGATGGCTTCGGGATGGTTGAGCTTGACGCCCCGTTCAAGCCGCTTGCGCGCGACTATTGCCGCCATGGCGACGAGCAGCTTGTCTTTTTCCCTCGGGGTCAGGTTCATGGCATCTCTTTCATATCGACCAGACTTTCGGCATGCCGCCTTGCGGATTGAGCAGGCGGATCAATGGTACCAGCACTTTGCGCAGTTCATAGCTGTCTTTGGCAACCAGCCTCGCAAGAAGCTTGCCAGTTTCGGGCATTCCGATCCCGGGCTGCCGTGCCGAAAGGTAACTGGCACTGCCGGATGTGCCAATCATCCGGCGCGCCGCCTCCAACCCGGCTTCGGCGTCCGGCGCCACCAGCAGCACCGTCGCCATCGCCAGGCCGCCACCGGCGACGGCCGCGTGATCCAGCGTTGCGGCGATATCCGGGCCCAGCCGCATGGCTTCGGCATGCAGCAGACGGCCATCGAGCCGGACGCGCCAGGAATCGTGGAAATGGCCCTCGGTGACCGCTTCCTTCATGGCGAGACGGCCAAACACCACCGGTTCGACCATCAGCAGGCGGGACCCCGCCGCCATGTCCACTTCGATGGAACGGGCCAGCCGCGCCCGGTCGAACAGGATGGTTTCCTGCGGCAGCCAGGCAAGCGAGCTTGCCGGATTGAGCTTGAGTTTCACGGAAACGCACGCTTCAGTCTGGCCGTGCGCCTTGTAGGTCTTCTCGCAGGCCTGGGTGGCAAGCGTCATCGACGCGCCCTCGCCCGCCTCGAAGCTCCAGTCCATCCGGTCGCCGCCGGTCAGGCCGCCGGCGGTGTTGATCAGCACGGCCTCAAGCGGAAACCCGCGCGGCACACGGGGCACGCGAATACGGGCCGAACCTTCCTGGAACAGACGGTCGATGCGGCTCTCACCGGCCGACAGCTTGACCGACAGACAGCCGGCACCGCGGGTGCGCTGCAATGCCACAGAGGTTTGCGGTTCGGGAAGGGGAAACAAGGAAGTCATCGGCGCCCTTAACAATCTCGTCTCCGATCATCGGAAAAGCCTTGCCCGGGTGCAAGTTGTTTTGGCTGGCAGCGGATTGTTGCGGGAGCGACGCACCGAATTTTGATTAATCGACAGGCACTTGGACTAAATTTTACGCACAAGCCACGTGGGCAACGCGCAGGCATGCATCAGTTGTCGCCCCGCGTCGCTTGAACGCCCGTTGCTGCCGCGTTGCCAATTTTTTCGGCCCGCATGCAACCAATCGCCGTACACGGCGTTGAACTGGCGAAACAATCACAGACTGGCGCGAAAGGACTGACCATGTTGATTTCAACGCTTGCACTTGCGATGAGCATCGCCATGATGGTGTCGGCCATCGTTATCTTGTACAATGAAACAATGGCCCGGAAGCAGCCGCCCTCATTCGAGTAAGTTTGCCTCCGATTGTATATTGTGCATCACGATGGAGCCTTTGATGACCAGACTCGTACTTTCTACCGTTGCAGCTGTGGCCCTTCTTGCCGCTGCCGGCTGCACCACCACTGAAAAACGGGCCGGCACCGGCGCGGTTGTGGGCGCTGGAACAGGCGCACTGATCGCCGCAGCGACCGGCAGCAGCGGTCGCGGTGTTGCCACCGGCGCACTGATCGGCGGAGCAGCCGGAGCCCTGATTGGCGCTGCCACAACACCGGGCATGTGCCGTTACCGCGACGCCTACGGCCGCATCTATGAAGCAGCTTGCTAACGCTTTCAAGCTTCCGAGAAAGCCCTGTACGCCGGAATATTGTCCGGGAGTGCGGGGCTTTTTTTGTTTGCGGATCCAGACCCGTCAACCGGGGCGCTTCGCATTACTCGGCGAGAAATTCCGGAGCGTAGGCCAATGAACGCCCGCCGCCGCCCTTGAAATGCAGGACCAGGCTGTCCGCTTCGGCCGTGACATCGGTCAACGCCGCCTCACCCGGGCCAACCGCGCAGGCGCCGACCACTTGGCGAATAATGATCTTCCGATCAGCGCCAAGATCAAAGGCGGTCGGGATGCCTGACCGGTTGAAGTCATTCTCGCCGCACGAATCGGCATGCCCCAGCGGCGACGCCCGCGCATCCTCGATACCCAGCACACCGGTGTGACGCCCCGACCAGGGCGCATAATCGCGCCCGCCATTGCTCATCCAGAGCATGGTGACCGGCAGCACATCCGGGCGCTTGAGCACGATGATCCGGTCCTGTTCCGCCCTGCGGCTGACGACACTCCAACCGAGCGAACGATCCGGCGCTTCGACAAGCGTCAGGAAATCCTCATTGCGGTCGCCGACCGGGTAGACGGTCAGGTCCGCCGCGCCGCCTCCCGAGAGCGGAAACGCGGCCAGATCGGAAGTGTGCGCCGGATAGGCTAGGATCGAGCGGCCACGCGCCGGGTCCGTCTCCAGCGCTTCGGGCGGCGTTGCTACCTGCGACTTGGGAGAAAATGCCAGATCGCCACCATCCGCCATATGCACCATGACGTGATGGGCAGCGGAGACAGCACCTGCGCCACCAGTAAAACTATGCTGCTGATAGACAAACGGATGACCGGCAATCAGCGTGATCCGCTTTTCGACCGTGGCCCCCATCACCTTTTTCTCAAGCCGGAAGGTAACGCTCAGGCGCTCCCCTTCCCGGATGGTCTCTATATGATCCCAGGCGCTGTTGGCCGGCCAGCCGTGCGACGGCGCCGGCTCGATATCGTTGCGGCCAAACGGCGCACAGAGAAAATCGCCCGACAGCCGTTTGACGTTCGGCGCGGTGCCATCGGGGAATTCCGCCTGAGCATCATCCACCCACGGTGCGCGGTGAAGCGGAGAGAGGCTTCGCGTCCCCTCCGCGATCTTCAACGCGACGATATGGCCGACGCTGTCGTCAATGCTCAGGGTGACAGGCGCAAGATCGAAAGAGTGGATGGTCATGGTCAAATCCAGTCGAGTTTGTTCAACTCCTACCGCCCCTGCCGCGCCCGTGGCAACCACGGTCGTGGCCAGGGCGAAGATGCGTTGCGGGCTTTGTTGTGCGGGCTCGGTCTGCTAATGGCTTCGATCTCACGCAAGGACGCCGGGACCTGTCGATGTCCCGTTAACCGGAGAGCGCATGCCAGCGACCAACAAAACCGATGTGATTGTGCTTGGCGCCGGTGCGGCCGGCATGATGTGCGCCATTGAGGCCGGACGCCGGGGCCGTTCGGTCACCGTCATCGACCATGCACGCGCTCCGGGCGAGAAGATCCGCATTTCCGGCGGCGGCCGCTGCAACTTCACCAACCTGCACTGCAGCCCGGCCAATTTCATTTCCAACAACCCGCATTTTGCCATCTCGGCGCTGAAATCCTTCACCCAGCACGATTTCATCGACCGGGTGAAAGCCCGCGGCATCGGCTTCCATGAAAAGACGCTGGGACAGTTGTTCTGCGACGGCTCGGCGCGCGAGATCATCGCCATGCTGACCGACGACATGCGCGAAGCCGGGGTGCGGCTGGAGCTTTCAACCGAGATCATCGAGGTCAGCCGGCTGGGTGACGGCTTCGAGGTCCGGACCAGCGCCGGCGCCTGGCGGTCTCAATCGCTGGTCGTCGCCACCGGCGGGAAATCCATCCCCAAGATGGGCGCCACCGGGCTTGGTTATGACATCGCCGCACGTTTCGGACATCAGCTGACCGAGACCCGGGCCGGGCTGGTGCCGTTCACCTGGTCCTCGAACATGCATGACAGCTGGGGCAGCCTGTCGGGCGTATCGCTCGATGTTCATGCATCGTGCAATGGCGCGGCGTTTGACGAGGCGATGCTGTTCACCCACCGCGGCCTGTCCGGGCCGGCGATGCTGCAGGTGTCTTCCTATTGGCGCGAGGGCGACACCGTTGAGATCGACCTGACGCCGGGGTTTGATCTCGCCTCCCATGTGAAATCCGAGCGCGCGGCCCGGCCGAAGGCATCGATCTGGACCGTCATGAGCGAGATTCTGCCCAAGCGGTTGGCTCAGCATCTGAGCACTGAAGCCGGAGCGACAGCGCCGCGGCTGGCAGACTTGAGCAATGCGGCGATAGAAGAGATAGTGGCAGGCATACGGAATTTCCGTGTGGTGCCCGGCGGCACCGAGGGCTACCGTACCGCGGAAGTGACGCTGGGTGGCGTCGACACCGCGGAAATCAATCAGAAGACAATGGAAAGCCGTCTGGTTCCCGGACTGCATTTCATCGGCGAGGTGATGGATGTGACCGGACATCTCGGCGGGCATAATTTTCAGTGGGCCTGGTCGTCCGGGGCGGCAGCAGGACGCTGCGCCTGACGCGGCATGAACGGCTATCAAGATGAGGAAGCAACGATGCGTATTTTGTTCACCGGAGGGTCCGGCAAGGCCGGCAAACACGTGGTTCCCTACCTGCTCGACCAGGGACACCGGGTGGTCAATGTCGATTTGACACCGCTCGATCATCCCGGCGTCGACAATCTGACCGCCGACATCACCGATTCAGGCCAGATGTTCAATGTCATGTCGAGCTACGCCAATTTCGACGAGCTGGAGCCTGGAACCGGCGTTCCGAAATTCGATGCCGTCGTGCATTTCGCCGCGGTACCGCGGATCCTGATCCGGCCCGACAACGAGACGTTCCGGATCAACACCGTGGGCACCTACAACGTCATCGAGGCGGCGGTGAAGCTCGGGATCAAGAAAGTCATCATCGCCTCGTCGGAAACCACCTACGGGGTGTGCTTCGCCGATGGCGAGGTCAATCCGGCGTCGTTGCCGGTGGAAGAGGACATGGACGTCAATCCGATGGATTCCTACGGCATGTCGAAGGTGGTCAACGAGCAGACCGCGCGCGGCTTCCAGCGACGTTCGGGCATTGATATCTACGCGCTGAGGATCGGCAACGTGATGGAGCCGCACGAGTATGACCGGTTCCCCGGATTCTTCGTCGACCCCGGCGTCCGCCGCCGCAACATCTTCTGCTATATCGACGCACGTGACCTCGGCCAGATTGTCAACCGCTGCCTTTCCACCGACGGTCTCGGGTTCCAGATCTTCAATGCCGGCAACGACACCAATTCGGTCGATATGCCGACCGCCGATATCGCCAAGCAGTTTTTCCCCGGCGTGCCCTTCACCCGCGAAATGGGCGAGCACGAAGCGCTCTACTCCAACCGCAAGATCCGGGACATGCTCGGATTCAAGGAAGAGCACAACTGGCGCAAACATGTGAAATAGCACCGGGCTCCCGGGTGCCGCGGTTACGGCAGCGGCACCCCGAGGGCAAAGCGGAACAGGCTGAAGAATGCGGCCATGATGAAGACGCCGGAAACGGCAAACACCACCGCGCTTTTGATATCCCAGCCCTCGTGGCGCGCCGCGATCAGCCCGCCGGCAAAGGCAATCGCGGTGGCCGGCAGGAAGCCGGTGAAGGGCATGACAAAACAGCCTGCCAGCATAGTGGCGACCAACAGCAACCGGCGCCACCAGACACCCGTGCCGAAGCCGTTATCCCTGTTCGGGCGGAGCCACGAGTAGATGATCACCAGTACCGAGCAGAAGATCAGCGCATAGGCGACGAAGCTCGGAAACACAATCGAATCCGTGTCGGAATAGCTCGTCACATCGTGAAGCGTGAGCAGCCCCAGTGCGATGAACAGGCTTGCCACGATCAGGGTTCCGATGTCTTTGCCGCCGGGCTTGGATGTCGTGTCAGTCATTGGAATTGGCCTGCATCTGGAGAAGACGTTTTGCTCGCCTGCCCTGGATCACCGGATACAGCAGCGACAGGATGGTGAAGGCGATGATCGCCAGCGAGATCGGCCGGCCAAAGAACATGCCGGCGAGATTGCCGGTGGCATCGCCGATGATCCAGGCCTGGACAAAGCCCTGCTCGGCAATCGGGCCGAGAATGAGCCCGAGCACGATCGGCGAGGCGGCAAAGCCAAAGCGCGACAGCACCCAGCCAACCGAGCCCAGCGAGATCATGATCACAACATCGGAAATCGAGTTGCGAATGGCAAAGGTCCCGATGATGGTCATGAAGCCGACGGCCGGCACCAGGATGGTCTTCGGGATGGTGACGATGGTCTTGTAGGCATAGCGCCCGATCAGCAGCCCGGTCGGAAGCATCAGCACGGTGGCGATGAACAGGCCGAAAATGAAGGTGTAGACAATCGATCCACCGCCCTCAAACAGGGTCGGACCGGTTCTGACCCCCTGCACCAGCAGCGCGCCGAGAATGACCGCATCGGGTGGCGTGCCCGGAATGCCGAGCACCAGCGTCGGGATGAAGCCACCGCCGACCGTGGCGTTGTTGGCCGATTCCGTTGCCATGATGCCATCGGGTTCGCCTTCGCCGAATTTCTGTCCCGGCCTGGCCGTCCGCTTGGCTTCGGAATAGGCGACGAGACCGGCAACCGATCCGCCGGCGCCGGGCAGGATGCCGATCACGGTGCCGATGATCGATGAGCGCAGCAGGTTGAACCGCGAGCGCCAGGCAAGAGCGGCCCCTTCCCTGAAACGGACCGCGCGACCGCCCTCCTCGACCTTGAGATGGCGTTCGGGGGTGGCGACCAGATCGATCAGCACCGGGATGCAGTAAAGCCCGATCAGCGCGCCGACGACTTCGATGCCGCCGATCATCGTCGAGCTGCCGAAGGTCAGCCGGATATCGGCGGAGATTTCTGCGACGCCGACGCAAGACAGCAGCAGGCCGAATGCGCCGCCGGCAAGCCCCTTGAGCACATTGCCGGTCGACAGCGAGGCGATCAGCGACAGCCCGAAGATCGACAGCCACAGATACTCGACCGGCCCGAAGGCCAGCGCCACCGACGACAGGGGCGGGGCCAGCAGCAACAGCGCCAGGGCGCCGACCAGGCCGCCGAAAACGCTGGCATAGCAGGCGATGGCGACAGCTAGGTCACCATCGCCGCGCTTGGCCATCGGGTAGCCATCGAAGGTAGTGGCGATGGCCGATGGCGTGCCCGGCGTGTTGAGCAGAATGGCGGAATACGCCCCGCCATAGATCGCGCCGGTGTAGATTGCGCCGAGCAGGATCAGGGCGGACGCAGGTTCCATGCTGAAGGTGATCGGCACCAGCACGGCCACGGCCATGGTCGCCGACAATCCCGGGATCGATCCGATGATCGTGCCGGCGACAACGCCAAACAGCGCCAACGCAAGATTGGAAAGCGTCAGCGCATTGGCCAGATGTTCAAAATCCATTTCGGATTGTCCATTCAGCTTGAGTGCAAGAGCCGCAGCGCCACACACCGCAAGACACGGTCCGAGGCCGGCGGCAGTTCACACTTCGGAGAAGAAACGCCCGGACCAAACAGGCCCGGGCGCAAGACGATGGATCAGTTGAGAAGGCCTGCTTCGGTGGCCGCCTCGATGTATTCGGCCGAACGGGCCTTCATGAAGTCCGCCATGCCGGCCGCATCGACATCGAGCAACGCGAAGCCGCCATCGATCATCTGCTTGCGGAATGCCTCGTCGGCATTGATCTCGCCGAACATGTCAGACAGCGCCTTGACGGTTTCCGCCGATGCACTCTTGGGAACCGCCATGCCGCGATAGGCACCGCCGACCATGTCGAAGCCGAGCTCCTTGAAGGTCGGCACGTCGGGAAACAGTGGATGCCGCTCTTCCATGGCGACCGCCAGCATGCGTACGGCGTCGCCTTGGGCCGCGCCGACCGTGGAATAGCCCCACTGCGCCTTGACCTGCTTGCCGAGATTGGCCGTGGTCGAGGCCCCGGTGCCCTTGAACGGAACATAGGTGGTCTTGATGCCCGCCATCTTGTCAAAGCGGATCTGCGCCAGATGGTTGGCGGTGGCCTTGCCCGATCCCGACATCGTCACCGAGCCCGGGTTGGCCTTGGCGTCGGCGATCAGGTCAGCGAGCGTCTGGTAGGGGCTGTCGGCGGTGACCACGATCGCATCGGGCGTATAGTGGAACATGTAGAAGGTGTTGATGTCCTCGGTGGTGAAGCCGACATCCTTTTGCGCCGGTTTGATGACGATGTGAGGGAGGTTGATGCCCATGATGGTGTAGCCGTCGCCCGCCATCGAATTGAGCTGCGACCAGCCGACCGCGCCGCCGCCGCCGGGCTTGTAGGAAACCACCAGGTCCTGGCCGAACTTGTCCTTGAAGAACGGCTGCTGGAAGCGCGCCGAGATGTCGGACTCGCCACCCGGGCCAAACGGAATGATGTATTCGATCGACTTGTCCGGAAAAGCCAACGCTCCGGTCGCCGCAGCCAGCGAGACTGCGGATGCAATCGCCAACGTCTTCAAGGATTTCAATTTCAGCATGTTTTCCTCCCAACAAAAACTTAAATGCAAGCGCTTTCATGCGCAGTCGCCAGATACACAAAAAATCCCCTCTCCTCTCCTTCTCCCGGATCGGGGCGAGCACCAGCCAGATCATTTAAGCACCTGAAAACCGGTTTGTCATGCACGTCGGGCAATTTTCACCGCGACGGAAAAACAGGGGTAGCTGCGGGCGTAATCTCGCCGCGGAATGGCGTTGACAGGCATGCTCAGCCAGCGGCCACCGCCAATGTTCATCACAAAGCCGCCGCATCGATGGCACCGGCTTGCAGATCAAGCTGACGTATACCCCTGGCTCCGGGCCGGGGTTTTACAGCATTTGCGCTTTCATCCAGACACCCGGGCAAGTCAACAGTTCGGTAACCTTGCCTGCAGGTCCCGGCGACTTTGTCCCACCTTAGGCATTTATTACGTATTTCTGAAATACAATCGATCCAAGTTGAGATCGTCGCTGCCCAAGAGGCAATCTGCCAACGCAAAGTCTCGCCACGGGGTGTCGATGGGAAGCAATGTCAGCCAGATCCAAGAATAAATTGAAGCGTCCCCACCCCCTGTTGAGACCCGGCACCCTTGCCGCCCTGATCGCATTTTCGGTCACACTGGCGGCCGGCATTTTCGCGGAACGCCAGAACAATATCGTTCATCACCAGAGTGCGCGCGCCAAGGTCAGCGAGCAGCTTGGCCTGGTCCGGGCGAAACTGGAAGGCAACATCAACAGCAACATCCAGCTTGTCCGGGGACTCGCGTCGGTGATTGCGACCGATCCCGAGATGGATCAGGCCCATTTCAGCAAGATTGCCTCCGGGCTCGTCGGAAATCATTCACAGCTTCGCAACATCGCCGGTGCTCCGAACCTGGTGATCAAGCTGATGTATCCGATCGAAGGGAATGAAAAGGCCATCGGTCTCGATTACCGCAAAAACGAAAAGCAGCGCGAGGCAGCGCTGCGCGCGGTCGAATCCCGGGAGATGGTGCTGGCAGGTCCGGTCAACCTGTTGCAGGGCGGGCAAGGGTTCATCGGCCGTTTTCCGGTCTATGCCGAAGACGACCTCGGCGGCAAATATTTCTGGGGTCTTGTGTCCGCGGTTGTGGATGTCGACCGGCTCTACGCTGCAAGCGGCCTGATGTCTGATGAACTGCCGATCGATGTCGCCCTCTCCGGAGAAGGCGCATCAGGCAAGGATGGTTCGGTATTCTTTGGCCAATCCGATCTCCTCGACCGGGATCCGGTGATCTCCCAGATCTCCCTGCCGAGCGGAACCTGGCAAATCGCCGCCACGCCCAAGGGGGGCTGGTCCGAGACACCAGAGAACACCTGGCAGTTGCGATTGCTGTTCGTGCTTGCCGGACTGCTGGTTATCGTGCCGATCTCGATCGCCGGTCAGCTCTATGATCAGCGCCAGCGCAACATACAGGAGCTGAACCGCAGGCAAAGTCAGCTGCGACGGATTTCAAACCGGCTCCAGCTTGCCCTTGACGCTTCCAAGACCGGTGTCTGGGAAATCAATCTGGATTCCTGGGAAACGACCTGGGACACTCGGATGCGCGCGCTGTACGGCATCTACACCGACGACGAACCGGTCAGGATCAAGACCTTCCTGACGGCGGTCCATGCCGATGACAGCGCCAAGGCGCAGGAAGATTTCAACCAGGCTGTGGCGACGGGCAACACCTACGATTCACAGTTTCGGATCTACACCCGTACCGGGGAATTGCGCTGGATCCGCTCGATCGGCACCGTTCACAACGATCTTGATGGGCAGAGATATGTTGTGGGTGTGAACTGGGACGTGTCAGACGATATCGAGCTTAATTCGCGCCTTTTGCTTGCCAAGCAGAATGCCGAGCAGCGTAACAGCGAGCTTGAACAGGCCCGCGCCCAAATGGAGCGCAACTCTCTGCACGACAGTCTGACCGGCCTGCCGAACCGGCGTTTTCTCGATGAGCAACTGCTCGAGGGGCATGCCGGGCAACGCATCACGGCGCTGCTTCATATCGACCTGGATCGTTTCAAGCAGATCAACGACACGCTCGGTCACGCGGCCGGCGACGCGATGCTGCGCCATGCCGCATCGATCCTCAGGGAAAGCACCCGCGCCGGGGATTTTATCGCCCGGGTCGGCGGTGACGAATTTGTCGTTGCCACGACATCCGAGACCGGCGAGGACAAACTGTCCGCGCTGGCAAGCCGGATCATCATGGAAATGCGCAAACCTGTTCCATACGAAGGCCACGAATGCCGTTTCGGGGTGAGTATCGGGATCGCCATGGCGGATTTGAACAGGAAGGACTGCGGCAAACGGCTGCTGATTGACGCCGACATCGCGCTCTACCGGGCCAAGAGCAACGGCCGCAACAGGTACGAATTCTTCACATCCTCGCTGAAGGCCGAAATCATTCGCAACAAGCGGATTGCCGACGGCATTCTCAAAGGTCTCGACCGGCGTGAGTTCATTCCCTATTTCCAGCCGCAATTTGACGCCAGAACGCTTGATATCGCGGGTGTCGAGGCATTGGCCCGGTGGGTCCACCCGAGCGAAGGTGTGCTTACGCCGGACATCTTCCTGAAGACTGCGGATGAGCTCAACGTCATTCCGCTGATCGACCGGTCCATCCTGGAACAGACACTGTGGCAATCGACCAGGTGGAAAGCCGCAGGCCTTTCGATTCCAAAGATGTCGGTCAATGTGTCTGCCGGACGGCTCTTCGACCCGGATCTCATCGAAAGCCTGAACGGGCTGTCCATCGAGCGTGAAACACTATCGTTCGAACTTCTCGAATCGATCTTCCTGGATGACAACAACGAGACCATTGTCGCCAATATTTCTCAGCTCAAGGCGCTTGGAATTGATATCGAGATTGATGATTTTGGCACCGGCTTTGCGTCTATCGTCAGCCTTGTCCAGATCAAACCGACGCGTCTGAAAATAGACCGGCAGCTGGTTCTGCCGATCGTGGGATCGAGCAGTCAACGCAACCTGGTTTCTTCGATCATCGACATCGGCCAGTCGCTGGGCATCAAGGTGGTCGCCGAGGGCGTGGAAACCATGGAGCATGCGGCCTTGCTCAGGGATCTTGGCTGCGACACGCTTCAGGGCTATGCGCTTGGCCGCCCCATGACCTCGGAAAAGCTGATGGATTTCGTACGGAAAGAGAGCTGGCGCAAGGTGGCCTGAAGCCGCGCAGCGGCGGTAGCAGCGGCCTGCGACATCCACGAATTCCCGCTGCCATCGACCTCCGGGCATCCGGATACCCTGCCCGCCAAGCCGGACTGAGTGAGCGTCCTGACCATGTGGGCCCGGCGAATTCGTTTGAGGTTCGATTTCCTGCCACACTTGGCGGCGGCGCGCCACTGTCCGGCGTTGCTTGAATTCGGTATCACGGAACGCCAATTCACCATTGATGCGCCGCGCCGGATCGGGTGGAAGTCCGATTGTCAGCTGCTTCGCGGCGCGGAACCCATGTCCTTGCCGGCATCACGATCCCGCCCGCCAGGCGCCACGTATGCACCCGTAGCTCAGCTGGATAGAGTGCTGCCCTCCGAAGATTTCTCAGCCCGTCGACAGGTGATCTCGGCAAGCTTTAAGGGCCTTCTTCTTCCTCGCAATTCACGGCCAGAGATTCACGCTAACGGCACGATCCAGCCACTTTGGCGATAATTACGCCCCATCTTGAAACCGTGTTGAGCTGTTTCTCAGCGTGATCCCGTTCGCATTTATCCAGCCTTTGGATACGCACCACCAGCAATCACTTTGGCTCTTCAACCCGAAACGCTTCATCGTAAACGATCGTCGTCACTTGGACGTCGTTGGACGGCGTAGGTGCCCAACTGGCGATGCCTTCAGCGAGTTCGATGCGCAGAATGCGTTTAGCAGCCACATCGACCCAGACCGAATAGCGCCCTCCCCACCAAGCGCCATATTCGTTCGGCTCGGGCTTCGACATAAAGCGGTAAACATGAGCGCTCTTGCCGTCCAATTCAGTTTCGCCGAAACATTCCTCCTCGGAAACCGACGCGGCAAGACGGTCATTGGTGGCCCGCACGAACTCCTCCGGATCGCCTGTCCTGGTGTCGTTCGAGCGTGTCCAAGGACCATCGAATGAAGTTCCCTGCCAAGACGCATTGCCGATGGCCATGAAGCATCCATTGGGGGTGCAATTGATTGAACGAATTGGCCCGTCCCAGAGGACATCTGCATAGGGTTCTTCAAGCCCGTCGGGATGCCGGATTACTGTAGTCTCGCGGCGGTTTTCCCGGGCAAAAGGATCCCATGCCCCGCCTTGAAACAAGGTCTTAATCTCGCCGGCGCAATCAGCCACAGCCGGGGTGGCAGCAGTTGCGGCCAGGGAAACAAAGCATAAAAACAAAATTCCGCGCATGGAGCACACCAAACATCGTCATAGCAACAAAAATATATTACCCAGCCAAGTGACAAAGACAAATCAAATGTAGCACAAATGCTTATCCTGCGTTTTGCATGTGCGGCTTGCATTGCACGAGACGATTCAGAGCTTCCTTTTCAAAGGTAGAACTTGCCGACATTGCTAGCGTATTCGAACTACTTGATCCGATGGGTTTTCATTCCCCCTCAGCGGAACCACAGAGGCGCCACGCCATCTCCCGGCACAAAACCTGATCACATGGAACGCCTGAAACCTCCTTGGCGGCTTCCGAGGGGCATCCTACGCGTTAGAGGCACAAAACAAGGAGGTGCTTCATGGCGACGATCCGACGGCTCAGGGACAAATGGCAGGCCCAGGTCAGACGTAAAGGAATTCCCCCTCGTGCCAAGGGCTTCGAGACGAAAGCCGACGCCGAGCGATCGGCGCGGACCCTCGAAGCCGAACTGGACAACACCGGCTCCTTACAAGGCACGCGCCTCGCCGAGCGCATGACGGTCCGCGAGCTTCTTTGAGCGCTACCTGCAAGACATCACGCTACATAAACACAGTCCCACAACCGAGGACTATCGCATCAAGGCGCTCATGAGACGCGACATCGCACACAGAAGACTTGCACTATCGCAAAAAACGATAAGTCCAACACATTAAGGGAGATGGCCCTGTCAATTGCATCCTTCGAAGCAGCTCTAACCGGATGTTAAGGTGCCGAGCATGAATCCCGCACGATCAGATCCCCATGAAGCAACGTTTCGCCGGCTGTGACCCTTCGCGTGGAAAGCGAATCGAGAAGATGTGACATCGCCAGCTCGCCGATCTGTCCGCGCGGCTGGCGGATGGTTGTCAAAGACGGCGAAATATTTCGGGAGAACGGGATGTCGTCGAACCCCACGACCGAAAAATCTTGAGGCACCTGATAGCCACGCGTCTGCAGCGAGCCGATTACACCGATGGCACTGCTATCATTGTAACAGAAGAATGCGGTCGGCAAACTATCACGGATAAACAGGCGTTCAACCGCAGCACGGCCGCCTTCGCTGGTTCCATCTCCCTGGACTTTCCAGACTGAACTGGCATCAAGAGTTTCTCCCAACGCCATGCAGTAGCCACGATACCTGAGTTCGGAAACGGCATCTCCGTGCGGTCCCGAAACGTAGACGATGCGCTTGTGACCAAGCGACATCAGATACTCTGTCGCCACTTTCGAGCCATTGACGTCATCAACCCCGACATAGGCGACATTCTCGTGCCTGACAGGCCGGGATACCGCCACCATCGGCGGCAGCGCGGCATTTGGATTTTTCGGCCAGCCGGCGACCGGCACATGTCCTGACATGAGTACAAGACCATCCGCCATGCCGGTGGACAGGAAACGGAGGTATTTCTCCTCCATGGCGACATCCCCCTCTGTGTTGCCAATAAGCAGGCCATAGCCCCGCGCATTCGCCACCTTTTCGAGCCCGGTAAGTATTCCAGGAAAATTGGGATCGGAAATGGATTGCGCAAGCACCATGACCATCTGGGATCTCTGCATCCGCAGGTTTTGCGCCATGGCATTGGCGGTATATCCGGTGTGCGCGATAGCGGCTGTCACCCTTTTGCGAGTGCTTTCCGCAACTTTTTCGGGGTTTCTGATCGCGCGGCTCACGGTAGCTATCGAGACACCGGCGAGCTTGGCAACATCCTCGATTGTCGCTGGCCTAGGAGACTGTTTTTCCAATTTTTTCCTACGCCTTCTGATAGCGGGCAGCCGAGAACCAACATCGAGAATCATGATTGTGCTTTCGCAACATACCCAACCTTGCTTTCAATGAAAAGGTTTTCACCTCTCAATGAAAAGGTTTACATCAACAATGAAAAGGTTTACATAAAAATTGTCGATTGAGGATTCGATAAGCATTCTGGGAGGAGTGGGGGCATGCACGAACCGACCAATATTGAAGCGCCTGTGCTTTCCGCGGAGAGCGTCAGCAAGTCGTTTGGCAATGTCCCCGTCCTGTTCAGCGTAAGCTTCGATATCCGCGCCGGCGAGGTCCATGCGCTGATCGGAGAAAACGGCGCCGGCAAATCCACCCTGATGAAAATCCTTTCCGGATTTCACGAGACCACCTCCGGCGCTATCCGACTTGATGGCGAAGAGATCTCGTTGCCCCTTAACGGCCAGGCCGAGGCATTGGGGATCGTTCTTATCCACCAGGAACTCAATCTTGCCGAACAGATGACGGTGGCGGAAAATATCTTTCTTGGCAGAGAATTGTCGCAAAACGGGTTCCTCAGCCGCACCGAGATGGCGCGCCGCGTCAGCGCGATGCTGGCGGAGGTAGGACTCAATATTTCACCAAAAACGCGGATTTCGGATCTTTCCATCGCTGAGAAGCAAATGGTCGAGATCGTCAAGGCAATGAGCCGCGATGCCCGTGTGCTGATCATGGATGAGCCCACTGCGGTTTTGACCGAAGCGGAGACCGCGCTTTTCTTCAAGCAGGTGCGCAAGCTCAAGGCATGCGGAACGGCGATTGTTTTCGTTTCTCACAAACTGCACGAGGTCAAGGAAATCGCCGACCGGATTACCATCCTGCGCGATGGCCAGTGGATCACGACCAAGCCGACCGGCCAGTTCACGCTCGACGGCATGGCACAGATGATGGTCGGACGCGAGTTGTCGGATTTTTATCCGCCGATGAACGAAGCCGATGTCGATGCGGAAGTCATCCTGGAAATCCGGGGCATGACGACGAAAAACTTGCGCAATGTGTCTTTCGAACTGCGCAAGGGCGAAGTCCTCGGCTTCTTCGGTCTTATCGGATCGGGTCGGACTGAACTCTTTGAAGCCATTTGTTGCCTTGAAGAAAAGCTCGACGGAACCGTCTTCGTTTCCGGGAAGGAAGTGTCGTTTTCTTCCGTTGCCGAAGTGCGCGATGCCGGCATTGTCTACCTGACCAAGGACCGTAAGGAGAAAGGCCTCCTGATGGAGCAAGGCATGCGGCCAAACATTACGCTTCTTGCCCTGCCGAAGTTCATTCGCCATTTCATGTTGGACCGCGCAGCTGAGCAAAAAGCCCTGGAACGAGGGATTCGCCGCTTTGACATCCGCGCTCGCGACCCCAAAGTACGTGCCCGTGAACTGTCCGGTGGCAATCAACAGAAATTGCTGCTCGCCAAGATCATGGAAGCTGATCCGCGCATCGTTGTCATAGATGAACCAACCCGCGGTATCGATGTCGGTACCAAGCAGCAAATCTACCACTTCATAGCTGCGCTCGCCGCAGAAGGTATCTCTGTCGTCGTGATTTCCTCGGAGATGCCGGAGATCATCGGGATCTGCCACCGCGTTTTGGTTATGCGCTCAGGCCGGATTACCGGAGAACTGACCGGTGATGCGGTCAACGAAAATGAAATCGTGCGCTACGCTGCCGGTTTGAAAGAGGAGACGTCTCGTGGCTGATACAACCGCAACTCAATCTACGGGAGGCCAATCGATGTCGGTTGATATCAAGACGCTTGGCCCAGCGATCGCCTTGATCCTGCTCTGCATCGTTGGCTTCTTGCTGAATCCGGCTTTTCTGAGCGAAGGGAACATTACCAATCTCCTGACGCGCTCCGCCTTCATCGGCATCATTGCCGTCGGAGCGACGTTCGTGATCACCTCCGGCGGGATCGACTTGTCGGTCGGCTCGATGGCTGCGGTGATAGCGGGTGTGATGATCATCGTGATGAACAACGCCGTTGACGTCTTCGGCACCGGTATCGCCACGGTGCTTGTCGGCTGCAGCTGCAGCATTGTCCTCGGACTCGGCGCCGGATGGACCAATGGAATGCTGACAACCAAGGGGAAGATCGAAGCCTTCATCGTCACGCTTGGGACAATGGGTATCTTCCGTTCGCTGGTCACTTATTTCGCGGACGGCGGCACCCTGTCCTTGAACTACGATATTCGCAGCACCTACCGGCCGGTCTATTATGACAGCTTCGTCGGCCTGCCGATCCCGGTCTGGGTTTTCATTGCGGTCGCTATCGCCGGCTGGATCCTGCTCAATTGGACGGCATTTGGCCGCTATTGCACTGCGATCGGATCGAACGAAGCGGTGGCTAGATACTCCGCCATCAAGGTCGACCGGATCAAGACGTGGACCTATGTCTTGCAAGGCCTTTGCGTGGCGCTGGCAACCATCATCTACGTGCCGCGGCTTGGATCCGCGTCCTCGTCGACGGGTGTTCTGTGGGAACTGGAGGCGATCGCGGCCGTGATCATTGGAGGAACCGTTCTCAAAGGTGGCTACGGTCGCATCGGCGGCACAATCCTGGGCGCGCTGATCCTGACAACAATCGGAAACATCCTCAACTTTACCGATGTGATCTCGAACTATCTGAATGGAACCATGCAGGGGCTGATCATCATCGTCGCCGTCTGGTTGCAGCGTGGCGACTGGGGTCGAAGAAGTCCGCCAACATCCTGATCTGAGAATTCGCGCGTCACAGCCTGACAGGCCGGCGTTGTGAAGAACCGGGTTTCCCGGAACGGGGAAGCTTGTCCTAAAGAAAACAATGGAGGAAACGATGAAACTCAAATCTGCTTTGATCGCCATGGCTCTGGGGAGCGCCCTTGGCCTGGCCGGCGCGGCTAGCGCGCAGGAAAAAATCAAGATTGGCGTATCCTATCCGACGCCAACCCATGCCTGGGCATCTGGAATGAACTGGCACGCCGAAAAGGCCGAGCAACGGCTCGAGGCGCTTTATCCCGACGTCGATCTGATCCTGGTCAATTCACCCAATCCCGGCGCTCAGGCAAGCGCTTTGGAAGACCTTGTTTCAGTTCACCAGATCGATGCACTTGTTGTGCTTCCTTTCGAATCCGAACCGCTGACAGACCCGGTTCTTAACGTCAAGAAATCGGGCGCGCTGATTACCGTGGTCGATCGCGGATTGAGCCAGCCGGGCATCGAAGACATTTATGTGGCGGGAAACAATCCGGAATTGGGTCGCGTATCGGCAGTCTACATGAAATCCCGGCTGAAGGAGGGAGACAACATCGTCATTCTTCGCGGCATCCCGACACTGATCGACAATGAACGTTTTGATGCGTTCATGGCCGAAATCGAGGGGTCCGGCATCAACGTGCTCGACAACAAGCACGCGAATTGGAACCGTGACGACGGCTTCGAGGTGATGCAGGATTTCCTCAGCCGCTTTCCTGATATCGACGCTGTCTGGGCACAGGACGATGATATCGCCATCGGAGTGGTCGCAGCCTTGAAGCAGGCCGGCCGTGATGGCGATGGCATGTTTGTCGTTGGTGGCGCCGGGATGAAGGAGACGATCAAGAGCATCATGGGTGGTGACAAACTGGTCCCGGTCGATGTGCTCTATCCGCCGGCGATGATCGCCACCGCGATGGATGTCACCGTTGCAGCGTTCAAATCCAACGGACCAGTAGCGGGCCGCTACATACTGGGCGCAACGCTGATAACTCCCGAGAATGCAGAGTCCTTCTATTTCCCAGACTCACCGTTCTGATCAGTGGACACTCGGTATGGGCAGGGGCGGGTCGCATGGCCCTCCCCTGCAGCCGACCTGGAGGAGAAACCACATGAAGACCATCAAGGGGCCAGCGCTGTTCCTGGCGCAATTCGCCGGCGACGAAGCACCTTTCAATTCCTGGGCATCGATTACCAAATGGGCAGCCGATTGCGGCTACAAGGGCGTTCAGGTCCCAAGCTGGGACGGGTCTGATCGACCTCGAAAAGGCCGCTGCATCAAAGGACTATTGCGACGAGTTCAAGGGCGTGGCGCGCGAGAGCGGTGTCGAGGTGACCGAGCTGTCGACCCATCTGCAGGGCCAGCTTGTCG
>Ga0189291_100332_pt1 | contig 21140 bp, 18 predicted proteins | sample UW1redminimetaG_FD_130331 | JGI IMG/M metagenome (GOLD analysis project Ga0189291, IMG submission 130331) | Marine microbial communities from the Costa Rica Dome - UW179B-red mini metaG | ecosystem: Environmental > Aquatic > Marine > Oceanic > Photic zone | place: Costa Rica: the Eastern Pacific... | reverse complement strand
GATCCGCAAGGGCCAACTCGACGCCAACGAGCGCACCGCATTCCAGCAGTTTGCGGCGCTCGCAGCATAATTGCGTCCGCACAACGGCCGCCCTCAATCGTCAAAAAAGTTTGCGACAGAGCCGTAAATACGCGTCAAAGTTTTGGTCTCAAACGCGTTTGAAGAACATTGGAACCGTACCAACGCCGGACACGATCAGATTTGCTGCGAGAATTTTTGAGCATGCAGCTTAGTCGCTATCACTTTAGGCAAGGCTTAGTTTCTCAGCACTTTGTCCCAACCAAACCAGAACCTGCTTTTTACAGAAGGTGCTGCAGGTATGTCGACTGAGAATAAGTGATTGTGGTCACCGAAAATCATTCTGCGGAACTGTTTGAGTCTGCCGTCTAGCCCCGGTCGACCTAATCGCGCTATGACTGAAAGTGAGCATTCAATGGTGCCCACGACTGGAATCGTCACGACAAGCTCAGTCTGATGCAGTATCCCATCTTTTCGTTCAGGATCTTCTTCAAAATCCCAAATAATGTTTTTGCTCCCTGCCCCACTTCCACGCAGGACACGGTGTCGCTGTGCGAAACTGACTTTTCGGGCAACGCCTGCCTCGCCTACAACCATTTTCGGGACGCCAAGTTGCATCTTTCCATTTTCATCGATGGATATCTCGACGTCGCTGGTGAGCGTTTCCCTCGGCTGACAGTCTGTAAATATCGCCTCTTTGGGCGTTACAATCGAAAGCACAAGTCGAGCGCTCTCAAAGCGGTTTCCTCGGTCTGCATGAAACGTGACTTCAAACACGATGACGCCACCTTCGCCTTCTGGAACGTGTTCGGCGGTGCGTTTGCGGACCAGCAAACGGGAACGGCCAATGTCTTCATCAGCAATGAGTTGATCATGCCCACCGCGTAACTCTCTACGCTCTGCGGCGTCGGGTATGAGTTCAAATTCTATAGGTTGGAGATCACCAAGTGTCGTCATTTAAGCTCTTCTTTCGTAAATAGTCGGCCCGTAAGAACGAACGGCGCCCACAAATCTGGACGATCATCGCCAAAGGCATCTAGCGCTGTGAGGACCGCCTTTCGATGCGCATCAGCGGTATGCATTTGACCGATAGCACCGTAAAGCGCAGTAACATAGATATTTGCCACGCGCTCCTCAATCGGCCAAAGTGTCGAAATTACACGTGCCACGCCGCGCAACAAGAATGCTTGTGTCAGTCCGTTCGGCTCATTCCCGCGAGCAAACTGTGACATGCCACTCTCGCAGGCTCCCAGGACAACCAATTCAGCAGAGACTGGACCCCCTTTCAAGATATCCGATGCGGTAAAGGGACCTTCTGCGAGATCAAGTGCTGATGCCAAAGGGTCATCCGCGATGTGGCGTGCATGACCATGATAGTGCACAATGCGGGCGCTGCACAAAGCCTCTTGGAGTGCATCGGGTGTGACGGCTCTCCCCGTGAACGGCTGGACACTCGCAATTGAACTCAGGAAATCGATCACCTCAGACCCGTCCATAAGATCTGATGTCGGGTCGCCAAATACTACGTTTCCCGTCCCTGCACCTTGGCCCCTCCACCTTTCCAAACCAAGTAGTTGATTTGGCACAACAACAAGTGGGTTGCGCCGTATCAGGGGCGTACCTTTTACGGTGAGTGCTTGAAGCGGCAACGTGCCGATGACACCCATTGGGGACAAGGCGAGAAGCGTTTCTGGGTCGGTCAGCCACGCAAGCGGGGCGACAAGATCAGCAAATTGGTCAAGCAACTGCGATGCACCCGCCAACGATGACCTGTAGTCACGGGCAGTCAGTGCCTTGATCCGATCAATCAGGTCCGCCTGTGATATTGGGATCCTCTCGAAAGCTGGCTCATGGCCGTTTCGAACAACTATAATATGCACCTGACCGGCGGCTATGCACCAATCCACCAACGCCACATTGCGAGGCATGGCCGATATCTCCGCACGGGCTAACGAGAGCGTGAGTGGCTTAGGGAAGGATTTTCGGGAAGCCAGAGAATCAGAAACACTCCGCGCTTTTGCCTTTTGCAACCACTCCCAAAAGATCGGTATCTCAAGTGTTTCCCGCAGAAATACACGGAGGGCCAGCTCTGTCAGCCGTTCAGTTTCCTTTGAGAGTTCCTGCCGTGCAGAGAGGGTCTCCTCGGGATCATCAAGGTCCAGTTCAACGCGTCGTTGTTCATAAATACGATCAGCCTGTTCGAGATGATGGGTGAACACGTTGATTAACTCATTGGGGTCAGCAAGAGCGGGGGCCAGAACTGCGTTTGCCGCCACTTCGGCCAGAAATCCATTTGCGCGCGCGGCGGGTATTGCCAAACCAATCCCTTCGTAGAGTTCTACAGCTTTCTGAAAGCCAGCATAGGCTGCAGTTGAAGCGTCTCTACGCGATTGATCAAAAACGATGCGCTTGTCGGTGTCTTTGCTGTCCGTTTCGATAAAATGACGCCACGCGCCGATGGATGTGTTCAACTCAACAGTGCCTGTGACCATCGCACAACCCGCAGCTTGTACAAGGTTGTCAGCAGCGATTGATTTCTCGATTGCCTTTGCGTTCGCTTCGAGAAACAGATCGTTGGACCGCGTCGCTGCTTCCATATTATTCTGCTGAGCGTAGGCCTGGGAACGTATTGCATGGATCTGGCCCTGCACTTGCAAACAACGCGCCTGATGTTGATCACAGATTGCAGAAGGAAAATCTTGCCCAAGCCCATAGGATCTCTCGGCCTGTTCCATAGCTTGGTCGAGATCACGTCCCTGCCGAAAGGCGTTATAAGCACGCAAGGCGGAGTCTGCGCGGTAAATCGATTTCTCAAGGGCTTGAGACACCCGGCCCGCCTCGAAATCTGTGACCTCTTCTGTCATCAATAAATGGTCCGCGGCATCAAAATTCCTGCGATCCCGACTTGCGAGCGTCATCAGCAACGCTTGTTCACCGATAAGTGTTGAGGCGTGGTCCAACGCACCTATATTTTTAAGGTGATGAGCCGCTGCACCGATCTCCCGCAGCGCGCCTTTTGCGGAACCGGCTTCAGACAATGCGCGTGCTTTTGACTGCAATACAATGCCACGAACAAGATCAGGTAGATCACGCGCCAAGAGTCTGTCGCATACTTCGACGGCCGCAATCGGATGCCCTTGCGCGCGAAGATGCTCAATTTCATCAAGATCATCGATGCGCAATATAGGACCCATACCAACCCGATCGGCCAAAACCTGCGCTTTCTTCCGATAGCGACGCGCTGTTTCCGTACGCGCATGTTGTTGCAGCTGAGTAGCCAGATCACTGCAAAGCTCGTGAACGAGGCGGGTCGCTTCGAGCTTTTCGAAGTCTGCAACCAGCGACTCAAGATCAGAAAGTTTGGCCCGCCCGTAGAGAATGCCCAGTTTAATCCGCTCTCTGCGCACAATCGATTTTCCCGGATGATATTGTGCTGCAGAAAACGCCTCCTCTGCACGTTTGATCGCTGTCTCGATTTCAGACGCGGGTGCGAGAGCCGCCCGCATGGCTTGAGCGACCATGATCCAAGCTTCACCTCCAATATGAGGAAAGCCCGCGTTGTTTGCTAAGCTCATACAATGCTTTGCGGCGGCGGCTTTCGCCTCAATATCATGCGATCCCAAGACCAACCATCGCGCCGCATGGGCCGCGATGAAAAGGGAGGTTTCCGAGAGCGATCCGATCAGGGTACGGACATCTCGTAGCACCGGAGGCTTTGAACCGATGTAGACTTGAGCGGCCATCAGGCGCAGTAGCAAAAGATATGCATGAGTGACCGCAGACTGGGCATTGTCTTGGGCCCAAAGGGCCTCTGCCTTGGCAAGTTCAGCACTGAGATCACCCGTCACCTGGGCATTGATGCAGAACTCCTGCATAGACATCGCTTTTCGCAGGTCCGGATCGTCGCATTTTGCCTGTGCGCTTTTCAGAAATTTCAGAGCGGTCTTTGGTTCTCCCTTCTCCAAAAAGCAACGCGATATCCATAAACTCTCCTCGCAATCGAATAGGAAAGGGTCAACGAACTGCCTCATCGCCATGAAGTCACCATGGGTATAAATTTGGATCAAGTTTTGCTTGAAGCTCAAAACAACTTTCCCTTCTGTCGCCGCTAAGCCCTCTGGGCAGGCATTCGCCGCGTTTGGACCTAAGGACAGATATAGCAGCAATGGGTCTTGTGGTTGCGGCAAAAAAGCAGACCGCGCCGTCCTGAGAGGTCGAAATGCCATGCCGGCGCGCCAATTGTGCCTGCACACACCCTTCCTCAAAACTTTCCTGAACGATCTTCAGTTTCTCTTCATCAGACCGATGACGACGCCCAGTTTTGCCGTTGGAAACGGCTTGCTTGCGGGGGGTGGGTTTGTTGCTGCTCATGACTGCAACCGTTACAAAATCTCACATCACCCGAAAAGACGGCCCTCGCCAGAGGCGTACGATCATCTACACGACGAATGCTATTGAAAGTCTGAACAGAGTCATCCGAAAATCGATCAAGACACGCGGATCGTTTCCGACCGAGGAAGCCGCAACCAAGCTGATCTACCTCGGGATCCGCAACTTCGAGAAAGGCGGCAGGAATGTCCGGGAATGGTTTGCGGCCCGAAATCAATTCGCTATCATGTTCGACGAGCGCTTTAATGCGGGACCGTATCTGAAACCCGCATGGGCCACCTCAGATACACAGAGTTCATGACACTCCCTGACAAACTTGACCCTCCCTTTTATGACCCAAGCTCGATTGCGACCAGTTTTAGCCAGTAAGCTACGCCGAACGGTATTAGTTCGTCATTGAAATCATATTCAGGCGTGTGGACAAAGGCCGACCTAGGGCCGTTGCCATTGCCGATCATGACATATGCTCCCGGGACTTTCTCCAGCATAAACGCGAAGTCTTCCGACGCTCCGACCAAAGGGGCGTCGGGGTCGACCATTTCATCCCCAACGACCGCACTTGCGGCGGAAACCGCGAACGCCACTTCATTGGTAGTGTTCACCAATGGCGGATAACGGCGGGTATAGATCGACTTTGCAGAGACACCATGCGGCCAGGCGCAGCCTTCCGCGAAGGCCCCTATCGATTGCTCAAGGATGTCGCGGACTTCAGCCCGATACGTCCGAGCCGTTCCGCGCACGAGAACCCTGGAGGGGATGATGTTGGGACTGTTATAGTCCCCTGCATCCAAATGCCCGACAGAAATGACAGCAGGATCCGTCGCTGGAACCTTACGCGAGATGATCTGCCCGACCGAGGCGATGAACTGCCCCGCCGGTACTGTGGGATCGGTCGCCTTGTGAGGCATGGCACCGTGTCCGCCGCTGCCCTCAAATGTTACTTCCCAGGTATCACCAGCGGACAAGTACGGGCCAACCCGCGTCTGCACACGGCCAAGCGGTTCCATGGGGCCATTGTGAACACCGTAGATCGCGTCACAGGGGAACTGCTCGAACAGACCATCCTCGATCATCACGCGTGCGCCGCCCAGAGCTTCTTCTGCGGGCTGGAAGATGAAATGTACGGTACCAGCAAAATCTGGATCGGCCGCCAGCTTTTCGGCCGCGCCGAGCAGCATGGTGGTGTGGCCGTCATGGCCGCATGCGTGCATTTTTCCCGGAACCTCGGAGGCATAAGGCAGGCCGGTCTGTTCCTCGATGAACAGCGCGTCCATGTCGGCGCGCAGGCCGATGACCCGCTGGCCGGGACGTTTCCCCTTCAGGGTACCGACGAGGCCGGTGCCGCCCAGGCCGCGATGGACCTCAATCCCAAGCTCGGTCAGCCGGGTGGCGACGATCTCCGACGTCCTGTGTTCCTCGAAAGCCGTTTCGGGGTGGCGGTGGATGTCACGGCGTAGCGCTGTCAGACGAGTGATAAAGTCGGTATCTGCGCGCAGCGCATCAGGCGTGGTCAGGGGCATTGGTGTCTCTTTCTGTGGTGTCACCCTGCAGGTTTGCCAGCCCGCGCGCCCAACGCGCCAAGCCGTGCAAGAAGATGGCGATAATGAAGACCGGCACGGTCACTGCAACAAATATCGACGGCATGTCGAAGGTCTCGGCGCTGGTGTGGAGGTTGCGTGCCAAGAAGGAGCGGGCGGGGTTTAGGCCCGGTCCATAGAAGCTGTAAAACAGGATTGGCCCGAGGAAGGCGACCACGGCCGCGCCGCGTAGCAGCGCAGCGATGCCAAGAATTGGGCGGGGCAGCGTCACGGGAAGTTTAACGAGTCGCGGGTCGAAACCGGCCCGAAACGAAATAGACGCGCCCAGTAGGCCGACCCAGACCATTGCATACCGCGCAGCCTCTTCGGTCCAGGCTGGCGGGGCTGAAAACCCGTAGCGGGCAACCACCTGCAGGGCGATGAGGGCCACCATCAGAATCAAGCCGATACGGGCAATAAAACGTAGCACGTGATCGACACCGGCGCTAAGCCGGTCGAGAAAGGTTGCAATGAGAGTCATGTCAGGCTCCGCTGGACAGGAAGGGAACAGAGGGCAGGTTCTGGGCCTGCCCCCTGCAAACGGCGAGATCAGTCGATGAACTGCTGGATGTAGTCAACGTCTTCCTGCGACACGATCTGGTTCCAGACCGAGCGCGATGCGTCAACGAACTTGGCACGTTCACCTTCCTTCAGGGGCGTGATCTCGATGCCGCCGTCCTGGATGGTCTGCTCAAAGTAGGGCGCCTGGTCCGTCGCCCATTGACGGTTCACCGCGATGCCCTTGGCGACCGCGTCATCGACCCAACCCTGCTCTTCCTTGGTGAGGGAGCTGTACCAATCGTCCGACAGCATGACAACCTTGGGAACCGGCCCAGCGTCGAACGGCGTGAAGTGATTCAGCAGTTCAACCTGACCTGCGGCCACGACGGTCGAGGGCGGGTTGTAGTGGCCCACAGCCACACCAGTCTGTAGCGCGTTCGGGGTCTCGGCCCAGCTGACGACCGTGGGCTTGGCGCCCCATGCAGACATGTAGGCCACCTGGTCGCCGTTCTGGGCGCGCAGTCGCAAATCGGCGACATCCGCAAGGGTCGCAACCGGTTTCTGGGTGTTGAACAGGCCTAGGCTGCCGCCGCGCATCGCAAAACCGGCAACCTTGATGCCCAGGCTCGCGGCTTCGTTGTTGATGCGGCCAAGCGCATCGCTGTCTTTCACGAAGCGGTCGAAGGAGGCGTCGTCAGCGGTTAGGAAAGGCAGGAACAGGGTCGAGGACCATTTCGATGCTTTCTTCAGCGAACCGCCATTGGCGAGGTTTACCGCGATCAGCCCCTGCGAAGTTTGGTCGAAGCGGTCGCTTTCCTTACCCATGGTGTTGGACGGATGGACGGTCACGGCTACGCCATGCGCGGCCAGGCTTTCAGCGAAGGCGTGGATGAAGACGTATTCGGCATCGTTTTGCAGGTCTTCGGTGCCGGCGAAGGCGACGACAACATCATCCATGGCTCTAGCGGCGGTCCCGGTCAATGCGGCAAGGCCAAGGGACGCGGCGAGGAGGGTCTTTTTCATATTTGTTCTCCTGTTGGTTTGGTGGTTAGTCGATAAGGCCGAGGTAACTCGGCAGCGTCAGAGAGATGGCGGGGACGTAGATCAGCACGCCTAGAAGGATCATCTCGACGATCAGAAAGGGCAGCGTGGCGCGTACCAGGCGCCAGTATCCAATGTCGACAACGGTCGACAGGATTAGAAGCACGCCACCCAGCGGAGGCGTCAGCAGGCCCACCGTCAGGTTGAATCCGATGAGGATCCCCATGTGGACAGGGTCTACTCCCAAGACAATCGCCGGCGGGATCAGCAACGGTCCCAGCAAGGCAATTGCGGCCTTCACGTCCATGAACATGCCCGCCGCGAGGAAAACCAGGTTCAGGACGATCATATAGCCGGTGGCGCTCAGGCCGAGCTCTCCAATCAGTTCGGCCAGCTTGCGCGGTATCTGCTCGACCGATGCCAGGTATCCGAACGTCGCGACAGCCACGAGGATGATGAAGACGGCACCTGACAGCATCACGGTGCGGTCCAGCGCCTCGCCGATGTCGCGCAGGGTCAGCTTGCGGTAAAACAGGCCCACCGCCAGCGCCGCGATCGAGGCTACGCCTGCGGCCTCTGCCGGGGTCATGAAGCCGAAGAGGATGCCCGACAGGATGATCACCGGCAGCGTCAGTGCAGGAAGCGCCTGGAAAAGGGATGGCCAGAACGGCGGGATTTCTGAGTCTTTGCCCCCCGGGTGGCCGTGGCGGTGCGCCATGATCGCGTTGACGACCATAAGGACCCCTGCCAGCATCAAGCCCGGCACGACACCGGCGGCAAAAAGCGCCACGACCGAGGTATTCATCAGCGCCCCGTAGAAGATCAGGATGATCGAGGGCGGAATGATAGGTCCGATGATCGACGAGGCCGCCGTGATCGCCGCGGCGTAATCGCGCGAATACCCCTGCCGTTCCATCTCAGGCACCAGCGTATTGCCAAGTGCCGCCGCGTCGGCGGTAGCCGATCCGGAAATCCCGGCGAAGAACACTGAGGTCAGGATGTTCACATGCGCCATACCGCCCTTGAAGCGGCCCAACATCGACATTGAGAAATTGATCAGCGCCTGCGTAACGCCGCCCCTGTTCATAAGCTCGCCCGTCAGGATGAAGAGCGGCATTGCCAAAAAGGCAAAGACGTCAAGCTGGCTCATGGCGCGCTGCGGTAACGCCGCAAGGTAGCGTGCCTGATCCTGTGTGAAGAAGGCGACGATCGTGGCACCACCTACGAAGTAGGCGATGGCCGAGCCCGAAAGCAACGTCGCGAAGAGGAAGAGAAAGGGTAGGGTCGGCATCAAATGTCTCCTTTCGGGTAAACCAATTTGATCGCCAGACAATAGGCAATACGATAAATTTTACCTTTCCTATAGCCTTGAACTATAGGTTGTATTGAATATACTGGATAAATACCGGTTCACTGCTGGCATTTCGACACAGACTATCGATCCCAGCAAGGGCGGTTTCGCGACCCAGATTAATCGAATGATGAAAATCAAGGCACAAGAGGCGCATATGAACTGCATCAACCTGCACAGGCTTCAGGTGTTCCGCACTGTTTTCGAAACCGACAGCGTCAGCGCCGCCGCCCGGCGCATGCGCCTTTCACAGCCCACAATCAGCCGCCACCTCCAGGTTTTCGAGGATGAACAGGGTCTGGTTCTGTTTCGCAACGTTTCAGGTCGGCTGGAGCCAACGTGGGAGGCGCAGCGCCTTTATGCGGAAAGCAGCGGCCTGTTCGAAAGGCTCAGTCAGATTGAGAATTCCGTGGACTCCATCAGGCGAGGTCAGCAGCAAGCATTGCGGATCATGGCCAGCGCCGCGCTTTCGACGGCTATCCTGCCAGATGCGGTCGGGCGGCTCTACCGCAAGCTTCCGGATCTTGAGATCATGGTGGACGCGGGCCGCCAGAGCCAGCAGTTGCCTGCATTGCGCGAAGGCTCCATCGACCTGTGCGTTGGCGGTGCCTGGGGCGCGCGACCGGAATTGAAGCAATGGATTATCGGCGAGTTGCCCCTGGTGGCCGTCATTCCGAAGGAACACCCCCGCGCAAAAGAGGATTTCTTCGAGATTGAGTGGCTGGAGGGCGCTGATTTCGTCAGCCACAACCCCCATGCGCCCTTCGGCGCCTTGGTCGAAGCAGAGCTCACGCGGCATAAGATTACACCCCGTCGCCGTCTCATCTCGCTGAGCATACCTTTCGCAGTCGGTCTTGCGCGTTCAGCCGGTGCCTGCTCAATTGTGGATCAGCTTTCAACGTCGGCGCTGGAAGGACGAGATATGCGCGTGCTTCCCCTGTCCAGGCCGCTTGGGCTGGATCTGACCGTAACGCAACTTGCAACGCGGCCCGAACGAACTCCAGAGCGTGAGTTTATTTCAGCAATCCGCGCGTCCTTCGCAGCGACCATCGCGCGATCAAAGCGGAAGTGATTGCACGGCATCGTCAAGTTATTGGCGTGTCTGATCAAGCGCACAGTTTTGGAAGCTGGCATTCGATCCGAACTGCCTGAGAAAGACCGCTTGGCGATGTTCTCTGGCCACAGCCTGGGCGTCGGCCTGGCCAGTTCGGCCGAGGTCGACGAGCGTTACGTTTAAAAGCAGCTTGGCCATGCAAGCGCCGAAATGACCCGCCGCTACCAGCGCCGCCGAGACAAGTTCCGCGTGAACCTGACGAAAGCCGCGGGCTTGTGACGCAGATTAGACGCCTTCGATCTTCAACGCTATCAGCGCCGCCACATGACGCGGTTGTCGCGTAGCCCTTAAATCCGAGACACGACGCGTTTGGGGATATTTCTTGCCCTAAATTGTGAGATTCGACTGCCATCGAGCCCCTGTTTTTCGCGTGCCTTTGCGCGATGTGATCAACCGCAGCAAGCAGACGTGGCTCCTTATCGAAAGCGCGCAATCGAGCAATCCTTGCATAGTCATCGATGCCGGAGCTTGAGATGGCCGCTTTGACCAGCGGACGAGATTGGGCGACATCAATGGCAGCAAGGCAAAACTGGACCTGTCACGCTTTCGTGCAGCCCCAAGTGCTCGTTTAGGCCACCTTGCGTTCGAATGCGACCGGGCTTTTGTATCCCAGTGCTGAGTGGCGGCGTCGCGGATTGTAGAAGCCGTGTGTGGATGCCCCTTTCAATGCAAGAAGTTTTTCAGATTGCTTGGAACAAGTGATCAGTGCAGTCGTGTGTCCGGCCTTTGAATGCGGCTTTCACACGCCGCTGGCCTGTATGGTGTCCGTGGATCGGGTCCAAATCGTTGATGCGAGCACAATGCTCCTGGCTTCTATCTGGTTTTCCCAGCCCCGTCTTATGACTGTTGTTCCTTACTCTCCTTCGCCCTTCTCACATTGCCGGTTTACTCCAATGCATGGTGCACAGCTTATGCAGCCAGCGGTGGAATTCGATAGTTCTCTTTTGTGGTTGTTAACGCCCAAACAGTACGGGCCAGCTTGTTTGCCAGTGCAGTCGCCACCAGCATACGAGGCTTGCGCGCCAGCATCTTGGCAAGCCATGATCCAGGTGGTGGACCTTTCCGGATGGCCCAACGGATGACTGCCATTGCGCCTGTTATCAGCAATCGCCTGATATCGCGCTGTCCCATTTTTGAGGTTCTACCCAGGATTTGTCGCCCACCGGTCGACTTCTGCCTTGGTACAAGCCCGCACCAAGCTGCAAACTCACGCCCACTAGAAAATTCTTCCATTGGTGGCGCGAAAGCCTGAATGGTCGTAGCACACATAGGCCCAACTCCGGGGATTGTCATAAGCCGTGATGTTGCTTCATCTGTTTTTGCTCGGCCTTTGATCTCGTGATCCAGCACCACAATCCTTTCGTCAAAAAGAGCGATCTGATCAATGTATGCCTGGCAAAGGCTTAGAATTTGCGCGGGCAGGTCAACCGCGACTTCATCAAAGCTGGTTATCATACGTCTAAACTGAACCATCCCTTGAGCGACGACGACACCGTACTCTGCTAAATGACCCCGCAAAGCGTTTACCAACTGGGAGCGTTGGCGGACAAATAAATCGCGTGTTCGAAAGACCATGCCCTGCGACTGTTGTTCTGCGCTTTTGACCGAGACGTAGCGCATCGTCGGGCGCGATGCCGCCTCTGCGATTGCTTCTGCGTCATTTGCGTCGTTCTTTTGACGCTTCACAAACGGCTTAACGTAAACAGGTGGGATAAGGCGCGCTTCGTGGCCAAGCTTGCCAATCTCGCGCACCCAATAATGGGACGTAGCACAAGCCTCCATCGCAACAACGCACTTTGGAAGCTCACTCAGGAACGCGGTAAGCTGAGGGCGCGACAATTTCTTGCGGAACACGACAGAACCATCAGCGGCAGCCCCGTGCAGCTGGAAGCTCCGTTTTGCTAAATCAATTCCTACTATGCTAACATTCTCCATGGATGCTCTTCCTTTGTATGACAGTTTAAGCTGCTATCATTCTGGCACATTGTGATGCCGCCGGGTGGGGCATCCACCCCATCATTGATGTATTCGAAGATGGGCATCTCGGCCTGCCTTCTCGTTTCCCACGACCGTCGCCAGATGAGCTCGGCCTTGATGGTCTTGAAGAACGTCTCGACAGCGGCGTTGTCGTAACAATTGCCCTTTCCGCTCATCGACACCTTGAAGCCGTTCAGGCGCAGGATTTTCTGATAATCGTGAGAGCAATATTGCGACCCGCGATCCGTATGGTGGATGCAGCCTTTGGGCGGTGACCGGAACGCAATCGCCATCTTCAACGCCCGGATCGCCAAGTCCCGTTTCATCCGATTGCTTACAGCCCAGCCGATGACCCGCCGTGAATGCAAGTCCAGGATCACAGCCAGATACAGCCAGCCCTCGCGGGTCCAGACATAGCTGATATCGCCCGCCCATTTCTGATTGGGTTGATCAGCGGTGAAGTCCCGATCCAACAGGTTCGGCGCGACATTGAGCTTATGATCGCTGTCGGTCGTCACCTTGTGTTTGCGTGTTCTAACAACGGATATGCCGTTCTGACGCATCAGACGACCGACACGGCGGTGCCCCACATCCAAGCCAATCTCTTTCAGCTCTTCAGTCATCCGTGGCCGACCGTAACTGCCCAAGCTGAGACGCGACTGTTCTTTGATATGTGCCAATGTCACCATGTCCGACCGCTGTCTGCGGCTGGCGGGGCGGCTGAGGAAAGCGCGTAATCCACGTGTGCTGACGCCGACAACATCGCACAACCGATTGGCAGGGAAATGGGCCCTGTGTTCTTCGACGAACCTAAATCTCATTGCTTTAGGCCCGCGAAGAACTGGGTGGCCTTTTTTAGGATTTCCCTCTCCTCCTTGAGAAGCCGGTTCTCACGCCGAAGCCGGTCATTCTCTTGGGCGAGGCTCAAATCCTCTTTCGACACCACATCGGTATCTCTGTGCGCTGTGATCCACTTGTTCAGCGTCGACATTCCAACGCCCAGATCGTCGGCAACCTGTTTGCGTGTCAGCCCACTGGTCAGCGCGATACGCACCGCATCCTTACGGAATTCCTCCGTCCGTTTCAGTCCCATAGTTCATCTCCTTTGGTGCAGTAAATGCTATCAAAGGAGCGGCATCAAACCGCGACAGGTCCACAATCGAGATGAAGGCTTTGAAGCTCTGATCTGTCTTGCTGGATCGCATGGCTATCCCTCTGTTTTCCTTCAACTTGCCGAAGTAATTCTCGATCAGGTGTCGCCATTTGTAGGTTTCCTTGTCGAAGTTTGCGGGAAACTTTCGATTGGATTTCGGCGGTATGACGGGGATGATGCCACGTTCCAGCAGGTCATTCCGCAACCAATCTGCATCGAAAGCTCTGTCCGCCAGCAAGTGCCCGGCAGACAGATCACGGACCAACGTATCAGTCTCGCGCAGATCGTGAGCCTGCCCAGGCATCAGGCAAAAATCAACGAGGTTGCCGAGCGCGTCTGTCAGCGCCAGTATTTTCGTCGTTATGCCCCCGCGAGAACGTCCAATGGCCTGGCAAAGAGTCCCCCTTTTGCGCCCTGACCTGAGCGGTGGACCTTGACGATGGTTCCATCGATCATGGCGTATTCTAGATCTGCGTCCGAAGCTAATGCCTTGAACATATGATGGAAAGTATCCGCTTTAACCCACCTGCGGAACCGCTTGAACACTGAGTTCCATTTGCCGAATTCATCCGGCAACTCGCGCCACTGAGCCCCGGTGCGAACGATCCAAAGGACCGCCTCAATGAATAGCCGGGGGTCACGACCAGTTTGTCCCGGATCGGTGGGTTTCCCCAAACAATACGGTTCGATAATTGCCCAATGCGCGTTGGTTAGGACTCTTCGGGTCAAGGCTGCTCTCCTCTGTTTGCAACCTTGAATCAGAAGTTAGGCGACTTGTGAATCCCGAACGTCAACAGCCCCTAATCCAGAAAAACGAGGAGACTTCAGAAAATCTCGGCTGTCGCCTCGATTTCAACAAGAGCTTCTTTTTCAACCAAAGCTGTGACAACAACCATTGTCATGGCCGGAAAATGATAGCCCAAGACGTCTCGATAAACCTGACCGACCTCTGCTTGTTTCTCAAGGTACTCCTGTTTGTCGGTAACATACCAAGTCAGCCGCATAATATCGGTTGCCTCGCCTCCTGCTTCCTTCACCACGGCGAGGATGTTCTCTAGTGTTTGCTTTATCTGACCGACAATCTCGTGACTTTCAAAGCGTTGATCAGCTGTCCATGCCGCCTGCCCCCCGATGTACAGCGTACCGTTTTTCGTAAGGACGCCGTTGGCATATCCCTTTGGGGCCTTCCAGCCCGGTGGTTGGATAAATTGGTGTGCCATGGGAAATTCCTGAGATTTAACGTAGATTAATAAACAAGGCCTAGACAAGCGCAGCCACGTCCCTCCTGCGTTTGAAGAAACTGGAAAGACGGCTTTGCCTGCCTAGAGCCTTATAAAATTAGTATCAAATTCGACTACATTTTGCACTCTACAGCATATGCGTCGCCATGCTGTGTGAGGGCCGGGCCAATCAGTCTGTTAGTATAGGTACCCCCTTCTTTGATCACCTCACGAACGTAAATGGTTTGGATGGGGTGGTGATTGGGACCAAATGCAAAGTCACCGCGCGTCGACGCAAAGTTTGCTGCCCGCAGCGCCTTACGAAACGCCGCAGCATCGGATACTTCCGCAACCTCTAGCGCGCTGAGGATCAGGTTTGCGGTATCGAAACCCTGACTAGACTGAAGCGATGGCAGGCGACCGTATTTTTCAAGATAGGTAGCGACAAAAGCCTTGTTCGCGCTGTTGTCCAGATCCTTGTTCCACTGAGACGTGTTCCTGACACCCAACGCGGCATCTCCGACGGCCTGAAGAATGTTCTGATCGAACGAGAACGCAGGCCCGACAAGCGGCAGGTCAATGCCCGACCCGGCATATTGCTTGAGAAACGAAATACCCATGCCACCCGGCAGGAAGAAAAAGACGCTGTCGGCACCTGATGCACGTATCTGCGCAATTTCGGCTGCGTAATCGGTCTGGCCAAGTTTGGTATAGATTTCGGCGGCAACTTCACCCCCGTACATGCGTTTGAATCCATTCAACGCATCCTGGCCCGCAGGATAATTCGGCGCCATGATCACCGTTTTCACGTGACCCGCATCATTGGCGTAGGATCCGGCCGCTTCGTGCAGATTGTCGTTTTGCCAAGCGACGTTGAAATAGTTTTCATGGCACCCTTTGCCCGCAAGCGCGGAGGGTCCAGCATTGGGCGAGAGATAGAACAACCCCTGTGCAGTGGCAGCCGGAACCACTGCCATCGCAAGGTTCGACCAGATGATCCCGGTGAGTATATCCACCTTTTCGGATTGGATCATCTTGTCCGCCAGTTGCACTGCGATGTCAGGCTTGCGCTGATCATCTTCGATCACCACTTCGATGTCCGATCTGCCCGATTGCTCAATGGCAAGCATAAAGCCATCCCGTACGTCGATGCCAAGCCCGGCACCCCCACCGGAAAGGGTGGTGATCATCCCAATTTTGGTCTCTGCAACGGCGGGCAGGGCAAGTGTTGCCAACCCCGCAGCCAAGACGATTGATTTGATATTCATTCCTAATCTCCCTTTTTTGATTACTAAACCCGGTCGTTTCCATCCCAGGCAAGTTTTGTCAGCACGTCATCCACCGGCGTATCGACCATGCGCGCAAAGCTATTAGACAGTGCTTTCATCGCGATGCCGATCAAAATCTCAATCGATTGTGTCTGTGTAAAGCCCGCATCAAGAAACGCCTTCTTTGATGCTGCGCTGACTTTGCCCCGTGTTTCCAGCATCTCTTCTGTAAACTTGCGCAGCGCTTCGAGGCGGGCATCTGCGATCGGTTGTTCGTCGCGGATCGCTGTAATAGCGTCCTTGTCGAGTTTCGCCATCCGGGCGCCTGACGTGTGCGCGGGAACGCAATAAGCGCATCCATTGCGCACGCTGGCCGTCAAAAGGATCAACTGCTGCTCCGCCGGCGAAAAGCTGGTTTTTCGCAAAAGTTCGGTCAGATCCAGATAGGCGTCCAAAAGCGCGGGTGCATTTGCCATTTGGCGATATAGGTTCGGCAAAAAGCCCCCCATGCTGTCGCTGACGGCTTGCAAACGCGCACCTGCCCCTTCCGGGGCGGCCTCCGGTGTGTGAAGTTCAAATTCCACTAGTTTTCCTTTCTGTGGGTAATTTCAGCAGTCAGTTTGCTTCGGATGACTTTTCTTGTGGGTGTCATCGGCAATTCGTTGAAAACCTCAATCCGCTCAGGCCATTTGTATTTGGCAATTCCGGAGTGATGCAGTTTTTGGGTGACTTCATCCAGCGTCAGTGTCGCGTCCGGCGCCAATGTGACGCAAAGGCACGCGCGTTCGCCCAGGATCGGGTCCGGAATGGGAACCACGGCACAGTTCGTGACGGGTCTGAGGGTGAAAACAACGTCTTCGATTTCAATCGGGTTGTACTTTACCCCTCCCCGGTTGATCAGTTCCTTAGTGCGTCCGGTGATGCGGACAAAACCCTGTACATCAATCACAGCCAGATCACCTGTCAAAAACCACCCATCCTCCGAAAAGCTGGCGGATGTTTCCGCTGGCCGGTTCAGGTAGCCGTCAAACACGGATGGTCCCCTTACCTGCAACGCACCTTCCTCACCTGCAGGCAGCGGATGCCCCCCTTCGCTCAACACGCGAAGTTCGGTTCTGGGTGAAGCGCGTCCGCAGGTCGCCATTCTGGTCTGCACCGGATCATCCGGTCGCCCGTAACATCCGGCCTGCAATTCGCTCATTCCCCACAGCTGAACCACACTGCCGTTTGACATCTTGTCATCAACTGCTTTGGCCAACGCCGGCGGCACAGCAGAACCGGATAGACAGACGACCCGCGTTGACTTCAGCAGGCTTTCGTCGAGTGCATCCTTGGCGACCGCCGCCGCGAAATGTGCCGGTGCAGCGTAAATATGGCTGGGTTTGGCGTCGCGAATATCCTCCAGTACCCGGTCGGGGTGAAAAGCCGCCACCAAATGCTGCGCGGCCCCCGCAGCAAGCGCCATATGCAATGTAAACAGGCCATAAAGATGCGACATCGGGGCCAGTGACATGACCGTCGCATCCGCCCCAATCTGCATTTCACGCGCTGCGGCAAATGCGTTATTCAGGAACCTTGAATAAACATGCGGCACCCCTTTGGGCCCTGCTGTTGTACCCGATGTATAAAGCAACAAATAGGGATCACTGGGCGATGATCTCACGATATCTTCGTCCTTTTCCACCGTCGAAATGACTTCTGTAAAGCTCAAACAACCCTCAAGAGGGTCACCCAGCGCAATGATGTTTTGGAGGTCAGGAAGGTCGGCGCGGACACCCAAAACATCTTCAGCACGGCTTTCGGTGGGAGAATGCGTCACAATGACGGCTTTTGCGCCGGAATCCACAAGCAATCCACGTAGCTCTTTGCGACGATAGGGCATGTGCAGGGTTTGAAAAACCCCACCCCGTGCGGCGACCGCCAGAAAGCTGACGACAAATGCCGGAATATTCGGCAATTGCACGCCCACAACATCCCCTCGCCGGATCCCCAATTTGGCCAAACCAGACGCAGCTTTGCCCACCTGAGCTTGCAACTCGGCAAAGCTCATCGGTCCGGCCTCACCATTCAATGCAACCGCATCCGGGGTCATTGCCGCATGGTGAGCAAGCCATTCTGTCAGGGTCTGGTCATCATGAATCGACACAGCATTCTCTCCTTTGTACAAGAGCGGACTATGTTTTTGTGTGACGGCCCGGTGCGGCCTTGCGTTGTAGATCAATCATGCGTTCACGCGATTTTTCCGCCTCGCGGAACGCCTGAACGGCGCCGCTGACATATTGCTTTGGCCACATGTTTTCGTTGCGCGCACCGTACCAGGCAGCGGCCTGATGCGTAAAATACGGGTTCCACAAATGGGGCCGACCAAGGGCAACCAGATCGGCGCGGCGGGTGTGCAGGATCGTATTCACCTGCGCCGCTTCGGTAATTGCGCCAACGGCCATTGTCGCCATACCGGTTAGGTTGCGCACCGCTTCGGCAAGATGGGTCTGGAACATGCGGCCATAAACAGGTTCCTGATCGGGAATTGTCTGCCCGGCCGACACATCAATCAGATCGCATCCCGCCGTTTCGAATGCGCGGGCGATAGCGACCAAATCATCTTCGTTCAGCCCGCCCTCTTTCCAGTCGGTTCCGGACAGGCGCACCGACATCGGGCGGTCTTTGGGCCAAACGGCGCGCATCGCCTCGAACACCTCCAGCGGGAAACGCAGACGATTTTCGATACTGCCGCCATATGCGTCCTGTCGCAGATTGGTCAGCGGCGACAGGAAGGACGCAAGCAGATACCCATGTGCACAATGCAGTTCCAGCAAGTCGAAACCGGCGTGCGTAGCCCGTTTCGTTGAGGCCACAAAATCCGCCTTGATCCGGTCCATACCAGCACGATCCAGTGGCACAGGAACGGTGCTTTCGCCCTCGAACCATGGCTGGGCCGAAGCAGACGTCAAAGGCCAGTTACGCTCTTTCGCAGCAATGGGGTGATCCATCTTTTCCCAACCAAGCTGGGTGGAACCCTTGCGGCCTGCATGCCCCAATTGCATCGCAATCTTTGCACCGGTGTTTGAATGAATGAAATCGACAATGTCTTTCCATTGTTCCTCTTGCTGGTCGCTCCACATGCCCGGACAGCCTTCGGTGATGCGCGCGTCTGCCGAGGGGCAGGTCATTTCAGTAAAGATCAGCCCCATGCCGCCGGTTGCATGACTGCAATAATGCATTTTGTGCCAGTCGGTCAGATTTCCATCCGTATCGGCGCTGTATTGCGCCATGGGGGACATCACGACGCGGTTTTCAAGCGTCATGCCCCGCAGCGCGAATTCGGCGAACATCGGCGTTGGCCGCGACTTGCGTAAATCCTCGCCCGTTTCCGCCAGATGCCGGGCATACCATTCGTCATCCACTTTCTCGACGAATTCGGGGTCACGGACGATGAGGTTGTCATAGGTGATCGATTTGGCCCGGCACATGACCACCATGGCAAACTGATAGGGGTCCATGTCCCAGGATCGATCCATATGTTCGAACCACGACAATGATACATCTGCGTTGTGCTGGATGATCTGGCAGGGCGTGCGCCGGGCGTCGTCATAGGCCCGAAAGGCGGCCTGGACATCCGTTTCGGCATGGGCGACCAAAGCGTCTGACAGGCCAATTGCGCATTCCATGGCAAGTTTGGTACCGGACCCGATCGAGAAATGCGCGCTGGCCTTGGCATCGCCCAGGATGACGATGTTTTCAGTGTGCCAGTTTTCACAGAAAATGCGTGGAAATTGCCGCCAGAAGGATCGGTTCAACATCAACGGATGGCCCTGCAATTCCGTCTTGAATATCTCCTCAAGCGCGGCCTTGCTGGCTTCTTCATCGGTTTCGCTGAAACCAAGTCCGGCCCAGGTTTCAGCGCTCATTTCAAACACCCAGGTCGAATGTTTGTCATCATACTGATAACAATGGGCAACCGCAGGGCCATGTTCGGTTTCGCGGAAGAAATAGTTGAATTCGCCCATTTGCCGGGTTGATCCCATCCAACAGAACCTGTTGCTGCGCAATGTGCTGGTAGGCTGGAACCCTTCCTTGTAGTGCTCCCGAATAGGTGAGTTGATACCGTCGCCTGCGACAATGACGTCGCTATCCGGAAATCGGGATTTAAGCTCAGCGGGATCAATGGCGACGCCAAAATGCAATCCAACCCCTACTTCTGCGCAACGTTGTTGCAACAATCGCAAAAGCGTGTGTCGGGACATCCCGCAGAAGCCATTTCCGCCTGCGCGCATTTCATGATCCTTGAAATGCACGGCAACGTCGTCCCAATAGGCAAATTCGTCGCGCATCAGCTCAAACAGGGGTCTGTCCCGGCTGAGAAATTCATCAAGGGTGTCGTCTGAAAAAACCACCCCGAAACCAAATGTGTCGTCTGCTTGGTTTTGTTCGTAGACATCAATGTCCCAAGAGGGTTTTGCCTTTTTGGTTAAGAGAGCGGTGTAAAGCCCGCCCGGTCCACCGCCAACAATAGAAATTTTCACGTAGCGCTCCTGAGAATCAGTCTAAAATATGCTTAATATGTGCTATAGCACATATAACGATTGTGAGTCGCGTAAATTGTTACCTTGTGATATTACAGGCGCGTACTTTGTTCAGAGAGCCAAAAATGAATTCCAATGCAGTCGTCGAAAAAGCCGAGCCCGCCTGGCTCGATCAACTGGAACCGCCAGAACTTTTGGTCGTGCTCGCGGGCCGCCAAATGCAAGACATGATGAATGCAAAGCTTCGCCGTCATGGGCTCAAGCTTGTGGAGTGGCGTATCCTGCGGGGCTTAAAACCAGGTGGGACCCTTACGATTTGCGACCTCGCGGAATTGGCCGTTGCGGACAGAACAGTGACCAGCCGACTTGTTGACAAGCTGTCTGAACGCGGGCTGCTCGTTAAGAAAGCGTTGAAAACCGACCGTCGATTTGCTCAGGTGTCTCTTTCAGCGATGGGGCGGAAGCTGCTTGATGCTGTCGAACCAGACGTTCGCCAAGCAAGAGAGCGCTTGTTTGCGGGCATCTCGTTTAAAGAGGCTGATGCGCTGAACACAACCCTAGTGAAATTCATCACGAACGCGAAACTAAACTCTCGCGCAAGGCTCTGATTGTCGGTAGCAATGAGGGAGAGAGAAAAGCTTGGTGGATGTCGTGTTTTGGTGAGGCTTTTGGAGTGAGGCGGGTCTACCATGGATGTTCGAATTGTTGTCGAAACGACATTTGAGGTGGGAGAGGCGCAGGTATTGCCAAGTTGTTGGCCGCAAATCCGGGATCAGTAGATTTGGTGCCACGGCATTCGCCATGAACTCCCATGCTTCTACGAACGAGTCTACGATGCTTTGTTTCTCTGAATAGCCCCTAGGGCCTGTGGACAATCATCTTGATGGGTATTGCCAAGTTGCTTGTAGCAAGCCGCAATTTGGTTCATGCACCGCGCTCAAGCTGCCATTTCGGCGGTGTATTCATCCCACAGTCTGAATGCATCGTTACGGGCGTGGCGATATGAGT
>Ga0189291_100331_pt1 | contig 21265 bp, 23 predicted proteins | sample UW1redminimetaG_FD_130331 | JGI IMG/M metagenome (GOLD analysis project Ga0189291, IMG submission 130331) | Marine microbial communities from the Costa Rica Dome - UW179B-red mini metaG | ecosystem: Environmental > Aquatic > Marine > Oceanic > Photic zone | place: Costa Rica: the Eastern Pacific... | reverse complement strand
AGCGGCAGCAAAGAAAACCACAAAGGAGGCCACAACATTGACCAAAACGTAACTGCTGATAAACAATAAAGGCGGGTCAAATCTCGGTGACAATACCGGGTCAGTTCTCAATGACATTCAACACCGTGGCCTATTTGCTTGATCCTGTCTTCAACCCCAGAGGGGCGCGAGTTTATCAACCACGACTTCACATTAACTCGCCGACTGCGGTCGATTGAAATCCCACCTTTGGCTGTGAATGTGGACGGATCTGTGCTTAGATCCGCACTCGGAAAACTTATTGCGGATGCTGGTCTTTCGCACGAGGGGCTGATCGACGTTCCCGACTTTATGCCGATGTTCATCCATGCCGTCGCTTACCGGTTTGGCTTGGCAATCGAACTGACGATCGAAGCCATTGGTGAGGCAAAGTCTGACCTGGATGCGGTCATAAATCTCGATCATTTTGCTGCGGCCTATTATGGCAGGATGAACTGTGACGAACACCTCAATCCTTTTATTACAGCGCATTGGCGCGGGATCGATACCACCCGCGCAATGGACCGATGGGTCGAAGAGCAAAAGGAACCTCGGAAAGGGGCAAAGCGGAAATAGACGAGCTAACACTTAATCGCCATTCTTGCGTAGGTCGCCCTCAAAAGGGCGGCCTTTTTTGTATCCGACCCCGTGTGGACATCTGTTGAGTTCGCTTTAAGATGTCAGAAGTTGGTTCTGGGGTGTCGTCAAGTTTGTTTGCAGGATGTCGAACAAATTTCTAAGTAAATGATTCAAATGAACAATAATTCACCCCAAGTCGGCCTTTGAATGTCGAACGTCATTGACGTTCGACATCCATAGACCGGCTCTTCGACGAAAGTTGGTTTTTGTGATTTGTTGAACGTTTGTGAGTATGCGCAGGCACATCGTTGGTCAAAGGGCGAGCTTTGATACGATGGTGATTGGGCCACGACGACCAACCGAGAACATGCGGCCACCGTCGACACTGTCGAAAGCCTTGTGGAACTGATCGGTTTCTCAAACACAGACTTTGTTGAGTACGACTTCTGATCTGTTCAGTGCGTCTCAACAAAGTGCCGCGCCCCCGCAATAAGCGCGCGGCCTCATCTATTCAAAGGGCAAGAGAGCAGCGATATAGCCAGAGCGGTTGTGCCTTACGCTTCGGTGCAGACGCCATTCGAAAATGGTTATTAAATCTCAGATTATTCTGGCCCTTATGTCGCAACACAGGCCCCGCATTTGCAAAAACATCCCAACCCCATGCAACTTGCGCCGACGACAGCCTTTCATAACCAGCTTCATCACTAATCCTAAAAGAGGTCACAGTTTTGGCCAGCTTGCCTGACATCGCTTGCCTAGAACAGGAGACAGCGATGCCCTACGCCCTTGATATCCCCCGCCATCTGCCCGGTTGTTTGAACTGGTCCGATTTGCCGGAGACACCCAAAGACAGCGCCGCGCCAACCAGATTAAGACGCGAGCCGGCCAAGCTCTTGCCGCCAATTCCCTTTATTCAAGAACACTACGAAGAAGACTTGAAACGCTTTCCCGTTCCCAGAACCTTGCCTGACATTTTCCAAGGGCGCTGGTCCGGCAGCTTTTTTGTATCTGAGCGGTTTAGGAGGGTCGTGTCTGACATGGAGGCGGTCGAACACCACTTTCAGCCCGTTGATTTGACCATGCTTGACGGCACAAGGTTCCCCACAGGGTATTTTGCGCTTGGGATTGCTGATTTCGTGGTGGCGATTGATGCGGAAAACTCCGAAGTGAAGGCAAAATTCTTCGACGGAAAGAAGTTCTATTATCTGGCGACAGACAATTCGCAAAACACAGGCATGAGAGATAAATCCTTTAGCGGAGATTTCTTCGGTTATGTCGGCGCAAGGGGGCAACCGTTTATCCAGTGGAAAGAGGAGCAATTAGACGGAAGGCACCTTTGGATGGATAAACACTATCCATCAGAGGCGTTCATTTCGGACGCGCTGGCCTGGGCCTTCAAACGCGAAGGCATCACTGGCTTGTCCCTTCGCCCCTCGGCCACCACAGGCGGGTCCGAACGGTCCTCTCGTGGCTATCTTCAACGATTGGGGAAACGGCTGCGGCACTTGCAATCACGACGCTATGACGCATTGGAAGATCACTAGTTCAATTCGATTGACTGATATGGCCCCGGTCCGTGACCAAGCGACGGCCAGCATCAACTGACGCTGGACCTATCGCGTGGCAATCACCGCAGCTGCCCCGCCAAGGGAACTTGCCCCGACACGGTTGGCAATCTTCATCGCCCGCGGCGTTCTCAGAAATTTTCGCGCATGATGCGCAAGCGCGACCCAGAAAATATCGACGAAAGCCAAGGCGGCCACAGTCACCACTGCAACAAGCGCCCACAGCGACAGGGACGCGTTGGTCACATCGACCAGCGTGGGCAGAAGGGCGAGATAGAAAACCATGATTTTGGGATTCCCCAGTGTCAGCGCCAAACCGGTGGCAAACATCGACCACCCGGCGCGTCCCTCTGGCAAGGTGTCGCCATCCGCGGCAACAGGCGCATGCCACATTTTCCACGCCAGAAACATCAGGTAAGCCACCCCGCAATATTTCAGGATTACGAAAGCTAGGTGAAAGGTCTCTGCCAATGCGGACAAGCCAGCCATGGCAACGCTCAGCCAGATAACCTCGCCGATCCACATCGCAGCCAGAAAAGGCGCAATGTCGCGCCAGCCGTTTGACAGAACACGCGACACCAATGCCGCGATACTTGGCCCGGGTGTGCCAGCATTGATCAGCAGGGCGAAGGCGAAAAGAAGAAGTGCATAGGGTTCCATAGATCAACCATAGTATCGGGATATGAAGGAGGTAAAGCGATTTACCCGCCCGACCGATGCGCCACCCCTGCCCGCCGGAGCCGCCGAAACATGTCATCACTTGCCGAATCGACTGCCACAATTGGGGCCGGTGGCCATGACAAACCCCGCGCATCCGGGGCCCGGTGTTTCGAAAAACGCCCCATATCCGGTTGCATGCGGGAGATTGGCCCGAAGGGCGGCACAATAATGGCCGAATTGTGGCGAAAATAGAGCAAAGAATTGAAAAGCCCCTGCGTTCGATCAATGCTGAGTGTCTCTAATCGAGGGCTTAACCAATGCATATGATTCAGGAACCAATTACCTTGTCGCAAAATCTCTGCGTCAATGCGTATAAGCAGGCCCAATCGGACGGCACGGCCCGAAAGCTGGCAGGTCCTGCACCACGGGCATCAAATGCACCCTCAGAAAGCCCCATCAGCAAAACGCGTTCGAAGAAAGCAACCAAAGAGCTGAAGGTTTCGGTGCTAAGCTCGCTTCAAAGCCAGTCAAATGCCGGCACGGTAAACATCCGCGATGTAGCCGTTGCGCTCGATCGTATTCTCAAAAAACCTTAGGATGTTGCTCCCGGCACTATGAAGGGGCCGCAGTTCCGGCCCGACGAACGAGGCGCTGCCATTGGCCGGGAGAAATACCATAGTTTGCCTTGAACCGCCGCGTCATATGGGCCTGATCGCTGAAACCCGCCTTCATTGCCGCATCTGCCAAGGTAAGCCCGCCCGCAATATCTGACCGCGCCCGATCCAGACGGCGCATGGTAAGATACCGGTAAGGGCTTGTTCCAAAGGCTTTTCGGAACTGTCTGGCCAGGGCATATCGGTCCAGCCCGGTGACAGCCTCAAGTTCCTCCGATTTCACGATGTGATCCTGGTGCGCATCAAGATATTCCTTGGCACGCGCCGCTGCCTGCACATCAATCAAGGCACTGGATGCACGATGGGCCGACCGGTCATTTGCGCGCAGCCCATCCGCCAACAGCACCGCCAGCTCAACCAAGGCGACCGGTTCCAGCGGGGCCTCCATATCCGAAAAGGCCGAATGCACCGCGTACATCAACCGCGGGTCGCTCAATACTGCGGTGCTTAGAAATGGCAGCGCGCTTGCCGTTGGCCCAAGGGCTTCACGCACCAAGGCTGGTTCAACATAAAGCATCCGATAGTGAAAACCATCCTCGGTTCCCGCCTGCCCGGTGTGGATTTCATCAGGATGCAGCACCATTACCTGTCCGGCAAGGCTATCCGCGCGGGTTCCCCGATAGTCAAAACTTTGAACCCCTCTAATCGTATACCCGATAGAATAGGTGTCATGCCGGTGCGGCGCATAGGCATCGCCGGAAAAATACGCTTCAATCCGCTGGATACCTGTTTGCCAAGGCGCGGCAGCAACCCAATCTTCCGTGCACGAACGTTCAAGACCCGGGGTCAGGTTCTGTGGTCTTAGGTCAGCGGATCGTCGTGCGCGTGAAATGTTCATTCTCCCGATTGGCAACACAGGTGCGGCTTAAACACAATAGAAGGTACTTTGCGATGAAACCCGTCAACCTATCTGAAAAACTAGGATATTTTTCCACCCATTGGGACCCTCATGTCATTGCCGACTATAACGAAAATGAGGTGATGGTGGTAAAGATCATGGGTGAATACCCTTTCCACAAGCATGAGGAAACCGATGATTTCTTTTATGTTCTTGAGGGTGAACTGCAAATGGACATTCAGGGCGAACCCTCCCACACCATCAAAGCGGGCGAATTGTTCATCGTTCCCAAAGGTGTTGTTCACCGGCCAAGGGCCACCAGTGAAGCCAAGGTGCTGTTGATTGAACCAAAGGGCGAACCGAACTCTGGCGATGCTGATCGTGAAGCGGCACCAAAGACCCGGATTTGAGTCTGCTTGAGGGGATGGCGCAGATTCTTCATCCCCTTAACAATTCAATCCTCCTGAAAATGGCCAATGCAGTGCCCCACCTCAGGCTTCCGCAACAACCGCTATCACCCCGGTAGCGTGATCGTGAAATATATATTTCTTTCATCAGCTTACGATCTTACGCGCGGCCTTGCATAAGATGCTGGGCGCTTGAACCCGTTGGTCTGCCTCACCTGCAAGGGAAAAATTTTGGGTGTTGCGATTGCATCATCCTTGTCCTATCGCTGTTGATGAAATGCATTGGTTTGGGCTCAAACGACCCTAAACCAGTCACGAAATAATCCGTCGGGGGGCCCTTTGGGGCTGAGAGGTGCACGCACCGACCCGTCGAACCTGATCCGGGTTATGCCGGCGTAGGGAACGGGTAAATTTGTGTGGCTCTGACCGCACGAGACTCTTTCTCACGTTCGCACGCCCATCATTTGGAGACGTGCCAGTGACGAAAGAAACACCCATCGCCCTGACCATTGCAGGATCCGACAGCGGCGGCGGTGCTGGCATTCAGGCGGATTTCAAGGCGATTTCGGCAAATGGCGTCTACGGGGCCAGTGTCATCACCGCGGTGACAGCACAAAACACAGCTGCAGTCACCGCAGTGCATGAGGTGCCGGCCGCTGTTGTTGCGGCGCAGATTGATGCGGTCCTATCGGACATTGATGTGAATGTGATCAAGCTGGGGATGTTGTTCTCTGTGCCGATCATCGCGGCAACAGCCCAACGACTTGCGGCCTTTACTGGCCCCGTTGTTGTCGATCCGGTGATGATTGCCAAATCGGGTGATGCGCTGTTGCAGGATGCTGCCGTGGATGCGCTCATTGCGCAGATCCTGCCCCATGCCACACTTCTCACGCCGAACCTGCCCGAAGCGGCGCGCCTGCTGAACACCACAGAGGCGGCAACGCCCGAGGAGGTGGCGGCGCAGGGACAAGCCCTGATCAAAATGGGGCCAAAGGCAGTCTTGATGAAGGGAGGCCATGCACGCGGCAAGACCTGCACCGACCTCCTTGTTGACGCAACCGGCGTGATCGCCAGCTTTACGACACCACGGATCGACACCCACAACACCCATGGCACCGGATGCACCTATGCCGCCAGCATTGCGGCGCAGCTTGCCCATGGGCGCGACCTCAAAGAGGCCGTCGCACGGGCACATGCCTATCTTCAGGCGGCAATCAAAGCGGCGGATAGGTTGCATATCGGCAAGGGGCACGGCCCGGTGCATCACTTTCACGGCCATTGGTCATGACGCAGATAGCGATCATCGGGGCGGGCGTTGCCGGTCTTTGCGCAGCCCGGGCGCTGTCGGATCGCGGCGCTGATGTTGTTGTCGTGGATCGCCATGCTGACATCGGGGAACACGCCTGTTCATGGTGGGCCGGTGGGATGTTGGCACCATTCTGCGAAGGAGAAAGTGCCGAGGAACCTGTGGTCCGTCTGGGTGGTGAAGCAGCCGATTGGTGGGCGACAAAAACAGATACCCTGCGACGTTGCGGCTCGCTGGTGGTCTCCCCCGCGCGCGACAAATCCGACCTTATCAGATTCGCCCGGCGTACAACCGGTTTCCGCGAAGTCGACCGCACCGGGATTGCAACCCTTGAACCAGATCTGGGAGAGCGTTTCGGGAAAGGGTTGTTCTTTGAGAGCGAGGCCCATCTTGCCCCGCGTGCGGCGCTGTCTCAACTGCGTGCCGGCCTTGTGGCTGATGGCGTTCAGTTCGTCCAAGATAACGCGGACCCGGTCCAATATGCAAAACGCGGACTGACCATCGATTGCAGAGGGTTTCAGGCAAAGGACAACCTGCATGATCTGCGCGGCGTCAAAGGCGAGATGTTGCTGCTGTCCTGCCCTGACGTGAGCCTAAACCGCCCGATCAGGATGCTGCACCCCCGTGTGCCCCTTTACATCGTGCCACGCGGGGACGGTGTTTTCATGCTGGGGGCGACGATGATCGAAGGTCGTGCAGGCAAACATGTCAGCGCCCGCGCCCTGCTGGAATTGCTTAGTGCGGCTTATGCGTTGAACCCTGCCTTTGGCGAGGCCGAGGTGCTTGAGATTGGGGTCGATAGCCGCCCCGCCTTTCCCGACAACCTGCCCCGCATCCGGCGCAGTGGCAATTTGATTCACGCCAATGGGTTGTTCCGCCACGGTTTTCTTCTGGCCCCCGCCATGGCGCGGATGCTGGCCGAATTGATATTCGACAATAAAACTCCGGAGGTAATGGATGAAACTGCTGCTTAACGGTGCGCCAATCAATGCGCAGGTGACGACATTGGCCGATCTGCTTGTGGCCGAGGGGTTTGGCGGGGCCAAGGTTGCGACCGCCGTAAATGGCACCTTTGTTCCTGCACCCGAACGGGCGGATTATGCTCTCTCGGCAGGTGATGCGGTTGAGGTCCTTGCCCCGATGCAGGGCGGATAGGACATGCGTGACTTTTACGGAACGGCATTGGCCAATGGCCTCATGCTTGGGACGGCGCTATACCCCTCGCCCGCGATCTTGAAGGACGCCTTTGAACGCAGTGGCGCAAGTGTCGCCACAGTATCCTTGCGCCGCGAAAGCGGACAGGACCGCGCCGGACAGGATTTTTGGCAATTGATCCGTGCGCTTGATGTGCATCTTCTGCCCAATACCGCCGGATGCCACAGCGTGAAAGAGGCAGTGACAACCGCACATATGGCCCGCGAGGTGTTTGATACAAAATGGATCAAGCTGGAGGTCATTGGAGAAGAGGATCTGCTGCAACCTGATGTTTTCGGACTGGTCGAAGCGGCACGTATTCTGACCGAGGACGGTTTTCAGGTGTTCCCCTATACCACCGAGGATCTGGTCGTCGCGGAACGGCTGTTGCACGCCGGCTGTGAGGTTCTGATGCCATGGGGTGCGCCCATCGGGTCTGGTCTGGGGTTGAACAACATTTTCGGGCTGCGGGCCATGCGCGCGCATTTCCCAGACGTGCCATTGGTTATTGATGCAGGCCTTGGTCTCCCCTCACAGGCTGCCGCCGCGATGGAACTGGGTTTTGATGCTGTTTTGCTGAACACCGCTGTGGCCAAGGCTGGTGACCCCGCCGCCATGGCCGCCGCCTTTGCCACTGCGGTCAACGCGGGTCAATTGGCGCAGGCCGCCGACCCGATGGAACCACGTGACATGGCCGCCCCCTCTACCCCGGTGATCGGAAAGGCCTTTCTGATATGAGCCTGGATCGTTTTTATCCGATTTTTGACAGCGCCGATTGGATGGAGCGGTTGGTTCCGCTGGGGGTCAAACTGGTTCAACTGCGGATCAAGGATGTTTCTGCTGATGTTGTGTATTCCCATATTGAACGCGCCAAATCGATATGTGCGCAGCACGATTGCACGCTGATCATCAACGATCATTGGCAAGCCGCAATTGATGCGGGCTGCGACTATGTTCACCTTGGGCAGGAAGACCTTGATACTGCCGACATCACCGCGATCCGCGCTGCCGGGCTGCGGCTTGGCATCAGTACCCACGACAAGGCAGAGCTGAAACGTGCCATGGCGCTTGCCCCCGATTACATCGCGCTGGGGCCAATTTATCCAACGATCCTGAAGAAAATGAAGTGGCGGGAGCAGGGCATCGCAAAGCTGACCACCTGGCGCAGTTTAATTGGAACCACGCCGCTGGTGGCAATAGGCGGCATGTCCGTCTCCCGCGCGGCAGGCGCGTTTGAGGCAGGCGCGGATGTGGTCGCCGCAGTCACCGACATCACCTTGAACGAAAGCCCCGAGAACCGGGTCCGTGCGTGGCTGGAGACGACAAGATGAGCCGATATGCCCGTCAAATCTGCCTTCCCGAAGTTGGTGAAACGGGTCAAGCCGCGATTAAGGCCGCGCATGTTCTTGTAGTGGGCGCTGGCGGCTTGGCGGCGCCTGTTCTGCAATATCTGACCGGTGCGGGCGTTGGCCGCATGACGGTGGTGGATGGTGATGTGGTGTCCCTGTCCAACCTGCACCGGCAAACCCTGTTCCGCACGTCGGACATCGGATTGTCCAAAGCGGTTGTCGCGGCAAAAACATTGCGGGAGCTGAACAGCGAATGCAGGATTGAGGCAGTTGAAACCCCGCTTGATCCGGCAAATGTGACAGCTTTGGTGACGCAGTGCACTTTGGTGCTGGATTGCGCCGACAGTTTCGCCCTCAGTTATATCCTGTCTGATACCTGCAAAATGCTGGGTGTCCCGCTGATCAGCGCCTCAGCCTTGGGAATGACCGGCTATGTTGGCGGGTTTTGCGGTACAGCACCATCCTTGCGGGCGGTCTTCCCGGATTTGCCGGACCGCGCCGCCACCTGTGCCACGGCCGGGGTTATGGGCCCCGTTGTCGGCATGATTGGCGCAGCACAGGCGCAAATGGCGATGGCCTATCTTATCGGTCAGACACCTTCCCCTTTGGGCCAGTTGATCCGCTTTGACATGCAGAACTTCCGCGGCAGCGGTTTTCGTTTCGACAGCGCACCGGAACCTGCCGCAGATTTGACCTTTATCGCGGCATCCGATGTCACTGCCGAGGATTTTGTCATCGAATTGCGCGACATCGACGAAGCGGCAATCCCGGCAACCGAAAACGCACGACGCCTGACAGTTGCGGCATGTGCCGCGCAAACCCTGACACCCGCCTCCGATCAACGCGCCGTTTTCATTTGCCGATCCGGTTTGCGGGCCTGGCAGGCGGCCAGTCACCTTCGGACCTATTGGGACGGAAAAATCACCTTAATCGCAATGGGCGACACGCCACCAACAGAAAGAAAACCCATATGAAACTAACATCTGTAACCGCAGCGCTTGCTTTCGCGGCCTCCCCCCTGATGGCCCAGGACGATATGACCGTCTTGCTGGATTGGTTCGTCAATCCCGACCACGGCCCCCTGATCATCGCGCAGGAAAAAGGGTATTTTGCCGAACAGGACCTGAACGTCGAGATCATCGCCCCCGCTGATCCGTCAGACCCGCCCAAACTGGTCGCCGCCGGCAAAGCGGAACTGGCGATTTCATATCAGCCTCAACTGCACATGCAGATCCATGAAGGCCTGCCTTTGCAACGGGTTGGCACATTGGTTGCCACCCCGTTGAACTGCCTGTTGGCACTGGCAGAGGGACCCATCCAATCTCCGGCGGATCTGGCGGGCAAAAAGGTTGGCTTCTCGGTCGGCGGTGTCGAGGAGGCGGTTCTGGGCTCCATCCTACGCCATCATGGGCTGTCGCTGGATGACGTCGAATTGGTCAATGTGAACTGGTCGCTGTCCCCCTCCCTGATGTCAGGTCAGGTGGATGCCGTTATCGGTGCCTACCGCAATTTTGAACTGAACCAGATGGAGATTGAAGGGGTTGAGGGCAATTGCTTCTTTGTCGAGGAGGAGGGCCTGCCAGCCTATGATGAGCTGATCTATGTTGCCAACACCGACACGATGGACAAAGAGATGATCGCCCGCTTCCTCGCCGCGACAGAGAAAGCGACCCAATACATCGTGAACCATCCCGAAGACAGCTGGGAGCTCTTTGCCGGCACCTCCGCCGAGCTGCAGGACGAGCTGAACGCCAAGGCATGGGTCGACACATTCCCACGTTTTGCGCTGCGTCCCACAGCCATGGACGCAGGCCGCTACGCAGCGTTTGAAGCGTTTTTACACGAGGCTGACCTGATCCCCTCACAAAACCCCGTTTCCAAAATCGCAATCGATGTGACCGTAAAATGATGACACCTGATTATGGCAAAACCTTCGCGCTTTGGCGCGAAGGGGCCGCAGCCCCATGGCGCGATTACACCCATCACCCTTTTGTCGAAGGGCTAAAAGACGGGTCGTTACCACGTGCCGCATTCCTGCATTATCTGGTTCAGGATTATGTGTTTCTGGTCCATTTCTCCCGCGCCTGGTCAATGGCCGTGATCAAATCCGAAACCCTTGTGGAAATGAGGACCTCTGCCAGTACCGTCAACGCATTGGTCAATCACGAAATGTCGCTGCATGTGAAAACCTGCGCGGCCCAGGGCATTGACGAAGCGACCTTGTTCGCCGCGCCCGAAGCTGTCGAGAACCTTGCCTACACCCGCTATGTGATGGACGCAGGCCTGCAAGGGGATTTTCTGGACCTGATGGCCGCCTTGGCCCCCTGTGTTCTGGGTTACGGTGAAATCGGGTGGCGTCTGGCAAGCAGCAAGGCAGAGGAAACGCCCTATGCCGAGTGGATTTCGACCTATGCAGATCCAGAATATCAGCAGGTTTGTACCGATGTCGGCAGGATGATCGACAAGGCTGTGGAACGCCGGATCGGTGATTTGGCACATGCGCCCCGCGCCGCCACCTTGCAGACCCGGTTCACCATGGCCACCAAATTGGAAGTCGGGTTCTGGCAAATGGGGTTGGATGGCGCATGACCCTGTCACCGGGGATCACACTGAAAGGCCAACATCGTCTAGAGGGGCATGTGTTATTTGATGCGGATCTCCATATCCCCGGTGGGCAATGGACCTGCCTTCTGGGCCGGTCAGGCGTGGGCAAGTCAACAGTTCTGCGGCTGATCCTTGGGCTTGAAACCGGGGGAGAGTTTCAAGGCAGCTTTGCAGCAACCGACGGGTCCCCCTTGGCGGGTCGGATCAGCTATATGGCCCAGTCGGACCTGCTGCTGCCATGGTTGTCGGTGCTGGACAACATCTGTATCGGTGCGCGGCTGCGCGGGGAACCTTCGGATACTGATGCCGCCCGCGCAATGCTGCACCGCGTTGGATTGGCGGCGCATGCCCATCAGAAACCAGCCACACTTTCAGGTGGAATGCGGCAACGGGCCGCCCTCGCCCGCACCCTGTTTGAAGACCGCGCAATCGTGCTTCTGGACGAGCCGTTTTCAGCGCTGGATGCCGGCACCCGTGCTGACATGCAGGAACTGGCTGCCGAAGTCTTACAGGGCCGCACCGTTTTGCTCGTGACCCATGATCCGGCAGAGGCCGCGCGCCTGGCCCATCAGATTACCGTCATGTCCGCGCAAGCCACACAAAACTGGCCGACACCGCAAACAAGCGCCCTACGTCAGATCAACGCGCCCGAAACACTCGCCTGTCAGGCCGCGTTGCTGGAATACCTGCGTGGAGCCAGCGTATGAGATTACAGGATATCCTTTTGGCTCTGTTGATTGGGTTGGGCCTCTGGCACGCGCTGGTGATCCTCACAGATGCACCGCACTTTATCCTGCCCTCCCCCAGGCGGGTTGCGCAGGCAGCTTACAACAGCCGGGTGATCCTGCTTGAAAACGCATGGGTCACAATGATCGAAGTTGGTCTTGGGCTTGTTATTGGCAGCCTGCTTGGTGTGGTCACGGCAATCCAACTGGCCATGTCAAAGACCGCGGAACGGCTGATGCTGCCAATCCTTGTGTTTACCCAGGCCGTGCCTGTCTTTGCGTTGGCCCCGCTTCTGACACTTTGGTTCGGCTATGGCATGGGATCAAAAATCATCATGGCGGTTCTGATCATCTACTTTCCCGTTACCTCTGCCTTTCACGACGGGCTGACCCGGATCGACAGCGGATACCGCGATTTGTCGGTATCGATGGGAGCGGGCAAATGGACCTTTATGCGCCACGTTCAAATTCCCAATGCACTGCCCAGCCTTGGCAGCGGCCTAAGGCTGGCCGCGGTTTGCGCCCCGATTGGTGCGGTGATCGGTGAATGGGTCGGCGCGTCCAAAGGGCTGGGTTATCTGATGCTGCTCGCCAATGGACGCGCAAAAATCGACCTGATGTTCGCCAGTTTGATCGTCCTCGCCTGTCTGACGGTGATCCTGCACATCGGTGTCGGCATGCTGGCGACCAGGTTAACCCGCTTCACCCAGGGCACCTGTGGTAACAGAAAGACCTGACTGACCCGCAAGCAGGTTGGCGATGATTTAGGTGTCGGGATATCAACGCTGAGAAATTGGATCACGGCGCATCACAACACGAGTTTGATGTGAAAGAGGATTTGAGCCTCAAGGCACATGACCTGATCACCAGCTCAGCGTTCGTCGTGCTGAAAGCTGCGAATGAGTTCGAGCACAGGACAACAGCCATCAGCCAGCTTTGGCAGACCGACTTTACCTATCTCGAGGTGCTTGGGTGGGGCTGGTTCTATCTCAGCACGATCCTGAACGATTACGGGCAGCGGCTGCAGCCTTTCAGTAAGATGCTGAACGTCCGCTCGAGGCCGTCCACAGCGTCGAAGCACAAAAAAAGCGTTAGGGCGCGGCCCTACCCCCCTCGAGGGCAACCAAATTAGACAGGGCCATGTTCTCGGCTGCGCCTGCGGGCCACACCCGCCCTGTCTGCGGGGGTTTCCACTCATCAATGCCGTAAGCATGCTTGCATGCGCTGGAACACCAATCAGCGCGGCAATTCTGGCAATGTCGGGTCATTCCCTCATGCAACGTGCATGTCAAAGAATTGAGACCTCACATCAACGATACAGCACTGGCGTGATGCTTTCGGTGTTCCATGCGGCGCAAAAACTGGCTCCACCCCGTCCAGAAAATTTACAGCACGCCGAAGCAACTCGGTTTGTGTATGCGTCAGATTATCCTGACCAGCACCGATCATTTATTCAATGAATATCACACCTGTCTGCTTCAGAAAGACAGACCCAGGCCGACCATCACGGGTGCGGACCCCGTACACACCATTCAGGACATAGCACCAAGTAGAGTTAGCGTGTTCATCATCGAAATGGCCCGCAATATTCGGGGCCTGAGTTTGCAACACAACGCCAAAGGGACTGTTAAAGAATGCGGCTTTCGCTTGGTCATATCGGCAGAAAAGATATTCTCAGGCCCGCGCTTCGGAACTAAGGCCGAGTTGGACAATAACACGATACTAGTCGGTATGCCCGCGAAGGTAAAACTGATATGTCTGCTGGTCTGTGAAACCAGTCATGAAAGATACCGACTTACCCTTACCATTGTAGAAATAGGATAGAGCAGGAAAGACCTTTGCGTCGAAGAGGTCGCGAAGGTTTTAAATCGTCGTACCGAAGGCATCCACAAACTGCGTTTCCTCATAGAAGTTGGTAAAAAGATAATTCAGTAACAACGGGCGGCCGTTAGTGATGGTTGTTACCATCTCCATGGAAAGGACAACCACTCAAATGCTTCGCTCTGGATCGAAGTGTGAGCGGAGTCCGTCATCGGTTCAACATGCGGCATTGGTCAACGAGAGTTCCAAACGGTCATCCGGTAATTTCGGTCAGGATCGCATGGCGAAGCATTTCCAAGCAAGTGAAGCATTAAAGATTTCTAATGCATTGGCAGCCTGTTCTGAGGTCAACCAGCCATCTAAAATTCGCCACCGATGAAAGAAGAGCCAATCGATTCCATTGCTACTTGACGAGGCTAGACTATGTCGCGCCTGTTCTTCTCTCTAAGAGGTGCCGAGCTTAGCCGTTGGACCAAACCACCTGCATCTTGATGTTTGCCGCCCTACTTTGAGCCACGCTAGCTTCAATGTCTAAGTCAATTTGGGCTGATACTGTTGAAAAATTGGAAATTCTCCTGGCTCGTTTTTACGTCAAATTCCGATGCATCAGAAAGGCCTGCTCTGTTTGCGCAGAGGTGATCGCCAGCGCCCTTCACATCGCCAAACCGATGTTTTGACGGGCTCTCTATGATCGATTTTTCTCCCGTTGGGATCATCGTCATAGCCGCACGGGATCAGCGTACGATCTATGGCGTCCTAGGGCGTCAGCCGCTTTCTGCGCGGCCCTGTGTTGGCCTGCTATCTCGCCCCATTTCTCGATCAGTCCGAAGATTGTATGTTCCGTACCGCGTTATGGATTCACGCGGCCCGATCGTTCAGGTAGATTGTTGGTGCGCTTGACACATAAGGCCGCTTGCGCCGATGTATGTTCTTACGGATTGATGGCGAAACACATATAGGTTGCGGTGGATGTGGTTCCAGCAATGCGCCGGCTCAATAGGCACATAAATGCCCGCCTCATTTTTAAGCTGTTTGAGCTGGAGGTTCGATTAGCAAATGGTGGTGAGCGCTATTAGTTCCATTCAGAAAGATATTTCTTGACCGGATGGTCAAAGTAGTCGTTAGTTTAACGAAATTCATGAGGAATGGTTCTATGAAAATGTCAACTCATCTTAACCGTCGCCATTTTATGGCGACATCCGCAGCAACATCACTGATGCTCGGAGCCGGACGCGCCATGGCTGCGGAACCGATCAAAATGGCTGGCATTTATACAGTGCCCGTCGAACAGCAATGGGTCGGCCGCATTCATGAAGCCGCGCTTGCCGCGCAGGATGCTGGAGATATTGCTTACTCATATTCCGAAAATGTCAGCAATACCGACTATGCCCGCGTGATGCGCGAATATGCAGAGGCGGGGAATAAGCTGATTGTCGGTGAAGTCTTTGGGGCGGAACAAGAAGCACGCGAAGTCGCAGCCGAATATCCGGATGTGGCCTTCCTGATGGGGTCCAGTTTTAAAGAAGATGCCGCGCTGCCTAATTTTTCTGTCTTTGATAACTACATTCAAGATTCAGCATACTTGTCTGGCATCATTGCCGGTGCAATGACTGAATCTGGTAATATTGGCATGGTTGGTGGTTTCCCGATCCCCGAAGTCAACCGCTTGATGCATGCCTTTATGGCTGGTGCCCTTGAGATGAACCCGGATATCGCGTTCCAAGTCAGCTTTATCGGAAGCTGGTTCGATCCGCCCAAAGCTAAAGAAACCGCATTTGCCATGATCGGTAACGGTGCAGACGTTCTTTATGCTGAACGGTTTGGTGTATCTGACGCCGCGCAGGAAAAAGGTATCCTTGCTATTGGTAACGTCATTGATACGCAGGCTGACTATCCTGAAACGGTCGTTGCCTCAGCGATTTGGCACTTTGGGCCGACTTTGAATAAAGCCATCGCTGAAGTACAAGCCGGCACATTTACGGCGGCGGATTACGGGATCTATTCCTTCATGAACCAAGGTGGCACAAGTCTTGCGCCTTTGGGCACATTTGAAGGCAAAGTTCCGGAAGCAGCACTTGCACTTGTGGCAAAGCGCGAGGCCGAGATCATGTCAGGTGATTTCGTGGTCACGATTAACGATGACGAACCATCTTCGTCATAATTGATCATGACTAAAGACGCAGTTGAGGCACTTTCCCTTAACAACATTACAAAACGATTTGGAGAGCTGACCGCAAATGATGCGGTCAGCCTTTCTGTAAACGTAGGCGAAGTTGTTGCCCTGTTGGGTGAGAATGGCGCGGGGAAAACCACACTCATGAATGTCTTGTTCGGCCTGTATACGGCCGACAGTGGAACCGTGCGTGTGTTCAGTGAGACATTACCACCTGGCAATTCGCGGGCCGCTTTGGACGCCGGTGTCGGGATGGTGCATCAACATTTTACGCTGGCCGATAACCTGACGGTCCAGGAAAATATCACGTTGGGTGTCCATTCTCTGATGAAACTCAGCCTGGGCCGCGCTGCTGCAAAGGCGCGGATCACAGCGCTTTCAAAGAAATTTCACCTTGCGGTTTCACCTGATGCGCGCGTCGGAACGCTGTCCGTGGGAGAGCGCCAAAGGGTTGAAATCCTCAAAGCGCTTTACCGCGATGTGCGGGTTTTGATCCTTGATGAACCGACGGCTGTGTTGACCCCACAAGAGACAGACGATTTGTTTGCGACCCTAAGACTTGCGATCAAAGAAGGTCTTTCGATCATCTTCATCTCGCATAAATTGCATGAAGTGATGGCCATCGCGGACCGTGTCGTGGTGTTGCGGCACGGCAAGATGGCGGGCGGTGTTGACACAAAAGATACCGATAAAAATGCGCTGGCCGCGATGATGATGGGAACTGAGGCAACGCCGCCTGATGTCTCGCCTGCGAAACTGGGCGCACCGTTGCTGGCGTTGCGCAATGTTACGACCCCTGATTCTGGCAGCATCCCCATTCTGAAATCAGTTTCTTTGGAATTGAAAGCGGGGCAGATAGTTGGTCTTGCGGGTGTATCTGGCAATGGGCAAGCTGCGATGGCTGACGTCGTTGGTGGGGTGTTGAATCCACGTGATGGACATGTTGTTTTGGGAACCGAAATAGTTCAGAAATGGACGCCACGTATCGCGGTGCAAAGCGGTATCGCACGCATCCCAGAAGACCGACACAAGACTGGCACAATTGCTGATTTCGACCTCGTAGAGAACGCAATTTTAGAGCGATACTCATCTAAGGATTTTAGCAAGGGTGGCTGGCTGAACTGGCATAAATCACGGGCTTTTGCTGATCGAATTATTGATAAGTACGATGTGCGTTGCCCAGGATCAGATACGCCGATCCGCCTATTATCTGGCGGTAACATGCAAAAGCTGATTCTCGGGCGTGTGCTTGAGGCTAATCCACAGATCATTCTAGCAAATCAACCGGTTCGCGGGCTTGATATCGGTGCGGTCAACTATGTGCACAGTCAATTGCTGGCGGCGCGGAAACGTGGTGCAGCGGTGCTATTGATTTCCGAGGACTTGGATGAAGTTATGGCGCTTTCTGATGTGATCCATGTCATTTCAAATGGGCGGCTTTCGCCGGAATTTAAGCGGGGTGAAATGACACCTGCGCAACTGGGACTTTGGATGGCTGGTCAAGGGTTTCAAACGGATACTGCACATGCGTCTTGAACCGATCAAGAACCCGACGTTGGCCCGCAAATTGGCCCCGCCCATGATCGCCCTTTTCGCAACAATTGTGATCGCATCGCTTTTGGCGATGGTTGCGGGGGCAAACCCGTTCACTGTCATTGGATTGATCCTAAAGGGCGCTTTTGGATCAACATTTGCGACTTTAGAAACTCTGAACCGCGCGACGCCCTTAATATTCACGGGCCTCGCTGTCTCAGTGGCGTTTCGCGCCAAGTTTTGGAATATCGGGGCAGAGGCACAGCTTTATGCTGGCGCTTTGATGACTGTTTTGCTTGGGACCGGCGTTTTGCCATGGCCGAGCTTTGCGATCCTGCCTGTTATTATTATCGCGGCAATCTTGGCAGGCGCCGTAGTTCTTTTAGTTCCCGCCCTTATGAAAACGCGGTTTGGCGTAGATGAGGTGGTCACGACATTGTTGTTCAATTTCATTTTTCTGCTGTTTATCTCGATGTTGCTTGAAGGGGTGCTTAAAGATCCCATGGGTATGGGATGGCCGAAATCTGCCCGTCTCATACCCGAGGCGCGATTGCCGCGGATTGTCGATGGGCTGCGCTTGCATTGGGGGTTCGGTCTGGCGATTTTTTCAGCCATTTGCATTTGGATTATCCAGACCCGCAGCACGTTGGGTTACGAGATGCGAGCGGTTGGTTTGAACAAAGAAGCCGCTGCCTTCGCGGGCATTCCAGTCAATGTGGTGATCGTGAAAACGGCGCTTTTGTCCGGCGGCCTTGCTGCATTAGCAGGGTTTTCCGAGGTGGCAGGATTAAAGGGTAGCCTTACGCTCGATCTGTCGCCGGGATTTGGCTATACCGGCATCATTGTGGCGATGCTGGCTTTGCTCAATCCGCTTGGTGTTGTCGTAGCGGCGTTGTTTGTTGCGGGCATTTTTGTGGGTGCGGATAGCATGAGCCGTGCAGCAGATGTGCCCACATATCTGGCCGATATCATGCTTGCGACAGCGCTTCTTCTTATGGTGTTGGCCATCATGCTCACACGGTTTCGTGTGGTGAGGGAATAGCGCCATGGACATCATTGATATCCTTTTCACTGCAAGCTTTTGGGCGGCCGCCATTCGCATCGCCAGCCCGTTGATCTTTGCCACATTGGGCGAATTGATTTGCGAACGCGCAGGCGTGCTGAACCTCGGGATAGAGGGCATCATGGTCGCGGGCGCATTCGCAGGTTGGATGGCGGTTTATTCCGGCACTGGGCTTTGGATGGGCGTGTGTGTCGCGATGCTGGTCGGGATGCTGTTTGGCTTGCTGCACAGTACGCTGACGGTGCCATTTGGCCTGTCTCAGCATGTTGTAGGTCTTGGCATCACATTGCTTGCGACCTCTTCGACATATTATGCGTATCGGCTTGTCTTGCCACAGGTCACAAGCCCGCCAAAAATCGCGGCATTCCAGCCCTATGAAATCCCGATACTCTCGGACATTCCTTTTCTTGGTCCGGCGCTGTTTTCGCAAGCTCCATTGACGTATCTTGCGTTCATCCTTGTCGGGGGTGTGAGCGTGGTTCTGTATCGCACACCGCTTGGGCTTGCGGTCCGTGCTGCCGGTGAAAACCCTGCAGCGGTGGCCGCGCAGGGGCTATCTGTGACGGCAATCCGTATGGGCGCTGTTATGGTGGGAAGCGGTCTGATGGCGGTTGGGGGTGCGTTTTTGACCATGTCGGCATTCGACAGTTTCTTTTTCGAAATGGTCAATGGCCGTGGCTGGATCTGTATTGCATTGGTCGTCTTTGGATCGTGGCGACCTGGCAAGGCTTTGTTGGGTGCTGTTCTTTTTGCAGCTTTTGATGCGCTACAAATTCGCGTGCAGCAAACAAGTTTGGGCACGGATATTCCCTACCAGATATTTCTGATGATGCCCTATATTCTGTCTATATTGGCGCTCGTTTTGATGTCGCGCCGGGCCCAAGTGCCCGCTGCACTTATGGTTCCTTTCAACAAAGGAGAACGCTGATGTTTGATCTAATCGTCAAAGGAGGTACGTTGCCAGACGGGCGTGTTTCAGACATTGGAATAGTCGGTGAAAAGATCACTGCTATCGAGTCACTTGATACTGCAGAAGCGGGTCAAGTGATTGATGCGTATGGCGACTTGGTTAGTCCACCTTTTGTCGACCCGCATTTTCACATGGATGCAACATTGTCCTACGGCCTGCCGCGGATCAACGCATCAGGCACCCTGCTTGAAGGGATCGGCCTTTGGGGCGAGCTTAAGCAGATCATGACCCAAGACGATGTCATCGCACGCGCGCTTACGTATTGCGATTGGGCGGCGAGCATGGGGCTTTTGGCAATTCGCAGCCATGTCGATACCTGTGACGATGGTCTTTTGGGGGTTGAGGCGCTGCTTGAGGTTAAAGAGCAGGTCAAAGACTACATAGACTTACAACTCGTCGCCTTCCCGCAGGACGGGTTTTACCGCGATCCAACCGCACGCGAAAATACGATCCGCGCCTTGGATATGGGTGTCGATGTTGTCGGGGGTATTCCGCATTTTGAACGCACTATGGCGGACGGCGCGGCGTCGGTGAAAGAGCTGTGCGAAATCGCGGCGGCACGCGGTTTGCAGGTTGATATGCACTGCGATGAATCTGATGATCCGCATTCCCGCCATATCGAAACGCTTGCCCATGAAACACAGCGGCTGGGTCTGCACGGGCGGGCTACGGGATCTCATCTGACGTCGATGCACTCCATGGACAACTATTATGTCTCGAAACTGCTCCCGCTTATGGCAGAATCCGAAATCAACGTGATCCCAAACCCGCTGATTAACATCGTTCTTCAAGGGCGGCATGACACTTTCCCAAAGCGGCGTGGCCTGACGCGGGTAAAGGAAATGTTGGCAATGGGGATCAATGTTGGCTGGGGGCAAGACTGCGTGCTTGATCCTTGGTATTCGCTTGGCACTGCGGACATGCTTGATGTGGCTTTTATGGGGTTACACGTGGCGCAAATGACAAGTCCTGATGACATGCGAACGTGCTTTGATATGGTTACGGTCAACAACGCCAAAACGATGGGGTTGACGGATTACGGGCTACATGTTGGCTCAAAGGCGTCCTTGGTTGTTCTTGACGCCAGCAATCCGATCGAAGCTCTGCGCTTGCGCCCCGCCCGATTGTGGGTGGTCGCAAACGGACGTGTCATCAGTCAATCCCCCCGCGCAGATGCAATGCTATCTCTACCCGGACGCCCGAAATCATCGCGAAGAAGGCATAGTCCAGACGCCGAGTGATGACTGGCATGCTCAAGTTGTGCGTTCCAATCGTTTTGCCGCAGAAATGGTGGAATGCGGGGACCTAAATAACGGTTATTAAAAAAGAGCTGCGGACACCGCTTTGCCCCGCAATCTCTGTGTGCGCTGGACTGGTTTCGCCATGTGAGGCGTGAATGACCGGTTTCCCCCTGCGCAGCGGCGTAGAGACTTAGGTTGCGCTGAAGCTGGACTGCGAACCAGAAGCCAATTGCGACCGGTATGACAGCTTAAGGAGAACACAAAATGGAACGGACACAGGTGCTCGACGCCATGGGCCAATTGAAGCTCTACGGCATGCGGACGGCTTACGACGAGATCATCACGACAGCCGTCAAACGCCAACATGAGCCACAGCAGATCATCGGCGACCTGCTTCATGCTGAGATCACCGAGAAACAGGCGCGCTCAGTCAAATACCAAATGACCATCGCCAAGTTGCCATTGGCAAAAGAGATCAACGAGTTCGACTTCGAAGCGGCCGAGGTCAACGAGACCCTCATCCGCGATCTGGCAACTGGTGACTT
>Ga0189291_100330_pt1 | contig 21268 bp, 28 predicted proteins | sample UW1redminimetaG_FD_130331 | JGI IMG/M metagenome (GOLD analysis project Ga0189291, IMG submission 130331) | Marine microbial communities from the Costa Rica Dome - UW179B-red mini metaG | ecosystem: Environmental > Aquatic > Marine > Oceanic > Photic zone | place: Costa Rica: the Eastern Pacific... | reverse complement strand
GATCCGCAAGGGCCAACTCGACGCCAACGAGCGCACCGCATTCCAGCAGTTTGCGGCGCTCGCAGCATAATTGCGTCCGCACAACGGCCGCCCTCAATCGTCAAAAAAGTTTGCGACAGAGCCCTTGGCTTAGGACGCCTCCGGCTTCGAGGGCCATGCGGTGCGAGGGACGAATTTACGCTCGCAGCGATCGCACAGAACCTTCGAAAACTCGCAAAATTACGACCAAGGATTGCCGAAACGAGGATCGCAATATGATCTGAGGCAGCAAAACGACAGACCAACAAGCCGCCCAGTACAACGGGCGGAACAATAAGCCCGCGACCAACGCCGCGAGGCGGCCAACTCCCCAAATCACGACGACTTCTTCAACAAAATACGCCCAAAGAGACCGATGCTGCGCCGCGCGTGAATGACTGCATCGCAGATGTGCCTAGGATTAAGGACGCCTTGAGTCGTGATCACTCAACTGCCGCAGCATTAGCCTTTTTTCGCCGGATCGCTTTGAAGATTGGCCATGCAATCACCAAGAATGTAGCAACCGCCAGTGTCGCCGATATGGGACGGGTCAGTAACTCAGTCGCGTCGCCTCGGCTGATTAAGAGCGCGCGCCGAACGCTTTGCTCGGCCATCGGACCAAGGATCATGCCCAGAATAATCGGGGCTAATGGAACGTTCAGTTTCTCAAGGAAATATCCAGCGATCCCGGCCAGCAGCATCACCCAAAGATCAATGGGGCGACCGTTGATCACATAGACCCCGACGCACATCAGGATTAGGATCGAAGGCACCAGAAGTACTCCAGGAAGCCGTTGAAACTGCGCGAACACGCGGGTCGCGACGGCTCCTCCTAGCAAGAAGATTAGAAGCGACGTGATCAGCATTTCCATCATGAATCCACCAACAAGGACCGGATTCTGGTGAAACAATTGTGGACCCGGCTGCAAGCCGTGGATGGTCAGCGCGCTGAGGACCAGTGCTGCCACAACATTACCCGGAATGCCCAAGGCAAGAGCCGGGATCATAGAGGCGGCGTTGTCGGCGTTGTTCCCGCTTTCAGCGGCGGCTACGCCTTGCGGATTGCCTTTGCCAAAACTGTCGGGATCTTTAGAAGCGTTTTTGGCCGCATTGTAGCTGAGGAAGGCTGCTATGTTGCCGCCTGCGCCGGGCAGAATACCCACGCCGATCCCGATACCTGAGGATCTGATCCAAGTCGGGATGAGCGATCGGATTTCGCCGGGCTTGAACGGCACGTCGGTCAGTTTAAGCTGCGCTGCAGACAAGCCTTTCAGATCGCATTTCTCAGCCAGTTGCAGCACGGGCGGCAGCGCATAAAGGCCAACCAGCACAACGATCAGATCAAGCCCACCCAGCAGCCATGTTTGCCCGAATGTATAGCGGGCTTGACCGGACAAGCTGTCGATCCCAATGGTACCAATCAGCAGACCCAAGACAGCAGCCATGATACCTTTGATCGGGTCAGAGCCCACCATGACTCCTACGGATGCCATGCCAAAAATTGCGATCCAGAAATATTCTGCTGGACCGAAAAACAACGTGACCCGTGCCAGCAGTGGGCCAACTGTCATTAGAGCAATCGCACTGGCGATGCCGCCAATTGCAGAGGACCAGCACGCGATCTTCAGCGCTTTGGACGCCTCACCTTTGTCGGCCATTGGAAACCCATCAAATGTGGTCGCAATTGATGCAGGTGTGCCCGGAATGCGCAATAGGATCGCGGGGATCGCACCGCCATACATGGACCCATTATAAATGCCTGCAACCATCGCAAGCGCGACAAGCGGGTCCATCGAATAGGTCAGCGGCAGCAGCAACGCGATGGCCATGACTGGATTAAGCCCCGGCAGCGCGCCGATGAACACGCCAAGCAAGGTAGCCCCTATCATGGCCAGCAGAGGCCAGAATGTCAGAACACTGCTTAGCGCTTGGGTGTAGAATTCCATGACTTAGCCTCCAAACCCGAGCAGCGGTCCCAAGGCTTCTCTGGGCAGTGGTTTTTCCAACAAGACCGAGAAGACAAGGAAGACAACGAGGATGAACACTAGCGCCACGATCAGCGCGTATAGGCCCTGCCGGAAACCAAGCGCGATTGGCAATGCCAGCATCAACAGAAAGGACGATGAGTAAAAGCCAAGCGGCACGATAAGAGCAACATAGATCACGGCAGTCACAACCGCCGTGATCATCTTTGATGGCGCATCTATCAACGTCCGTTCCGAAGTTGACCTCGCACGGACGGCCTTAAGGGCGACAGCTCCGCCAAGAAGCGTCAGAATGATGCCAAGCACCATGGGATAGATACCGCCCGCGCCGTTATAGGATGTCGCCATCCACGCCGCAGCAATACCCAAACCCACGAAAATAAGGCCAAGCACGATATCCTGACGCTGCTCCATTTTTACAAGCCTAAACCTTTGGAGACTTCAGCAAGCGCGTCGAATTCCGCTTGCAGACGTGCGCCAAGATCGGCCCCTTTGACGACGTTGGGCACTTCGCCCTTGGTGGCCAAAAACTCGACATAGCTTGGATCGTTGACCGCAGCTTCAATGATGTCAGCCAGTTTGGTCACGATAGCCGGATCCAAATCTTTTGGTCCAAGGATCGCGCGCCACAACAGCGTCTCTTTGTCACCCAAGCCAAGTGCAGCGAGGCCAGAGGCTTGCGGTAGTGCTGGCACATCATTGGCGGATGTCACCAAGAGGCACTTTGCCTCGCCTGTCTCAACATAAGGCAGCACGGTTGAGATCGACCCACCATAAATGTCGACATGCCCGCCAAGAAAGTTCTGAAGTGTCTCTCCAGCGCCACCAAAAGGAATGGCAATTGCGTCGATTTCACGGGTTTGGAAAATACGCTCAGCGGCCAGCTGCATTGTGCCACCGATGCCGTCGTTCCCGTATGTGTATTTGGCAGGGTTTGCTGCCAGTTCTGTCAAGAATTCTTCGCCAGTCGTGGCAGGAAAATCAGCGTTGACACAAAGCGTGTAGGCTGTTTCCGAAGTAGAGGCGATGGGCGTGAAGCTGTCGAGCGAATAGGCAACGTTTTGCACCTGAGGCACTGTGGTCAGCGGGCTGTTCCAGGTTGCAAACAGCGAATACCCATCTGCCTTGGCCTGCATGAACTGAGAAGCGCCGACGGAGCCACCGCCACCGCCGACATTCAGCACGGCAATGGATGTGCCAAGCGCCTCTTCCAGAAGGATCGCCAGTTTGCGCGCGCTGGTGTCTGTGCCACCGCCTGCGCCTGCAGGAATAGTCAGTTCAATGGCCCGCTCAGGGTATTCTGCAAATGCGGGCGTCGCCAAAGCCGCGGCTGCGGTCAGGCCGACAAGTGTGGTTTTGATATTCATGGTCTCTCTCCCTTAGTGTTTGTGAGTGTTAGATAATTTCGCTTCGGTAGCGGAATTGCGCAGCACTGCCACGTGCGATCCGCCATTCAACGGGGTTGCCTTCGATATCAAAGGCGGTTCTGCGAATGACAGCGAGCGGGTCGCCCGAAAGCAATTGCAGCTTCTGCGCCACCGTGTCGGAGGCTGCGCCAAACGACAGATCATCGGTGGCGCGCTTCACGAAGACGCCGAAATGTTCGAAATACAGCGGGTAAAGCAACGGGCCGAACGCGCTTTCTGGCAGTTCTTCAAATCCCGCAAATTTTATTGCTGGGATAAAGATTTCTTCAAATAGAACCGGAAGATCGGACAGACTCCGCACACGCACGATTTTGATCACATCAGATGTGCCAAGCGCTTCGGCAGCCTCTTCCGGAGCAGTACTTGCGCTTCGAAGGATCAGATGGCTGGACGGGATCGACAATTGCGTTCCATCAACTTCGCGCCATTGGAAAAACCGAAAAAGCGATGCATCAAAGGAGGGCGCTTTGACAAAGGTCCCCGACCCTTGGCGACGTTCCAATAGGCCCTCGCCTACAAGGCCATCAACTCCCTTGCGCACAGTGCCAACGGACAATCCATATTCTTGTGCCAAACGCGCTTCCGAAGGAATTGGCTGATCCGCTGTCCAATCGCCATTCGCAATGCGCGAGGCAAGCGTATCGCGTAGCCGGACATAAGCCGGAAGCCGATCATCAGTGGCGGTGAAACCTGTAACCATAATATCCTCCCATGAACTTCATATGGCACATTGACGCATACAGTCAACTAGTCATATATATGTATTGAAAGAGAGGTAGGAATGATAGACTTTGATTGCCACGCGCATATCTACGAAAAAGTCACCGCGATACCTGAGGCGCGATATGTTCCAGCCACGCCCGCTCCACTGTCAAAATGGCTTGATCATCAGCAGAAACACGACATCAAAGGCGGTGTTATTGTTCAGGTTAGTTTCTTGGGAACCGACAATTCCGAGCTATGCGCGGCTCTTGCCAAATTAGACCTCAAGCGTTTCGCGGGCGTGGCTGTCGTGCCCATAGGTGTCAGCGACGAAACGCTGGACCACTTGGTGATGGCTGGGGTGCGCGGCGTTCGGTGGAACCTCGTACGCGGAAAAGACATGCCTGAACTGACATCGGCGTCAGTCCAGATGTTTCTTAGAAAGCTGCGTCAGCGTAATCTTCACCTTGAGGTCCACCTTGAGGGACCTAGGCTTGCGCCTCTCCTTGCCCGACTAACGGACCAAGGTATTCGGGTCGTTGTCGATCACTTTGGGTTACCCTCAGCGCCAAACCCTAAACAAGACCCATTGGTCATGGCGACGCAAAGCCTCACGGATACCTCATTGCTCTATTTCAAGTTCTCCGCGCATTACCGTTCACCATTTGGCCTGACAGCCCATGCTTCCGCGCTCTTGTCTAAACTTGAAGAACATCACGTCGTTTGGGGCAGCGACTGGCCACACACACAACACGAAACGGCAATGGGTTTTGCGTCTGTTCGATCACTTTGTGGGGATTGGGGACTCAGATCAGACGGGTCTGCGGTACAAGATCTCTACGGGATAAGCGCAGCACACTAAGATTCCTGATATCAACTACGTTGTTCCCGTTCACTCTTCGATCTGACGAAAGCGGTCATTGGAGCAAGCGCAGCGAAAACGCGCTTTGTCCACATCTGTTGAGTTCGATCAGCGTGCGGCCAACGACACTGTTTCCTGAACTGGCCTTTCGAGGACGCATTGAGCGACTTGGATCGTTTGGAAGGGGAGATGGCGGGCGTCGCGGCACGGTGAAGCTATGGGTTACAGGCTTAAGCGGCCGTTCTGCTGAGAGCCCATAGTTCCTGATGCTGCGAGATCCACGAATGTCTCCTTTGAACGTGCTGGTTTAACCGACCGATGCTACCGCTGTGCGTTCAATACAGTTCGCACAGATGTCAGGAGGAAAACTGCTTCTGAATAAAGTCAATCATGCGCTCTACGTCTTGCGACGTGTTATCTGCTGTTAGGCACTTGTCCAACTCTGCGTATAGCTGTCTTGCCGCTGCAATAAGCGCTTCTCCGCGCGTTGTGATCTGGATGACTTTGCTATTTCGTTTAACTTCATTCGGAACGCTTGCGATAAACCCTCGGCTAGTTAACTCCGTGACTGTTTTATGGACAGCCTGCCGGGACAAATTCAGCCTTCGGGCAAGTTCTGATGCGTAGTTATCGGCACAATCCAGCGCAGACAGGAACGACACATGCGTTGGCGTAAGCTCTCCAAAGCCTCTTCGGTACAGTTCGTCAATCAGCCAATTTACTTGATTTTCCTGATACTTCGCAATGGCTTGAGACAAGCGCAATGCTTGACTGTCAACCAATACTATTCCGGCGCGGGGCGACCTTGTAATCCTTGTTGACAACATATTCTCCACATATATTGTTATCTTAGTTGACAAGGTTGGAACGTGCAATGCTGCGATATTTTCTCTGGGCGAACTGTTTTTCTTGTGCCGTGTTCGGCGTTCTATTTTTGGTCAGTTCTGCGCAGGCAGCGCAATTTATCGGCTCTCCGCCAGTCGTTTTCCTTCGCGCGGCTGGACTGCTTCTGACACTTAATGCGGTTCTTCTTGCCTACACGGCGGTGAGGCTGTGCCATATCCCGAAGGTCATTTTGTTCTTTGTTGCAGGGGATGCGGGATGGGTTGCTTTAACTGCGATCTGTTTGATCTTCGGTGCCTGGATTGAAGGCACTGCCGCGACCTTGGCATCTGTCGTCGTGGCTATGTTTGTTGGCGGATTGGGCATTGGTCAGTACGTCTATGGCATCGCGGGCATGACACGCGAAAGTCATACAGCATGACAGACTTTCAAGAGATGATGGCTGCTGGAGATTTTCTGCCGCAGCGCCTGATGCCTTGGATCATCTGGATGCAGATTGTGCTGTTTCTGTGTCCTGTCGTTTCGTGCGCTTATGCGGCGGCCCGTTGGATGATCCTCGCGCAAGTCATAAATGCTGTTATCGCATATTGCGTGTTCGTCTCAGAAGGCAACAACGTAACTCGATTATTCGGGCTGGGGCATCTTGTCTGGGTCTTCCCCGGCTGGATGTTTTGGCGTGATGTGCGTTCGACCCATTGGGTTGGTTATAGAGCCTATGCCGCCGTCGCGTCGGTAACGATTTTGATCAGCTTGGGGTTCGATGTTGTTGATATTGGTCGTTGGATTGCTGGTGAACGCTTAAGCGTTCTCGAACTGCCTGCCGAATGATTTTAGACAAAGCTGCCGGTCTCTCGTTCAAACTTGTCCGTCGTCAGGGTATTTGGGACCAAGAGCGACCTAACCTAAGAGAGAGTTTGGCTCATCTGGTTGTTTGATTATGCGGCGCGTTGTCTGTGATGCAAGCGTCGCGTTTCGAGCGTCTTTCGTTTGATCCTCTCGCGTTGTTTTAGAATGGCTTTGTCCCTTCCGAAGTAGACGTCAGCGGGAGTGATGTTGTTGATGCTCTCGTGATAGCGCTTGTGGTTGTAGTGATCGACGAAGGCTTCGATCTGAGCTTTGAGGTCACCTGGCAGGAAGTAGTTTTCCAGCAAGATGCGGTTCTTTAGGGTTTGATGCCAACGTTCGATTTTGCCTTGGGTTTGCGGATGATACGGCGCACCGCGAGAGTGCTTCATGCCTTTGTCCTGCAGTGTCTGACGTCGCATCAGTGAAAGGAGGAATTCGTCCTTCGCGTTCGCGAGTGCATTCTGCCGGGCTTCGTTGATGTGACGACCCAATTCCTCGCGTTCGATCGCTCGGAAGCTGGGGTCGGTCGGCAGGACCGTTCTCACTATTTGCTCAAGGTCATGGATCATCGACATGGGTCAATGTGTATACGTTCAGAGAAAGTCTCTTGGTCGCTTTCGACGAAGACCGTCTTGACGATCTCGTCCTGATGCTCGCCAACAGGCTGCGCAGCCGGCAGCAAGTCATCAGCAAACATGCGCGCGCGTCCCTCCCCGTCGACAAGGATGTGTGTCAGCCGCTCTTCACCAATAGGCTCACCCAGACCGAGATCGTCACATTCGACATCCGCGACAATGGCTGGCATATCATCGCGGTCCAGGCCAGCCGCGTCGTCGGTGCTGAACTTTTTCCCTACACGGTCAAAAACGCTGGGTATCGTGACCGTATTCAGGGCTATGTGACATCACTCAACCGCTACTATGGCGAGACCTCCAGGATGTATGGCGCGTACCACCTTAATGGCATGTTTCTTGATTTCCAGCCCTGCATGAGTTTCACCCGGAATGGCGACAAGACTGACCAGAGCTGTCCTCTTCGTCGCCTCCAGCGGCATCATAGCGCTTGGCCCCTTCGGGGCTCAGGCGCAGGAGATAGTCTGGCGCAGCTGTCTTCCAAACGAGAAACGCATCAGCTGCGTCTTTGATGGTGATACGCTCTGGTATCAGGGGACCAAGATCAGACTTTTTGGTATTGATGCGCCGGAAGTCTCCGGCCAATGCCGCCGCGAGCGCCAATTGGCGGCACAAGCGACCCAACATCTCATCGCGTTATTGAATACCGGCCTGCGCCGCATCGCCTTTGGCGGCGAAGATCGCTATGGCCGCGCGCTTGCGCGGCTCTGGGTTATAGATGGCGAAGTCGGTCCGGCGATGATCGCTGCGGGTCTGGCCGAACGCTATGGCACAGGTGGTGGTGCACCATGGTGTGATGGATGACAATAGCCGACATCCCATTCTGTTCAGCAGGCAAATACATGAAGCTACTGTCATGAGCGGCTCGTTCACATGGGATGTGATCGTGCAGGTCGGTACGATCAAATCTTATGAGAAGGCGCTTATGCTCACCGTCTATCATGAACTTGAGAGCCACTTCGGCGATAGTCGCACAGGTGCTAAACCCGCCTGGAACACGATTGTCTGTTTCAAGGAGCGGATGCGGTCCGACATCATTGACCACCTCGCGCCGGGTGATCTCGTGCATTTCCACGGCTACGTGCGCACAGGCACGTTTACAGACGATGTCGACGACAAACGCCGCACCGTCGATCTCGTGATCCAGCGGTTCGATCTGTTGCACAAGCACATTGATGGCCCGACCGATCACTAGGGTTTGACGGCGCAATCAACCGACCCCGACAGTTGGCAGCCCGCAGCCGAGCGGGGGTGTGGCGACGCTGGAGTGGATATCATCGCCGAAGCCGCGTCGAAACGAAGAAGCATTGCATAAAATTTGTGGGGCAGAGCCTCATGGCTCGGGACTTCGACCGGCAGGTCGCGGAAATCCAAATCCGCATTGCTGTACTCAGTCGCTACACCGCGCTTGGCATACCTGTCACTGAGCCCGTAGCCTAAATCCGTCTGGGGTAAGGGGAAGCTCAATCGTCAGCCGATTTGTCCAACAAAGCCCCTGGCGTCGGTTAATCCGGACAATTAGCCGGCAATCGTCATAACGGAATGCCCAAAAACCCGACGCTGTGTTTTGTTCCGAAAGAATTGAAAAAACAGTTAATAATGGAGGCTGAAAGCCAGTCAATCTCTAGGCGATCATCACCGTGGTCAAGAGCATAGGCTGGTTCAGCTTCTGAGATCATCTTTTATGATGTCTATGAGCCCCATTCCCATCGACCCGGCAATGTGACTGTCTGGCTTGGTCTCGGCCTGACGCACCAGGCACGCGCCGAAACACGTCTTGAAATTGTTGCGTGGGTAAGTCTCCAGGATTCTCCACAAGTCCAATTGCGGGACATCGTCAATCCGCAGCCCGAAAAGGTCTGTTCCCGCTCCGAAGTGCACCATGGCGATCTCCGGCGTCATCTTGTCGGCAATACCCAGCGAGGAGTGAAGAGCAATGGCATTGTGAACGAGCTCCGCTCGCTCTTCGGCCAAACCCTCATCCTTGCAGAAATCATGGGCAATCCGGGCACCAACCCATTCGAAGGAGCCCGTGTCGTTCTTGTGCGCCTCGCACAGCCCAAGATCATGCAGTATGGAAGCTATGAACACGACCTCCCGATCGATCTTCAGGCCTTCTCGGGCCGCCAATAGCGCCGCAAAGCAATAGGTCCGGTGGCTGTGGTCCATAATGAAATCATCACAAAGCGCTCGTGCGGCTTGCTCGGCTTTTCGCGCGATGTCGCTGTCGGGCACGCTCCAGTCCTCTGGAAGCGCGTCCCTGAGAGTTCGGAGACCAACACGTCGGCTGAGCTTTTGGCGGATGGCGCGCGTATTCGCTTGCAGAAACCGGCCGATTAGTGCCGGTTTCGATGACCGCCCTGGATCATGCGATAGGCTCATTTGTCGGCTCCTTCGAATTTACTGTTGTCAGTGAAGTACACCAGCACAATATTGCGGGCGTCCAGGGCAAGGCTGATTGCGATCACAGTCGCGCAGTATGCGAGCCACACACCAAACACAGTCGACAAACCTTCTTCCCGAACGGACGCCACCAAATATGGCAGCAAGGGAACCCAGGGCAGATGCACCCAGCTTGTCAGGTAGGTAAAGGGCGCGCGCTTGTGCGTCTGCGCTGCTATGACGACAGGAACGGCGCAGGTGATGAGGATCAGAGCGGCTTCCAAACGGGGCAGGAACACAAGCCCACCGATGACCTGGGGGATGTTCAGCGCCGCCCCCCACAGTCCGAACCAAAACGAGCTTCGATTGATGTCGTAGATCATGCGTTTCGTGTCGGTGATCAGGAACATAAGACGGCTCATTGCATTCTGTATCGGTTCGCATATAAATGGCTATCAGATGTGGTGTCAATAATTAAAAGCGAGTTAGTACAAAAATGTCCGGACGAAAGGCGCGTGGCCGCCCACGCAGTTTTGATAAAGACAAAATGCTTCAGATAATCCTGAAGGAGTTCTGGAGCAAAGGATTTGCTGCAACGTCCCTAGATGATCTTTCCAATGCGACAGGGTTGAGCCGGCCGAGCCTATATGCGGCGTATGGAGACAAAACCTCGATCTTTGGAGCCGCCCTTGAAGCATTTGTTGCCCGCATGAAGGACCATGCGCTACCCGCATTACATCAGGCAGATGATCTGAGAACAGCACTGCTGGGCTTTTATGATGGCGCGCTTGACGTCTACTACGATGGTGACACCCAATCCTTAGGGTGTTTGGTGTTTACAACGGCCATAGCGGATGTGCTCGAAGAACCCGTTGTTCGCGATTTCCTGGAGCGCTTTCTGACCGAATGCGATCAGGCTCTGGACGCCTGCATCGAACGATTTGGTCCTGAGATGCCCGCCCATGATCGAAAGAAGTCTGCCCAGATTGCCAGTGGTATGCTCATCAACCTCGCCGTACGGGCCCGATCCGGGGCCGCAAGACAAGAGCTTGGTGACCTTGCTAAGTCATCGGCTGCGCTGCTTGAAAACCTGGATCAGTGAGCATTGCCGTGAGTTTGCAGCGGAAGTCTTTTGCCTTAATCCCTAAGACAGTCCTAGTGGGCAAGCGCGCCTTTGGCTTCTTCCAAATCGGTAGATGCTGATGTTTGGAGAATGGATCGAGTTTGAAGGCGAAAGTCTTTTCTGAACCGACTTAACCAAGGACCAATCCAGATAAGCAGCTCAGTGCGAGGAGAAGGCAAATTCCTAGCAAAAGTGGCGAGCAGGAGTAGTAATCTCTGGCTCGCCGTCTAGGAACGGGGTGGGTAACCGGTAACAGTTGAGCCTTCGACAGTGCCCAATCACCAATTGCTCTTAAGTTGTTAGCTCCTGTTAGCGTTGCTTCCTCACGTCTCAACTGCTTCTTGGAGCACCTGTTCTTCTGGTATCGGAGCATCCTCGAACGCCATTACCACGGGTGCGGGATTTCGATTCAGCAGCAGTCGCACAACATCCGGTCTTGAATAGTGTCCAACAGGATCCGCCGCGGCCTTGGCAACGGAAATCATCGGCATGTTGATCTCCCCAATGACCAATCCTTCCTCAGTCTCCTCCAATGCAGTCGCAACTTCCTTACCATCTGGCCCGAAAATCATCGAGAACCCACCGCCTGGTTTCCCAGTGATCGGACTAAGCAACTCAGCTTTGTCAGGTGTATCGCAGAGTTTGTCGAACATCTCCTGACTGGTCAAAGCTGTCGCAGCAATAACATAGCATGACCCCTCCAGTGCGTAAGTCGTGCAAGCAGCCATGTTCGCTTCGGGACCAAGCGCGTACGCGAGGCCACGATAAAGGGTAAATGAGGGCCAGGCAGCACAATGAATTTGTTCCCCCATGGAATACATGGCGTACTTGGAGAGTGGCTGCAAGTGCTCCCAGCAACATAGGCTTCCGATCTTGCCGAACTCAGTCTCTTCAACTCTAAAGTCCGAGCCATCACCTTCGCCAAAGAACGTGCGTTCCACGTGAGTTGGCTTCAATTTGCGACGGGCAAAGAGCAAGGTGCCGTCGTTCCCGATCAGCGCCTGGGCCATGTAAATCGAACCACCATCGATCTCTGAGAAGCCCATCGAAACCATAACATCATTGGCTTTGGCCGCCGCACAAAGATGTGCCATTTCCGGACCATCGACCCGCATAGAATTCGTGTGATATTCAGGCACAAACTGAAGCGCGTAGGCAGGTGCTCCAAGCCAAAGGAACCAAGGATACCCCGGCAACCAGGTTTCCGGGAAAACCAGCAACTTGACGTCTTGCTTGGCTGCCTCTTCAATGAAACCAATTGCCTTGTCGACACTGGCATTGAGGTTCATGTATACAGGCGCTGCCTGAACGGCGGCCGCTTTGAAGGTCTGATGTTTCATGAGTGGAGTCCCTATTGCTGCGAAGTTCACGAAATTGTACCAGTGCTACATTTGGTGGTCTTGGCGCTAAACGCTGGGTTTTTGTTTGTAAGCGAGGACAGAAGACTGGATCAAAGCGGTCTAACGGTCAATCATGCATAGATTCGATGTCAAAAAAGAAGATCCATCTCGGCGCCGAGATATGTGGCAAGCAATCGTTTCTGAGACATTCGTTTCGTTAGACTGTCATGCCTCGACCAAGAGCCTTCAGCGGGGTTCAATTCTGACGGCTGGCTCTTCCTCAACGACGTTGAGCGTCGTCGAAGCAAATGCGCAGACTGTCAACAGAACACCTGAACGCATTCGTAGGGACAATGCCGAAATCGGCCTCATTAGTTTTCAGCTGGAAGGTAACTGCGTCGTTTCCCAAGCGGAACAGGATATCGATATTAAACCAGGTCAGTTCACAATCTACGATAGCACACGCCCGTACAGTTTGGAATTTGATCGCCCCTTTCGCCAGCTCGTCATGCAGGTTTCAAGAAACCAACTCAGTGGAAGTCTCGGCCCATTAAAGCAGCTCTGTGCGCAAAACTTTCACACACATTCTGCGGCACATGAAGTAGCTGGTGTGTATTTACAGAGTCTGGCCTCAAGGCTGGGGAACATAGACGAAAGAAATCTGGATCAATACGGCAGCGTAGCCCTGGATTTGCTGGTACTGGCGATTTCGCCACATGAGGTATCGTCTAAGTTGGTGAGACACAGATCGTCTGCGGTTCTCAGAGAACAAGCAAACGGCGTGATCGCAAGCAGGTTCAAGGACGAGGCCGTGAGCACTCCAGACATTGCAAGTGAATTGAATGTCTCCGCACGCCGCCTACAAGAGGTTTTCGCGCAAATTGATAGCTCACCGATGCAGGCTTTGTGGGACTATCGGTTGAAGCAGGTGCGAAAACAGCTGGAAAACCCCTTATTCAGGAGTGTTCTTGTCACTGATATCGCTCTAAGGAACGGTTTTTGCGATTCCGCTCAATTGAGCAGGAAATTTAAGCAAGCTTTTGGCGTGTCACCTCGGCAATTCCGAGAGAACAGCAGCCTTTCGTAAGCCAAAAGTTCGGGCGCGGCATGATCTGAGTGTAACAAACGAGCTGTAGATTGGGCGTTGGTCCAGCAAATTCTGCCAAAACTGAGACATTTCGAAACAACGAAGGTCCGATGTGTTGCTCTTTGGTGCCCCGGTGGCCCTTCGAGATTAACTTCCATGACCTCAAGGACCTCAAGCGGTTGGCCTGCGGCCAGAGCGACGGCTGCACGTGTACGCATGTCAGTTTTCCTTTTGACGTGTTGGTTTCGAGCCTTGTTTAGCTCAGAAGCGATTTCAGATTAAGGCTGGTATCGGCGACCTGTTCCGGTGTCAGCGGAATGCCCCGTTCGATCAATTGACGTCCCATCAGAAAGCTGCGCGCATCGTTTATCGCATCAACAGCGAGCAGCTCGCCACGCTTGAAATACCAATGAGACAGCTTACTGCCATCTGCACGGACAACCACACGGTCATAGCCGGTGTTCAAGCCCGCGATCTGCAGTTTCACATTGAACTGATCCGACCAGAACCAGGGCTTGGCGGAATAGGGTTCTCTTCGGCCCAGAATGTTGCTGGCAACAGCCGCAGCCATATCAATTGCATTGGGAACACTCTCCACTCGCACCCGCTGGCCATTGATTGGAAAGGACGCGCAGTCACCGACGGCCCATATACCGGGACTATCGCTTTGCCCGAACTCGTCAACGGCAATCCCGTTGTTGATGCACAGCCCTAGGTCTTCGGCCAGGGCTGTGCTTGGGCGCACCCCGATACCGACTATGACGGCATCCGCCTCGGACTGCGTGCCCTCCACCAGCCGGACAGCGTTGACGCGACCACTCTGCCCTGTCAGTTCGGCAACTTTCGCGTCTTCGACGATTTTGACGCCACGGCTGGTATGCAGGTCACGGAAGAAGGCCGCTGTTTCGGCGCAGGCAACGCGTTGCAGAATGCGGTCGGCCGCCTCAAACAGGGTTACCTCGATCCCCATTTTGGCGGCGACGGCTGCGGCCTCAAGCCCGATATACCCGCCACCGATCACGATAAGGCGCTTGATCGTCGGCAACTTAGCTTTCAGCGCGTCAATGTCAGTGAGCTGGCGAATACTGAACACGCCGTCCAACCTGCCGCCGATGCTGTCTGGCAGACAGATTGGTGCGGCGCCCGTGGCAAATACCAAATGATTAAACTTCAGTGTTCCGTCGGCCCAACTGACGTGTTGTCCATCGCGGTCGATGTGCTCAACTATCGCACCCAGATGCAGGGAGATCGATTGCTCGGCAAAGTAATTCTCGGGCCGCAGAAAAAGGCGCTCCAAAGCCATGTCACCCGACAGATAAGCCTTGGACAGCGGCGGCCTCTGATAGGGCAAAACCGGTTCCGCTGACAAGATGTCGATCGCGCCGTCGAACCCTTGCTCGCGCAATTGACTGGCGACCGAAAATCCGGCCTGCCCGCCCCCAATGATGACAGCTCTTTCCATGTCGCGCACCTCCCGAAAATCAATGCTCCAAAACGCCGGACAAGATACCTGCCATGAATAGCTTGCCGATCGAGGTTTCGGTCAGCAGCCGGTTAATGACCAGAATCACCGAAGGTTGGATGAGAATACTGAGCGTTCCGCCCGCAGCGTTGGATACCGTCGCCAGTTCGTCTGAATAACTAAACCGGTGCAGTTCCGGCATGGCCACTTTTGACATGGTTGCCGCCGTTGCCAGGGACGAGCCGCAGATTGCCGAGAACCCACCGCAAGCCGCAACTGTCACCATCGCGATCCCGCCTTTGAGATTGCCCAGAAAAGCGTTTGACGCCGCATAAAGCTCGCGCGCCATGCCCCCCTTGTTCACAAAGAGGCTCATGAGAATGAACAGCGGCACAACGTTCAGACCATAGTCCTGTGCAGTGTCCATGATCTGGCATCCGACCATCGACAGGGCAGCCTTAAGGCCCCGTTCATCCAGCATCGGTCCGCCACGCTCATAGGCAAACCCAGGTGCGCCGACGATCCCGATGGTAAAAGCGATCGGCAGGCGCGCCAGTACCAGAAAGAGAACTATCGCAAATCCGATAATCGCGGTTGAAATCACAGGGCTACTTGAATGCGCTTCGACGCGAACAGAAGAAGCAGCGCATGGACAATCAAAGCAGCCGAGGTCACGGCCGCCGACGCCCCTATAAAGGTGCCAAAGACGTAGGTCGGAATGCTCAGATGTTCAGTTGTCTCGCCATAGCTTTGCGCCCTTTCCACGAGGACGAAGATACAGCGCGTCGGCTCGATCAGCGCAAACCCACAAATGAGTGAGACAATGCTATCCCGTAACCGCTCAAGCCCAAGCCGGGCATAGTTCCCGTCCAGTAAATCCACGGCGATTTGGCCTTGCAACGTGGACACAACGGGCAAAACTGAAAAAACGACAATTGCCATCAGGATGCGCGTCAATTCGGTGGCCGCTTCGATTGGCGTGCTGAAGACCGAGCGCAGGACAACATCCGAGAACATCAGCGTTATCAGCAGGAACGAGGCCAAAGAGGCCACAAAGATCAAGAGGGCCCGGACCCGATCCGTCAACTTCATGAAAAAGGTCATGTTGAGTTCACCTCAATTGATCGAAGATTCGGCTGAGAGACGGTTCACTGCTCATGCAATTTCGGAGTGAATTGCCAACCGTCTCTCAAGCCAGGGAGAAAGGGCTTACGGAATACGCAGAACGATTCCGCAAATACCGGAGGAGGCGACAATCTGGCAGGATAGGCGGCTGGAGTTGCCACGCTCACCTTCCACCATATCCAACATGTCGTCTTCCATGTCGTCGGGGGACTTCACGCAGTCCGGCCCGGTCAGAACTTCCACATGACATGTCGCACATGCCAGCGCACCGCCACAGTCGCCGGCAATGCCGGTCACACCGCTGGTCACGGCCGCTTCCATGAGGTTCAGACCGACCGGCACATCCGCCGTCTTGCTACTGCCATCCTTCAGTTCCCATGTCACTGAAATAGTCGACATCACGAATGTCCTCCCTAGTCAAATTTTGTGCAGCCTATATTTATTGAGTTGTCATGTCAACTAATGTCGACTATTTTTGGTTCCCTCTAAGCCACCCGGCGCGGATCTCTGAGATCGAAGAAGAAAAACTATGAAACAAGCAATAAAGCCCGAAACAGCGGCCTCCTTGATCCCGGATGGCGCATCTCTTATGATCGGAGGATTCATGGGGTCGGCTCGCCGCATCATATGATCGGCGCATTGATTCGCCGAAACGCCAGAGGCCTGACACTCATCGTAAATGACACCTCCCGACCAGATCGCGGAGTTGGCAAACCCATTGTTGCGGGCGCCGTCAAGCGAGTTCTGACTAGCCACATCGGGCTTTATCCCGTCACTCAGCAAAAGATGATCGCAAGGGAAATCAAAGTTGAGTTGGCCCCGCAGAGCACCTTGGTCGAACGCATTCGCGCGCGTGGCTTCGGGCTGGGGGTGTTCTGGCTCCCACGAGCTTAGGAACTGAGGTCGCACAGGGCAAGACAAAGATGACATCGATATCAGGGATTACCTGTTAGAAACCGCGCTGACGCGCCGATTTTACGCTCATTGCCGCACAGCAATGCGATTACGTGGAAAATCTGAACTATTCTCTGACGGCCAACAATTTCAATCCGATTATGGCTATGGCTGGCGACACCGTAATCGCCGAGCCGGAACAAATTGTGCCAGTGGGCGTGATTCCGCCCGACGATGTGAGAACGCCGGGAACCCTCGTCGACTATATTCTGGAAAGGCTCGCCAGATGAGCGCCCCCTTGCATCCCAAAGATGCTCACTGCCCGCCGCGCTGCACAAGAGGTGAAGCCAGGAATGCGCATCAATTTGGGGATCGGTTTGCCAAGCCTGGTCGCAAATTACTTGCAGATAGACACTGTCGTGTTCTTTCAGTCCGACAACGGTGTCATCGGACTTGGCGCGCGCCCGCAGGAAGGAATGGAGGACGAAAACCTGACTGACGCGGGAGGTGGGTTCGTGACCGCCGTCCCCGGTGCGGTTTCAATCGACAGCGCGATGAGCTTTGGGATTAGACGTGAGCAGCGATTGGCTGGACATTCACTGTCTGCCAGGTGGACAGCGACAGCGCCTGCCCGATACCGAAAGTGGGCATTCCCAGCTCACAGACTTGGCGTCTTCACGCCAAGCGCTTGTGTGCTTCGAAGCGACGGGCGGGCAAGAATGGCAGCTATGGACTGCACTGGATGCCGCTGGAATCCCAACACGGCAATTACCGCCAGCTCAGATCAAAGCCTTCGCGGCCAGCAGGGGCACACGAGCCAAGACTGATCAGATCGACGCGGAGCTGATCGCGCACTTCATGGTCTTCCGACCCGATGCAGGGCGCACCCTACCACATAAAAAGATACGTTTTCTCGGAGCCTTGGTGTCCAAACGCGGACAGCTCGTGGAAACGCGAAAGCGGCTTCTGGTGAAGCTTCTCGGGACATTGCTACGCAATACCCTGCCAGCCGAGGGATCAAGGCGCATGGAAAGTTGGGATCGGCTGGCATGTTTGAGACAACGGATGCCCAACTGAAAGCCCTTTTGGATCATCAGATTGTTGAGCTTGAGGCTCGGATCGAACAGATCATCACCACAGATGAGAGCTTTGCCACAACCGCTGGTATCCCGCGCTCTGTCCCTGGGATCGGCCCGGTCGCCAGCACGATGCTGATCGCAGAAATGCCGGAACTCGGCCAGATCACCGGCGAGCAGGCTGCAGCGCTCACCGGCCTTGCACCCATCGCCCATGACAGTGGCGCAATGCGGGGCAGACGCGCCATTGGCGGTGGTAGGCGTCTGCTACGGCATGTGATGTTCCAGGCTGCGCTCGTTGCCAGCAATCACAATCCAGTTCTCAAGCCCTTCGCCGATCGTCTGCGAGCCGCCAGAAAGCCGCATAAAGTTATCATCACGGCCGTCGCGCGAAAACTCGTCACCACCGTCAAGGCGCTCTGCAAATCTGGCCTCAAATGGACCAATCAGGCAGCCTGAGAAATACAGTTGCTACGACTTCACCCGTGGGTGGGTTCAAAACATCCAACGTTGATGCTGCCGGAACAGAGCCACCGATTGTCAATTCCAATGTCATCCTTGATCTACCTCCAGTAGGTTCTTTCGAACCAGAAACCTGGCCCTTCGTAATGGTTTCAATTCGTGTTTTCTCTTCATTGCTCTGGGAATCATACTTAGGCCTCCCAGTTGACCGGCATTGAAATTGGCCCTCGAAATGCCCAGCCGCCGAATGTGACCTCTCCGTCAAGTCGTAAATTCGTCAGCTCCTTGAAAATCGCGGGCATCGCGCAATCTGCAATTAGGCTGCGCGCGGCCCAGGCACCGGCACAAAAATGCGGACCGGCACCGAAGGCGATGGATGCCGAGTTGTTCTGGCGAATATCGAAGACTTCCGGATTTTTGAACGTGTCCGCATCTCGGTTGCCCGAGCCGAACATGAGGAACACGCGATCTTCGGGTTCGAACATCACATCACCCACTGTGATTCCCCGCGTCACTCGGCGCGGCGACATACCAATGGGAGAAATCCAGCGGACATACTCTTCAAAGGCGTTGAGCCAGCTATACTCACCTGACTTTACCAGTTCGAATTGGTCCTGGTGTGTCAGCATCGTCCAGACCAGCCCGGCGATCACATCGCGGGGTTCATTCTGTCCTCCGGAAATGGCCAATTTGATGTTCGCGCGATACTGCTCGGGCCGCAGTCCTGCTTGCATTTGCACGGACAACAGGGACATATCGGGCGTTTCCTTAAGCACGTCGGTCATTTCGTCGATATGACGGTCTATCGACGCGGTGCAGTCGTTGCAGCGTGCTTCGATCTCGGGATCGCCTGTATAGTTGGCGCAGCCGTTAATCATGCCCTGGCTGACACGGTCCATTTCCTGCCAGTCCATGTTTGTAAGGCCGGTGATCGATTTGAGCGCCTCAGCTGAAATCGGCATCGCGATATCCTTGACCATGCAACCCTGACCGTTCGGCTTCACGCAATCCAAAATCTCCGCAACGGACGCATGGAACTGATCGGTCCAGACTTTTTTGACCGTCTTGGGAGAGACCGAAGGGAAGATTGCTTTGCGTTCGGCCATGTGGTCTTGGCTGTCCTTACGCATGAGGTTCTGACCCATCAACACGGTCATCAGACCCTGCGGCTGGTCAGACGAGAAGTAGTCAATCTTCTTTTCATTCACAAAGATATCGTCGCGCCGGGTCATCAGCGTGGCACCAAGTTGCGGCACATAGGCAATGGGTGCCGTCTCCCGCATCGCCTTCAGATCCGGGTACGGATCGTTCCAGAAAGCCTCAACGTCGATTTCGTAAATCGGTGCGTTTGACATAGTGATCGTTCTCCCCGATTGGTTTAAGTTAGCGTAGACTGTAAAACGCATGAGTTGTCGTGACAACTCACTTTAACAAATAGGATAGTTCACATGGCCGTAAAAGAGGAATTCGACCCCTATATGTTTCTTGTTGACGTACAGAATGACAGAGACGGGTGCTCTCGGCGCACGCTGAGTTTTTCTCGCGCGCCTACGGTTCTTCTTGCTTTCGCAGCAAACCGCTTCACCCGTAATTCGGCCCGAGAGTACCTGGACAGATTCGGGATCGGTGCCATGGATTGGCGAATGCTAGTGATGCTGACCCGGGAGCCGGGATGCGACGCGGCCCGTGCCTCCAACGCCATCGGCATCGATAAAGGTGCTGTGAGTCGCAGTTTGGCGCGCTTGCAGAAACAAGGCCTGGCGACGTTTGTTAGCCGGGAAACGGACGAGCGGCGCAAATCATGGCGTTTGACCCCAAAGGGCGACAGGCTGCACGACGGCATTCTAGAAGTTGCCTTGAAGAAACTCGAAGCAACACTCGACGGGTTTTCAAAGAAGGACATTTCCGAACTCAACAGGTTGCTGGCCAAGCTGGTGGACAATCTGGACAAGCAGAGCGGCTAACGGCAACCCACTATTGAAGACCCCGAAGATGACGATGAGACCAAGAACAATGGGACCGTTGCATTGTTTGCGCAATTCTGGCGAACATGACTTGAGAGGGGCTAGACACTGTGGGGTCGAGTCCGGTTGAGTGCAGAATAGGGCGCTAAGCAAATTCTGAGCCCAGAAGTTGCCCTCAAACACCCTGCCGATTTTCACCCATCGGCACCAACCGGCTATGGTCGTGTATAACAAGAAGAATGGAGATAAGCAGTGCTTTCGTTCGGCCTCACTTTCGCTCGTGTCATTCAGGGGATCACGCGATCTTGGCACAGCCCGTATTTTCGGGCTACGGCACTGCTTGCGTTTCTGATCCTGCTGTCCGGGACACTGTTCTACAAGTCTGTTGAGGGCTGGAGCTGGATTGACGCGATCTACTTCAGCGTCATGACCGCCGCGACCATCGGCTTCGGCGACCTTGTGCCGACCACCACCGCATCAAAGGTGTTCACGATCTTCTATGCGACAAGCAGCGTAGGTGTATTCGTCGCCCTAGTCACGCAGATGGCAAACGTTCTCATCCATCCGCCGGAGAAGCAGAGCGAAGACGGCAAGGCAGGTGAAGCCAAGGATTAAGTAGCTTCAAGCGCTAGGCAGATCGGCTGGACGAAAGGCTGTTTGTGGTTTCATAAGCCGCAACGTCCTCTACGAGCATAACTGCGAATGGGCGGGTTGGTCCAAAACTTAATAGAATGATTGCGATAATAGAAGTCAGCGGTATGGCCAAAATAAGGCGATTGTATATTTGACAAACCCGTTGCCAAATCAACTTTAAGGCGATAATCAGAAGGCGGTCTCACCGCCACACATCCTTTTCGGGCCGTTCTCTGAAACAGAGCGGACTACTGTCCGAGAAAGCGAGGTGATTGCCTTATGGGGTATTGCCAAGTTGCTTGTAGCAAGCCGCAATTTGGTTCATGCACCGCGCTCAAGCTGCCATTTCGGCGGTGTATTCATCCCACAGTCTGAATGCATCGTTACGGGCGTGGCGATATGAGT
>Ga0189291_100328_pt1 | contig 21450 bp, 15 predicted proteins | sample UW1redminimetaG_FD_130331 | JGI IMG/M metagenome (GOLD analysis project Ga0189291, IMG submission 130331) | Marine microbial communities from the Costa Rica Dome - UW179B-red mini metaG | ecosystem: Environmental > Aquatic > Marine > Oceanic > Photic zone | place: Costa Rica: the Eastern Pacific... | reverse complement strand
GTTCCAACGAGAACAGAAGCGCGTCCATCAATATGCCAACCCATAGAGATTTTTTCTGCTGTAGCTTCAGCATGCATATCAACAAATATAATATTGGTTTCTTCTTTCATTTTGGATAGGGCCCAATCAGCAGCTGAGAAAGGATCGTCAATGGCTTTCATGAACGTTCGTCCCTGAAGATTAAGTACACCGATCTTGAAAGCTGTTCCCGGAATTTCATACACACCAAATCCGTAGCCTGCATTTCCTTTCGGATAATTGAGAGGGCGGAGGATGGTATTATTTTCTCTCATATAAGGAAAAACTTTCCATTTATCGAAAGAATGATCACCACCTGTAATTACATGAACACCAAGATTATGCAAATTCTTGATGATTGACTCATTAATTCCGTGACCTTCATGAGAATTCTCACCGTTCGCAATCACAAAATCCGCCTCATATTTTTTTATAAGGCTTGGAAGAACGGTTTCTGTTAATTTTAATCCCGGAGATCCAACGATATCACCTACAAACAAAATGCTGACACTTTCAGCCAATGTATTTTCCCTTTAAATTAGTCTTCTTTGATGTGTTCAAGTAAACGTTCTAAGCTCTTGTTCACTTTTTCCATAGTGTGATGCTCATTCTTTTCCATTTCTGAGGAGTTATTACGAGCTTCGAAAAGTTCCTCAGCTATGCTTAAAGCGGCAAGCGACATCACAGTAGATTCCGGTTGTTTAACCAATTGTTCTCTATAAGTTCTGAAGCGTTCATCCACATAATTGCAGATTCGGACCATATTTTCTTCTTCGTCTTCCTCCACTTTAAGAGGGTATTGCTTTCCGAGAATAGTAACTTTAATCGATTTCATGAACCTGATCCTAAATGATTATCAATTTTCTTTACCAATCCCTGAACATGTTGACGCATTGCCAAACGTTCCGATTCGTTGATCGCTGAAAAAATATCGGTCTGTTTATCACGAGCTTCAGCCAATTTAGTTTTCAGCTTTGAATTTTCTTTATTCAACTCTTCGATCTGATTCTTTAATTCAGAAACCTCTTGATCAATATCACTCAGTAATTGTTTAAATCGTTCGCTTTGTTGGGCAACTTGATTCATTGCTGTAACCTAAGATCTAAGTTTAGCAGAGAATTGCTTCTCCAATGATTTTACTACGCGCTGAATAATAGGTTCTACTTCTTTGATATTCAAGGTCTTGTTGGGATCAATGAAATTTAGTCTGAAGGCGATACTTTTATTTCCTTTTCCAATTGATTCACCTTCAAACACATCAAATATATCAATATTTTTCAGTGTGTTACCGGCGTTTGTTTTTATTGATGCTATAAGATCTCCGGCAGATATTTCCTGATCTACCGTAACAGCGAAGTCAAATTCGAAGGCAGGGAACTTAGGAATCGGTGTGAATGAACTAGCTTTGTTCTTAGCGAGAGCTTCTGAAATTTTATCTAAACTGAATTCGGCCACAAATACGTTTTCATCAATATCGTATGTGTCTTTCAAAGATTTTGAAACTGTCACAACTTTTCCAAGATCAATCTTTTTGAATGAATAAGACAGAGAGGAATCATCGATCTCTTTGGTTTTAATTCCGCCTAATAAACCAAGTTTTGTGAAGAAAGCATCTAATTCTGATTTCAAGTCAAAAATGGTGAATGGAACAGCTTTATTCGTCCAATGTTCAATGAGTTTATTTCCTGATAAGCCAAATAAAACATGAGTTTGTTCATTTATGCCATTGTGATAGGTCGAATTATCACTTTGGACAAAGACATTGCCCACTTCAAAAAAGCGAATGGTCTTAGCTTTCCTGTTAAAATTGTAAGCTGCGGATTTCAAGAAACCATGCATCAAAGAAGGTCGCATTGTACTCATATCCTTGTTCAAAGGATTGAGTGTTTCAATTATTTCGTCTTCGGTGATGAAATTTTCGGCTTCTTTTCGGGAAATCAATGAATTTGTATAGATTTCTTTAAAACCAAGTTGTACACCGACATCTTTAGTTTTTGATACAAGAAGCTCCCAATCTGTTAAAGGCTCGGTTGAAACGAAAATCCCTTGTTTCTTCGATTCAATTTTGTTGTAATCAAATAAACGACCTACTTCTTCGATGAGATCAACTTCTCGTTCCAAGTCAGGGCGAAAGGTCGGGACTTCAAAAGTAACGGTATCATCATCACTATTCTTAACAATAAGTTCCAGTCCGTTAGTAATATCAATAATTTCTTTTATAGAAAGCTCAGTTCCCAATAAACGGTTTGTATAACTTTTTCTAAGAGTTAACTCATGTGTTTCCGTTTTGATCGGATGAATGTCAGTAAGTCCTTTTTCTGCATCACCACCACAAACTTCAAGAATAAGGTCTGCACATCTTTGAGCCGCAACAGCTTGTAAGTTCGGATCTATACCTCGTTCAAAACGATAGGAAGCGTCTGTTTGAAGCGTCTGTTGTTTCGATGTTTTTCGGATACTTCCGGGATCGAAGTAAGCACTTTCAATTAGGATATTTATTGTTGAATCGCTGACTTCAGAATGCAATCCACCCATTACTCCAGCAATTGCTACAGGACCATTACCGTCACAAATAAAAAGAGTTCCGGCACTACATTTTCTTTTGATATGATCTAATGTTTCAAACTCAATTTCCTTATCAAATTCCTTAACAATAATTTTACTGTCATTCAGATTATCGAAATCGAATGCGTGTAGTGGTTGTCCAAGTTCGTACATAACATAATTGGTGATATCAACAACATTACTAACAGGTCTAAGCCCAATGGCTTTAAGTTTGTCTTGCAACCATTTCGGAGAATCTTCAATAGTTACATTTTTGATCAATTTACCTACATAACGATGACATTTCTCACTTTCTACAGAGATAGAATAATCAGAACTATCCGATGCATCGTTAATATTTACAATCGGCTTAACCAATTCAAGATCTAAAGCAGCGGCGACATCTCTGGCAACTCCCAAATGACATGTTGCATCCGGTCTGTTTGGCGTGATAGCAATTTCTATAATCGTATCTTGGTAAAGATCAAAAATCTCACTTACAGGAGTTCCTGTTTCGATCTCAGAATCTAAAACCATAATTCCATCGTGATCAGTTCCAAGTCCTAGCTCGTCCTCTGCACAAATCATTCCATGAGATTCTTCCCCACGTAGTTTCGCCTTTTTAAGAGTTAAGAAACTTCCGTCATCTAATTTAACAGGAAGGGTAGAGCCAACTGTTGCAACCGGTACTTTTTGTCCTGCCGCTACATTATTAGCACCACAAACGATTTGAACGGTTTCATCACCTAAATCAACGGAACAAATTTTTAGCCGATCAGCATTTGGGTGCGATTTTATTTCCAAAACTTTTCCAACAACAACACCTTCCAGCATGGTGCCATATTCTTCAATTTCTTCAACTTCTAAACCAATCAATGTGAGCTTGTCAGCAAGTTCTTCCGGACTTAAATCCAGGTCAATAAATTCTTGTAGCCAGTTATATGAAATTTTCATTTATAACGTATTGAAATCTTTTAATTAAACTGTTCTAAAAAGCGAATATCATTATCGTAGAAAGATCTGATATCATCAATTCCATGTTTTAAAATAGCGATGCGTTCTACACCCATTCCCCATGCAAACCCTGTATATTTTTCAGGATCAACTCCCGCAGCTTTAAATACATTCGGATCAACCATTCCGGATCCAAGTATTTCCAGCCATTTTCCTTTTTCTTTTGATCCCCACCAAATGTCCATTTCTAAACTTGGTTCTGTAAACGGAAAAAAACCGGGGCGTAATCGATACTTCACATCATTGCCATACATAAGTTTAACAAAGGTGATCAAAGTATCTTTAAGATCAGCAACGCTTACGTTTTCGTCTACATACAATGCTTCAACTTGATGAAACAAGAAATATGATTTTGGGCTCACTGCTTCATTTCTGTAAACGCGTCCGGGCATAATAGCACGAATAGGTGGTTTCTGATTCTCCATCAATCTGATTTGAACCGGGGAAGTGTGTGTTCGAAGAACGAGATCATCAACTTTAGGATCTTCGCTTTTTCTCACAAAGAATGTATCCTGCTCATCACGTGCGGGGTGATTAGGAGGAAAGTTCAAGGCTGTGAAATTGTGAAAGTCATCTTCAATCTCAGGACCATGAGAAATTGTAAAGCCTAATCTATAAAATATACTTTTCATCTCTTCCAGTGTTTGTGTAAGCGGATGAAGTGATCCGATAGGAGAGATTGGGGCAGTTAATGTAATATCATCAAGCGCTGTTTTCTTTGAAGTAGAAGAAGATGAAAATGAAGACTGAAGCTCCTCAAAACGAGCTTGGGCTATATTTTTCAAATCATTCATTGATTTTCCGAAAGCGGCTTTGTCTTCTTTAGGAACTTTGCCCATCATTTTGAACATGGACTGAACTTTACCATTCTTAGAAAGGAATTCTAATCTAAAACTCTCGAGTTCATCCACATTAGATACTGAAAACGATTCTATTTCTTCCTGTAATGCTTTTACTTTTTCAAGCATATGTAATTCGTTGTGTTACTAAGTAGTAGGGGGTTAAAATAAAAAAACCGGTAAACCTAATTTAACAGATTTACCGGCTTTAAAATAGCAAGTTAGCAATTAAGCTGTAGCTTCCTTCACAATGGCAGCAAACGTATCGGCGTCGTGAACCGCTAAGTCTGCAAGTACCTTACGGTTGATCTGCATATCCTTTTCCTTCATCGCGTGGATGAGTTTAGAATAAGAGATTCCGTTGATTCTTGCAGCAGCATTGATTCGAACGATCCATAATCTACGGAATGTACGTTTACGATTCTTGCGATCACGATATTGGTACTGAAGACCTTTTTCAACCGCATTTTTCGCAATCGTATATACATTCTTTCGTTTGCCCCAGTAACCTTTCGCTTGAGATAAAATCTTTCTGCGACGGCGACGGGAAGCCACTAAATTTGATGAACGTGGCATTTTTGTCTAGATTTAAGGATTAAAATTTATAAGGGATCAACTGCTTTACTTTTGGAGCATCTGCATCAGTTACGATAGCGGATTCACCGAGCTGTCTCTTAGTTTTACTGCTTTTCTTTGTAAGAATGTGACGCTTAAAAGCTTTCTTACGTTTAATTTTACCGGAACCGGTAACCTTAAAACGCTTTTTAGCACCACTATTACTTTTCATTTTTGGCATTGTGTTGTATACCTGCTTTGTGAAAATTATAAAGACTTATAAGATAGGTAGAAATGACGGTCTAATCAACGATTATAACAGCTTTATTTAGGGGTGATCATCATCGTCATGCGTCGGCCTTCCATATTCGGTTTCGTTTCTACTTTTGATACATCCTCTAAGCTTTTAGCAAGCTGAAGCAGTAGTAGTTCACCTTTCTCAGTGTAAAGCATATCTCGCCCACGAAATTGTACGGTTGCTTTTACTTTATCGCCACCTTCTAAAAATTCGCGCGCATGTCTGGTTTTAAATTCCAGATCATGATCATCAGTATTAGGACGGAAGCGTAATTCTTTTACGTTTACAGTATGTTGCTTTTTCTTCGCTTCTTTTTCCTTCTTCTTTTTCTCATACATAAACTTGCCGTAATCAATAATCTTACATACGGGTGGATTAGCATCCGGTGCGATTTCCACAAGATCAAGATTAAATTGTTCAGCAATTTGTAAAGCTTTGTCTGAGCTGGTAATCTCATGCTCGCCGTCAGGTTTGATAACCCGGACTTGCGCGGCTCTAACGTCTTCGTTTATTCTGGTTTTGTCGACAGGTTCTGGCCTGCCATATGATCTTCTTGCGATGTTTATCCTCTTAAGTTTAGTTAATCTTCAGGAAGTAGTTTGTTTTCAATTTCATTTTCCACTGTTGAAAGAAAATCAGAAAAATTGAAAGTTCCAATATCTCCTTTTCTATGTCTACGAACAGAAACCGTGCCAGCTTCTTGTTCTTTGGCTCCAACTATCAACATATACGGCACTTTGTCAGTTTCCGCATCTCTGATCTTGCCACTAATTTGTTCGCTACGCTCGTCAAGGGTCACTCGAGCTCTGATTTTCTTAAAAGCTTTAACACATTTCTTTGCGTAATCATTCTGATCATCTGAAATCGGAAGTATTCTTATTTGTTCCGGTGAGAGCCACAATGGAAAATTACCTGCAAAGTGCTCTATCAAAATGCTGGTAAATCGCTCCATAGAACCGAAAGGCGCCCGGTGAATAATTACGGGTCTGTGTTTCTCATTGTCGGAACCAACATAGGTCAGGTTAAAGCGCTCAGGCATTACATAATCAACCTGAACTGTGCCTAATTGCCACTTTCTTCCGATTGCGTCACGAATTATAAAATCAATTTTTGGTCCATAGAAACTAGCTTCACCCGGAGCGATGGTGTAATCCAGATTCATTTCATCAGCTACTTCCTTAATTTCTTTTTGAGCACGTTCCCACAATTCAATATCACCACCGTATTTTTCATCATTGTCATCTCGGAAAGAAAGTCTGATATCAACAGGCATTCCAAAAGTATCGAAAACAAAATTTGTGAGATCAATGGTGTGCTTGATCTCTTGCTTCAATTGCTCTTGCATGCAGTAGATATGAGCGTCATCCTGAGTAAAGCCCCGAACTCTTGAAAGACCACTTAATTCTCCGGACTGCTCATAGCGATATACGGTACCAAACTCAGCTAAACGTAAAGGAAGGTCGCGATAACTTCTCATTTCATTAGAATAAATTCTGTGATGATGAGGGCAGTTCATCGGCTTTAGCATATATTCTTCGTCATCAACCTGAATCGGATCGAATTGAGAATCGGAATAATAAGGGTAGTGACCGGAAGTTTTATAAAGTTCAATGTTTCCAATGTGGGGAGTAATTACTTCTTGGTATCCGCGTTCAAATTGTTCGTCTCTTAAAAAAGATTCCAGTGTTCTTCTTAAACGAGTTCCTTTTGGCAACCAAATTGGTAATCCACTTCCAACCATTTTGTCGATCATGTAAATACCCAGCTCTTTACCGAGTTTTCTGTGATCTCTTTTTTTTGCCTCTTCGACCATTTCTAGATGGTCTGTAAGCATTTTTTGTTTTGGGAAGGAGATGCCGTAAATACGAGTTAGTTGCTTGCTGTTATTATCACCGCGCCAGTACGCACCAGCAATACTTGTAAGTTTAATTGCCTTTACAACTCCGGTATTGGGAACATGAGGTCCGCGACATAGGTCTGTAAAATTACCTTGAGTGTAGAATGTAATTGACCCATCTTCCAAACCTTCGATCAGATCAACTTTATACTCATTTCCATTTTCTTTATAGTGAGAAAGAGCTTCTGCTTTAGAAATATCCTTTCGCTCAAAAGAATTTTTATTCCTGGCTACTTCAAGGAATTTTTTTTCGATTTTTTCTAAGTCATCCTGAGAAATATTTTTCTCACCAAAGTCGATATCATAGTAAAACCCACTTTCGATAGGAGGGCCGATACCAAATTTCGCATTGGGGTATAATTCCTGAACTGCTTCCGCTAAAATATGAGCGGAGGAATGCCAGAATGTATATTTACCAGCTTCACTCTCCCAAGTATTGATCGCAACCTGAGCATCTTCATTAATAGATCTGTCAAGGTCAATAATTTCGCCATTAGCAGTAATACTGAAAGCGGCTCTTGCTAATCCAGAGGAGATTGATTCTGCTATTTGAAGTCCGGTAGTTCCTTTAGGAAATTCTCTTGTTGAACCGTCGGGTAAAGTGATTGTAATCTTATGTTCTGACATTAAATAATTATTGAAAAACTGCTTTTATTGAATTCCAAAGATAGGAATAATAAGTTTTGGTACATACTTAAATTGATTAAATAAAAGTAAATTGGAAAAAGTAAATGATATAGTGCATATTCTCGCAGTTGAAAATAACAGGACATCTAAAGATTAGTATGACATTTTTCGATTCGCAACTAATGTTTATTTGCGATCAACTTAATTTGAAAATTCTGGATATAAATGAGTTTGCTATCTTTAAACTCAAATACTCAAAAAAAGAATTGCTTGGGCGATTTCTGTCTTTTTTAGGAAAGAACTTGGATTTGTCACAAGACGAATTCAATGAGTTGAATCTCCCTTTTATAGAAACATGGATACTTTATTCAAAGGAAAAAGAAGAGATCTTTGTTCAATTTTCCTCTCATTTAATAAGTTACAAAGGGGTGCCTGCTAAAGTTGTTGTGGCTCATGATGTAACTCATATATTTAAGAAGAACTTATCTTCCAAAAAAGTACTTTCTTTGCCTATTGGCTTTCAGGATTTTCCCTTAGCTGAAATTGAATGGAATCTGAACCACAAGATCATTCGTTGGTCTAAACGGGCTGAGTTGATGTTCGGATATTCTCATAACGACATCAGTAAGAATCCATACTTATTAGAAGAACTAATTGCTGATGAATATCTAGGGGAAATTATATCTGCCAATAAAGACGCTCAGCAAGAAAATGCCCAAACAAAAATACTGAGTCTAAAAAACAAGACGAAGGATGGAAAAGATATAGAGTGTGAATGGTACAATTCTTATTTGTTTGATATTGAAGGAAAGATTACATCTGTTTATTCTGTAATAAAAGATATTACTGAGGAACGGCGAGCTCAGCAAAAATCAGATCAGATCATGAGTAGCTTCATGGATCTGTACAATTCCATTACAGACGCAATATATTTACTGAATACAAAAGGTGAAATTGTCAATGCAAACAATGGTTTAACCAAAACATTTGGATATAGCAGAAGTGAGGTAATAGGAAAGGGAGTGAAGTTTCTTTCCGCATCAGGAAAATTCTCAGATGGAAAAGTTATAGAGTATCTGCAGCGAGCAAAAAACGGTGAATCTATTAGTTATGAAGGTTGGGGAGAAAAGAAGAATGGCGAGGTTTTCCCTACAGAAGTATTGATGAATTCCGGATCATACCTGGAAGAGGATGTGATAATAGTGGTAGAAAGAGATGTTTCCGAAAGATTGCTTTCGCATCAAGCATTGAGACGTCGTGAGAGTATGTTCAGTAATCTTTTTCATGCAAGTCCGATCGGTATTGCACAGCTAGATCATCACCAGGAGATCGAAAATGTAAACCATAGTTTCGAAGAGATCTTTGGGTATTCTCAAAATGAAGTAAAAGGTCTTGAACTCGATAAACTTATTGTTCCTGAAGATGAGTACAAAGATGCACTCGAGCTTTCAACAAGTAAAGTTGCAAAAGTGTATACCGGGAAAAGAAAAACTAAATCCGGAGATATAATTGATGTAATTGTTTGTGCAGTGCCTGTTACTGTAGATGAGAATATAATCGCTATGTATGGAATCTATGTTGATATCACAGACCGTAAGCGAGCAGAAGAAAAGCTCAAATCAAATTTAAGAGAGAAAGAAGTTTTACTGGCTGAAATTCACCATCGTGTGAAAAATAATCTGGCAGTAATTACGGGACTGTTGGAATTACAGGCGTTGAATTCAGATAATAGAGATGCTCAAAAAGTACTCAAAGACAGTCAAATGAGAGTTAATTCCATTGCCTTGGTCCATGAGTTATTATATCAAAGTGATGATTTTTCACAGGTAGATATACGAAATTATATCAAAGATTTAACCCGTGTTATTTCAAATTCTCTTGAAAGAGATGCAATGCCCGTACAGATCGAATTTGATTTGGATAAGGTGGAACTCGAAATAACTCAAGCTATTCCATGTGGACTAATTTTGAATGAAGTGTTAACAAACAGCTATAAACATGCATTCGAAGACAGGAGTGATGGGAAGATATGGGTTTCTTTTAAGAAGAATCAGGATCTTATAACTTATAAGATTTATGATAACGGAATTGGGTTTCCTGAAGAGAACTCGACAGACCGGCGGTCATTGGGAATGACATTGGTAAAGACACTTGGAAAGCAATTAAACGCTGAAACAACCATAAGTTCCAATAGTGGAGCTTCATTCGAATTTAGGTTTAAAAGGAAAAAAAATTAGTAAGTATTTGGGTTGATTCGATCTCCTGAAATTCAAATTCATTTCCAGTTATACATGTTTTTACACCTTAAAAGCTAAAAAAAGTGAAAACAAATATTGCATATATAAAGTATACCTAGCATATTAAGCATGTCATGTGGAAGCGCTTTTGCTTTGTATGGTTTTGTACAAAATAAGATCTAATTAATGATTGAATGGTTGGGATAAAATTTTTGAATACTAGTACTTGTAGAATAAAGACTTTCTTAGTTTTTATATGTTGCTTTCTTTTTTCCAGCCAAATCATTTTAGCTCAGAATACTGGTAGTTTGTACGGTACAATTAAAGACTCAACAAGCAGCGAGGTAATATTCGGGGCCAATATTTTTATTTTAGATCTTTTTAGAGGAACTGCTACTGGAGAGAATGGAAGTTATTCTATAAATAATATACCCACCGGAAACTACCAAATACGATTTTCATACATCGGGTATATTCAAAAAATTATAAACGTTGAGATAGAGCCTAATACTAGAAAAGAATTCAATATAAAATTACAACCTGAAATTTATGAAGGCGAAGAGATAACTGTACTTGCTCAAGCTGCAGGCCAAGTTGCTGCAATTAAGCAACAACTAGAATCTAATACCATTGTTAATGTTGTATCAAAAGAAAGGCTTTCCGAATTACCAGATCAAAATGCAGCCGAATCTGTAGCAAGGCTGCCGGGGGTTTCTGTACAGCGTGATGCCGGTGAAGCATCTAAAGTAGTTGTTCGTGGATTGTCACCACGATTCAATTCTATAACAGTAAATGGTATAAGATTACCCGGATCTGGAGATGATCGCTCTGTGGATTTAAGTTTAGTTCCATCTGAAATTTTAGATGGAATTGAAGTTTTTAAAGCACTTACTCCAGATAAAGACGGTGATGCAGTTGGAGGAACAGTAAACTTATTGATAAGAAAAGCTCCAAATGACTTTCAAGGTTCTGCGAGTGCTGAGACTGGATATAATGGTTTGAAATCTGATTTTGGCCAATATAAGTTTAGCACAAACCTTAGTGATCGATTTCTTAATAACAAGATAGGGGTTTTAGTTTCAGGTAGTATTCAACGAGCGAACAGGGCATCAGAACTATTTGATTTGACTATACTTAAAAACCAGAGTGATTCCACGCAGCGTATTGAGAATCTCAATTTAACAGACACACAGGAAACAAGAGATAAATATGGTTTAAGTGCTAGTATTGATTATCAGCTCAATGAAAGTAATCAGATATTTTTATCTTCTTTTTTGGGGAGAACGGACAGAAACGAGCAGAGATTCAGAAAGAGATATAGAGTAGGAAATACAAGAACTGAATATGATTCAAGAGATAGAGAACGATCCGAAGCAATATACTCAAATGCTATAAGCGGTCTTCATAAGTGGGATTTTCTTGAAGTCGACTGGCAGTCATCTTACTCTTACAGTTTAAGTAAAACCCCCTTTTCAAATTATGCACGATTTATTGAAATCGGAGCTTACAGAAATATGTTAGATGACTCTAACCCTGATAGCATCGTAGCAGCAGCAAATAACGATTTAGATGAGACCTTTTTTCAATATGGGGCGTTTAATACATCTCGAAGAACAGAAGGAGATTTTACAATTGCTCTAAATACTCAATTAAATTTCTATATCAATAATCAAATCGATGGATATTTTAAGGTAGGTGCAAAATATAGAGACAAGAATAAGTTTGTTAATGAAGATGAAAGCCGAACTGATTTTGAAGTTGTAAGCCAGATAGGGCAAGATAATCCTGATGACTTCGACTTATACAACAGTACCCATATTGCAATCAGTAACTTTACAAACCCCGATTACAGCAGCCCGGAAATAGATGGCAAATATATCATTAACCCAGGTTTAAATGCAGATGCTTTAGCTAGTTTTTATGATAGATTTTCCAATTTCTATGAAGATAATCGTTTTACTGATTTGCAAGATTACGAAGCGGGAGAAAGTGTTACTGCTTTTTATGCAATGTTTGAGTTTAATTTAGGATCAAGGTTTACACTTTTACCAGGGTTTAGATATGAAGCTGCAGAAAACTTTTACAAAGGTAATTTTGGGAATTTAAGAGGAAATCTTGGTGAAGTTGGTACAATTTCAGATACGACAGGTGGTCAAAATTATTCAGAATTTTTACCTCAAATTCATTTTAAAGCAAAAATTATTAATGGTATAGATTTAAGATTGGCATATACAAAGAGTCTTGCCAGACCTAATTATGATAATTTAGTTCCTTTTCAGAACGTGAATGATCCTGAGCAGATATTGAGTCAGGGTAATCCTAATTTGAAACATACTACTGCAACAAATTATGATGTTTTTCTTTCATTTTATAAAAACAGTATAGGATATTTTTCTGTAGGATTTTTTTATAAAGAGCTGGAAAACATAGATTATATACGAACCACACGTTTACAGGAAGGAGAGTTTGCAGGATATGATCTAACTTCTCCTGTTAATGCAGAGGGTACTTCCACAGTAAGAGGAATTGAGTTCGACTTTCAAACCGACTTTAGATATTTACCTAAACCTTTTGATGGTTTAATTCTTTCAACTAATATCGCTTTTATTGAATCAGAAACTTTCTTCCCTGAGTTTAAGATTGGTCCAAGAAGTTCGGAGCCCCCATTTACGCCAATAATTATAGATACTGTTAGGGCGGGTAAATTACCGGGTCAACCTGATGTTACTGCATCGTTCACACTAGGCTATGAAATTGGATTGTTCTCTGCCAGAGCCTCTTTGGCTTACCAACAAGATATTTTGGATGAAATAGCCGTTACCTCTTTTACAGACGGCCTTTCTGCGGGATTTAATTTTTGGGATTTCAGATTAAATCAGTCTTTCAAAAAAATGAGAAATCTTACTTTCTTTTTAAATATAAATAATGTGTTAAGTGAGAGTGAAAGAGAATTTGTGGGTTCTGATGCTATTTCAAGGAAATCAAAAGATTTTAATTACGGATTTACAATGAGTACAGGTATAAAAGTAAAATTTTAACAATCACATTAGTGAAATCCACAAGTGTGAAAACATCAATAACAAAGGAGTAAACATGAAATCTAAAACAGTTACTATAAATGTACTGAAGAGGATGGTTATGTATGCTTGTAGTATGTTATTATTGGTATTTATTACCAATTTTAGTGTACATGCACAGCGTACTGTAACTGTAAATCAGGGAGTAGGAACACTCAATGATGCTATTGCCGGAGATACTCTTGCTACCGGAGCGAGAGTAGATTCAAATACTGTATATATTTTATCTAGTGGAGGTACTTATCTACTGGATGGTAGTATAGAACACAGAGGCTATCATTTAACAATAGTTGCAGAAGATAATTATACAGAAAAACCAAAATTAATACCAGCCGTCGATGATGGAGGAGGATCGGACAGACCATTTAGACCAAGAGGAGACCTTACTTTAAAAGGACTTTATATAACAAATGAAGATGAACTTGGTGGTACTAATACAAGAATAGTTCGTATTAGTGAAAATGAAGTTACAATCACAATAGATGATTGTCATTTAGATAAAGATGGTCAATCCGGATTCAGAGTAGATGGAGAAAATGTCAGCATTTTTCTAACAAATTCAATAATGAGTAATATTGGTTCAACGACTAGTCCGGATAATGGTAGAGGTGTAGATGACAGAGGGAATCCATTAGATACTCTTTGGTTTGAAAATAACACATTTTATAACCTTACAAGCCAAGTACTTAGAGACGGAGGAGGTACAATAAATTATGCATACATTAATCAAAACACGGCAGTGAATATTGGTAAGAATACCGCATTTGAATTTGGATCAACCGTTAAAGGAGTTTTTACCAATAACATGGTTTATAATGCTTCTTTTTATGGAAATAATACTAATGGTGATGAAACTATAACTGTTGTTGGGTTGGATTCTTTAACAACAGAAGAATTAGCCGAATTTGGTGCTCAATCATTTACACTAAATAATAATAATTTCTATACTACATCAACTGTAGTGGCTGCTTATCCCGATTCAGTAGATGCTGCGGCAACTTTCAATGCTACAGCACAAGCTTATGTTGCTGAACAGGGAAGCGCTTCAACAAATATAAGTGAAGAAATTTCATTTACTGATGGACCAGGTGATCCAGCAAACATTGTAACTGAATTTTGGGGTAATGCTGAATCACCTTCGGAGTTTTCCACATCAGGAGAACCTTTTGATTTCGGATATGCAGCTTCTGAGGCTTCATTCTCTGCCGGTGATAATGGACAGCAACTGGGTTCTTTATTCTGGCATGGTGGAATTACGATCAGTAATGAAGATGATGTTACTAGTGACACTCCAAATGCTTTTGCTCTTAGGGGCAATTATCCAAATCCGTTTAACCCATCAACTAATATAGCTTTTGATCTGAAATCACCATCTAATGTTACCATAGAGGTTTATAGTATCATTGGCCAAAAAGTGATGACAATTCCTGCACAAAGAATGAGCGCAGGTGCAAATCAAAGTGTTTTACTTGATGCTTCAGGACTTTCATCCGGAATGTATATTTACAGAGTAACGGCAGTTACTGCAAGTAATACTTTTGTGAATACAGCCAGGATGACACTCATTAAATAAACTAATAGTCTATTATTTGATATAGGAAAGCTCGTGAAAAAGCTTTCCTCTTTTAATTACATAAATATGAAAATCTTTTGCTTTCTATTAATAGGTATATTTTGTTTGAGTTGCTCAAAAGCACAACATACGCCCATTGAGTTTACTCTTAGGCCGTACTTTTTTGATGCCGGCATGAAAGATTCTGAAGTAGATAAATCTTCTATTCTGTTGTCTCCGAATTTTCTCTATTCAGATGAATACGGTTATGGTTGGACTACAAAAAACCTGGAAGCTTTCAATCATAATGAATGGCATGAGTCCAGAGATGATAAAACCATTGATGGACTCTCGGCGGATAAGATTTCTTTTAAAGCAGACCTGCCGAATGGTGATTGGTGGATAACTATTTGGTTTGACGGCGGTTTGGAGGATTCTTCTACAGTTTCTTTGTCAATCAACGGCATTGATCATGAATTAAATCTTCAGGATTTCTCACCAAGTGCAGAGAGCGAACAACTTCGAGAAGCACCTCAAAAAATGTACCGTATCGTTCAAAGAAAGGTTAATGTTTCAAATAGCCCGCTTACTTTTACTCTTAAAGGAGGAAGAGACTTGGCAAGAATACTGAGTTTCTCATTAATTCCTGATCAATCAGAACCTGTTACTTCTCAACAAAAAAAGGTTATTTCACTTCTTCAAGAAAAAGCCAGTTATGATAGCAAAGACTCTGCAAATACCTTTTTGGATGTAATTAAGGATTTACCAGAAAACGATGAAAACAGATCTTTTAAAGCTTTTTGGGAACAACGGATTTCAATAATAAAAGAAGCAGAAAAGTATTTCTATTTCAGAGGCTGGAGTTGGGCAACTAATAAAACAGGGTTAGGATTGTTTGATCATCTTCATCAGTCTGTAATGCTTTATGACGCTATTTTATCTCCACAGAATGCTGAAAAATTACCATTGTATGAAAGAGCTTTGTGGTACAGAGCAAGAACTCTTTATTGGCTTAAGCTAGAGCGGGGAGGATATAATGAGGGTAATCAAGCCGAAATAGATCTAGCAAAGATATTTACAATGAAACCCAACAACGAGTTGGTTAGAATGTACAATGGTGCAAAAATAGATAGCCCTGATCCATTTGATAATATTGCCAAACCATTAAATGCTCCTGATTGGGCTTTTACCGAATGGGAGCTGATGAACCGACTTAAGTATATTGCCGATTGGTGGGTACTTGAACAACAATCAGAAACAGGGGAGTTCGGCGGAAAATTCGGTGATGATGTTGAAATTTTAAGATGGTGGTCGCCATTAATTTTGTCAGGAGATGATGTTGCTCATACAGGCTGGAAAAAGCTGGCTGACGGAGTATGGAATAGTTCGAAAGTGTATAAAGGTTATGCCAAAAACCCATCTGATGTGGAACATTCTTCAGAATTTATAGCTGATACAGCTCCTTTAATGGTGTTATTTAATGATAATCCTGAATATGAAAAACGGCTGGCGTATTCATCTGAATATTTTAAAGATTTATGGAGCGGGTATAACAGCAATGGGGATAGGTTTTTTAAATCGGCTTGGTTTAGTTCAACAGAAATAGAGACAGAACCACCCAAAAACAGAGATGTGGTATATAATACCCGCGCAACAAAAGCCGCGAGATATTACGCTTGGAAAACTAAAGATCCATCTTCTGTTGAAGCTTTGATAGAATGGGCAGAAAGTTGGCTTAGTATTTCTCAAACTGAAGATAAAGGGAAGCCGCTAGGGATTATTCCTCCATCAATTGAGTTTCCAAGTGGAGTGATCAATGGTCCTGAAAAGAATTGGTACACAGCGAACATGCTCTGGGATTATTTTAATTGGAACGGTTCAACAGCTGTACTTGATCAGCTATTATATACATGGACATTAACCGGAGATGATAAGTTTTTAAAGCCTTTCATCCAACATCTTGAGCTTGTAAAAAAGTATGAGTCTTCACTTTCTAAGTCCGAAACTGATTTTGAAAAGGGCTCTGAGGAATGGGCTGCTTACGTAGTGGGAAATAATGCTAATTTTTGGAATGTTGTGGGAACTTGGCGATTACTAACCGGAGATAATAGATACGATGAAATTATTATAGAAAGAGGGACTCCTTTCATAAAATACCGATTAACCGGAAACGAGGATTTTCTTGTGGAGGGTATGGAGAAGTATCTTGAAACGGTGCGATACAATTATCCAATGTTGACGTCGGAAGGTATACATACAGATAGAATTTTTATTAAAGAAGGAGGAGTAAGAGAAGCAGGGATCTTACAAGCAATGGTAACAGGATATGGAATTGCTGAAAGCTCATCTCCATATATAGCTGTGAGCTGGGAAAAAGCAAGCCGCGACCTCACTTATCTGGTAACTGACAGTGATTCTTCAAGCCTTGATGTTGATTTATACTCATTTTCTGATTCTAATGAATTGGTTACAATGAGGTTATGGCAATTAAGATCAGGAGAATACACTCTAGCAAAAAAAGTAAATGGTAAAGAAGAGACGCAACAAATTTCCATTAAAAAAGGCGGAGAAAGGTTCAAAATCAATGTTGAACCTAAAAACCTTACAACTATACATATTCGAAAAGTAGAGGGATTAAATGAGTGAACAAAAATCCATGAGCTTATTTAAAAAGTTCCAGCTGTTTATTATTTCTATAGGCCCCGGATTATTTATAATTGGATACAATATAGGAACGGGAAGTGTAACCTCGATGGCCTCAACAGGTGCAGAATATGGAATGACACTTGCGCTACCATTAGTGTTATCCTGCATTTTTACCTACATCCTTATTGTAGTTTTTGGCAAGTATACAATAATCACCGGCGATACAATCATACATAGTTATAAACAACATTTTGGGAAACCGGTTGGGTTATTCATTTTGATCGCATTAATATTTACGGAAGCCGTAGGAAGTGTTGGGGTGATGGCTATTGTTACTCAAGTCACTCAAGAATGGACAAGACCGTTAACAAGTTCAGGAAATGGAATTGATCCTATTTTTAGCACAATGGTATATGGTGCAATTTTATACACATTACTTTGGAACGGAAAGCAGAATTTTTTCGAAAAAGTACTCGCTATTTTTGTAGGAATAATGGGACTCAGTTTTCTAATAACTATGGTCATGGTTATACCTGAACCTTCTCAGGTAATTTCGGGGATAATGTCAGGAATACCCAATGAGTCAGGTGCTTTTTTACTAGTTGCAAGCATGGTAGGTACAACAATGGGAGCAGTAATTTATGTAGTTAGATCTGTTCTCATAAAGGGAAAAGGATGGGGCATGGAACAATTGCATTTGGAAAAAAGAGATGCCAAAGTTTCTGCAATAGTAATGTTTGTTCTAAGTATTTCCGTTATGGCTGCGGCTGCGGGAACAATGTATCAACAAGGTTTAAAAGTTGATAATGCTATTGATATGGTAAAGTTGTTGGAACCTTTTGCTGGTCGGTTTGCAATTTCAATTTTTGTAGGTGGAATTCTTGCGGCAGGTCTTTCATCTCTATTTCCTCACATAATGCTTGCACCGATGCTTCTTGCAGATTACAAGGGAGAGAATCCTGATTTCAAGTCTACTACGAATCGACTGATATCGCTTGGGATTATTCTATTAAGCTTTATAGTACCCATTTTTGGTGGAAGACCTGTTTTCGTAATGATTATGTCGCAAGCATTTATTGCGATAATTACTCCGGTGGTAATTTTTCTAATGCTGATTCTTATGAACAAAAAAGAATTAGTGGGAAAACACAGTTTATCTAAGACAAAAAATATTTTAGTCGGTTTTATATTGATTTTTTCAATAATCATGGCCGTACTTGGATTGATTGGATTATTCTCATTGTAAAATCAAAAAATTTAAAATTAAGAACTCGATAATGCTTTATCCTCAACAAAATAATTTCAGGGCAGTATTTGATTTAGGAGGCTACTGGAATTTTAAAGCCGACCCGAATGGTGTTGGTAAAAAGGAGTCATGGTTTGATAGTAAGTTATATGGTGAAGTTCATTCAATTGCTATTCCGGGATCATGGAATGAACAATTGGAAGAACAAGGGCTGAAAAACTATGTTGGTAAAGCCTGGCATGAGACTTCTTTTAAAATTCCGAGGGCTATCCAAAAAGAGCATAAAATTTTGTTGCGAATTGGAGCAGCAGATCACAAAGCTGAGGTGTGGTTAAATGGCAAGAATATCGGAGAACATTTTGGCGGGTATATGCCTTTTGCTTTAGATTTAACAGAGTCTTTAAAAAAATCAGGGGAAGAAAACCATCTTATGATATGTGTGGATAGTGCGCTTAGTATGCATTCGTTGCCTCAAGGTGTAGATCCTGAATCAGCTTTATATAACACAAAAAAATATGAGCGCAGACATCTGTTTCCGGCTACAAGATTCGATTTTTTCCCTTATGGCGGTCTAACACGTTCAGTAAATATCGTTGCAGTACCGGAGAATCATATCACTGATATTGATATTAAAGCGACTTTAGATGGATCCATATCAGTAAAAGCTTCTGCTAGTTCTGATACTCTGGAAAAAGAAGTAAGAATATTAGATAGAGATGGAAAAGAGATAGCAAGAAACAGATCACAACTTTCTGAAAATAGTGATCTCAAAATTGATGAGGTAATTCCTTGGTCCCCATCAAATCCGTATCTCTATACGGCTCACGTATCAATACTAGATAACGATATAGTTGTTGATCAATATGAAGAGGAATTTGGCATTCGTGAGATTCATATCAACGGTGGTAAGATTTATCTGAATAACGAAGAACTCTTTTTGAGTGGATTTGGAAAGCATGAAGAATATCCGATTGTGGGTAGAGGGCAATTCAGACCGGGATATATTCGTGATCATGAGCTAATGCGTTGGACAGGAGCAAATTCATACAGAACCAGTCATTATCCTTATGACGAAGAAATGATGAGACTAGGTGATCGTTTAGGTTTTTTGATTATCGATGAGGTTGCTGCAGTTAGTTTAGGATTTTGGTCTAATAATTTTGATGATCTGGATCCTCTTTTGGTTAATCATAAGCAAGCGATTAAAGAACTTATCACTAGAGACAAAAACCACCCAAGTGTCATTTCGTGGTCGATAACAAATGAACCAAATCTTTGGGCAGAAGAATTCTATCAAAATGAAGCAAGCAAAAAATACTTTGCAGAAATCTATAATTACACAAAATCATTGGATGACAGCAGACCTGTAATGTCAATTTCTATGGCAGCATTTAAAGAAAATGATGTAGTAAATGAATCGTGTGATATAATTGGTATGAACCGATATTACGGTTGGTATACTAAACCTGTTAATTTAGAACAAGCTGGTAAAGATCTGGCTTCAGAGCTGGAGGCTACTTTTAAAAAATATGGTAAGCCTATCATGATTACGGAGTTCGGAGCGGATACGGTAGAAGGACTTCATTCCACAACAGCACAGATGTTTACGGAAGAATTTCAAACGGCGTTTATTTTTAAATATCTCGAAGTGATGGAGAAGTGTGATTATGTGTTTGGAGCACATGTTTGGAACTTTGCAGATTTTCTAACTCCTCAACATTTCCGTAGAGTTGTTCTCAATAAAAAAGGAGTGTTTACCCGAGACAGGTTACCTAAAAGTGTTGCTTTTAAATTGAGAGATCACTGGAATAAATTCGAAAAAATTCACCCATCTCATCGCCCGAAATCTCCTAAAGAAGGGTTTTTGGTAAAGGATATTCATTAACAGTTTGAATCTATGAGCACAGAACGATTAAAAATCTGGCATGTAGGAAACTGGTGCATTCATATTGGACAAACGTATGTGGAATCTCCATTTGAAGCTCCCAGCAAGGATGTAGAAGTGTTAAACTATGCGAAGCCACTAATTGATGCGCTTAGAAAAATTCCATCCTCAGAAGTGATAACTCAGCCTTCCTGGGAATTGTATCGAATGTCACCGGATGAATTTGAAGAAAGATTAGACTGGGCTGATGTAATCATATTTGCAGATGTAGAGACAAAGTGTTTAATGCTTCATCCGGATTTTTTTAACCGTGCAAAATGGAACGATGATTATGTTACTTTTCCGGACCGCTTTGACTTGCTTAAAGATTGGGTTGAGAAAGGCGGACACTTTCATATGAACGGTGGATGGCTCAGTTTTTCAGGAGAATTGGGCAAAGGAGGTTGGGGAAGATCCAGATTCAAAAATGTTTTGCCTGTTGATTGCTTACAGCATGATGATCTGATTGAATCAACATCCAGCTATAAAGTGCGCTGTAATGATCAGAAGCATAAATCTATGGTAGGAATAGAGTGGGAAAGTGTGCCACCTATCTTAGGTTTTAACGAAACGAATATAAAAGATTCAGCTAAAGCCATTGTTGAAATCGAAAATATGGGCAAATGGTATCCGCTTTTAGCGGAACATAAATTTGGGGATGGCAGAGTTACTTGTTGGATGACAGGAGCCAGCCCGCATTGGGGAATAAATTTTATGAAGTGGGAATTCTACCAGCAATTTTGGCACCAACTATTTAAACCGGATCTATGAATTTTTCTCCCGTTGATTGGATTATAATGCTCGTTTATCTGAGTGTAACCGTGTATATAGGTATATGGGTAAAAAGGTACGTTCAGAATTTGAGTGGTTATATAGTAGCTGGTAGAAAAATAAAAGTTTCTTTAGGCGTTGCTACCTTTACCGCCACGGAATTAGGAACCGTTACTTTTGTGTATTTTGGAGAACTGGGGTATGT
>Ga0189291_100327_pt1 | contig 21523 bp, 20 predicted proteins | sample UW1redminimetaG_FD_130331 | JGI IMG/M metagenome (GOLD analysis project Ga0189291, IMG submission 130331) | Marine microbial communities from the Costa Rica Dome - UW179B-red mini metaG | ecosystem: Environmental > Aquatic > Marine > Oceanic > Photic zone | place: Costa Rica: the Eastern Pacific... | reverse complement strand
TTCTCTCAGCGCTTCTTTTTTTAATCATATTTAGTTCTTCTTTAATCGCTCAGTCGTCATTGGCAAAGTATGGAAATGATTTCCTGAGTACCGGAGCAGGAGCACGTGCTTTAGGCATGGGATCAGCCAACGCTTCTATTGTTTCTGATGTAACCTCAGGATATTGGAATGTGGCTGGTTTATCTAAGATTACTGAACCTCAAGCTATTTACATGCACTCTGAGCGTTTTGATGGCATTGTGGGATACGATTACGGAGCTGTTGCGCTTCCGCTCCAATCAAAAAATGCTGTGTTTTCTATTAGTTTTTTCCGCCAGGGTGTAGATAACATTGCGAATACATTAAATGCGTGGGATGCTGACAGAAATCAGCCCAGAGAAAATCCACAAGATTTTATCACCAAATTCAGCGCCGCTGATCTTGCTCTCTTCTTTTCTCTTGCAAAACAAAGTTCTGATAATCTTTCTTACGGAATAACGGCGAAGATCATCAATCAAAGACTCGGACCTTTTGCAGAAGCCTGGGGCTATAGTCTGGATATTGGCGCACAGCTTTCCACAGATTTTGCAGATTTTGGTGTGTCTGTCAGAGATGTTACTACCATGCAAAAAATGTGGGATGTGAATGAAAGTGAATTTGCCGGATTTCAGGAAGCGTTTGATGACTCTATTCCCAGCGGACAAAATGAGTATGTGTTACCTTCCATTAAACTGGGTGTTTCAAAGAATTTTGTATTCAACGATTTCGATCTGATTACTGCTATTGATACGGACTTACTTTTCGAAAATAGGCAAGCGTACTATATCAACACAGGTAAAATAAGTATAGAACCTCATGTGGGCGCAGAATTGACTTTTAAAGATGTGATTAGCTTCAGAACAGGGGTTACTGATTTTATTACTGATCCCGAAGGTGGCTTTTCCGTTTCCCCAACGCTAGGTCTGGGACTTCAATTCCTCAAATTTAATCTGGATTATGGTTTTGCCAGTTTTGCTGGAACATCCAGTAATTTGGGATATACACACAGGATTTCTTTGCAGTATAGGTTCAGTTCATTTCTAAAGTGAACACTTCAATCTTTTTAGATGCTCTATTTATGAAAAAAAGTCTGCCTTCATTATACTCCATTAGCAACAACTCCTTATTTGGAAGTATCAATTCCTGCATTTTTTGACCATCTTTATTGATTATAAGCGCCTTATTACTTCCTCCTGTTTGTGATCCTAGTTGTACAATAATCAAATCTTCATTCAGCTTTACAAAAGAATTAAAGAATGTCCCGCTAGGTATAAATGTTCCCATCCCATAAGCCTTAGCCTGGTATGCGTTTAATTCCTTTGGTAGCAATCTTATTTTTCTTATTTCACCGGAAGAACGACTAGGAATTCCCTGAATTGAAAATTTAGAAATTCTCTCAAAATCTGAATTATATACTTCTATTCTATTCTGAAAGTACCAAAGTATATGCCAGTTATCGCCCATAGAAATTACTGCATATTTTGAAAGTAGACCGGGCTCAAGTTCAAAATCCAGATATATACTTTTACTATTCTCTCTGGTGATGTTGTACCGAATTATGCTTTCTTCGTAAAACCTAGACGGAGCTATGATCAGTTCATCTTTCGAAAAAACTATGCCATGTATATTTGCCGGACTGTAAATAAATTTTTTATTCTTAATGAAATTTAAATTTTCATCGTAGGTAGTTAAAAAGGGTCTATGACTACTTACATAAATCGTTGAATCGCTACTAGCAATAAACCTCGGACCATGTACATATTCGCCAGGTCCTTTTCCATATCTGCCAGTAGATTTTAAAAAATTACCTTGATTGTCAAATTTGTAGACTTTTAATCCCTTAGTATCTGATACAAAAATCCCTTTTTTAGTAACTTCAATATCTAATACTTCGATAAACTCTGTATTATTTAAATCTTCCATTTCGATTTTTTTCCCAATTTTGTATTCCAAAAAATTGAAAAAGGTTAAAAATGGAATTATTAGGAATACTACAATTTTAGAACTCATGGTATTTATTTAATTTTCTGATTCTTCAAATACATACGTAAAAAGAGAACTTGGACATGCACTGTCTACAAACATAAGATATACGCCATATGTATAATTACCATTGGTGTATTCTTGCTCGGCAGTTGCTATGCAATTTTCGTAAAGTGTTTCATATATATTTCTGGAATCCCATTTGTACATTCATTGTAATTTTTAATCGAATATTCACTTGAAAAAAGAAAACTACTAACTATAAAAGTAAAGCTTAAATATTTCATAATTTATGATTTAATTAAAATTTGATCACCTCACATATATATATTCAAAAACCCAACACTTTTTAACTTGCGAATAATCCTCCTCGGTCCAACTGCCTCCGGTAAAACGGAACTCTCTCTTCAGGTTGCTGAAGAGCTTGGCATTCCTATCATTTCTGTAGATTCCCGCCAATGCTACAAACATTTGGACATCGGAACAGCGAAACCGTCCTCGGAAGAACTAAACAGAGTAAAACATTTCAATATTTCTAATCTCGAGCTGGATGAAGCTGATTCTGTTCAGGCTTTTTCAGAACGAGCCGAAGCTTGGGAGCAAGAAATTCTTTCTTCCCACAAACATTCTTTTTTTGTGGGAGGAAGCACGCTCCACCTTCAAAGTTTAATCCGTCCTATTGATGAGACTCCATCCGCAAATAAAACGAATATTGCTGAAATAGAAGATCAAATTGAGGAAGAAGGAATTGAAATTGTTTATGAGAAAATTAAGTCTGTAGATCCTGAGTATATAAAAACTATGGATGGAATGAATCGCCAGAGAATTATTCGCGCTCTCGATGTTTGGATGCAAACCGGAAAACCGTTCAGCTCTTTTCATTCCAATAATGAATTCATGCTTCCTGAAAATACAATTGTTTTTGGGTTACAAAGAGAACGGAAAAATCTTTATGAACGCATCAACCAAAGAGTGGAATCAATGATCGAACAAGGTTTGATCGCTGAAACTCAAAAAGTCCTTGATATGGGTTATTCTAAGGGTCTGCAACCTTTAAATGCGGTTGGATATAGAGAAATAATCTCCGTTTTAAATAATGAAATGGATTTAGAAACTGCTGTCAAAAAAATAAAAACCCAAACTCGGAGATACGCTAAACGTCAGCTAACATGGTTCAGAAGATGGGATTTTATACAATGGTTGCCTGCCGATGAAAAAAAAATTGAAGAACTTAAAGAAATCATGCTTTCTCATTTAGCAGCTAAGCAATAGAAGCCGTAAATTTGGGCTCACTTTTAAAACTCGTTCATTCATGTACAAAGCAAAAGTAAACGTAACACTGCGTCCCTCTATTTTGGATCCAAAAGGAAAAGCCGCTCATCATGCGCTTCAAAATCTAGGATTAAACGATGTTCAACAAGTTCGAATTGGAAAATTTATTGAGCTCGATGTTGACGCTAAAACTAAAGATGCTGCTACTAAAATTGTAGAATCTGCCTGTGCTCAATTACTGGCAAACGAAGTGATGGAAGATTACGAGATCACATTCGAAGATTGATGACACCGTTGGCTCAATTTACAAGCACAGAAATTCTGCTCGCTGATATTGATGAGCTAACCAAAACGGAGAAAGAAGTTGAGGAGCGTATTAACACTCCCTGGCGCTTACTCCTTTTTGATGATGATATTCACACTTTTGATGAAGTAATCGAACAGATCGTAAAAGCAAAAGGGTGCAGTTACTCTGTTGCTCAGGATCTAACTTTTCAAGTTCATAACGACGGTAAAGCATTAATTCATGAAGGTGAGTTTATTGAGTGTTTGAAAATGGAAGGTGTTTTAAAAGAAATTCAACTTGTAACCGAAATAAGAGGTTAACATGGCAACATTTGGAGTAGTAGTTTTTCCCGGTTCTAATTGCGACCACGACGCATATCACGCAATGAAACATATAATGAACAGTGATGTCAAGTTTCTATGGCATAAAGACACCGACCTGTCAGGGATTGATTTTCTTATTGTTCCGGGCGGTTTCTCTTACGGTGACTATCTGCGTTCGGGTGCCATTGCCCGATTCTCTCCCATTATGCAAGAAGTAGTAAAGTTTGCTGATAATGGCGGACCAGTTCTTGGTATTTGTAATGGATTCCAGATCTTATTGGAAGCCGGTTTAATTCCAGGAGCTATGATGCATAATCAGGATTTACGCTTTGTATGCAAAAATGTATTTATCCGGTGCGAAACTACAAACTCTCTGTTTACCAATTCTCTGGAAAAAGGCCAGCTTTTTGACATCCCTGTTTCTCATGGAGAAGGCAATTATCACATTAATGAGTCAGGGCTAAAATCTTTACAGGATAATGATCAGGTCTTATTCAGATATTCTGATGCTAATGGAAATCTCACTGAAAAAGCGAACTTCAATGGATCTATTGATCATATTGCAGGAATTACAAATAAAGGAAGGAATGTACTTGGTATGATGCCTCACCCTGAACGTGCAATGGAAAAGCTTCTGGGGTCAGATGATGGGAAAATGATCTTTGATTCAATCCTGAACTCCTTGTCAGTAGCTTAAGATTTAGTACCTTATCTGAATCATGAGTGATCATACCAAAACAGATCTTACTTTACATAGCGAGAAGCTCGTTAAGCGTTACCGAAAGAGAACGGTTGTTAACGAAGTTTCCATAAATGTGAAACAAGGTGAAATCGTTGGTTTGTTAGGGCCTAATGGCGCCGGAAAAACCACTACTTTTTATATGATGGTAGGTTTGGTAACTCCAAATGCCGGAAATATTTTCCTGAACGAGACCAATATTACCAAAAAACCGATGTACAAACGCGCCCGAATGGGTGTTGGCTATCTTGCACAAGAAGCGAGTGTATTCAGAAATCTAACCGTTCGAGAAAACCTGGAATCCATTCTTCAATTTTTCTCAGTTCCCTCTAAAGAAATAAAACAACGTGTTGATAAACTGATCGAAGAATTTGGTTTGCACAAAGTAGTAAACAGTAAAGGATATGCCTTGTCAGGCGGAGAGCGTAGAAGAACTGAAATTGCACGTGCTTTGGTTACCGAGCCAAAATTTATACTTTTAGATGAACCGTTTGCGGGCGTAGATCCTATTGCAGTTGAGGATATCCAGGAGATTGTGGCTCAGCTTACAAAGCAAAATATCGGTATTCTTATAACCGACCATAATGTTCATGAAACTCTAGCAATAACAGATCGAGCTTATTTAATGTTTGAAGGAAATATTCTCATGGAAGGTACTGCCGATAAACTTGCCGAAAATGAAGACGCCAAAAAGCTTTATCTGGGTGAACAATTTAAACTAGACAGATATAAAACCGATTAATAAAATTTGTTAGCTATGAAAGAATTAACCGTACAAGAATTGAAGGAAAAGAAAGAATCAGGCGAAGATTTTTTTCTACTCGACGTTAGAGAAGGATTTGAATATATGGTTTCAAATTTGGATGGGGAACACATCCCGCTAGGGGATTTGCCTAACCGAGTGGATGAAATTAAAAATCAGAAAGACTCAGAAGTGATTGTTATGTGTCGTTCCGGTGGCAGAAGTGGGAAAGCTGTTGAGTTTTTAGAAAAAGAAGGGTTTTCCAATATCTACAACTTGAAAGGTGGCATTACCGCGTGGTCTAAAGAAATAGACACTTCAATTGCTGTAGCTTAAAAAAAAATTAGTAAGAGATCTCGAAAAAATCGAGATCTCTTTTTATGCTTTAAGTCGTTACTTAGTTGGTAGCAGCAATTTGATTAAGCAACTCTTGATTGCTTTCTGTATTGTTAAGCACTTTAAGCAATCCCATCATTGATTCTTTCGGGGATTTCTTTAGCAGGTAGCGACGAACAACATTTCTTTCTTCTAGAGAATCTGTAATAAACTTTTCCTCATTTCTTGTCCCGCTCGCTGTAATATTTATAGCAGGATAAATACGGTCGTTAGCTAACTCTCTGTCAAGCACCAATTCCATGTTCCCGGTTCCTTTGAATTCTTCGAAGATTAAATCATCCATTCTGGAATTTGTTTCAATAAGACAAGTTGCGATGATCGTCAAAGATCCACCTCCCTCAATTTTTCTAGCTGATCCGAAAATCTTTTTGGGAACTTCAAGCGCTCTGATATCCAAACCTCCGGAAAGAGTTCTCCCGCTATTTGTTTGAATAGCATTGTAAGCTCGTCCAAGCCTCGTCAGCGAGTCAATTAGCAGCACAGAGTCTTCACCCATCTCTGCCTTACGTTTAGCGTATCCCAGTGCCATTTCTGTTATCCTGATATGGCTTTCTGTTTTATTATCATTAGACGAGGCAAATACTTCTGCATCGGTTGATCGAATAAAATCTGTTACTTCTTCCGGGCGCTCATCAACGAGCAAAACACTCAATGGAATATTGGGATGATTCTCGGTAATACTTTTTGCAATCTGTTTCAACATAACCGTTTTACCGGTGCGGGGAGGTGCTACAATTAATGCTCTTTGCCCTTTTCCTATTGGCGCTACCAGATCGATTACTCTCATTTCAATATTATCCGATGGTTCCCCGAGTTTTATCCAGTCAACAGGCATAATTGGGGTTTGACGCTCAAATCGACTTGATTTGGTCCACCCTTCTTTTTCTTTTCTATTGATTCTATCAACAGAACTAACATGCTTATTTCCTCGCTTATCTTCTTCATACTCACCCTCTAAGATCAAACCCGGACGAAGATCCAATGACTTTACCTCATCGGGTTTCAAGAATGGATCCTGAGGACTGTAACTAAACTCATAGTCCAGCTTTCTAATAAATCCCCAGCCTTTTTCATTTATCTCCAGAACTCCTGCATATCTTCCGGAAATACCTTGATTTTCTTTCCAATAAAATTTCGGAATAAAGACATTCCCGCCTTTACTACGATTCTTATTGTTTCTGTTTTTGTTATTACGGTTTTTATAGTTTTTTCTGTTGTTCCGTGCCATATAAAATAATTGTTGGTCTCCTCTTCAAAAAGCGAAGTGTGATTTCAGTAAATTTGGAAATTTAAAGGAGAGCGAAGTAAAAAAGAACGGTGCTCAGATTAGAGCACCGCTAAATTAATTAGATAAGAAAAGATACAAATGTTTTTGCTGATAGCAAATTAACGTACTGTAGTTGTTTTGTTGATCCAACTATAGCAAGGAGCTACTGAGCCATCAATTTTAACTTTGTCACCGTCTTTAAGGTTATCAAGGCGTAAGAATTTGTCTTCGCCTGTTGGCGTTACATCTTCATAACTTCCCAGCTGAGAGTTAACTGCGTTAGCCACTGAAGGATCTTTTGCCTTAGCCATTTTCAAATAATCAATAACCAACCAATAGACCATTCTATCTTTTGCTTCAAGTTTACGATCGGCTGTACAGTTTGTAACAGCTTGTGCATATATAGTTGCCTTATTCATGTAAGCTTGTCCATAATTCGGATCAATCTTAATTGCAGCATCAATGTAGTCTTCCGCTGTTTTAATTTCTCCCAGATTTATATAGGCTTGAGCTATATTCAGGTTAATTTGTTTTTTCTGAACATCATTCTTCGCTATTTTAAGCGCTTCTTTATAAAGTTTAATTGCTTCAGGATAACGAGCATTACTTTTTTCTGTTTCTGCAAGTGCTTTAGCACTTTCAAATGTTGGCTGAACTTTATGAAGCGTTCTTCTAACTTTTATCAACTCCTCCTGATTATCCATTTCTTCATATGCGCCTTCAAGAGCGTGGAGTGCTTCAATATTTTTAGGATCTCCCTCTAAAACCGGAGAATAATATGTGATTATATCTTCTGGTCCATCGAAAAGATCTTTTTGGTAATCATCTAGATTCTTCACCAAACTACCTGTAGCATATTTAGATGCTTCATTAATTATTTCCTGGGCCTTTTCACGCTCACCTTTATTAATGTAGTTACGAAGAAGGTTATCAACATAATAACCTTTAGCAGTCGTAGTAGTTTTTTCAGGGTCTAAATCAAACATCTTTTGAAACTGCTCATATGCTTTTGGAACAGCGTCCATAATATAAGATGTATTTTCGAGATAAAAGCGTCCTTTCTGTTGATGTGTTTGGTAAACTTCAGTTTTATCATCAGAAAAAAGTTTTATTTTCTCGTCGAAAACCATTAATGCAGAATCCAAATATGTTGCTTTTATAGCAGGATCGGTTTCTCCTTTAGCAATTTCCTGATAGATCTTAGTGAATTTATCCATCTGTCTTGAAAGATCGAAACTTGGATAGTCTTCAATGCTTTTTGGTTTAGAGCAAAGAATCCAGCGTCCGTATTTCAAGGCGAATACATAATCTTTGTTCTTAAAGTTAGATTGAAAAATAGAGAACGCAGCGATCGGTTTTAATCCATCTGGCGGTTCTGTTGTACATTCAGCTTGAGCCGTAAGAATCGCTGAGCTTGCAAATAAAAAACCAACTAGTAATGTTAAACTTTTCATCATATCAAAATTGTAGTTATCAAGTGTGTGTAATAAACTAATGGGATTATAAGAATATTACTTTAAAATTAATTAAGCTTTCTTCTTAAAAACATTAGCTCGGTTAAATTTACAGAAAGGTTGATTCCAAAAATTCTCTCTTCTACCAAGTTTTGTGAGGTTGTTCCTCTAAATCCGTATTGAAAACTCAAATCAAAAGAAGAGTTCGATCGTAAATTAGGAGATATTAGCCCTAAACCAGCCGACAACCATAATGTTTCAACCTCTTCATTGTTGACTTTAATATGGCCCGTATCATATGAAACACCAGCACTATATTTAAAGTTCGATAAAAATTTAGACGATCTGTCTTTATAAGGATGATACTGAAAACCTAAACCAAATACGTTTCTATCAACAAATGCCGATTCATCTGAACTTGAAAATCCATATTCTGCCTCGCTCCACTTTTCAGTTTGAAATTCAACTGAGGCATTAAATTTAGAATTAGGGAAATAACTAATACCTGCACCCATTTTTAATGGCAGGCTTATATCAGCATTTTGAGCGGTTCCTATTTCAACGACCTCTGATTCCGTACCAACAATTTTTGTGGTTGTCTTTTTTTGGCTTGCATCAAAATTAGTTGGCAAAGTTAATGTTCCTCCAATTTGGATAATATCCTCTTTCCCAAAAATTCCTCTTTCGCTCAACAAAAGCCCGAATCGATGCGACACTGATGTTCCATTGATCCTTCTATTCACAGTATTGTTTGAAATGTTCTGATTCAGAAAAGTTAAACTTGCGTCTTCACTTTCTGTAAGAAACGAATAGGAAGGTGCATAGCCTAAAGAAATTCTTTGGTTTATTTTCCACCCCAGGCCCACTTCAAATTTGGTAACCCCACCAGTTCCTGTTCTGTTTGAAAGAAAGTTTATGTTTGAACCACCTTGAATAACAGTTTCTTCAGAATTTACATTGTAACTGGATCTTGTCTCAGGATAAAGCCCTATTGAGAGGCCTAATTGATTTTTTGATAGTGGAAAAACAGCTTGAAAACTTCCGATCTTAAGCAACGAATTCGAACCATTAGAAAACGAGTCTTTTACACTATAGTTGGCGAAATCGAAATTAGCAGCAATTTTAGAAAAAGCTCCTATTCCCCAAAAAGCTGGGTTAGAGAGCCCCGGAGAGCCTAGATCATTAAACGAAATACCTATAATGCCCATTGCTTTTTCTTGGGCAGTATTGTTTAATAATGGAAAACCTGTTCCATATTTAGAATAAACGGTTCCAGAATTACCTTCATCTTCTTGAGCTAAAACATTTGTGCTAAAGAACATCAAACAAGTAAAAACTGATAGAAATATACTTTTCATATTCAAAATCTTACTCTTCTATCGTTAATATTAATTTCGGTCGCATCGCTGCTGTACTTGTATTGTCAAATAAGATGGTAGAATTAAAAATTCCGCCATTTGGATTGATGTTCAAATACAATTCCCGCTCATCAGGACTTCCGAATATATAGTTATTTATATGATTAGTTACATTGAACCTAAAGGTGTTATCCGTTGTATCTAGCACTCCTACAAAATCTGTAGTTGTAAATTGTAAATCATATCTTAGTTCACTCTCGCTTGCAAATTTAAGATCTAAAAACCTGGTTTCCGGCCTAATATGATTCTGAGGTAAGGATGTCGAAATCTGATCTGCATCTTCATACAATACTAACTCGGCTCTTAAAATATTCTCGTTGCTTAAATTATTTGCTACAGTTTCAAAGTTTATAGAATAAAAACTCTCTAAATAATTGTTCAAATAAAGCCTATTTGGAAACATAGGAGTATTCTGTCTATCTAAAGTAAACGCATAATCCTGAAGGTTTATACTCACTGAGTCTTGAGTAGATCTTCTTATTGTTAAAAATTCTGAACCGATAATATTTGGATAAATAATCTGCGCTGAAACATTATCAGGCACAATGGCTATTCCAAAAAACTCAAAATTATATAAAGAATCTACGTTTGAACTATCATTATTAACGTATTCTGCATATTCTTCTAGAAGAGATTGAGATAGGGTTATCGATACACTATCCTCGTTTTGGTAGCTGAAAGAACCCAACAGTTCACTTGTGTCAAAGCTTATATTATCAGTTGATGAAATTGTGTTTCCTCTCCAACGCTCAGTTACCTTGTAGACCGAATAATTGGCAACTTGAGAAGTGTCTCCATAATGAAGGTTATTGTTTATTTGCAGCTTCAAAATAAAATCTGAAAGAAGACTTAGAGAAGCATCTCTTGCCGGCCCTAACGAAGGCTTGAAATAAGCGATACTTCGAGAAGATCCATATAAAGGATCGTTATATTCACCTATCGGAAGGCTTTGAAGTTTTCCGCTGAATATATCTGATCCATTTTGTTGGAAATCAGGTACTGAAACTGTATCAATTCTAATACCTGCAGAATCCACAACACCCCCTCCAACTGTATTTGAATTTTCACACGAAATTAAACTGCTTACAACCAGTACTGATAAAATAAGCCGCCATGTAAAAGCGACTTTAGAAATGCTTTTTTGCATCAATTGTATAAAATTTTATTACTTAGCTATTTTGTTATAGAACTCAGCAAACTTATCTGAAACATCTTCAGGAGATCCTTGTATTTGATATGGAGTAATACCGACCTCTTTAAAAGTCTCATCAAACTCATCCTTAAGATAATTCCCTGTAACAACATGATCGCTGAATTGTAATCCTAATCTTAACAAATCAACTTTCCCATTATTAGTAAGTTTGTTTATATCTATATCGTCAGGTAACCCTAATAACTCCAGGATCTTTGCTGTATCTGCCTGTCCTTCATTCTCCGGATGGTGCAAATTATAAATGACTTGGGTATTCTTGAAAATAGCTTCGTCTTTATATTTTGTTTTCACAAGTAGAGGAATCAAACCAGCAGGCCAGTCATGACAATGAATAATGTCGGGTTCCCAACCAAGCTTCATAACTGTTTCGAGAACTCCTTTATTGTAGAAAGCCAATCTTTCTGCATTATCTTCATAAAACTCATCCGAATTAGGCTTTTTGAACAATCCCTTTCTTTTGAAATATGTATCGTTATCTAAAAAATAAACCTGAAGCTTTGCATTAGGAATACTAGCGACTTTTATTTTCATGCTTTCAACATTGTCTCCCACCTCAACCTCGATTCCGGATAATCGAATTACTTCATGAAGCCTGTTTCTACGATCATTTATAGATCCATACTTGGGCAAAAGAATTCTAATTTCAAAACCTTTGTCTTGCAATGAAGCCGGTAAAAACCGGAGCAAATCGGCGGTGTATGTCATTCTCGCAAAAGGAGAAATTTCTGCTGCTGCGTATAAAATTTTCATAAATAGTCTTTATTTCTCTTTATTTGAAATTGAATTTTTATTCATCATCTCTTGAAAAGCAGGATCATCAATAGATACAAAATCCATTAAAGTATCCCCTCTTAACCCTTGTCGTATTGTTTCCAGCGAAATAACCTCATTGGGGGGAATATTTCCCAAATTTACGTTACTCCCATATTTTTTAACGAACCAAACCTGCTGTACTTTTTGCGGCGCTTCGAAAATTAACTTCTCAACCGGTATTTGATCCGTGATTTCTTCTATTAAGCCCGATCTAATTTCACCATTAGGTCTAAATACTCCAACTGTTCCGCTTTCTCGGGCTTCACAGATAACCTTTACTGAACCCGCTTCCAGTTCTTCTTTGATAACTTTTACCCACTTATAAGGTGGAATGATTTCATTTGGATTCTTACTTCCAACCTCAGAGTAGACCGTAAAATCTTGACTCAGTTCTTTGATTATTTTCTGTTTCTTTTCATCTGATAACCAAATTGTTCCGTTCGAAACTTCCAAAGTAGAAATATCGTGTTTATTCAAAAGCTTAATGTAGGCGCCAAGTTGCCCTCTTAGCAGATACGCCTCAAAAAGTGTGCCTCCAAAGTAAACAGGAATACCAGCGTTTTTATACACAGCTAGCTTTTCTTCCAGGTTTTGAGTTACTAATGAAGTACCCCAACCTAACTTTACTACATCAACCGAATCTGAACAAACTTCACAAAAATCCTCACACTGTCTGACGCTATATCCTTTATCAAGCACAAAGGTCATACCATCATCACGTGGTTTTTGTGTTCGAGTCGGTAAATTATTTAATGTAAACGGCATATTGTCTTAAAATTCAAAGCCCTAAATATACTCATTCTTAGCGTAGTATTAAAGAACTGCTTTTCTACGCTATTTTCTGTTAGAACTAGTTACCAAATCTTTGATTCTGTTGCGATCTATATCTGAAAGCATTTTTTCCGTATATCTCCATAGCCAGTTTCCTGAAGAAGTTCCGGGTATATTACTTCGATGCGCGCCGTCTAAACCCAGATAATCCTGCAGTGGAAATATTGCCTGATCAGCTACTGAAAACATTCCTAATCTTATAAATTCCCAATTCATTTCTCTTCCTGATGAGCGTGTATACACTCTGGCTCTATGTTTTTCTGCCTCAGGTGCCGAATCGTACCACCCAATACTTGTATCATTATCATGTGTCCCGGAATAGGTTACACAGTTTTGTGGGTAATTATGTGGCAAAAAACTGTTCGAAGAATCAGAATCAAATGCAAACTGTAAAATCTTCATACCCGGAAAATTATACTTATCCCGAAGTTTTTCTACCCCTTCAGTGACAAATCCTAAATCTTCCGCTAATATTGGCAGCTCGCCACATTTTTCTAAAATAGTATCAAAAAGCTTTTCTCCCGGTCCTTTTACCCAACGACCATTTTCGGCGGTTTTTTCAGTAGCTTTAACTTCCCAGTATGCATCAAACCCTCTGAAGTGATCTACTCTAATCGCATCGCAAATAAAAAACATATGCTTAAAACGCTCAATCCACCATGAAAAACCGTCTTTTTCAATTACATCCCATTTGTAAAGAGGATTACCCCAAAGCTGACCTGTTTTGCTGAAATAATCGGGTGGTACTCCTGCAACTAACTTTCGAGTCCCTTTTTTATCTACTTCAAAAAATTCAGGATTTGCCCAAACATCAGAGCTATTATGATCCACAAATATTGGAATATCACCTATTACTCTGATATTCTTTTTGTTTGCATATTCTTTTAAACTCTTCCATTGAACTGAAAATTCAAACTGAAGCCATTCTTGATACTCAATTTCGGCTTTATACTTCTTTTTTGCTTCTTTTAAAGCCTGAGGGTTTCTTTGAGCTAAATCACTTTCCCATGTATTCCAAGGCTGCATTCCTCGGTCTAATCCACAAGACATAAACAGAGTATAATCATCTAGCCAAGCCTTGTTATTTTTTTTAAACTTAGAAAGCTTCTCTTTTTGGTCTGTATTCTTAGAATCAAAAAACCGCTTTGAAGCAATTTTAAACAAGGTATCTTTATTTTTAAAAGACCTTTCGTATTCTACTTTAACCCCTGGCTTTATTTCAGCTGTTTCGGCTTCTTTCTTAGTGAGAAGTCCCTTTTCGATCAAAATGTCAGGGGAAATCAAATACGAATTTCCCGCGAATGCAGAGTAACTCGCATAAGGTGAGTTTCCATAGCCGGTAGGAGTTAATGGCAATATTTGCCAAATGGTTTGACCTGTTTCTTCTAAAAAATCTAAAAAAGATCTTGCTTCGCTTCCAAAATCACCGATTCCATATTTGCCCGGGAAAGATGTAGGGTGAACTAAAGTGCCACTTGAGCGTGGAAATCTCATACTATCCTTTCGGTTTTATTATTAATCCTGCTAATGGAGGAATTGTTAGATTAATATATGCAGGCTGGTTATGCCAATCTCCCCATTTCCCGTTCAGAGATGAGTCTCCGGCATTACTGCCTCCATAATATTCGGAATCTGTATTCATTATTATTTCATATTTTCCATCTTTGGGAACTCCAATTTGATATCCATGGTGAACCATCGGCGTGAAATTTAGAACCACAATCACAAAATCGTCTGCGTCTTTTCCCCGTCTTATGTAGGAAATTAAGCTATTATCGGCATCACTTACATCTACCCATTCAAAACCCCTCCAATCCGAATCGACCTCATGAAGAGCCGGTTCTTGTTTCGAAACTTTATTCAAATCTTTAACCAATTGCTGTAAGCCTTTATGTTTACCCCATTCCAATAAATGCCAATCTAAAGAATTGTTATGGTTCCATTCAGACCATTGCCCAAATTCACATCCCATAAATAATAATTTTTTTCCTGGATGGGTGTACATATACGCATACAAGAGTCTTAAATTTGCGAATTTTTGCCAATCATCGCCGGGCATTTTAGAAAGCATAGACTGTTTCATATGCACAACTTCATCATGAGAAAAAGGTAATGTGAAATGCTCTGAAAAAGCGTATATCAAAGAAAATGTAAGTTGATCCTGATGATATTTTCTATGAATTGGATCTTTCTTTATATAAGAAAGAGTATCATTCATCCAGCCCATATTCCACTTATAATCAAACCCTAACCCTCCGGTTCCTGTAGGTCTGGAAACGCCTCCCCAAGATGTAGATTCTTCAGCAAAAGTGATCACTCCGGGAAATAAAACATGAAGCACGTCATTGAATTTTCTCAGGAAATTTATTGCTTCAATATTTTCTCTCCCTCCATATTTATTTGGTATCCATTCCCCATCTTTTCTGGAATAATCTAAGTACAACATCGAAGCAACTGCATCCACTCTCAACCCATCAATATGAAATTTTTCGCACCAGTACACGGCATTCGATACCAGAAAATTTATAACTTCCGTACGCCCAAAGTTGAAAATACAGGTTCCCCAATCCAGATGCTCACCTTGTCTCGGGTCTTCATGTTCATACAATCCTGTTCCATCAAATCTCCTGAGGCCATGATCATCTTTTGCAAAATGTGCAGGAACCCAATCAAGTAACACGCCAATCCCGGCTTTATGGCATTCATCAACAAAAAACATGAGGTCTTTGGGATTTCCGAATCTACTTGTAGGCGCATAATATCCGGTAATTTGATATCCCCAGGAAGGATCATACGGATGCTCAGCTATTGGTAACAGCTCTATATGAGTAAATCCCATTTCCTTAACGTAAGGAAGCAGCTCTGTTGCAAGATCTCTATAACTCAAAAAGCTCGTATGATCCTCAACATTCCTTTTCCATGAGCCTAGATGTACCTCATAAACTGAAACAGGCTTATCCTGAGCTTGATTCTCGGTTCGGTTATTAATCCAGTTTTTATCACTCCACTGAAACCCCTCAATATCTGTAACTATTGACGAAGTGTTTGGCCTTAATTCTGCACGAAAAGCATAGGGGTCAGATTTTAGCAACGGAACATCTTGAACAGATGTTTTTATCTCAAACTTATAAAGATCTCCTTCTTTAACATGTGGAATAAAAATCTCCCAAATGCCCTGCTCATGAAATTTCCTCATTGAGTGCACTCTGCCATCCCAATTATTAAACGTACCAACCACACTTACTCTTTTTGCATCAGGGGCTGAAACCACGAAGTGAGTTCCTTCAACCTTTCCAATTTTTTTGGGATGAGCTCCCATAAAGTCATACGCTTTCTGATGATTGCCCTCTCCCCAAAGCTGTAAATCAAAGTCGTTTATTTGAGTACTAAAACTATATGCATCATTGATCACAAAGTTTTTCCCTTCATATGGAACAATGCTTAACTTATAATCAAACTTATTTTTTCTTCTTGGTATTACACCCTCAAATAAACCCTCCTCTGAAATGCGTTTAATTTCCACAGGCTTTGAGGAGCCTATTAAAACGAATAATTCTTTTGCCTCAGGTCTAAATGCACGAATTACCAGTTTTGTTTTATCCTTTTGCATGATACTGTGTAACCCCAGAATTGAAAATGGGTCACTATGTGTACCGTCCGAAATAGATGTAATTGTTTCTTTGCTTAATTTTGAACTCATTATTTCCCTTTATTTAAGCGGGCATGAAGATAGTAAATTTACGCAAAATCTTTCGAGCTATTCATTGTGCTTTCTAATCATTCATTTTCTATTTTATTTCCATGCATTATACAGGACAAATAGCTCGAAGGTATCTCTTTTCTAAAAAGCATATCTCATTAATTTCGACTCTTACTTTTATTAGCATCATTGGTGTAACCATAGGTACAGCTCTTCTCATTGTGGTTTTATCTGTGATGAATGGTTTTTTTGAAGTTGTTCAAGGATATTTACTTAGTTATGATCCTGATTTACGAGTTGAAGCTTCAGGAGCCAGTACGTTTACTCAAAACCAAGAACTTTCGAATAAAATAACTTTACTGCCTGAAGTTCAGCTTATTTCCCCATATGTGGAGGGTAAAGCTCTTCTGACAAATTCTGGCAGCGACAATAAGGTGATTGAGATTCGGGGCATTGAATCATCCAGCTTTAAAAACCTAATTGAAATTGAAAACAGTATAAAATCCGGTGTTTTTGATGTAAGCGTCAGAAACCGAAAGCCCGGTATCTTAATAAGTGAACAACTTCGGCGTGAACTAGATATCGATCTTGGTAGCGAAGTGGCTTTGTTAAGCGCTTCAGCAATGAGAAGAACCCTAACTCAAATTACTGCTCCAAGGCTGTATAGGTTTGAGGTAAGAGGTTCTTATGAGCTCGAACAAATTGGAGGTGGCGCACAAGTTTTCATTGACCTAACTGCCGCTCAGAGATTGTTTAAAACCCGAAATATGATTTCCGGTATTGATATCAAAACAACCAATAGTGATATAGCTCTGAACTTAAAGCCTCAGCTCCAATCGATTCTAGGTGCCGAATTTAAAGTTTCTTCTTGGTACGATCTTCAAAAAGCTTTGTATGATGTTATGTATCTGGAGAAATGGGGAGCTTATGCTATACTAATGATCATTATAATCGTAGCAGTGTTAAATATTGTTGGATCTCTTACAATGATCGTAATTCAGAAAAGAAGAGACATTGGCATTTTGATCACGATGGGATATTCCAAGTCTGCAATAAAATCAATATTCAGAAAACAAGGTTTCTATATTGGTCTTATTGGGTGTGTTTTCGGAGGAGCTATTGGTTTTTTTCTAAGCTGGGTTCAACTTAAGTTTCAAATTATCAAACTCTCAACTGCTTTTCTGATCAGTGCATATCCTGTTAAAATACAACTCCTTGATGTTACGATAATTCTTCTTGGTAGCCTCTTGCTTTGCCTTGCTGCAAGTTGGCTCCCTGCAACAAGTGCTTCAGAAGTTGAACCTGCCGACGCAGTTCGTTATGAATAATTATTCATTATAAACATCCGGCAAATCATTTTCATAGAGAACAACATCTCCTGACTGCACAAATTCACTTAGCAAATCATTGGCTTCAAATAAAGTATTTACTATAATCACTTTATGTTCTTGGTTGGCTATTTGACTTATCCCTTTAAATATCGGTTCGGCACGTTCTTCCCCAACTAATATGATTTTGTCCAGATCAGCCCTTCCTATTGCCTCTCCAAATTTTTGATTCTCTTCATGCTCAATCTCTCCAAGTTCGACCATTCCGGGTGTAATAATTATACGTCGACCCGAATTAAAACCACCCAGAATCTCTACTGCATTTTTTGCCCCAACAGGATTGGAATTAAACGCATCATCGATAATGAAAAACTCTCCTGCTTTTTTTAACTCTAAGCGGTGCTCAACAGGTTCAATGGTTTTAGCGCCCAAAGACATTGTTTTCGGTCTTATTCCCAAATGTTGCGCTACACCAATTGCTAACAACATATTCTGAACGTTGTGGGCTCCCAGCAATTTAGTTTGAAAGTTGAAGGACTCTTCTCCAAAATTAATATCAAAGCTCGACCCCTCTGTATTGTAAACAATTTCCCCTGCCTTAATTTCTCCCTTGTTCAAACCTACAAGAATTCTTTTGATGTCATTTCGATCTGCTCCCATTTTTACAACACGCTCATCATCCGCATTTAAAACGGCGATTCCATCACTTGGCAGGTTATCAACTAGTGTGCCTTTTTCTTTAGCAATTACATCCTGAGAACCGAATGTCTCTAAATGAGCGACTCCCACATTCGTGATAATCGCAATATCTGGTTTAGCAATATCACAAAGTTCCTGGATGTTGCCTTCGTACCGAGCTCCCATCTCTAAAATAAGAATCTGATGGTGTGACTGCAGATCGTTATTGATCACCTTACAGATACCCATGGGGGTATTATAACTCCCGGGAGTTGAGCACACGCTAAATCGCTCTTTCAATAAATCCCGAACCATGAATTTAGTGCTGGTTTTACCATAACTACCTGTAATAGCAATTATCTTCAAGCGTGGCATTGAAGCCAGTTTTTTCCTCGCTTGCCTTTTGAAGCCTTCCTGAATGCTATTCTCAATAGGCTTAGTGACCCAGCTTCCCACAAAAACAATGAATGGAATAAGAATAGCAGAAAACACCCATCCAAATACCAACAGGATAATGTCAAAGCTCAAAAAACCGGGACTATAGTTATATAAAAAACGACCGGTATAAGATTCATACGTAAAGAAAACCGGGAATAAAGCGCCTAAAAGTACAATCGGCCCTAGTAACCGTTTTACTCTGCTAGTGACAACCAATGGCTTTTTCACTTTTTCAGGGTTGTACTTTTTAACCGATACCAACCAAAAAAGAGCATAGATAAAAAAGACTACTGCCAGCGTATTTTTTGTGATTATCGAACCAAAAAAGCCTTCAACAGCTACGGCTATAAATAACACCAGGTTGAAAATTCCCAAATCGATCGGAATTACTTTCTCATCCCAATGATCTTTTAACCAGTGCCAGTATTCGTTGTTCTTATATCCCACCTGTTGAAAAGTGTGAATAAAAAATCGAGTACGGTACCAATGATACCGGAACAGGATTAAGCAAAAAATAACCGAGAAATAATTAAGAAAACTGAGGTACCAGTCCAAGCCGTGAGTAATTAAAATATGAAGATTTGAACGGAATTTGAGTTCGCCTCGAATTTAAACAAGAACGCACGTATATTCACCGCACAATTAAAACAAAGTTTCGAATCGGAGACAAATATATGAAATTAATTATCCCAATGGCAGGTCGCGGTACTCGTGTTCGCCCTCACTCACATACAGTGCCAAAACCTTTACTTCCGGTAGCAGGCACTATGATTATTGAGCGCTTAGTGGAGACTTTCATTCGTACTCTCGATAGAAAAATTTCAGAGATTGTTTACATTTTGGGACCTGACTTCGGGCAAGACATAAAAGACCAACTTACTGCAATGAGTGATCGACATGATGCCAAAACAACTTTTCGTGTACAATTTCCTGCTCTTGGAACAGCTCATGCGGTTGCCTGTGCAAATGAAGATCTGGAAGGGCAAGTGATTGTAGCTTTTGCTGACACTTTATTTGACAGTAAAGAGAAATTCAATCTGGATGGAGCAGACAGCGTGATCTGGTTGAAAAGGGTGGAAGACCCTTCCCGTTTTGGTGTGGCTGTTCATGAAGGAGAAACTATCACCGGTTTTGTTGAAAAGCCCGAGGAGTTTATTTCTGATCTTGCGATTATTGGAGTGTATTATTTTAAAGATGGAGAAGAATTAAAACGTCAGGTTAACCGCGTAATGGATGATGGACTCAAGGGTCCCGGCGGCGAATATTTCCTTACAGCTGCGCTTGATAATATGATTAATGAAGGGAAAGTATTTAAAATTGCTACCGTTGATGAGTGGCTGGATTGCGGAACACTTCCGGCATGGTTAGAAACTACCGGTGAAATTGTTGCGAAAGAAAATCCAAATTTCAATGCTTCTAGATTTCCTGGATCAGAAATAATTCCTCCGGTTTTTATAGCTGATGGCGTTTCTATTGAGAATAGTAAGGTTGGTCCTCATGTGAGTATTGAGGAAGGGACATCGATCAAGGATTCTAAAATTGAGAATTCAATTATTCGTGATAATGCTACTCTTGAAAACGTCGAAACAATTGGTTCAACTATTGGCGCTTATACCACACTAAAAAATGTTAAGGGAAAAGTAGATGTAGGCGATCATTCAACCTTGGAGATTGAGTGATACAATAGACTAATCTACTCTGAATCTTTTTGTAACAAATACTTTGTCTTAATAATCAATTAAGTGAGCTTTGATTTTGTATTCTCCAGATACTAAATCAAAGTTAAAAATATTTGTTATGTTAAACGTTTTACTTTCATTTGGTTTAAGATCAAAACTTGTTGTCGACAAAAAAACCATAATTTTTTGATGAATCAAAGATTATCTCATCACTAGTAAAGATATAAAACCCATATTGACAACTATCTGAAAACCGGAAAGTGATCGTTTCATCAGTGTAGTTCATCTAAAACATTCTTTGGGAGTGTAACTCCAAGGCTATTCCCGACTTTTCTGATTTTAGTTTCCATAATTTTATCTTGTTATAACATTGTTATAATCCAAAAAACATTTATTTCACAACCGTTATCACTCCATTAAATTTATCAATAATGTAGTTGCTGATTCCTCCCGGTTTTTTATCATTTATATCCCATTTAAAATCTGCCCCGCCAATTAAAATATGATCGCAATCTAATTTCTTGGCAGTTTCTATAATTGTTTTGCCGGGCTCTCCGGTCTCTACCGCCAGCTCAGGATCTATTTCAGGACCACTGTTTTCTTCGAACAGAAATTTCGCCATTTCAACAATTCCTTTGGCGGTATCTTCGCTTTCTTTATTGCTCGCTACAACCAAAATAGTAACTGATGGTTTATTTTTTAATAGAGAACTTAACATTCCGGCGTGTTTAACTGCCTCGCTTGCATATTTACTACCATTTGTTGCTATCAACCAATTTGATGGAAATCCCATAACATTGCTACCTTTTTATATTTACCCTACCGTTAATTTTTAATAAACAAACCGCTGAAAGCATCCTTTAAGATTGGTATCTTTTGCCGATGGATTTTCCACTACAAATACCCGATTCTCACAAGTCCGTTTTTGCGATCATAAGTAAAGCT
>Ga0189291_100326_pt1 | contig 21528 bp, 17 predicted proteins | sample UW1redminimetaG_FD_130331 | JGI IMG/M metagenome (GOLD analysis project Ga0189291, IMG submission 130331) | Marine microbial communities from the Costa Rica Dome - UW179B-red mini metaG | ecosystem: Environmental > Aquatic > Marine > Oceanic > Photic zone | place: Costa Rica: the Eastern Pacific... | reverse complement strand
GAATTACTCCTGCATCAGGTTATGTGGATGTTAGTGGTGCCCTTGCCATTGGAGCTCTTTCCGGATTAGTTGGCTATTGGGGAGTTGTACATCTTAAATCTATGATGAATCACGATGACACTTTAGATGCTTTTGGGATTCACGGTCTTGTTGGAATTTTTGGAGCTCTTGCTACAGGCGTATTCGCCAATCCTGATATTAACGGTGGAGCCGGACTTTTGTACGGCAACCCTGCTCAACTTTGGATTCAAGCTAAAGCTGTGTTAGTTACTATTGCATACTCAGGAGTCGCAACATTTTTAACCTTGAAGTTATGTTCATTGCTTACAAGCGGTGGACGTATTGAAGAAAAACTTGAATTAGAAGGTATGGATATCGGATATCATGGCGAACACCATATTGTTATTGAAGAGAATAAGCTTGTTACAGCTATACCCTTCAATAAAAACTAATGTCTCAAACAACGCGATTCTTATCACTATAATCAGGAATTGTACCCTTATAGCCAAAAATCCGCTTGATCCATTTTACGGTTCCTGCACTTTGGTTTCTTATGTACCATTGGTCGGCAGCACGTCTTGCTCCCAAACTCCAACTCGGATAAGGATGAATAGTATCTGCTAAATTTCTCAGTGATACTCCATGTTTCATTGCAACTGCATACTCCGAAATAAATTCTCCGGCATGAGCTCCAACTACTGAAGCTCCTAGTATTTTACCTGAAAACTTCTTTCCGTAGATCTTGATTAATCCGGTTGTTTCTCCCTCAGTGATTGCCCGGTCTATTTTAGAATATGGAAACCGATACACTTCAAATTTCTCACCCTTTTCCTTTAATTCTTTTTCAGTAGCGCCAACATGAGCCACTTCAGGAGCAGTAAAAGTTGCCCAAGTAATATGTTTCAGATCCATTTTCATCGGAATTTTCAACATTGCCCGGGATGTAGCAATTTTTGCCATATGCTCACTCATATGAGTAAACTGATATTTACTTGAGATATCACCAATAGCATAGACATTTTTTTTATTGGTTCTGCAAGAATCGTTGATCTTGATACCCTTTTTTGTGTATTCAATACTGGCTTCATCCAATCCTAATCCTTCCAGATTTGGCTTACGCCCGGTTGCCATAAGTAACTTATCCCCCGAAATTATTTTCTCTTCTCCATCAATTTCAATGTTGACACTCACTTTTCCATCCGACTGAGAAACAGATTTTACGGAAGCTTCTAGTTCATAATTTACACCTTGCTTTTTCAATTCTTTATGCAAGATCTCTGTTAATTCCGGATCGTCATTCATCATGATCCCCGGTGCCATATCGATCACCGTTACTTTGCTTCCCAGATTTGCAAAAGCCTGGCTCATTTCTGTTCCAATGGGGCCACCCCCTATAATGACAAGTTCCTCAGGCAGTTCTTCTATATCAAATAAACTGTCATTGGTGAGATAATTTACAGAGTCTATTCCATCTATTGGAGGGACAAATGCACTTCCGCCTGCTGCAATAAAGAAAAATCGGGAAGTCACTTTTCTGGTTTCGCCGTTTTCTGATTTTATCTCGATAGTATGAGCATCTATAAAAGATGCATCTCCTTCAACAACCTCAATCCCCATATCTTCATAAATTTCGGGACGATCAGCATCTTCATAAACTTCATCACGAATAGCATGAACGTGTTCAATTACCTTTTTGAAATCGATCTCGGGCTCTCCGTCAATAAGCCCATATTTTCCGGCTTCCCGAATTTGTTGAGCAACTTTCCCCGCTTTAAGCAATATCTTACTTGGCACACAACCTGTCCAGGTACAATCTCCTCCAAGCCTGTGGCGCTCTATCATCATCGTTTTTGCACCAAAATTTGCACAGATCCCCGAAGCAGTAAGTCCGGCAGATCCTCCTCCAATTACTACACTATCGAATTCAAAACTCCCACTTGCTTCCCCATTCGTATCATCTACTCTCTTTCTTATCTTTTGAATAGTAGAATAGGCACCTCCAACAACTAACAGAACTACAACTCCATACACCCACCACGGGACATTCTTACCAACAATTATCAGATATAAATAAGCAGAAATAAAAAAGAAGGTTGTACTAAGCGCAGGAACTACGATAGATTTCCCTTTTCGATAGTTCTTCACTAACCAACCCAACGAAAGTGTAAAGAATGGAATAGCTCCTACATAAATGGACCCGAAAATGATTGGATTCACTCCGTATTGTTCGCCCAGACCAAGAAACCATTCCTTAGCCATTTCTAGAAATTCTACCATAATATATTTTGTTAGTTATGTATCAAGTTGTAATAATGTACAATAAAGATACCATTCACATAGAATTATACTTCACAGAATTGTAAATTCTCCATAGACAAACTCTATATTCTATATTTATGAAGTTAAAGCACAGTAAATATTCCTTCTTTATTGCTCTATTGGCAGTAGTTGGGCTTTTTTCTTCTTTGGTGCATTACCATAGTGAGGGTTTGGAATGTTTAGAGCATGCTGAAGAAGCTCATATTGTGCAGACACAGGATTTCTGTCCGATTTCAACCCTCGTTTCTGATGATGATTTCTCCGCATCTTTTTCTTTTGAAATCATACTTCCGCAGGTGGATCAATTAATTGATTTTGATTCAGAGGATGAGTTTGAAACATTTTTAGCTTCAAAATCCGGTCGTTCCCCTCCTTATTTGGTTTAACTCCTCACCGTCCATGTGGGCGCTTTTTAAAATTTATTAAACCAAATTTATTCAGATCATGAAAAAATCATTTATTTATGCAGCTAAGTCTGCTCTTTGTGTCATACTATTAACAGGAATTTTTAACGCTTGTAGCAATTCAACAAGCTCTGAAGAAGAGCAAGAACCCATTGGATTGAATGTTAAATTAAATGGACAAACTGTTGTAAATCAGTTAAATAATACAGTGCAGGGATCAATACAAATTACAGAAGGGCAAACCATCTCGCTAACTGTTTTATTTGTTGATGAAGATGGAGTAGAATTTACTCCAGACCCTGATGAACATTCAATTTTAGTAGAATCAAATACATCCATTATTACTTCATCTAATATAAGTTCGGATGAAGTTCCTTTTTCTTTTGATTTATCTGCAAGCGGCAACGGGCAAGGTAACTCAATAGTAATTACTATGAATCATGAAGGTGCTCCTGAGTTTGTTTCTCGTGATTTACCCGTTGTTGTTTCTGCTTCATCAGCATCTTCAGTTTCTAAATAGATGCTTATTTCTGCTAAGAAAATAGTTGTAGCTCTGTTCCTTATATCGATTCCTTTATCTTTATTTGGACAGAGTTCCTCTTTTAATATTTCGGGCATTGTAAAAGATGTTGAAACGAAAGAAGCTATTCCGTTTGCATATATACACTTAGAGGAACTTAACAGAACCTCAGTTTCAACTGTAGAAGGCGAATTTGAGTTAGCTAATATACCTACCGGAACCTATACTTTAACTGTACACAGAATTGGATATCGCACACAATCTCAACTGATCGAATCAAACGGTGATGATATTAATCTCGAAATTATTCTTACGGTTTCTGTTCTAAGTTCTGAAGCCATAGAAGTAACAGGAAAAAATGCAAATCTTACGGGCTCAGGACTGGAGCATGCCTCTAAAAATATTTTTGGCTCAGATTTGAGGAGGAATCTTGGATCAACGCTTTCAGAAACCCTCACAAATTTACCCGGATTTGACCAACGTTCAAATGGAGCTGCTCCCGGAAGACCGGTTATTCGCGGATTGGGTGATGAACGAGTTATGATATTGCAAGATGGCATTAATTCAGGAGACGTATCTTCACAATCTGCAGACCATTCTGTTACGATAGACCCTGTTTCTGCGACTGAGATTGAAATCGCTCGTGGGCCAGCTGCATTGGCTTATGGAGCGAACGCAATCGGAGGTGTGATTAATGTTGTAAAAAACCAAGTACAAACCTCTTTGCCTTCCAAGCTTTCAGGAACTCTGTCTTTAAATGGTCAAACCGTAAACACAGGTCTTTCTTCAGCTTTAAGTTTGACCTTCCCTGTTTCTAAATTCGCTATTCAAGCTGACTTAAATGGACGGTATGGTTTAAATACGAACACTCCGAATGGTGAAATTGATAATACTTTTTATGAAACCACCAATGATGCAATTGGAGTTAGTTGGATCAGACCTTGGGGATACGTTGGAGCTTCGACTAGTATCTATTTTAGTAATTATGGAATTCCGCCTGACCCAAATGGTCACCCTGAAGGTGTTGATATTGAACTAAGAAAATATCAATATGATGCTCGTTCAGAAATACTTATAAACAGAGATTTTTTAAAGGTAATCGAGCTTGATGCTTCATTCAAGGATTATAATCATAAAGAAATAGAAGGAAGAAATAGTCAAGGTAATCCTGTAATTGGTACAGAATTTAGTTTATTAACGTCGAACTTTAATATTAGAGCGAAACACAACGAATTCGGAATTTTTAATAACGGATCATTCGGAATTTCTACAGAATTTGAAGACTATTTTGTAGAAGGTGCAGGAACTCCCCCTTCAACAAATTTTGAAACCGGCGTGTATATTATTGAGGAATTCGATGTTGATGCTTTGCACATTGAAGCAGGAATGCGCTTTGATCTTTCATTAGCTTCCACAAACGAAACCGGTTTATTCTATGGAATAGGTGCTCGTAATGGTTCTATAGATTCCACTTTTTATAAGGATAGAACTTTTACCGCTCTTTCAGGATCTGTTTCAGCTATTTATGACCTTGGAAAAGGCTTTTCTATCGGTTCTACTGTATTGAGATCATTCAGAGCTCCTTCTCTTGAAGAACTTTACTCTGAAGGCCCCCATCTTGCTTCGTATTCATTTGAAATTGGAAACCCCGATCTTGCCCCGGAAAGAGCGTGGGCTAAAGAAGTTTTTGTTGGTTTTCAAAATAATAGAATTAATACAAGTGCTGCTCTTTTCCACAACGGCTTCGATAATTACCTGTTTGCAAGAAACACAGGCGAACCCAATGTTCAAAGAGCTGATTTGTTGGATTACCAGTTTGTAGGTACAAAAGCTGCAATTTATGGCTTCGAAGTTTCCGCAGAAGCTCAAATATTAAAAACTGTTGTAGCAAATATCTCAGCTAGTTATACACTTGGAAAACAGAATACGACCGATTCTAATGGCAATAACTCTGGTAGTAAGCCACTGCCACAAATCCCCCCTTTCAAAGCTAAATCATCATTAAAGTATGCCAACGATGGATTTGAAGTAGGTACAAGATTTACATTCGCTGCAGAGCAAGATCGAACCGGAGAGTTTGAGAATCCAACGGGTTCATACTTCATTACTGATCTATTTGCACAGTATAGACTTAATTCAAAAAAACTTCTTCATACTTTTTCTTTTAATGTGAATAATATATTTGATACAGAATATTATAATCACTTATCAAGAATTAAAGATCTAAGGCCAGAACCTGGTAGAAATTTTACACTTCTCTATAGAGTTTATTTTTAATTATTGCTTTGATTTGATTTCTAATCATTTGCAATTGCAATTTTTTATTCTCTCTTGAAATTTTTTCATTTGAATCTATCTCTTTATAAAGCGCTTTAATGTCTTTTATTTGCTCAAAAAAATCATCCATCGCTTTTTTTGCATCTTTATAAGATAATTCATCATAATCGATTCTTTCTTCGTTTACCTGCACCTCAAATTTGAAGTCATCAACGATTTCCCATTTATCGTTTTCCTTTTGCACTATTCTAAGAGATAAAGGATTCGTGAGTTCACGTTGTGTTATATCTCTTGGAACAGTATTTCCGTTAATGTATTTGCTGATCTGACCTTTATCCTTTCCTGTTTTTCTTGAAAGCCAAGCCGAAGTCTTACCTCTTCTTAAAAGAGCTTCCTTGAGAGCTGAACCGAAGTTTGTATAAATATTCAACTTTATGTTGACAAATGTTGTTTTTTGTTGTACTTTATAAACCAATTTTGGTTTACACAATGTAAAAAATGTCCGAACAAGGTAAAACTGATATTGTAGGGAGAATTCGTGCTTGGAAAGCACAGTGTGTATCAAATGGAATTAAGTATAAAGAAGTGATTGAGAGAGCAGAAATGGATTATAATTCTGTTATAAATGCAATTGGAAGTGCATTAAATGGTAATACAAAAGTTATCTCCTCTAAAAGATTACATAAACTTGAGAAAACTACATTACTAATGATTTTAGAAAAAGCCCTTTCTAACTCAAAATAAAAAAGCCCCGATTTATCAAAATCGGGGCTTTGTTTTAGGTTTCAAAAAGGGTCATCAATAGGATTTGCGAATTCAACCGCATATAGCCATTTCCCTTAAGCAACTACAAGAGTAGGCGTGTCATACTTTGTTACATTATTTTTTGAATTTTTTTTAATGATTATTTGGCTCTAAATTCACGCTATGTTTTTTAATAAAATAGTACTCTCATTACTTATAGCAAGCATTTTTGCAACCGGTTGCACTGCTTTGAAAGATTTAGCTTCTATTCAGAAACCAAAAATTACAGTCACTGATTTTAAAGTTTCTGATATTTCTTTGAGAGATATTGAGCTTATTTTTGATCTGGAGATTGATAACCCAAATGCGGTAGCAATTAATCTGGCCTCCTATAATTTTGACTTTCTGATCAATGAAAACTCTTTCGTAAAGGGTAATCAACCTCTTGCAACAGAAATAAAATCGAATGCATCAACTATACTGCAAATTCCTGTTTCATTTACTTTCGATGAATTATTTAAAACGTTTTCATCCATAAGAGATGATGATGAAACAGGCTATGATTTCCGGTCCACAATAGGCGTAAATGTCCCCGTTTTGGGGTTAACCGAAATACCTCTGGAAAAGTCCGGGACATTCCCTGTTGTAAAACCACCGAAAATATCAGCATCTAAACTGAAAGTGAAAAATCTATCCTTTACCAAAGCAGATCTTGAATTGGAATTGAGTATTAATAATCCCAATAGTTTTGGGATATCGTTAAACAACTTAAATTACAACGTTGATATTAATGGGTTGGAATCTATTTCAGGAACCACTTCTCAAAAAATTGATCTATCCTCAAAAGAAAATAACTCGATTTCAATTCCTGTTTCATTCAATTTAATTCAGCTGGGAAGAAGCGCTTACCAACTTTTGAAAAACGATGACCCTTTAGATTATTCTCTTTCAGGTAGTACAAATCTTGATACTTCATTACCTTATTTCAAAGCTTCAGATTTTAATTTTAATCGTTCAGGCTCTCTTAATATCTTCAACTAAATATTTAGGCAGTCCAATTTATTATGACATTTGTAAGCTATTTAGAAACTCCAATCGGTTATCTTAGAATTCTTTCGAACGGAAACGGAATAACCGGGATAAAATTCATGGATTTTGATGGGCCTGAAGATCCTGACATACATACCGAATCCGCAAAAACCCAGCTTAGAGAATATTTTGATGGTTTGAGAGATCAATTCGATCTTTCATTACTTCCGGAAGGAACTGATTTCGAACAAAATGTTTGGGCTCAATTAGATAATATCCCACACGGTACTACAACCTCATATGGAAAAATAGCACTGTATCTTGGCGATAAAAACTACTCACAAGCTGTAGGTTCTGCTAATGGAAAAAATCCGATTGCAGTTGTTATTCCATGCCACCGAGTTATAGGCTCGGATAGTAAATTAGTGGGTTACGCCGGTGGAATGAAACGAAAGGAATGGTTATTAAAACATGAAGGCGCTCTACTTCTGTAACTAACTTTTACTACCACTTTATATTCATTTGATTAGTTTCATAATGCTAGCGTGACAACCTGCTACAGAATCGTTTTTAGATTATCGCATCATATTTAACTAACTATACCTACATGAAAAAAATATTTCAAATACTGGTTTTCGTTTTGATTTCCACTCCGCTTTTTGCACAAATGAGTGATGCACCGAATCGGGATGAAGGTGACGGTCCTTACGATCGGTTGATTATTCGTGGAGTGCATATGATTGATGGAACAGGGTCTCCTGCAACCGGTCCTGTTGATATTGTGGTTGAAGGAAATCGTATTTCCAGTATTAGTACCGTTGGTTATCCGGGACTTCCTATCAATGAAAACAGAAGACCTAAAGCCGGAGCAAATGATAAAGTAATTGACGCTGAAGGAATGTATTTACTTCCCGGATTTATAGATATGCACGCCCATACCGGAGGCGGAGCTCAGGGAACTACTCCGGAATATGTATATAAACTCTGGATGGCTCATGGCATCACAACTATCCGCGAGCCGGGTTCAGGAAATGGAATGGATTGGACTCTTCGCCATAAAGAAAAAAGCGAGAAAAATGAAATTACAGCCCCTAGAATATCTGCCTATATCTCATTTGGTCAAGGCTCTTCTGAGCAGATCATCACTGAAAAACAAGCTCGTGAATGGGTCCAGATGATTCACAAAGCAGGTGCTGATGGAATTAAATTCTTTGGTGCTTCACAAAAAGTTTATGCCGCTGCTATTGATGAAGCAAATAAGCTTGGGCTCGAAACAATGACACATCATGCTCAGACACGTGTCGTATATAATAATGTTCTTACATCAGCACGACTTGGACTTACAAGCATGACCCATTGGTACGGATTACCTGAAGCCCTTTTTGAAGATCGGATCATTCAGGATTATCCGTTGGATTATAACTACAACAACGAACAACATCGTTTTGAAGAAGCGGGAAAGCTTTGGAAGCAAGCGGCAGAGCCCTATTCAGAAAAATGGAATTCTGTGATGAATGAATTGCTGGAGTTAGACTTCACACTTAATCCAACCATGACTATTTATGAAGCAAGCCGTGATCTGATGGCTCAGCGCCGAGCTGAATGGCATGAAAAATACACCCTTCCTTCGCTCTGGAGGTTTTATGAACCCAGCAGAATTTCTCATGGCTCTTACTGGCTTGATTGGGGAACCGAACAAGAAGTAGAATGGAAAAACAACTTCCGATTATGGATGGAATTCGTAAACGAATACAAAAACAGAGGCGGAAGAGTTACTTTAGGATCAGATGCAGGATATATATACAAACTTTATGGTTTTGGGTATATACAAGAAATGGAATTGATGAGAGAAGCAGGCTTCCATCCTCTCGAAATTTTTCAATCAGCATCTTTAAAAGCTGCAGAAGTTCTGGAAATGGATGACGATCTCGGTACAATTGAAGTAGGAAAACTTGCTGATATGGTTATCGTTGATGCAAATCCTATGGCAAATCTCAAAGTTCTTTATGGTACAGGCGCCATTCTCGTTGATAACGAAAATAATGTTAACCGTCATGGAGGTGTAGTTTATACTATTAAAGACGGAATTGTATATGATGCCAAGCAGTTATTAAAGGATGTAGAGAACATGGTTAAAGCTGCAAAGAAAGAAGGAAATTTTGAGATTACACAGCCAGGCCTCAAATATTAACATTAAACAAACCTACTAATATTATGAAGTTCAAAACAATTCTTACATTTTTCACTTTAATAATTGCAACTTCTTCGGTTAAAGCTCAAAATGAGGGTTTTGCTTTAGGTGCTCAACTATTTTCACCAACCGGGATTACCGCAAAAGCAACAATTTCAGAATCTGCTGCAATAACAGGAGTATTAGGATTTAACTTTAATGAGTTTAATAATAATGTAAGTTTGCAAGCAAACTTAATTCTAAATCCAAAAAAAGATACTTTTGACATAGAGTCAGGACTTCTAAGACCATATTATGGTATCGGAGTAAATTTGATCATTCCTGAATTTGGTGATACCGGAATTGGTATCAGACTTCCTTTAGGAATTGAGTACGCACTTCAAGATCAACCGCTTGAACTTTATATGGATATGGCTCCTACAATTAATATTGAACCTAATTCTGCTTTCTTTTTAAGCAGCTCAATGGGTGTTCGATACTTCTTTTAATTTTTTAAAGGCTATAAAAATATAATGAGTTGGCATTCGCGACGAGATAGTCGCAAAATTCACCGATGGGGGGGCATTTTAATTGCGCTCCCTTTCTTAATTGTTTTAATAACAGGACTTTTTCTTCAGGTAAAAAAGGAATTTGCATGGATTCAACCTCCTACTCAGGAGGGTGTGTCTACAGACCTTGAAATTACTTTTGATGAAATTCTTGCAATATCTTCAAAGGTTGATGACGCGGGAATCAAAAAATGGTCAGATATTGACCGATTAGATGTTCGTCCTGATAAAGGAATAGTAAAAGTACGAGGTGTAAATAACTGGGAAATCCAAATAGACACCAAAACAGGAGAAGTGGTGCAAGTAGAATTTCGACGATCCGGAATCATTGAAGCACTTCATGATGGTTCATGGTTTCACGATTCTGCAAAGTTATGGATCTTCCTCCCTTCCGGAATTATAGTAACTGTACTTTGGATCACTGGAATTTATATGTTTTTTATTCCGTATATCTCCAAAAGAAAAAACCGTAAACGAATGGACGAGTTGAAAAGTAAACACGAATAACCTCATTAAATACTATGAAAGACATATTCTCTCCCGAAGTAAATCAAGAAATTATTGACAGAATTAATAAACTCACTCCTTCTACAGAACCTGATTGGGGTAAAATGAATGTGTCGCAAATGTTGGCTCATAGCAATGTAACTTATGAAATGTTGTATGAAACAAAACACAAAAAACCGGGATTGGTTAAAAAGCTTCTTCTCAAAGCTTTTGTTAAATCGGTAGTTGTTAGTGAGAAACCTTATAAAAAAAATAACCCAACAGCTCCTGAATTTAAAATTGTTGGTGGTAGAGATTTTGAAAAGGAGAAAAAAAGGCTTATCGATTACTTAAACAGAACACAAAAATTAGGCAGAGATCATTTCGACAATAAAGAATCTCATTCTTTCGGTAAGCTTTCAGCTGATGAATGGAATAATATGTTTTATAAGCATATTGATCATCATCTTACTCAGTTTGGGGTCTAAATTTTAGAGTATAAATACTGTATTTTTCAACTAATTATTAACCTTTTCTCTCTCATTTCTCATACTTAGAATCCGTAGCTTGCTGGTATGTCAAACACAATAAAAAACCAACGTGCCATTCTGGATAAACTGGGCATTAAAGAGCTCAATGAAATGCAGAATCAAGCTAAATTCGCTATTCATTCTAATCCCAATGTTGTTTTGCTCTCTCCCACCGGAACAGGTAAAACGCTCGCTTTTCTACTTCCTATTATTGAGGAACTAGACGAAAATTCTGAACACATCCAGGCTTTAATTCTGGTACCTTCCAGAGAGCTCGCAATTCAGATCGAACAAGTTGCTCGTGAGATGGGGACAGGAAATAAGATTAATGCTTTTTATGGCGGACAATCTTTTTCTAAGGACAGACAAGAACTGGAAACTCCACCTGCTATACTTATCGGAACCCCCGGACGAATAGCAGATCATTTACGTCGAGAGACCTTTGAAGTAGTCGGCATTAGCGCATTGGTGCTGGATGAGTTCGATAAGTCGTTAGAGATCGGTTTTGAAGCTGACATGAGTGAGATCATCGAAGCCTTGCCCAACGTTAGAAAGAAAATTCTCACTTCTGCTACCAAAGGAATTGAAATTCCGGCATTTGTAGGTTTGAACAAAGAAAAAGTGGTCAACTTTCTGGATATCGACAAACCGGAGCTTACCATTAAAACGGTCATTTCTCCCGAAAAAGACAAACTGGATACGCTGGTAGCTTTGCTAAATCAAATTGGTGAGAAACAGGGACTTGTATTCTGTAATTTTAAAGATTCCATTCAACGAGTAAGTGATTTTTTAAATTATCACAATATTCCTCATGGTTGTTTTTACGGAGGACTTGAACAAAATGATAGAGAAAACGCACTTATCAAATTCAGAAATGGTACTCATCGTTTATTGATTGCTACTGATCTCGCCGCACGTGGAATTGATGTACCAGAAATGGATTTTATCATTCATTACCATCTTCCGCTTAAAGCTGAGGAATTCACTCACCGAAATGGTCGTACAGCCAGAATGCATAGTGAGGGAATTTCTTATGTATTGAAATGGAGCGAAGAAGCTCTTCCATCATTTATTGAGCCCGATGGAGAAGAAAAATTATCGATTTCAAATCCACCAACAAAGACAGAATGGAAAACGGTTTATATCTCGGGTGGTCGTAGAGACAAAATTTCCAAAGGTGATATCGCCGGATTTTTCTTTAAAGAAGGGAAACTCAAAAAAGGCGAACTGGGTGATATTGAACTGAAACAGGAATCTGCCTTCGCTGCAGTAAAAGCCGATAAAGTAGATCAGGTTTTAAAGTTGATCGATAACAAGAAACTTAAGACGAAGAAAGTTAGGATTACGGTTATTTGATATGGATAATTCGTTATTCGTACTACATACCTCCATCGTTTCATTTGGAGTGGAAGTAACCATGAAAAGTGCATGCTAATTCGATGACTGTCTTAATTTACAATCCAAAACTGTCTCAAAGTATTTATCAATACTAAAGCATCTCTGAAAGAATAATAAAGCAATACCATTTGTTTAATTTCTACAGAGCAACTTTTTGATAACTTAATTTGTTATCTATTTGAGTAGAAAAATTTATAATAGCTGATTTAAAAAAGATTGAAATGGAAAATTTAAAAAAAGCCTATATAGCCGGTGGATGTTTTTGGGGCATGGAAGATTTATTCAGGGTTCGCCCAGGTGTAGAAGATACCGAAGTTGGTTACATTGGTGGACAAAATGAACAGCCAACCTACAGGAATCACCCGGGCCATGCGGAAGGTATCGAAATTACCTATGATCCGAACGTAACTTCCTTCAAAGATCTGCTGGATTATTTCTACAGAATTCATAATCCGACTACAGTAAATCAGCAGGGAAATGATAAGGGAACCAGTTACCGCTCTGCAATTTTCTTTCAGGATGAAGAAGAAAAAAAGATCTCCGAAGAAGTTATTCAGATCGTAAATGATTCTAACAGATGGGATAAAGATGTAGCAACTACTTTAGAGCCCTACACTACGTTTTGGCCGGCAGAACCTGAACACCAAGACTATTTGGAAAAACGACCTAATGGATATACCTGCCATTTCGAGCGATTCGAAGAGAGTTATTTTTGAAGTATTCGCTCTTAAATAGATATTAACTCTTCCAGAGTTGAATTGGTTTTCTTTCATTTTTGAAATTAAGTTTAACTCTGGAAGAGTTGGGCTAAAAAAGGTTATTTGAGTTTGAAAAAAAGAGCCTGACAGCTTCAAGTCCGTCTTACCGAAACTTAAAGCTTATAATCCGTCAGATGGATTAAACACATTCCGCAGAAGCTACTCTAAGGCATGCTTACAGTAGAATCTGGATTTTACACTCAAGCGGTTTCACTTCAAACAATCCAAATGTTCCCAAAGGGATGCCTTCTGTACACGTATACGCCGCGAGACGACCACTCCCTAAAACCCCGGAACCAGCATCACTGCATTTTGCATCATTCTTGCCGGACCAACCCAGAACATTCTGTACTGCGTGTTATCCATTAAGAAAACAACATTTCCGCTACCCATTTCCTGAACGGCAGCAAAAGCTTTTCCGGCCGCTTTCTCTTTATTTTCCATTGAAGCATACCCTGAAGCTAACACTTCATCCACATCTTTCATGTAGTAACCAACGGTACTGAACGCAGGATCAGGTTTTAACGCATTGGTGCTAAATTTGAGTGAATACAGCTTATCTTTCATTCCAAATGCCAATGGATGAGAATTATCGATCATCGCTTTAAATGCAGATCCCGGAATTCTTTTCAATCCACTGGAATCTTCCTGATCTTTATAGCGCGTATATGCCGCCGGATCTATTTTATCTTCGTCACCATCCTTCTTTTCTTCAAATAATTCAGCGGAGGTGATTCCTGACTCTTCTTTAGTTAACCAGCTTGTAGCACCTTCTGTAGCAACTAGAGTTCCTCCATTTCTTACCCATTCTTTAAGTCGATTTCGGTCACTTTCATAGAAGATTGAATTCAACCCAAAACCACTTGGCATAATGATCACATCGTATTCATCAAAATCGAGACGACCAATACTTCCTGATCGAATTCTGTCGATACCGAACTCAGTCCATTGATCGAACAAGAACCAAATTTGTCCTGCTGTATAGGAATTAAAACCGGAATCCATCATTAAGCCGACTCTTGGTTTTTCGATAGGTCGCATACTTGGCGACCCTAAATCACTTCCCGCATCCATTCTACCTGTGTTAAATCCTGCTACTTTCACGTCCGCATAATCGACAATGGTTTTCATATCCTGATGAATATTTTGGGTTTTGTGTTTATTGCGACCAAGTAACACCACCAGGCTTCCTCTTGAATATTCAACTCCATCCTTCGTAAAACCTTTTTCCGCAGAACGAACTTTGTATCCGTGCTTCCATAACTGAGCCAATGCTTTAGGGGCATTCCGTTGATTCCAATCTACAACGTAGGCATACTGTGCGTTGCCATTCGTTATTCCATTTGGATGAATAACCATTTCATCAATTGGTGAACTATTAACTCGTACATCAGAAGTAGTCCAAGCGGCATCCAGATTATAAGCCAAAGGTGCCGACCAAGTACTCATATCATACATCACAGAATCTTTGATCTCTAATTGCCTTCTCATCAACGTGTTAATGAATAAATGCGCCGGTTGATCAGTTTTAATAATAAAATCTCCTGCTTTAAATGATCTTGAAGAAGCGTTTCCATCCCAATAACTAAATGCATTTCGAACAGAGAAATCATCATTTGCTTGCTCAACTTGCACGCCCTGTTTCAGCATTAAATTCACAACATCGTATGTATAATCGTTAGCATTATTTGGTAAAATGTATGCTTTGGTATCTCCTTTTTGGGTTTTCTGTGAGCGAGCATCTTGGAAATATTTCACCAAATCTTCCCTGTTTTCAACCGAAGTTTTAACAATGGAAATTCCATTTTTGTAGTGATCAAATACTCGTTGACGAAGTGTAAGAACGTACCCATCGTTGGTTTCTACTGCACGTCCACCACGACTATGTCCGCCTTGCTCGGCAAGCATTCCAATTCCACCCATTATGCTCGGATAAGAAGAACCGTAGCCCGGATAAAAGAAATCGAAACGTTCCCGAGTTTCGAAATTGACCTGTGCTTTATCAAACTCTTCGATGGCTCCTCGCCCAAATACATCCGCCCATTTTTCGTAATCAGCAGGCAGCTCATGGTTTCGGGGAGTTGTTCCCGGCATCGTGAAGTAGTTGTTGTTGAATCCCTGCTCGTGAAAATCAATATGAACCTGTGGCATCCATTGTTGATATACATTTATTCTTCCTCTTGATTCAGGATGAACCAACCATGTCCAGTCTCTGTTCAGGTCAAACCAATAGTGATTGGTTCTTCCGCCGGGCCAAATCTCATCATGCTCTAAATCAGAAGCGTTCACATTTAAAACATTTGCCTGACTGGATTTATACCAGTATACATAACGATCACGACCATCAGGATTGATCATTGGATCAATAATAACTACCGCATTTTCTAACCAATTTTGTGTTTCTGAATCTGTGGATGCTACTAGACGATAAGCCGTTTGCATAGCCGCTTCACTACTTGATGGCTCATTTCCATGTACGTTATAACTCATCCAAACTACGACGGGTTCGTTAGAAACTTGAACGGATGCGGGATCGTTAGCAACTTTCAAATTCTGATTCTTGATCTGTCCCAAATTTGAATGGTTTTCAGCCGAGCTTATAATCGCATAATTAACTGATCTATTTTCATACGTTCGCGCATACTCGTGAAAAGTGATCTTATCAGATAATTCAGCTAATTTTTCAAAATAATCCATTACCTGATGATGAAAGGTATATTCCTCTCCAAGTTCATAACCTAAAAACTCCGCCGGTGATGGAATGGAAGAATCGTAATTAATAGATGGATCAAATTTAAAACGATCAATGGCATCTTGTATTTGCGCCGACGTTGATAGAGTGATAAATCCGAGTAAAAAAAGCAGTGTGATTTTTTTCATAGCGTAGTTAATTATGATTGAGATTAGACTAACAAAAATTGCCGTAAAATGGAGTTAAATTTCCAGTTCAAATCAAAAAAATAACTATCCGCTCTAGTAAATGAAGGTATGGGTGTATTTGAGCAAAACAGATCTACTTTGAAGATAAGGCAGACGCGGTAAATTAGGTTGTAACGGATTTCTATTAGCATAAGATTGCTCATTGAACACAAACCAGAAATCTCTTCCTTCGCTATAATTATATCTGAATCTAACGTTTGCTCCTATCAGTTCGCTTACATTACTATACTGCAAAAACATATTAACTGATGCTTTTTTATTGAAAGCGTATTGGCCTCTAAACTGTCCCAAATGCGTAGTAAATTCGGTATTGCTTCTTCCGTTGGTTTCCGGGAAAGTAAGATAAGTTAAGTTATAACTTCCTCCGAGTTCTAGATTTTTTGAAGCAAATAGTCTTGGGCTTGCCGTAAAGGAGAAAAAATCACCATCATAAAGTTCTCCGAAACTAGAACTAATATTACCCGCTACTTTCCAAGCTTCAGAAAGCTCATAACTTACATTCATTTGCTTCACAGAATACGAACCTTCAGGAATAAAAATACCTCCCGGTAAACTAAATTGATCGCCAGTTCTGATTATTTCTTCGCCGGTTGTTAATGTTATATTTAAATTTCCGAATTGTTTAAACCTTCCGCCCCACCCCAGATTTGAACTTTTTGCTTGAAGACCACTTTCATAGTTCAAAAACTCGTATTCATCATTATAGTTTCTGCTAAAAAGTGTTAGACTAAAACTATGTCGTTGAAATATTGATTCTTCTGAAGCCAACTTACCGTATCCAAGAGATAGTTGGTTATCTGTAGTCCCCGAAATTCTCACAAAACCAATACCCGGATTATAGTTCTCCCCTATTCGGTTATAGATCACCTGATAGTTAAAGCCTGTACTGGAAGAATTTCTCAAGGCAAATCTAAGTGCTTCAGTTTCGTTTAGATCTTGTGGTAAGGAATCGTCTTGAGATTGACTGGCTCTAATTTCAAGAAAGTTCTCTCCTGCAATATTTACATCTGTGTCTAAACCATAAACGATATTTGAGCCTCCATCTACTGACAACCTGCTAGTTAGAATTCCCCCTACAAAAGAGCGTTGATTAAATACTTCATTCTTAAGCCTTAAAACCCCAAAGTTTTCTGACGGCAGGTTTCCATTTTCCCCGGTTTGGAGATTTAAAAATCCTATGTCTAACTTATTTACCCTGCCGGTTAGCCTTGCTCCTCCCAAAATTCGTACAGGATTTCCACTTCTATCTAGCCCAATTCTCCGGCTATAAAATGTGCGGTCCCCCCCAAAATTAAAATCAAACTGAGAAGAACGCTGTTGAAAAAATTGTCTTTTCTCGGGAAAGAATAATGAAAAACGTGATAGATTAAGCTGTTGGTCATCTGCTTCAACTTGAGCAAAATCGGTATTAACGGTAACATCCAAAGTTAGATTACTGGTTACATTATATTTAAGGTCAAAGCCTAGTTCAATTTTGGGGTCGTTCTCATAAATATATTTTGATGAATCAGCATTTAATTTTGAAAGAGAAGAATATCCCCCTAAACCATACGGAGTAAAATAAATTGGGTTCTTGGAATTTACTCCTTCGAGCTTAACGTCGTAAGCTTGTGAAGGTTTAGCATTTCCTAAACTCCAATTGGGAGGAATAGCAGGAAAAATATGCCGTTCATTAATAGCTGAAATCCATCTGTACGTAATAAATCCTATCTCAGCAGTTTCGTCTTCAACTATTATACCTATACTTGAAAAAGGGATTCGCATTTCTGCGAACCATCCTTCCTTTGTTTGAGTAGTGGCAACATCCCAAAACGTATTATAACTAGGATTGAATGAATTTCGACCCCCGCTGAAATCGGCATCATTTGAAAGCGCTACATCAAACCGAACACCCGCAGGATTTGTAAAGAACCATGTTGCATTCTGATCATCATTAAACCCATCAATAATGATTGCAAACACATCGTCGCTGCTATATCTATCCCTGTATAAAGAATTGACTGCCATTGTCTTGGGATCTTTCGTATACATTTCACCGGCTACATAGATGAAGTTTTCATCATAAGCGATTCTTATACGAGTTTCCTCATGCATTTCACCATTAAAAGTTGGCTCATATTGAACCATTGGTAACACTTCGATACTCTCCCAAGCTGACTCATCAATTTTACCATCTAATATAATTGATGAATTCAACTTTGATATTTGAATGCGATCTTGTCCTGTAACAGTCAGCGAATAGAATAAAGAAAAGCTTATAATCCCAAATATTTTGTAAATCAAATAAACTCCATTTTTAATAATTAGTAACAATAAGTTTTTCCCTTCAAAAAGGGCAAAGTCTTTTCTAACTTTTACACAGAATTATTCTAAACAAACCTCTGTTTTACTAATTCATTCTCCCTATTTTGACTAAACTATTTAATAATAAATGATCGACATACTTTCTATTCCTACTATTTCAGACATTAAAGAAGCCCATCAGGTAATTGATCCTTATGCACATCGCACTCCTGTTCTTTCAAGTAATAAGGTTAACAGTCGCACGAATGCCTCCATCTTCTTTAAATGTGAGAACTTTCAAAAAGTAGGAGCCTTTAAATTTCGAGGAGCATGCAATGCTGTTTTAACACTTTCGGATTCCGAAGCTGAACAAGGAGTTGCCACGCACTCTTCAGGTAATCACGCACAAGCACTTGCATTGGCCGCCAAAATTCGAGGTATTAAAGCTTATGTTGTGATGCCAGAAAATGCTCCGAAAGTTAAAGTAGAAGCGGTTAAAAATTATGGCGCTGAAGTTACCTTTTGTGAAGCTAGCTTAGATGCACGTGAAGGTACTTTACAAAAAGTTGTGGAAAGAACCGGTGCTACAATTATCCATCCATATAATGATTCCAGAATTGTCGCCGGACAGGGAACTGCTGCCATTGAATTAATGGAAGAATGTCCTTTTTTAGATATTATAATGACTCCCATAGGTGGAGGTGGATTATTGAGTGGAACGGCTCTAGCTGTAAAATCTATCAACCCTGATATTGAAGTTATCGGCACAGAACCTAAAGAAGCAGATGATGCTTATCGCTCTTTTAAAGAGGGAAAATTAATCCCTGCATACAGCACCAACACTATTGCTGATGGATTAAGAACCTCTCTGGGAGAACTCCCTTTTCAGATCATTCAAAAACATGTAGATGATATTCTTACGGTGGATGAAGAATCCATCATTTCAGCAATGCGATTTATCTGGGAACGTATGAATATGATCATTGAACCGTCCTGTGCGGTTCCGGTTGCAGCTGTATTCAATAATCATAAAAGATTTGTTGGTAAAAAAATTGGAGTCATTATCACAGGCGGAAATGTAGATTTAGACAATCTTCCCTGGTGAAGAACATAGAACTTTAGAACATCCAACAAATAACTTTGAGTTAACTTGATAATAGAAATTTTTTCTTCTATTCATTGTTCATCGTTTCTCCTGATAAATATTCTTCTGTCCTTTTTAATAGCATCCTTATGTGATTTAACACTCGTTTACAATCTGTTAGGTTGAATCACAATCTTCAAATAAATTTAGAGAATCGTTATGAAGACACTCATTGCAAGCCTAATGCTTCTTATCTTTCCGGAAGTAATCGATATACCAAATCCGATCTTTTTATATGACAAAGTTAAAGTTCAAGGGAATGTCATTAATGCGGATACGCAACAACCAATAATTGGTGCTACAATTGTTCTGAAAGAACAGTCCATTAACGAAACCTCTGATACAGACGGTAATTTCGAATTCTTCGTTAAGCCGGGAAACTATATGTTAGAGATTAAATACATTGGTTTTAAAAAGTTGTCGAAGCAAGTTAACGTTCCAAAATCCGGACTTAGCAATTTAGTTGTTTCGTTAGAACCGGATGTTTTTACACTTGAAGAACAAATTGTACTCTCAGATGCCATTCAAAACAAGCAAGTTGGAATACAAGTTCAGATTAGAGGTAGTTCAGGTATAAATGCCATCTCTTATCCTTCTCCAAGAAATCTAAACACTGAAGAGTACGCCGAAATATCAGAAAACACATTCAAATGGGCTACAAAAACTCCTCTTTCTACTTTTTCTATTGATGTGGATGGAGCCTCCTATTCCAATGTAAGAAGAATGATTATGGATGGACGATTACCTGTAAAAGATGCGGTACGTGTAGAAGAGCTCATTAACTATTTCAATTATGATTACGAAAATCCTAGAGGAGAACATCCTTTTTCAGTGAATACAGAAGTTGGGAATGCCCCTTGGAACCCCGATCATAAACTTGTTCAAATTGGGATAAAGGGAAAAGAAATAGCATCAGAAAATCTACCGCCAAGTAACTTAGTTTTCTTATTGGATGTCTCGGGGTCGATGAATTCGCATAACAAACTTCCATTACTTAAAAAGGGATTTAAACTCCTCACCAATCAACTAAGAGAAGAAGATTATGTGTCTATTGTTGTATATGCAGGTAGTTCAGGATTGGTGCTTCCGCCAACTTCAGGCGCAGATAAAGAAACTATTCTTGAAGCATTGAACAAATTACAGGCAGGCGGATCAACAGCCGGAGCTGCCGGAATAAAACAAGCGTATCAGGTTGCAAAGGAAAATTTTAGAGAAGACGGAAATAACCGAGTAATTCTAGCTACAGACGGTGACTTCAATGTAGGCCTTTCAAGTAACACCGAGCTGATAGAACTCATTGAGGAAAAACGAGATGAAGGAATATTCTTATCTGTATTGGGATTTGGTTCCGGTAATCTTAAAGATTCCAAAATGGAGAAAATTGCAAATAATGGAAACGGCAACTATTACTATATCGATAATTTATTGGAAGCCAAGAAAGTGCTGGTTTCGGAAATGGGAGGAACACTCCATACCATCGCCAAAGATGTAAAAATTCAGGTCGAATTTAATCCTCAAAACGTAAAAGCGTACCGTTTGATTGGCTATGAAAACCGGTTGTTAGCTGATGAAGATTTCAACAATGATGAAAAAGATGCCGGAGAGTTAGGCGCTGCACATACCGTTACCGCTTTGTATGAGATTATTCCTCATGGAGTAGATATAGATTCATCTTTAAGCGATATAGATCCGCTTAAATATCAAACTCCTTCTACTTCTGTAAATGGATTCGGAAATGAACTAATGACAGTTAAACTCCGCTATAAAAAGCCCGCTGGTGATAAAAGCATCTTGCTTTCACAGACCGTTGAACAAACTGATAACTCAACTCTTTCTGAAAATCTCAGTTTTGCAGCTTCCGTAGCTTCTTTTGGAATGTTACTTAGAGATTCAAAATTCAGTGGAAACAGTTCGTTTCAAATGGTTCAAGAACTTGCCAAGCATAGTAAAGGTAGAG